>Ga0187865_1001657_pt1 | contig 24368 bp, 21 predicted proteins | sample June2016WEW_11_1_2_FD_132989 | JGI IMG/M metagenome (GOLD analysis project Ga0187865, IMG submission 132989) | Peatland microbial communities from SPRUCE experiment site at the Marcell Experimental Forest, Minnesota, USA - June2016WEW_11_100 | ecosystem: Environmental > Terrestrial > Soil >...
ACCGATGCAGAAAGACTTCCTCGTCTCCCGTTCCCAAAAATCCGACAGCTTCTTGATTGTCGTTCAAGGCAGGGAAGTTGTGAGGCAACTCCAGGTCGAGCCAATTAGTGTTTTGGGACAACTCTGTTGCTTGCGCTGGCGCTTCCGCGCCTGTCTGTCGGTCTCTCGCTCTGCGGCCTCTTCTGGCGTGTAAACGTGGTCAGCATAACTCCATCCAGCCCGACAATCGTATATACTTCCAACACTATGAAGTACCCGCAGGCGCGCGCCCGGGTGTATTCGATGGGGTTTTCGTTTCGTCAATCTCCGGGCCGTTTCTAAATCGCAACATGGATGATTCCAGATCACGGCCGGACGAAAAGTCGGTTACTAAAAAGCCCGCGTTTCCCGGTGTCGGGACACCGTTTGCCGGTGAGAGTTCCGGCAGCAATGTCCCTGTTCCTCCTCAGGACGGAGCCACTCTCGCCGATCCTTTCCCGAAGGCGAGCGATCCCGAAGCCACGCTGGTAGACGCCGACGCTACGATCGCGCCGGGAACTTCGTTTCGCCGGACCCCGGCGCCGCCACGCAGCCGGATTTCCGGTTCGCAAGCCAGCGCAGCCGTATTCCAGATCGGCGACTTGCTGGGCGGGCGATATGAAATTCTGCAACTTCTCGGCGAAGGCGGTATGGGCGCCGTGTACAAGGCTGCGGACCGCGAACTTGATCGGTTCGTCGCATTGAAAGTCATCCGGCCTGAGCTGGCTTCGAACCCCTCGATCCTGGCCCGTTTTAAGCAAGAGTTGCTGCTCGCTCACCAAGTCACGCACCGCAACGTGATCCGCATTTACGACCTCGGCGAAGCCGAGGGCGTGAAGTTCATCACGATGGAGTTCATCGAGGGTAAAGATCTACGGGCCCTCATCCGCGAGAAGAAGAAATTTGCTCCAGAGGAAGCGGTAGATGTCATTCAGCAGGTGTGCCAGGCTCTGGATGCGGCGCACAGTGTCGGGGTGATTCACCGGGACCTCAAGCCGCAAAACATCATGCAGGACGGCACGGGCCGGATCCTGGTGATGGATTTCGGCTTGGCCCGCACCCTGGGAGGCGACGGGATGACTCAAACTGGTGCGATTGTCGGCACCATCGAGTACATGTCGCCCGAGCAGGCTCTGGCCAAAGAGCTCGATCAACGTTCGGACATCTTCGCTCTCGGTCTGATCTTGTACGAAATGCTTACGGGCAAAGGGCCCTTTGCAGCCGAGAGCGCTCTAGCCAGCCTCATCAAACGGACTCAGGAGCGTGCGATTCCAGTGTCGGATGTTGACGCTCAGATTCCTGGGGCGTTGAGCGGGATCGTGAGCAAGTGCCTGGAACGCGATTTGGACCAGAGATACCAGAGTGCCTCGGCCATTCTTGCGGACCTGAACACGTGGAAAGACAAGAGAGCCGCCGGCACAATCAAGTTCGACGCAAGCGTCAAACCTTGGGGCCAGACTGTTCCGTGGCCACTGATTACTGGGATTGTGACTGTCCTGGTCCTGGCGATCAGTGGGTACCTGCTTCGCGACCGGCTTTTCAGATCATCGCCCAGCACCGGACCTGCTTCTGCGGGGCCTGCAGTGTCGCTGGCGATTTTGCCTTTCCGCAATGCGTCCGGAGATCAGACTTTGGATTGGCTCGGCCCCAGCTTGGCCGACATGTTGAGTACCGATGTAGGTCAGTCAGCGCGCTTGCGCACAGTTAGCCCTACCAGTCTGCACCAGATATTCAGCGACCTGCGCATTTCCTCCGCGACCCCGCTCGACCCCGCGACGATCCGGCGCGTAGCTGATTTCAGCAACGCTGACCGCGTGGTTTGGGGGCAGTACGCCAAGTTCGGCGACCAGATCCGCATTGATGCCACACTTCAGGACATCAAGAACGACCGCACGGTTCCCCTGAAAATAGATGTGCCCAATGAAAAAGAGATTCCCGGCGCGATCGATCGCCTGGCGGAGTCCATCCGCCAGAAGCTTGCGCTCCCGGAGAACGTACTTAAGGAGCTGAAGGCCAGTTCTTTTCAACCCAGCTCAAAGTCGATTGCTGCGTTGCGCGACTACGACCAGGGCATCGGGTTGCAGCGGGACGGGAAGAATCTGGAAGCGCAGAAGCAATTCGAGGCGGCAACTAAGGAAGACCCCACCTTCGCGCTGGCATTTTCCAAGCTGGCACAGACCTACAGCAGTTTGGGCTATGACAGCGAAGCGGAGCAGTCCGCTAAAAAAGCCGTTGAGCTGAGCCAGGACCTCCCCGAGGCGGAGAAGTATTTGATTTCTGCCATTCGTTCGCAGGCAACAAAGAACTATCCGGAAGCAATCAAGGCCTACGAAACCCTGGCCAAGGCTTCGCCCGATAACTCTGACGTGCAATCGGCGCTCGCCAGCCTATACCAGGATTCCGGCGATCTCGTGAAAGCCCGCGCCTATTACCAGAAGCTCTTGTCCTCCAACCCCAAGAACGTAGCGGCAACTCTTGACCTCGGCCGCATCGCGATCAAGAGCGGCGACCCTCAAGGCAGTTTTGATCCTCTGAACCGCGCCTATAGCCTGGCTGCCCAAGTGGACAACCAGGAACAAAAGGCCGCCAGTCTGCACCTCATGGCTGTAGCTTACAGGATGTTGAGCAAGCCTCAGGAAGTTCTGCGCAACGAACAGGAGGCGCTCACTATCTGGCGCCACATCGGTCAGAAGCGTGGCTTGGCCTTTAGCCTGAACGAAATGGCCAGGGCCCAGGCTTCGCTCGGCAAAATCAAAGATGCGGTGTCCAACTTCCAGGAGGCTCTGCAGATTCGGCGTGAAATTGGCGACAAGCGCGGCCTGGCCGACACTCTGATCGATATGGGCAATTTCTCCGACGACCGCGGCGACCACGATCAGGCGCTCAAGATGTACAAGGAAGCCCTGGAGTTGGAGCGCGACATCGGCAATGAAAGTTTGCAGGCTATCTGTCTGAACAACATCGGAAGTGTGTACTCCGAAAAAAATCAATACGATGACGCTCTTACCTACTTCCAGCAGGCACTGCAGCTGCGCGAAAAATCGAAAGTGCCACAGGATATCGTCGAGGCAGTTCACAACCTAGGTCAAGTCTTGGGTGGTATGGGTCAGTACGATCAGGCTATTTCATACTACATGCGGGCGCTGGATTTGCGGCGCAGCATGAACGACCCACGTGGTACGGCTCTCGAGTCCTACGGCTTGGGCACCGTGTTTGATTACCAGGGGCGGTTCGGAGCAGCCATCAACTCCGAGCAGGACGCCCTCAAGATCTTCCGCGATCTCAAGGACAAGACCTTCTGGATGGCTGAAATGCTCGGGGGCTACGGAGAGGCGCTCATCCTCGCCGGGCGCGGAGACGAAGCGAAGAGTTCTTTGGACGAAGCGCTCAGCCTATCTCGCGAACTGAAGAACGACGGCGTGGTTGCGCAGACGTTAGGATTCGAAGGTGATGCGTTCTTCTATCAGGGCAATTTCAAGGCTGCTCATTCTCTTTACGAGCAGGCATTGCAGGCCGCTACACGCAGCAAGGAAGGGGACCGGATTCTGATCGCCAAAATAGGCCTGGCCAAAGTCGAAGTCCGTGAAAAGAGCGGACGGCAGGTCATTCCGAATCTCCGGGCGCTGATCCAGCAGGCGGATGATTCGAGCCTGAAATACTCTTCGGTGGAGTGCTCGATTTTCATGGCGGAAGCCATGATGCAAAGCCATGACTATACCCATGCTCGCCAGGAGTTGCAGCGCGCTTTGCTGCGCTCGGACAAACTTGGACAGCAGTCGCTGAGCGCGCACGCGCATTACCTGTTAGCGACGATCGCACGAGATTCCGCCAACAATACAGAAGCCCAGGATAATTACCGCGCGGTTATCCGCATGCTGGATACGATGAAAAAAGAGGCCGGTGCAGAGAAGTTGCTGCAGCGCTCCGACCTTAAAGCCATGTACGACGAATCCAGTCGCGGGTCCACGGCAGCAAAGATTTGAAAGAGCAGAAAATACGGGATGCCGACTTTTTGCCGGCACCCCGCTTTTGTATCCTAACTTCTGGCTAGCCAGGCTTTTTCCGTTCTGGTCAGTTCCTCAATGTGCGGTCACCAGTGTGCTGGCGGTCGAGGAGTTGCTTCCCGGCTTCGGATCAGCATTGAGCTCGCTTACCGTGGCAGTGTTCCTGATCGTGGTGCCCTTCGCCGCTGTCACCGTCACCGTAATTTGCACGGTCGCACCGTTCAGCGATGACCACGACAAGGGCATGAGCGTCCCTATGTTGCAAGTTACGGTACCGGTTCCTGAGCAAGTCACCGGGGTGCTCGAGCAACTGAAATGGCCGTTAGTGATGCCACAGTTTTCCTTGTTGCCCGACGCACTCACGAAGGTGGTGCTGCTGGGGAGTGTATCGGTGACTACAACTCCGACAGCGTTCGCTGGACCAAAATCCGCCACGCCGATGAAGTAAGTTAGCTTGCTGCCAGTGGCTACTTTCGGGGCTGCAAGCTTCAAGATCGCCACATCGGCCGCCCCAACCACGTTGTAAGTCGCCGTTTGCGACACGGTATTCGATGCGGAGTCCACTACAGTCGCAGTAAACGTATGTGGACCTGGCGTGGTCGTGTCGAACTGCGCCCCTTGAGCAACGGATCCGCCCGGACTGTCGGTCGCGCTGCAAGAAGCCTGCGTCAAATACGGTCCGGCTATACCGCCGTTTATGTTGGAGTTGTTTACCGCGGTGCAACCGTAGTTCGCTTGAGTCACTTGGCCCTGCTGATAGGTGCCACCATTCGCGGGCGCAGCAATGGTAACGAGCGGCGCCTCATACGGTGTGCTGTACGTTAACAGCCAGCACGAACCCGTGCCTCCGCTGCCGCCCTTAGCAGTGCCGATAGGATCCCCAGTTGAAGAGAAGGAGCTGATCTGGTTGCTCTGGAACAGTGGCGGGCTATTACCCGGATTCTGTGTGCAGGGGTGCAGCGGATCGGGACCCACGCCTTTGAGCCAGCCAACCAATGGTTCGGTTGGGTTGAATGGGTTTAACGCTGAGGCGAAGTTGAAGTCGGTGCCTAGCGTTGCATTGAACGGGTTGTCGTTCGAGCCACAGGTTCCCGGCGGGCATGTGAGCTCGAACATCACCGGCAAGTTCGTACCCGGACCATTAGCGTTCTGGTACACAAAACACTGAGCGCCTGGGAAGGTCGGGTTAACGATGCTGTTGCAGGTTGATTGACTTGCTACCGGTATCGCCGTGACCTGCGCCGTTACAGACGATCCGCTCGTCAGCTGTGCATTGTAATCGTAGCCGGTGCCGCCGTTTGCGACGCCGCCTTCGAAATCCAAGACGGTCTCCGTTCCCGTCGTAACCGTCCCCACCTGGGTTGGCCCGGCCACATTAAAAATCGCGATAACGTTCTGCGCCGAGGTCATCGTCAAGTCGCACGTCAGGTTCGTTCCAGAGCTCGCGCACGCGCCGCCCCAGCCCCCGAATGTGGACGGCGGCGTGGACGGCGACGGCGAATTCGGGCTCGCCGTCAATATGACTGGTGTTCCGATCGCATAGCTTGCCGAACACGTTCCCGTTACGATTCCGTTTGCTTCGCTGCAGTTGATCTGTCCCGTATTGTCTGTCACAGTGCCAGTGCCCAATCCCAGTTCCGTCAAAGTCAGCTCTTGCTCGGCCGACGTCTGCACATTGTCGATCGCCAGTGCTGACGGGTAACCCGTGTCAGTAAGATGCGAGACCATGAATTGTAGCGTGTAAGTGCCGGCGGGGGCCGAATAAGTGACGTGCATCCACCCCGTCGGGCCGCCCGGACAGGGGGCAATCGGACCAGCCGAGGCGGGCTCGCAGGAAGGGTCCGTGCCGTATTTGGGGACATTTCCGTATATGGTGGCTCCAAACGTGACGGTAGTCCCGGCGAAGAATGCCGTCGCCGGACTTATGGTTGCGACTCCCGGGCTGAGCTCATCCGGCGGCACCGCCGCGGCAGTCGCGGTGGTCGTGTTTGCCACAAAGAGATTGATCGGACTACCCTCCGAAGGCACGAGTTGCACCAGCGCAAAATCGGCAAAAGTGTAACTTCCGTCCGTCGTAATGAAATTTACATCGAAAGAGATGAGGCCGCCAGGCGACGTCAGCGTGAACTGCGGCGATGTTAACACGGTCTCAAAACTGGGCGTCCCTAGATCCGGGCCGGGGGTAAGACCAAGGGAAAGATAGGAAGGCGTAGCTAGTGTCGCGGCAGCCGGACATGTCGTCCCCGCGGCGCCGCTGCACCCATTGGAGATCCACCCGAAGTAGCTCCCCTCGGTGGGGGTGATGCCGGACGGGGCTTGAGCGGTGCCATCCAGGCCGACGGGTCCGCTGAATGTCCATGTGTTGGGTATGCCGTCTTCAAATCCTTCTGACAGCTGGGAGAACGCAGTCGCCGGCGCGAACAGAACCAATACCAAAACCGTCACCAAAGCAGCGGCTGGCATGAGATGTCTTTTCATAGGAAACTCTCTCTTTTCTCTCGTCAGGGTGAGAAGATTTGCAGCCATGGCGCATCCCCTCCTGGGGAATTTTCCGCCTGGATTCGAAACAAAAACCTGGGATCGGGAAGGGGGAACCCAACGTTGACAAAAGTCTTGGCGCGAGCCGAAACCACGATTCCCAACGCCTCGTCGTCCAAGACCCTGCAACCGAAACCAAGGAATTTTGCTCTCGAACGGCCCGCCTGTCAACAGAATTAAGGCGTGAAGCAGTAAATAAATTCGACCGGTGCAAGTTTGTGCATTTCCAATGCATTCGCTTGCACAGAGCCGGGTTTGAGGCGTGGCTCAATATCACGCGGTAACCCGACCGCTAGGGCTGCCGGTGGCGGACATCGGCTTGCTCTCGCAGCAGGGAGCGACGACTACTGCTGTGCGTATCGTGACACTCCACACATTGGCCTTTCACAACTGGCGAGTGCTGCTGCAATTCGGCAGATTTCTCATGGCAGGCGAAACAGATCTTTTCCTTCGGCATTGCCAGATTCAGCGTAGTCATGTCGCCTTCGGTCTTCGCCAGATGGCAGACCGTGCACGAAAGCGCCATGGCGGAATGCACTGACTTACCGCTCGTTTTATCAGCGTGACAGGAGGAACAATTGGCATCCTTGGGGAGGATGCCCGGGTGCTCGATGGTGGATGCTTGCATGGCCGCCGCCAGTAGCAGCAAAAGGCAACCGATCAGCGCGCTTGGCGTGTGCTTCATTGCAGATGCCACCTCCGCCGGTGCATTGCCCGGGATGAATTGCCCATTCCACTGGTGGTTAGCGGTCATTGTCACTGCCGGCGGAGATTATGCGCACGACCATTGGAAATCTGTGGTTAAAATCACGGACCTGAGTATGCGGAGCACAAAAAGCTAATGCAATAATGCTTTTATGTTACTGGAGGGTGGCCCACCAGCGAGCGGCCCAGTTAGCGGCTCATGGTGCAAGTACGGTTTGTATCAGGGCACGCCTTCAGGCGTGCCGTAGGTGCTGCGTTAAGAAAGCGCCTTCAGGCGCTGAGGTCGGAGATTCGAGTTTAACCACAGGCCCAGTTAGCGGCTCAGTAGTCCCGCGTCGAACTTTTCCCCGGCAGTCCCTGATCTTTCGTGACCTCGGCAGGATGCTCCTCACTTGCTAAGCTCCGACTGAGTTCCAGGAGGGCCCTTTGCCCGCGACCGCTCACCAATCCGCTTCTCAAGCAACGATCAAGATTCTCTATGGCGAGAGCGACGAACACACACTCTCCACCCAAGCCGCCGAAATCGCCAAAGCCGGCCATCGCGTGACCACTGCCCTCAACCGCCATGGCGTTCAGGAAGCCCTGCGCCGCGATGCCTTTGACCTGGTCATCCTCGGCCCCACCTTGTCCAGGGACGATCGCCATCACCTGCCCTACATGGTCAAGAAGGCTCACCCGGGAACGAAGGTCCTGGTCATGCACGCCGGCACGCACCATCACGCAGTCGACGCCGCGGTCGACCCCAGCATGAGCATGCACCGGATCCTCGAAAAGATCGCCGCCCTGCTTCAGCCCGCGCCCGTCCGCTAACCGCCAACCACTCCATTTTTTTGCGCGGCGTCGTAGAGACGCGGCTTGCCGCGTCTCATGGGCACGTTGAGACGAGGCAAGCCTCGTCTCTGCCGCTGATTTTTGTCGGAGAGGAGTTCCCGAAACTTAAAATGGGCCGCCAGCCAAGAAGCGGTGACTCTTCCTTGGCTATCGGCCCATTCGATCCGGACTGGGATCGGAGGTGATATCTCTATGCTATTCCCTTCGCCTCGATTGTCAAGGACCAACTTCCATGCTTCCCCAAAAATTCTACCTGTTTCCTTGCTTCCCCAAAAATTCTACCTGTTTCCTTTTAGGAAATTTCCCGCCAAAAACCGCTCCAATCATTGACACCTCCCTCGCTAGAGTGTTATTTTTATTGGTTTTAGAGGCGGCTCTTCTTCCAGCAGAATCAGCCAGCAGGATCAGAAGGATTCGATCGTCAGTTCGATCATCACAAAATGGACCAGACACTCCGACAACTAGGCGAACTACTGCTCGGAGCCGTGCCCACGGTCCTCCTTCTGGCCACGCTTTACATCCTCTATACCTTCCTCGTCCATCGCCCGCTGACCGCCGTGCTCGCCGAACGCCGCAGCCGCACCCAGGGTGCCATGGAAAAAGCGCGCGCCGACATCGCCTCCGTCGAAGCCCGTACCGCCGACTACGAGCAACGCCTCCGCGAAGCCCGCCAGAAAGTCTTCAAGAACCAGGAAGCCCGCCGCCAGCAGTCCACCCAGTCCCGCACCCAGGCCGTCAATCAAGCCCGCACCCGTGCCCAGGAACAGGTCAAGCAGGCCCGCGCCGGCATCGAAGAGGATAAGCACCAAGCCATGTCGAAGCTGCAATCCGATGCCGCCAGACTCGCCACCGATATCGTGCGCGCCGTGTTGCGCCCCATGGCATCCCCCAGCCAGGTTGGTGGCCAATGAAAATGCAGCAAGAGATCGTGTGGGGACGGGCGCCCTCGCCCGTCCAAGCCGAGCGCAGCTCGGCAGCTGCCCGTGCTTACGGCAACTCTGGTTCCGCTGCAATGAAGCTGAACCCGATGCCGGGAGTTGTCCGGTTTGGTTTCGTATCGGGGCATCGCTTCAGCGATGCCATAAACCGCCTGCTCTCAACCGCCCCTTTAGGGGCTGGGCTGCTCGCGCTCGCGCTCTTCGCATTCTCGTCGGCGATTCCATCCCGAGCCTACGCGCAAGGACCCTCCGCCGCACCGTCTCCCCAGCAAACTTCCGCAGCCCCCGCAAAAGAAGCCAACCAGCCCGCCCCCGATCACGAAAGCATCGGCGGAGAACTCGCCGAGCAGACCCGCGAGTCCACCGGCGCCGACGAAGAGGAAGAGCACGCCGCCCTCAAGCACGCCGCCCCGGTCCGTTGGCTGGCGCGTAAAACCGGTCTGAGCGTGCATCAGGCACATATGGTGGCGCTCAGTCTGAACTTCGCCATCATTGTCGTCGTTGTGTTCTGGGCCGCGCGCAAGTTCGTGCCCGGCATGTTGCGCAACCGCAGCCAATCCATCCAGCGGGCTTTGGAAGAAGCGCGTGCCGCCAGCCAGGATGCCAATCGCCGTCTGGCCGGCATCGAGAATCGCCTCCGCCAGTTAGATGTCGAAATCGGACAGATGCAGGCCACCGCGGAAAAGGAAGCCGAAGCCGAGGAAGGCCGCAGCCAGAAAGCCGCCGAAGAAGATATTCGCAAAGTGGTGCTGGCCGCCGAGCGGGAAATCGCCGCCGCCGCCAAGCAAGCCCGCCGCGAATTGTCCACCCACACCGCCGGCCTGGCCATCGCCCTGGCCCGCAAACAAATTAACGTCGATTCCAATACCGACCAGGTGCTGGTCCGTACTTTTGCCTCGAAGCTGGCGTCTCACAATAATAATAATGACGACGGCGGAAAGGACGGCCGCTAACCATGGCTTCCGTAGTCGGCATCTACGCCCGCGCCTTCGCCGATGTGGTAATGACGCCGGTTGCCGGGAAAACGACCAGCCACCTCGATCCCGCGCGCGCGTTGCAGGAATTGCACAGCATCGAAGCCCTGCTCAAGGAAAGCGATCCGTTGCGCCGCGTCCTCGAAAACCCGTCCATTCCCGGCGACCGCAAACGCGCCGTGCTGGATGCCATTACCACGCGGTTGGGCACGACAAGACAAGTACGGAATTTCATCGCCGTACTCACCGATCACAGAAGGCTGCCGCTGTTCAGCGAAATCCTGAGGCAAGTAGAGCAGGAATTGAACGACCGCCAGGGCTTCGCCGAAGCGCAAGTAAGCACTGCGCGTCAACTGAGCGACCCGGAGAAACAGATGCTCGAAGCCGAGATCGCAAAAATGACCGGCAAAAAAGTCCGAGCGCGCTACGAACAAGACGCCTCGCTGTTAGGTGGAGCAGTAGTGCAAGTAGGCAGCACGATTTACGACGGGTCGGTGAAGGGGCAGCTGGACCGGATAAGGGAGCAGTTGGTGGAAGGCTGACAGCTGCGAGCCACGAGCCACGAGCACACCGGTTCGCTCACAGCTCGGAGCCCGCAGTTCGAAGCCTGTGGGGACGGAGCTTGCTCGCTTTCTACAACCGAAGAACTGAAAGCTGAGAGCTAAAAGCAATGAGAGCTGACTTTATGCCACAAATCAAAGCAGACGAAATTACCCAATTAATCCGCGAGCAAATCGAGAACTATGAATCCAAAATCGCGGTCGACGAAGTTGGCACCGTCATCACCCTCGGTGACGGCATCGCCCGTGTCTACGGCCTCGACAAGGTCATGGCCGGAGAGATGCTCAGCTTCCCGCACGGCGTCGCCGGAATCGCCATGAACCTCGAAGAAGATCAGGTCGGCGTGGTCCTGCTCGGCGAATACACCGAGATCAAGGAAGGCGACGAGGTCAAGCGCACCGGCCGTATCATGAGCGTGCCCGTGGGCGACGCCCTGATTGGCCGCGTCGTCAATTCGCTCGGCGTGCCGATCGACGACAAGGGTCCGATCGCCACCGATAAATTCATTCCCCTCGAGCGCCTCGCTCCCGGCGTCGTTGCCCGCCAGCCCGTGCGCGAGCCCATGGCCACCGGACTAAAGGCCATCGACTCCATGATCCCCATCGGCCGCGGACAGCGCGAACTGATCATTGGCGATCGCCAGACCGGCAAGACCGCCGTTGCCCTCGACACCATCATCAACAGCAAGGGCAACAACCTCATCTGCATCTATAACGCCATCGGTCAGAAGCGCTCGTCGATTGCCCAGGTGGTCAAGATTCTCGAAGATGCCGGCGCCATGGAGTACACCATCGTGGTCGCGGCTTCCGCTTCCGAACCCGCTCCCATGCAGTACATCTCTCCCTACGCGGCATGCGCCATGGGCGAGTTTTTTCGCGACAACGGACGCCACGCCCTCTGCATCTACGACGATCTTTCGAAACACGCCGCCTCCTATCGCGAAATTTCGCTTTTGCTCCGCCGTCCTCCCGGCCGCGAAGCCTATCCCGGAGACGTCTTCTATCTCCACTCGCGTCTGTTAGAGCGCGCCGCCAAGCTCAGCGACCAGAACGGTGGTGGATCGCTCACCGCGTTGCCCATCATCGAAACTCAGGCCGGCGACGTTTCCGCCTACATTCCAACCAACGTGATTTCGATTACCGACGGCCAGATTTATCTGGAAACCGATCTCTTCAACCAGGGCGTCCGCCCCGCCGTGAACGTCGGACTCTCCGTAAGCCGCGTCGGCGGCAGCGCCCAGATCAAGGCCATGCGCCAGGTAGCCGGAACCCTAAAGCTGGAACTAGCCCAGTACCGCGAACTAGCTGCCTTCGCCCAGTTCGGCAGCGATCTCGATAAAGCCACGCAGGCGCAACTCAATCGCGGTCAGCGCCTGGTAGAACTCCTGAAGCAAGGCCAGTTCTCGCCCCTCCCCTTCTCGCAACAGATTCTGATCATCTTCGCCGGCACCAGCGGAGTGCTGGACGATATGCCGGTCGACCAGGTACGCGACTTCGAGAAAGACCTCTACAAGTACGTGGAAACCACAAATCCAGGCCTGCTAAACACCATCATGGAAAAAAAGATTCTGGACGACGATCTAAAAGCAGAATTGTCCAGAGTAATAAAAGAAGCCAAACAGCAGTTCGTGGATTCAAAGCAAGTAGTAGCGAAGTAAAAAGTTCTCAGTTCCCGGTTCCCAGTTCTCAGTTAATCCTGAATTCCAGGACAATCTGACTGAAACTGAGAACTGAGAACTGAGAACTGAGAACTCGTAAATGGCAAACATCCTCGACATCCGGCGCCGCATCCGCAGCGTGGTCAACACGCGGCAGATCACCAAGGCCATGAAGACCGTCTCGGCCGCAAAGCTGCGCCGCGCGCAAGAGGGCGCCATGGCCGCGCGTCCTTATTCGCAGATGCTCACCAACGTTCTCAAATCGCTCACCTCGCGAGCCGATATCTACGATCCGCTCACCGGATTGCCGCGTCATCCCCTGCTCGCCGAGCGCCCGGAAAACAACATCCTGCTGATCGTTGTCACCGGAGATAAGGGCCTGGCCGGCGCCTTCAATACCAATATCCTGAAGATGGTTTCAAAATTCATCGAGTCGAAGCCAGATCAGAATATCGACGTCGAATGCATCGGACGCAAAGGCCGCGACTTCATGCGCCGACGCTACCCGCTCGTCCCAGAGAGGCCCTCTGCCGATGGAGCGACAACCGTCTCTGCCGGTGGAGAGATGGGCGCCTCGCCCGTCCACTCGGACACAGAAGCCGCTCCCCCGCGCGCCGGTCGAGTCCAGATCGCAGGCGAATATGTCGGAGTCCTGGGCAAGGTCGACCATAATTTCGCAAACACTCTTAGCCGGAGCGTGATCGCCCGCTACACCCGCGGCGAGATTGACGGCGTCTACATTCTCTTCAACGAATTCAAGTCGGTCATCGCGCAACGCCTCGTCGCCGAGCGCCTGCTCCCAATCAAGGAGATCGGCGAAGTCGACGTCCACATGGCGGAAGAGCCTTCGGAAGAAGAACGCAAGAAGCGAATCGAAGCGGCGAAGTCGGCACACGTCGGTCTGCGTCCAGTCGATACCCGCGCCGTCGATGAGGCCGCCGCCAGGTTCGGGGCGCTGCCGGTGGATTACATCTACGAGCAGCGGCCCGAGCGGCTTTTTCGGGGTATTCTGCCCAAGTACATCGGCATCCAGATTTTTCACGCGCTGCTCGAGTCCGTAGCCGCCGAGCACGCCGCCCGCATGACGGCGATGGATGCGGCAACCAGCAACGCCAGCGACATGATCGATTCCCTGACGCTGATCATGAATCGCGCGCGCCAGGCCAAGATCACAAAAGAAATTATCGAAATAGTAAGCGGAGCCGCAGCGCAGTAGAAACGAATTGTGACTTTGTTTTGAAAGGGCGCGGCTTCAGCCGCGCCGTTAGGACACGCCACACAAGCGGCTTTAGCCGCTGAGGGAGACTGCGGCGCGCAGCACGAGTTTGTCAGCCTCAAGGCGAACGACGAACAGCGAACGACCAACGACTAACGACTTTGAGACCTTATCTATGGCAGAAAATATCGGAAACGTAATCCAAATCGCAGGCCCCGCCGTGGACGTGCAGTTCACCGAAGCGGCCATGCCTCCCATCTATCAGGCCCTTCGCGTCGTCAGCGACGGCTTCACCGTGCCTTCCCCCATCAACGTCATTCTGGAAGTGCAGCAGCATCTCGGCGAAGGCCGCGTGCGCTGCGTCGCCATGGAAGCGACCGACGGCATGGTCCGCGGCATGAAAGCCATTGATCAGGGTGGACCCATCTCCGCCCCCGTCGGCCGCGGCACCCTCGGCCGCGTGATGAACGTCATCGGCGAACCCGTGGACAATCTCGGCCCGATCGCCTTTGAGAAGAGAATGCCAATCCACCGCCTCGCGCCTGCGTTCGATGAACAGTCAACCACGGCCGAGATGTTCGAGACCGGCGTAAAAGTAATTGACCTCATTCAGCCATTCCTGAAAGGCGGAAAGATCGGCCTCTTCGGAGGCGCCGGCGTAGGCAAGACCGTAGTCATCATGGAGTTGATCAACAACGTAGCCAAGCAACACGGTGGATTTTCCGTATTCGCCGGCGTAGGCGAGCGCACCAGAGAAGGCAACGACCTCTGGCTGGAAATGAGTGAGTCGGGAGTAATCAAGCCCGGCAAACCCGACGAGTCAAAAGCCGCGCTGATCTACGGCCAGATGACCGAACCTCCCGGAGCGCGTCTCCGCGTCGCGCTAACCGCTCTAACCGTAGCCGAATTTTTCCGCGATGAAGAAGGCTCCGACACGCTCCTCTTCATCGACAACATTTTCCGCTTCACCCAAGCCGGCAGCGAAGTATCCGCCCTATTAGGAAGAATGCCCTCCGCCGTCGGTTATCAACCGAACTTAGCTACTGAGATGGGGGAGTTGCAGGAGCGGATTACTTCTACTAAGAAGGGGTCGGTAACTTCGGTGCAAGCGATTTATGTGCCGGCGGATGATTTAACCGATCCGGCGCCGGCTACTACGTTTGCGCATTTGGATGCTACCACTGTGCTTTCGCGCGCGCTTACGGAGATTGGAATTTATCCGGCGGTGGATCCGCTGGCTTCTACTTCGCGGATTCTCGATGCTCGGATTGTTGGGCAGGATCATTACGATGTGGCGCAGATGGTTAAGAAGACACTGCAGACTTACAAGGACCTGCAGGACATCATCGCCATTCTGGGCATCGACGAACTTAGCGAAGACCAGAAGGTGACGGTGGCGCGCGCGCGCAAGATCCAGAAGTTCCTCTCGCAACCGTTCTTTGTGGCCGAGCAGTTCACGGGCACTCCGGGACGCTATGTGAAGATCGCCGAGACGGTGAAAGGTTTCCGCGGCATCGTGGAAGGGAAGTATGACGACATTCCGGAGCAGGCTTTCTACATGAAGGGAACGATCGAGGAAGTGCTGGAGACGGCGGAGAAGATGAAGGGCGCGGCCGCGTAGAGTGCGCCGGCGTAGTTGGGTTTTGATTCGCTTTTTAAGGAGATGGAAATGACTCTAAGGATGAATTGGCGGATGAAAGTTTCGACCGTGGTGATGGCGTTAGTCTTTTTGTCATCCGTCGCTCTAGCCCAGGCCAAGCATGCGGCCGCAGAGGAAGCGACCCCCGATGATGCGGCGATTCACGACTACCTCCTGACCATGGATAAGGCTAAGAAATTCGCCGAGGTTGCGAAAAAGATCGATGCGGCGGCGAAAGCCGATCCGGTGATGGCTGCGGAGATGAAGAAGCTCGAAGAGACCGATGCTTACAACATTCAGAAAGCCGGCCTGGCGGAAAAGTCTCCGCATTTCGCAGCTTTTTTCAGGAGCAATGGCACCACAGCGCGCGACTTTATATTTACTCCCCTGGTCGCCTTAAGCACGGCCGGTGCCGTGGCTGCTGAAGATGCGAAACAAAATCCTCCAGCGTATGTCAATCCCGCAAACATCAAGTTTGTCCGCGAGCATAAAGACGAACTCCGAAAGCTCAATCTCTTCGCGTCGAGTGCGGATTAAGGAACTAAGAGTAACAACGAAAACATGGCAGAAACTTTCCAACTCGAAATCGTTACTCCCTCCAGGCTCCTGGTGAAGGACGCGGCGGAGGAAGCGCAGATCCCGGGGTTGAGCGGGTATCTGGGGATTCTTCCCGGGCACGCTCCGCTGATTACCGAGCTTGCCGTCGGTGTGATTACTTACAAGGCGAGTGGCGCGACACACTCGCTGTCGGTGGCGTGGGGTTTCATGGAAGTGCTGCCCGACAAGGTGACGATCCTGGCGGAGGCGGCGGAGCGTCCGCAGGAAATTGACGTAGAGCGCGCGCAAAAAGCCAAAGACCGGGCCGAACAGCGACTGAAGAGCAACGATCCTCAGGTGGACTACACGCGCGCGGAAGACGCATTGCAGCGCGCGGAAACGCGGCTGAATGTGGCGAAAGAAAAGTAGTCTTCCTCTGCAATGGATAGAAGCCAACCCGCGGAAAAACCCCGCCCAAGCGGAGCTTGGACGGGGCGCCCTCCAGAGTTTAGGATGGACGCGAAGCCGGGCCAGCCGCCTAAGGTCTAACTCTCTATCTTCTTGATGTACAGCCGAAGCCCGGCCAACACTATCGCGATCGCGATGAGGGACATTCCGAGCCCGACCCGGCGATAGTTGCGCTCAACCATGGCTTCCCTCCCAGCTTGCAGGTTCTTGGCGGCGATTTTCAGGCCGGCTTGAATATCCCGATCCACCAAGTCCGTCCGGAAGCTATGGATCGTAACTCGAGCCTTGGTCAGCGAATCCTGTGCCTGATCCTGTCCCAGCCGGGCCTCGCTGACCTCCATGCCAGAAGACTCGGCGACACGGAGAATCTGGTCCGCGCTTTTGATGGCCTCGTCCAATCGACTCAAGCTGCTCTGTAATCCTGCCCTGGCTTGATCACAGCGGTCACCTGGGGTATGACACCGCATGCAGACGGCGTCAGGACCAGTGCCAAGCTTCGCGTCGGTTGGATGGCTGATGCCATGATTGCTGTGACACACGACGCATCCTGGAAGAGAAGCCGCTTCAAAGGCCTTTTTGTGCGAACTTTTTTCGTACATCTGGGCTTGGAACGCGTGACAGTTCGAGCACACATTCTGAACCTTGTCTATTCCTGGGGGCGCCGCGCCATGGTTTCCATGACACGTTGAACAGGTTGGCGCACTCAGATCGCCTCGCACCGCCAGCGCCTGGTGGTGCACGCTCGCGCTGTACTTTGCGAACTGATCCGTGGGAATGGGATATTCCTTCATATAATCCGCGTCAGCATGGCAACGAGCGCACGTGTTGGCCACGTTGACCGGGTTCACCGTGGAACGGGGATCGCTGGGCGCCCTGAGATCGTGGACACTATGACAATCCGTGCATACTGCAACCTTCGTGTCTCCAGCCGCGAAGCGCTTGCCATGGACACTGGTGCGGTACTGGCCCAACTGGTCCGTGCGCAAGCTGGGGTTGAACTGCCGAATATAGGCGGGATCCGAATGGCAACTTCCGCACAACTGCGGGACCTGCTTGCGATCGATCTTGCCTTTCCAGCCCGCCTTTCGGCTCATGGCTTTGTCGGGATCGTCGCTGGTTGGGTCGCCGCCGTGGCAACTGGCGCAAGTCAAACCCTTTTGTGCGTGTATGTCCTGGCTGAACTTCTCCTGGCTCACTCCCAGGGGATCGGGCAAGGCGGAGTGACAGTCCATGCACGAGTTCGTGGTTTGCCCATAACCGAGGCACGCTGCGAGCACGATGAAGCCGGCCAGCCCGACATAGCGGGCTGCGCTGAACGGTCCGAGCCTATTTCGCAAGATGACCATAAACGCTCATACCTGCCACGTACGCAAGAGCAAAGACTGCAAGCCCAGTGATCCACCGCTTGGGTCGCGAGGGCTGATCACTCTCAAAAAAAGGCAGCAGAAGCCACAACAACCCGATTAGGCCGAAAGCAAGCACACCCAAAACCTCCCCGTCGATGAACCACACTTTGGAGGGGATGAGCTTGAGCGTCTGGAACATGAAGAGGAAGTACCACTCGGGCTTGATTCCCGCTGGGGCAGACACAAAAGGATCTGCCTTGACACCGAGGTTCCAGGGGAAGAGTGCCGCCAACGCGCCCAGTACTCCCAGGGCCACGTACCAAGCCATCAATTCCCGCAGCAAGAAGTTGGGAAAGAATTTCATTTCCCGTTTCACGGAGGGATTCGCGGTCCACTGAACTTCCAGTTTCGGGGGAATGCTGATGCCAAGGCGTTGAACCAGCAGCAGGTGCAGCAGGAGCAGCAAGGTTGCCAATCCGGGTAGAACGGCGACATGGAATCCAAAGAACCTGGTGAGCGTGGCTCCAGTCACCTCTTCACCACCGCGGAGAAAGATCAACAGGGGCTTGCCGATGATCGGAACCTGCCCGGTAATCTCGGTGCCGACCTTGGTGGCGAAGAAGGCCAAGGTGTTCCACGGCAGCAAGTAGCCGCTGAAACCGAACCCCATGACGAGAAACAGGAGAATCACTCCGCTGACCCATGTCAGCTCTCTGGGTTTGCGGTAGGCCTTGAGAAAGAGCACGCTGAACATGTGCGCAAAGGCAGTGAAAATCATGAGATTGGCCGACCAGGAGTGGATGGAACGAACCAGCCAGCCAAAGCGCACCCGGGTCATGATGTACTGGACGCTCTCGAAGGCCTCGTTGGCACCCGGCCGGTAGTACAGAAGCAGCAGGATCCCGGTCAGCACCTGGATCACGAACAAGAAGAGAGTGATACCCCCGAGGAAGTACCAATAGGAGAGCCGGTGGAGAGGAACAGTTTTCTTCCGCAACGGGGCGATCAGGTCATCCCATCCGAATCGCTGGTCCAGCCAGCTGCGCACCTTGCGTAGGGGACTCATCTTAAGCCTCCCGCCGGCGCCTCACGTATATCTCGTCCCCCCGCACCTGCACCTCAAAGCCTTCCAGCGGGCGCGGCGGAGGACCCGAAATGTTTCGGCCATTGAGGTCGTACTTACCGTTATGGCAGGCACACCAGACTTGGCGCAGATCGTCGCGGTACTGCACGGTGCAGGAGAGATGGGTGCAGGTCGCCGACATGGCGCGGTACTCTCCGCTGGCAGTGCGGATCAGCAGACCAGGGCGATTACCAAACCGGAAAATCTTTCCGCTGTTCGGCTTCAGCTCCGTGAGCTTGGCGGCGACGATCTCGTCCCCGCCGAGATCTACCACCGCCGGAGGGACAAGATAGCGGAGCACGGGATAGATGAAGGAAGCAAAAGAAGCGAGCAGGCCGCCACCGAGGAAGATTTCAATCAGGCGGCGGCGCGTGGGTTCGGGTTGGGAAAGCTGGTCAACGGTCATTCACTGCGCCCCCTGCCGCAGGAACCACTCAGGAATCCGGATCGTCTCATGGGCCGATTCCCCGCGTCAAACAGAACGCACTTCCACGGTACGCTGCATCTCGCGCAGCCACATCGTCTGGAACAGTTGCAGGCGATGTCCAATGACGACGGCCAGATTCAGAGCGATTTTGCGCCCCGCCGCCGGATTAGCGGCGAAATACTCGAGCAAGGCCTCGCGCGGCAAGGCAATAACTTCCGCTTCAAGCAGCGCCGCGGTGGCGGTGAGGGTGAACCGGTAGGGCGGAATCAGGGCCGACCAGCCCACGGTCTGACCGGGAGATCTTTCTTCGACGAAAATATCCTCTTCCCGGCCCCGGACCTGCATCGGCAGGGTAAGCCTGATTCGGCCGCGTTCGGTCAGGAACAGGCGATCGGCTGGGTCTCCCAGCCGGAACAGCGAGGTTCCGCTGGGAACGATCACCCTGGCGCCGAGCGCCAGAACCTGCTCGGCCTCGGCGGACGAGAGGCCGTTCAGCAGTTCATGCGTCATGAGCCACTCTCTCAGTTCACAAACGGCGAAGTTGTCTTACTGTGCAACAGGGCGTGAGTGGGAAATGCTATGAACGACTCCGCGGCGGCCTGCTCCATGCGGACGTGATTTTCAATTTGTAGCAACAGGACCTCAATAGGCACCGGCCAGGACGGGACCGCTGGCGGTGGTGGCGGTACAGCAACACGGTCCGAGAAAAAACGGGCCGGGGCAACCGCTTTGACCAACGGAAGCTGGGGCTGCACCGCTGAATCGGATGACTCCGAACGCGTCGCCGCTCCAAACGCAACAGCCGCGACTCCCATCCCAAATACGGCCACGCACAAGCCCATCAAAAGCATTTCCATGGCAGAAACCCTCCTTCAACATTTCTTATCGCACGTGCTATGCCAGCGTTGGCCGAGGGCTAACTCCTTTTCCTTCAGACGAGGTGGGGATGTGCGAAACAACCGGACTGCCACAATGTCAGGTCGAGCCTGACTATTTGTCAGTCGTTGACGGCTGTCCGCACGTGTGCCATCATCCCGCCATCTCTGTGCCATCATGATGAAGCTGCGTTTTGCCAGCATGACGGTCGGCCTCGCGCTCGGTGTCACTGCGGCGGTGGTTGTGGCCTGCACGGTCGCCGCCTACGTCTTTTCGGTCCATCATTTTCAAAGCCTTCTCGAAACTGCACACAGCAGCGCGCTGGCCGAAGGCGAATTGATCCGCACCGCGCTCGAGCACCAGATGGTGGGGAATGACCGCACCCTGATCGCGCAAATGATCGAGAGCTTCGGTAAACAGGCACGCGTCGAACAACTCGTACTGCTGGACCGCAGTGGCGTGGAGCGCTACTCGAGTAAGCCGGGGACAGCGGGGAACGATTTCCGCATCGACTCTCCCACCTGCCAGGCCTGCCATCGCGATCCGCCGGAACGCCGCGGATCCAGCCGCGTCATCGAAACCCGGGGTGGAACGATTCTGCGAACCGTCGTGCCGATTCGCAACCGCGAGGAGTGCCACCGGTGCCACGATCCCCGGCAGAAAATCAATGGGATCCTGATTCTGGACTACAACGCCGGAGAGGTCCGCGCCGCGATGACGCGGGACCTGCGCTGGATGGTCGCCGGCACCGGCGCCTTGACCTTCGTCATCGTGGGGGCCATCGCCTTGGTGATCCGGGTGTCGGTCTTGCGCCGCTTGCAGCGTTTTGAAACCACGGCGCGCCTGATTTCCCAGGGCGATCTGGAACGGCGTGTGCCCGCGGAAGGCTCGGACACGCTGGCGTGGCTGGCAACTGAGTTCAATGCCATGGCCGACTCGGTCTCAGGCCTGGTCGGGGAAGTACGTACCCAGCGGGAGCGGCTGGAAACGGTGATCAACAGTATTGATGACGGGATCGTAGTCCTCGACGGGGAACGAAAGATTATGGCGGCCAACGACGCCTTTCTGCAGCGCGCCGGCAACTCCCGCGAGCAGGTTCTGGGCTGCTGCTGCTACGAACTCGGACCGCGGCCGTGCGACCTATCCGACTGTCCCACCCTCGCCTGCCTGCGGTCGGGTGAGCGCCAGGTCCGGATCTGCGAGCGCAAGACAGGCAACGGCACGGTGGCTTGGGAAGAAATCCACGCTTCACCGATTCTGGACGCTTCTGGGCGGCTGGCTCAAGTAGTGGAGGTCTGGCGCGACATCTCCGAGCGGCGAGCGGCCGAGGCGAAGCTGGCCGAGTCTTACCGCCTGGCATCGGTCGGAGTCCTGGCCTCCGGGTTTTCGCACGAGATGAACACCCCGCTGGCAACAACCCTGATGTGCGTGGAGGGAATCCTCCGCGAGACTCCTGCCGGGCAGGGCGGGCAAATGGATCAGGCCAGAATCCGTGAGAATGCGACGATCGCGCGCGAACAGATCCTACGCTGCCGCGGCATCACCCAGCACTTCCTGCGCCTGTCACGCGGACAGCGGCATGCCGGAGATATCGTGGAACTGGATGCGGCCATCGCGGCCGCCCAGAGGCTCGTCGATCCGACGGCGCGCGCCAACTCCGTGGATGTCGCGGTGCGACCGTTCGCAACCACCCTGCACGTCCGGGCCGACGAGGCCGAGCTGCAGAATCTGCTGGTCAATCTTCTGCTCAACGCGATTCAGGCATCGAAGCCGGGCGGCAAGGTCGTCGTTGCCACCCAGGGCGGCGATGCTGTGCACATTCGCGTCAGCGATGAAGGATGCGGGATTGCCCCGGAATACCTGCAAAAGATCTTTGAGCCCTTTTTCAGCCTCCGCCCGGGCGGCACTGGCCTCGGTCTGTTCCTGTCGCTGAACGCGGTCCGGAGCTGGGGAGGCAACATCCTAGTCGAGAGTACCCCTGGAAAGGGGTCTATATTCGAAGTCGTGATCCCGGCAATCCATCCCGGTCCGCAACCGAAGGGCGGGCTATGAAGCCCTCCTCCCTCCTTCTGGTCGATGACGATACAGCATTCCGGCAGGTGATGGCGGGCGAACTGAGTCGTCTCGGCTACGAAGTGGACGCGGTGGGCACGGGTGAGGAGGCAATCGAGCGCGTCGCAGCGGCGGAACCCGAAGTCGTCTTGCTCGATCTGCGTTTGCCGGGTATGGGCGGGCTGGAGACGCTGAAGGCCATCCAGGCCGCCACGCCGGCAACCGAGGTCATCATGTTGACCGGACACGGCTCCATCGATACCGCAATCGAATCGATCCGTATCGGCGCCTTCGATTACGTGGTGAAACCTTGCCCGCTGGACGAACTCCACATTCGCATTCAAAGGGCGCTCGAACGGCGATCACTGCGCCAGCGAGCGAATCTTCTCGAGCGTGTTCTGACTCCTCCGGATCTCGGCAGTTCCTTCATCGGCGACAGCCCGGAATTCCGCCGCCTGCTCAACCTCATCGACCGCGTGGCCCCCAGCGATTCGACCGTGCTCATAACCGGCGAGACGGGCGCGGGAAAGGAATGGGTGGCCAAGCTGATTCACGCGCGCAGTTCCCGCCGGTCGCGGCCGTTCGTGGTAGTCGAGTGCGCCGCACTGCAGGAAAGCCTGCTCCAGAGCGAACTGTTCGGCCACGAGCGTGGCGCATTCACCGGAGCGGACCGCGCCAAGCCCGGATTGTTCGAAGTCGCCAATGGTGGAACGATTTTCCTCGACGAAATCGGGGAGGTGAGCCCGGCGACCCAGACCAAGCTGCTGCGCGTGCTCGATACCTCCACGTTCCGGCATGTCGGCGGTACCAGGGAAATTCGAGTCGATGTCCGGATTCTGACTGCGACCAATCGCGATGTGCCCTCCATGGTGCGGCAGGGCCTGTTCCGCGAGGATTTGTTTTACCGCCTCAGTACGATCACGGTGGAGGTGCCGCCCCTGCGCGTTCGAGGCGCCGATGTGGACCTGCTGGCACAACACTTCGCGACCGTGCTCAACGAGCGCTTCGGCTCCAACAAACAAATCGGCGAAGCGGCCCTGCAACTCCTGCGACGGCACAACTGGCCCGGGAACGTGCGCGAACTACTGCACGTGGTCGAAGCGGCTCTGGTGCTCTGTGAGGGATCGCAAGTTCTGCCGGAGCACCTGCCCGCCTCCTTGCGGAATTCGAAGCCTGTTCCGCCGCCTGCTCCCTTAGCGCCGGACGCCCCGCTGCCGACGCTCGAAGAAGCGGAGATCAAGCACATCCGATTGGCGATTGAGGCCAGCAAGGGTCACCGCGGAAACGCGGCCAAAATTCTCGGTATCAGCGAGCGGAATTTGTACCGGAAACTGCGCGAGCACGGCCTGTTGTCGTGATCCGGCACGTTCCTGGATTTTTCTGAATCCCTACAGCCCGTACTTGCCCCACGGGTTGTTATGGCGTGTTAACACTATCGCAGGGCTTCGACAATTAAGGCGAAGTTGAGAAATGCAAGAAAGATGACGTCGAGTTTGTCGAAGCGGGAGAAGATACGTCGGAAGCCCTTGAGCCGGCGAAAGAGCCGTTCCACTTCGTTGCGCTTGCGGTAGAGGGCCTTATCGTACTGCCATGGTTCCAAACGATTGCTCTTGGGAGGAACCACCGGAATGAAGCCGAAATCGAGCGCCAGTTGCCGGGTTTCGTTGTCTTCGTAGGCGCGATCCATGATCAGATGCAAGGGCGCGGGCAGCGGTCCCATGCCGCCCAGCAGGATGCGGCCCTGCTTCGCGTCGGAGGCTTGGCCGGGCGAGAGCGCGAAACTTATCGCCGTTCGAGCATTCGCGGCAACCAGATGAATCTTGGTGGTCCATCCGCCGCGGGATTTACCAATGGCTTGGGGACCGTTTTTTTTAACGCGCCGGTGCCATCGGGATGCACCTTGACGATGGTGGAGTCCAGTTTGACGGCCGTGATCTTGATGCGCACGATCTGCTCGCGCTGCAACTGCTCAAAGATGCGGTCCAACACGCCGTTCTTGGACCAGCGGTTCATGCGGGTGTAAATGGTGTGCCAGTTGCCGAAGCGCTTGGGAAGTCCACGCCACTTGCACCCTTGCTCGGCCACATACAGGATCGCGTTCAACACCGCGAGGTTGGTCAGGCTCACGTTGCCGCGCTGACGCGGAAGACTGGACTCGATGCGACCGTACTGCGCCTCGGTAATCTCCATGAAAAGGAGAATACCACAAAATCCTATTTAGTGTTAACACGCCATAGTACTACTGTGTTATAAGTGTGGAGCGCCACAAAAAGGACAACTGGAGAGTTGTCGAACAAGAACCCGGGCGATGGTTTGTCGGAGGGTGGCAATCGATCAGGGATTATGCCGCTCGAGGCGAACCCGGCGATCCCCGAGGGCGGAACTGGGACGGCATTTCGGGGAGGGATAGTTCCAGTCGACCGGCACGAGCGGAGGGGGGAAAACGGTTCCGTTCGGC
>Ga0187865_1001665_pt1 | contig 24216 bp, 25 predicted proteins | sample June2016WEW_11_1_2_FD_132989 | JGI IMG/M metagenome (GOLD analysis project Ga0187865, IMG submission 132989) | Peatland microbial communities from SPRUCE experiment site at the Marcell Experimental Forest, Minnesota, USA - June2016WEW_11_100 | ecosystem: Environmental > Terrestrial > Soil >...
GCTTGACTGCGAGACTGACAAGTCGAGCAGGTGCGAAAGCAGGTCTTAGTGATCCGGTGGTTCTGGATGGAAGGGCCATCGCTCAACGGATAAAAGGTACGCCGGGGATAACAGGCTGATCTCCCCCAAGAGTCCACATCGACGGGGAGGTTTGGCACCTCGATGTCGGCTCATCGCATCCTGGGGCTGAAGAAGGTCCCAAGGGTTCGGCTGTTCGCCGATTAAAGCGGTACGTGAGCTGGGTTTAGAACGTCGTGAGACAGTTCGGTCCCTATCTGATGTGGGCGCAGGATATTTGAGAGGAGCTGTCCCTAGTACGAGAGGACCGGGATGGACGAACCTCTAGTGTGCCAGTTGTCCCGCCAGGGGCATCGCTGGGTAGCTATGTTCGGAAGGGATAACCGCTGAAAGCATCTAAGTGGGAAGCCCCCCTCGAGATTAGATATCCCTTTCCGGTGGCGACACCGGAGCTAAAGACCCCTTGTAGACTACAAGGTTGATAGGCCAGAGGTGTAAGTCCAGAAATGGATTGAGCTTACTGGTACTAATAGGTCGTGCGGCTTGGCCATAATCTTCTCAGTTCGACAGCTGCAAATGTGGAATTGTCATTGTTTTTGATTTTCGGTGGCGATAGCGGAGAGGTTACACCTGTTCCCATTCCGAACACAGAAGTTAAGCTCTCCAGCGCCGATGGTACTACATGGGTAACTGTGTGGGAGAGTAGGACGCTGCCGGGATTTTTCGAGCCCTTCTTCGATTCTTCGAAGAAGGGCTTTTTTTATTGGGGAATGGAGATTTCGGAATGGGGAATCAGGCTCGACGAAACCTGTCCAGAAAATTCCCCAACTCTCCATCCAGATTCGGAAATGAACCATCCTGCTTTTTATCGGAGATTTTGAAAGGAAACCGATTTTCGTTTTGCAAAGCATTTCTCCTTATGCTATAAAGGATGAATAAAAAAAAGCTCCGGGAGATCAAACCCATGTCTGGCCACTCAAAATGGAGTACGATTAAACATAAGAAGGGCGCGGCCGACGCCAAGCGGGGAAAAATCTTTACCAAGCTGATCAAAGAGATCACCGTGGCCGCGCGTGCGGGCGGAGGAGACCCGGGCGGGAACCCGCGTCTGCGCAGCGCCATTACGGCCGCCAAGGCCGAAAACATGCCCAAGGAAAATATCGACCGGGCCATCAAAAAGGGGACGGGGGAACTCCCGGGAGTCTCCTATGAAGAGGCAACCTTCGAAGGCTACGGGCCGGGGGGGGTCGCGGTCTTGGTTGAGATCTTGAGTGATAACCGAAAGCGTACCGTGGCCGACATCCGTCATATCTTCTCCAAAAATGCGGGGAATCTGGGAGAGGCCGGGTGCGTCTCGTGGATGTTTGCCAAAAAGGGATTGATGGTCTTTGAAAAAGAGAAAGTCGATGAAGAGAAACTGATGAACGTCGCGCTGGAGGCGGGAGCACAGGACGTCCGCGAGACCGATAAAGAGTTTGAAGTGACCTGCGAACCGGGGGACTTTGAGAACGGGAAAAAGCAGTTGGAGCAGGCCCAGCTCAAGCCCCTGTATGCCGAAATATCCATGGTTCCCCAATCGACGGTGAAACTTTCGGGAAAAGAAGCCCAGCAGATGTTACGTTTGATGGAAAGCCTGGAAGATTCCGACGACGTCCAACACGTATACGCCAATTTCGATATCTCGGATGCCGAATTGGAGCAACTCAGTGCTTAAGGGGAGTCTCCCCGGTTCCTGGCCTCCCCGCAAGACGGGCCATGGAGTTGCTATCCGTATCTTAGGCGTTGACCCAGGGATGGGAACCACGGGTTTCGGGCTGATCGAATTCGAAAATAGCGGATCCCCCCGGTACTGCGAAAGTGGAGTCCTTCGTCCGCGAGGAACTTCGGTTTCCCCCCGCCTTCAGCAGATCTTCCGCGGTCTCCTTCGCCTGATTGAAACCTCCCAGCCCCAGTTCATGGCCGTAGAGCGTCCTTTTTTCGGCAAGAACGTGAAGAGCGCCATGCTGCTCGGGCAGGCCCGGGGGGTCGCCCTCCTGGCGGCGGCGGAGACCGGCCTGGAGGTGCAGGAATTCAGCCCCCTGGAGGTCAAGCAGTCCGTGGTAGGTTACGGCCGGGCGGCCAAGGAGCAGATCCAGGCCATGGTCAGGTCCCTTCTGGGGGTCCGCCGGGAGTTGACGACCGATGCGGCTGATGCCCTGGCGGTCGCCCTTTGCCTGGCCCATTCCCTTCCGCTGCAGAAGTCTCTGCAAGAGGCCCTGTTGATGGAGGAGCGGAGGGGCCGGCGCCGGTCCGGGCGATGGACCGAGAAGGATTTCGGAGATCCGGTATGATCGCTCAAGTTCGAGGAAGGCTGATTCAAAAAGGACCGGGCTCGGTGGTGGTCGAAGCCAACGGGCTCGGGTACCAGGTCTTTGTTTCCCTGACTACTTTTTATGAACTCCCCGAACTGGAGCAGAGCGTCATCCTGCATACCCATACGCATGTGAGGGAAGATGCCCTGCAGCTGTTCGGGTTTTCCACTCCCCTGGAGAAGGAGCTTTTTCAGATCCTCATCGGAGTCACGGGAATCGGTCCGAAGCTGGCCCTGAATATTCTTTCGGGCATCCGACCGGAGGAACTCCTCCAATCTCTGGACCAGCGGGACATGAATCGGCTTCAGGCGGTTCCCGGCATCGGCCGGAAGATGGCCGAAAGGATGGTCGTGGACCTCCAGGAGAAGGCCCGCAAGATGGAATCCAGGTGGGCCTTGCCGCCCCAGGAGAAACCCCTCCTGGAGGGAGTGGCCGAAGATGTGATTTCGGCCCTGTTAAATTTGGGGTACAAGAAGGTCCAGGCCGAAAAAGCGGTGGAGATTGTTTTCCGGCAAGATCCGGATTTAAACTTGGAAAAAGCCCTGAAGGCGGGCCTTAAAATTCTCGCCACCATCTGAAAGAATGAGCAGCCCGAAAAACTCGTCGAACCCTTGTAACCCGGAGGCAGAAAAAATTTCTCCTCCGGCCGGCCGGATTCAACCGGAGTTGACCGAAGAGGATCTTCGTTACGAAGTGAACCTTCGGCCCAGGACGCTGGAGGAATACATCGGACAGGAGGAAGTGAAGAATAACCTCCGGGTCTTCATCGAGGCCACCCAAAGCCGGGGAGAGGCTCTGGACCACGTCCTTTTCAGCGGACCGCCGGGGCTGGGGAAGACTACCCTGGCCTACATCATTGCTTCCGAACTCCGGGTAAACGTGAAGGCGACCTCCGGTCCGGTCATCGAGCGGCCGGGAGATCTGGCCGCCATCCTCAGTAATCTCAAAGAACACGACATCCTCTTTATCGATGAAATCCATCGTCTCAACCACGTAGTCGAAGAAATCCTCTACCCCGCCATGGAGGACTTCCAGATCGATATCCTCATCGGCCAAGGCCCCAGCGCCCGCTCGATCAAATTGAACATTCCCCCCTTTACCCTCGTGGGGGCCACCACCCGGGCCGGCCTGCTGACTTTCCCCCTGCGGGATCGGTTCGGGATCAGCTTTCGTCTGGAGTTTTACTCTCCGGCGGAGCTGGAAAAAATCTTGATGCGCTCGGCCAAGCTTCTGAACGTCGAGCTCGATGTTTCGGGGGCCGAGGAGATTGCCAAAAGATCGCGGGGCACGCCCCGGATCGCAAACCGCCTCCTGCGGAGGGTCCGGGATTTCGCCCAGGTGCGGGCCCAGGGAAAAGTCAACCGGTCCATCGCGGACCAGGGTTTAAAACTTCTCGAAGTAGATGAAAAAGGACTGGACAAGATGGACCGGAAAATCCTGACCACCATCCTGGAAAAGTTCAATGGGGGGCCCGTGGGTCTGGAGACGCTGGCCGTGGCCGTGCAGGAAGAAAAAGATACCATAGAAGATGTTTACGAACCCTTTTTGATTCAGGTGGGGTTTCTGGACCGGACCCCGCGGGGGAGGAGAGCCACTCCCCTGGCGGCGAGCCATATGGGAAAACAAGCGCTCCAGTTCCCCCAGGAACGTTTGCTCTGAGGACGCGTATCGCCGCTCAACCCGGTCGCTAAAAAGGCGAGTTGAAACTTTTATCAACCTTCAGCTCGTGTCCATCCGGAAACTCCCTCTCCCCTCGCGAGAGAGAGGCGGGGGAATAAGAAAGGGAAGCCTTGATTATGCCATCTTATCACCCCCACCCTTACTCTCCCCCATTGGAGGGGGAGGGGAATTCCGGGTTTTCCGATGAGAACCAGCTAATTTGAATCGACCAGGATAAGGAAATTCTTGTGGAAATGAAAGATCAAAAAAATCCCGCCGGGCGGACCAAATTTATCTTTGTTACGGGCGGAGTTCTCTCCTCTCTGGGAAAGGGCTTGACCGCCTCCTCGATTGGCGCCCTTCTGGAATCCAGGGGACTCACCGTCACCCTCCAGAAACTCGACCCGTACATCAACGTCGACCCCGGAACCATGAACCCTTTTCAGCACGGAGAAGTTTTTGTCCTGGATGACGGGGCAGAGACCGATTTAGACCTGGGGCATTACGAAAGGTTTACCTCGGCCCGTCTGGGCCGGCGGAATAACTTTACCACCGGCCAGATTTACTATTCGGTGATTTCCAAGGAGCGGAGGGGAGATTACCTGGGGGGGACCGTGCAGGTGATCCCCCATATTACCGATGAGATTAAACGGAATATCCTGGCCATTTCCGATGACGCGGACGTGGCCATCGTCGAAATCGGGGGGACGGTGGGGGATATTGAATCCTTACCCTTCCTGGAGGCCATTCGCCAGCTCAAGTCAGACCTAGGACGACAGAATTCCATTTATGTCCACGTCACCCTGGTTCCCTTTATCAAAGCCTCCGAAGAGCTGAAGACCAAACCCACCCAGCACAGCGTCATGAAGCTGCGGGAGATCGGGATTCAGCCAGACATCCTGATCTGCCGCACGGAACAGTTTCTCCCCCCGGAGATCAAAGCCAAGATCGCCCTTTTCTGCAACGTGGAGAAGGACGCGGTCATCACCGCCAAAGACGTGGAATCCATCTACGAGGTCCCGCTGTTTTTCCATCAGGAAGGGCTGGATGAGAAAGTCGTCCAGCTTTTGAATATCTGGACGCGGTCTCCCCGGTTGGAGAAATGGGAGGAGATCGTTCAGGCGATTAAGAACCCCCGGGGGACCGTGGACATTGCCATCGTGGGAAAATACGTCAACCTCAAAGATTCCTATAAATCCCTGAATGAGGCGCTGGTTCACGGAGGGATTCCCGGCCGCCTGAAGGTCCAGCTCCATCACGTCGATTCCGAAGTTCTGGAGAAGGAAGGGGCGGATAAATGGCTGAAGGACGCGGATGGCATCCTGGTGCCGGGGGGATTCGGCCAGCGGGGAATCGAGGGGAAGATTCTGGCGGTGAACTACGCCCGGGAGATGCGCGTTCCTTTTTTGGGGATCTGTTTAGGGATGCAGGTGGCCATCGTGGAATTTGCGCGGCACGTCTGCGGTTTCGAACAGGCCAACAGCACAGAGTTTAATCCCGAGACGCCTTACCCGGTCATCGCCCTTATGGCGGAACAAAAATCCGTTCAGGAGAAGGGGGGCACGATGCGCCTGGGCGCCTATCCCGCGGTCCTGCGAGAGGGTTCGCTGGCCCACCAGGCTTACCAGGCATTGCAGATCTCCGAACGCCACCGCCATCGCTATGAGGTCAACAATGATTTTCGGGATCAGCTGGCGGAAAAGGGGATCCTTTTCAGCGGCATCTCCCCGGACGGAAAACTGGTGGAGATTTCGGAGCTGCCCGGTCATCCCTGGTTTCTGGGATGTCAGTTTCATCCGGAGCTGAAATCCAGGCCCCATGCCCCCCATCCCCTGTTCCGGGAGTTTATTCACGCTGCCTACCGTGAGAAACGAAAGAAGCGGAGAAAGCATCCATGACCCGACCTGCGATTCCCGCGGTAAAGGAAGTTCGAGTAGGAACCGTTACCTTCGGAGGGAGAAGGCCTCTGGTTCTGATTGCCGGTCCTTGCGTCATCGAGTCCGAAGCGGCTTGCCTGGAAACTGCGGGATTCTTGAAAGAATTGACCCGGTCCTTAAGAATTCCTTTTATCTTTAAATCCTCTTACGACAAGGCCAACCGGAGTTCCCTTCGTTCCTACCGGGGACCGGGGGTAACCAGGGGCCTGGAGATTCTCGGGAGGGTGAAACGGGAATTGGGGGTCCCGGTTCTTTCCGATGTTCACCGGTTTGAAGAAGTAGAGGCGGCAGCGGAGGTTCTGGATGTCCTGCAAGTCCCGGCCTTCCTCTGCCGGCAAACGGACTTCGTCCTGGCCATCGCTAGAACGGGAAAAGGGATCAATGTGAAGAAGGGACAATTCCTGGCCCCCTGGGATGTGCGCAATATTCTGGAAAAGATTGAGTCGACGGGAAATCAATCCATTCTTCTCACCGAGCGGGGAACTTCCTTCGGTTACAACAACCTGGTGGCGGATATGAGATCCCTGGTCATCATGCGGGCGATGGGATACCCCGTTATCTATGATGTGACCCACAGTCTCCAGCTTCCGGGCGGTCAAGGCACCTCCTCCGGAGGGCAGAGGGAGTTTGTTTCCGCGCTGGCCAGGGCGGGGGTGGCCGTTGGGGTCGATGGTTTGTTTATGGAAGTCCACCCCCATCCTGAAGCTGCCCTCTGCGACGGCCCCAATTCTCAACCCTTGAACGGTCTGCGTCCGCTCCTGGAGCAACTGAGCGCTCTTGATCAGATGGTCAAGGAAGATAAGACGCAAGACGCCTAGTCCATAGGGCAAAGCGAAAGGCCCAGGGAAGAAGGGAAAGCTGGCTTGAGGAAAAAGGGCTGGAAAGAGCGAGCGAAGAGAATCCGTCTCCTTATCTTGGACGTGGATGGCGTTCTGACCGATGGGCAACTAGGTTTTGATGGGTCCGGGCGGGAGATCAAATTCTTCCATATTCGAGATGGCCAGGGGATTCGGCTCTTACAACAGGCCGGGATCAAGGTGGGTATTATCACCGGAAGAAGATCGAAGGCCGTGGACTTTCGGGCCCGGGAATTGGAAATGGCCCCGGTCTTCCAGAATGTTCGGGACAAAGCCCGGGCCCTGGAGGCGATCCTGAGAAAGGAAAACCTCCAGGCCGAACAGGTGTGCTATGTAGGAGATGATTTGGTGGATTTAGCGGTTCTTTCCCGCGTGGGATTGGCGGTTGCGGTTGCCGATGCAGTCCCCGAGGCAAAAGCGCTGGCTCATTATACTACCCGCTTTAGCGGGGGACGGGGGGCAGTAAGAGAAGTCTGCGAAAAAATCCTGAAAACCCAGGGGAAATGGGAAAAGATTATCGAGAACTTTCGGCCCAATGCAGGAAGAGAGCGTCCTTTTTGGGATTAGGGGATGACCCTTGCCTTAGTCCCCACCCTCCCAATATGACCTTTCCAAAATGGTTCTTTACACCCCCCAGGCGCAGTGCTAGAATGACTCCCGGGAATGATGAATGAGGAGCCTAATAACTCTACGATCCCTTCTGGGGGTGATCGTTCTGGGAAGCCTGGGCGGGGTGGCGGTGATGGTTTGGTTTACGATGGCGCCCGGCCCGGATAAAAAAACGCCTCCTCAGAAGCCAGAGATTGCCGCAGATTTGAAGCTGGACCGGGTTCATTACACGGAGACGCGAGAAGGCGTGAAGGAATGGGAATTGGAAGCCGCATCCGCCGTTTATTTTAAAGAGGAAAATGCAGTTGTTCTGGATAAGGTTCGAGCCACTTTTTACGGGAAAGAGCAGGAGAGTTATATCCTGGTAGGAGCGAAGGGAAGGTTCAATACCCAGACCAAAGTGATCGAAGTGTTTGATGGGGTGAAGATCGATTCGAGCGACGGTTATCATCTTCGTACCCGGAGCCTAACATACCAGTCAGAGCAAAGAGAACTCCGCACCTCCGACCCGGTGGAAATGGATGGGCCCGATCTGGAGGTGAAGGGGGTGGGGATGGTCGTCGAATTGAATCAACAGCGGGTAAAAATCTTGGGCGGAGTGACCAGTACCTTCGCTCCGCTGGCGCTTAAGAAATCTTCCAAATCGGCCATGTGAGATGGGAAGCAGGCTGAGGTTCTTATTCATTGGAATTCTAATCCTCTTTTGGGTCCTGCCGGTCAGCTCGGCGGAACAGAAGAAGCCCTTGCTCCTGGGCAAAGGCGGAAAGGGTGGACAATCCGGGTCCGATCAGCCCCTGCGCATAACCTCTCAGCAACTCGAAGCGGACAACAAGAATCAACTCATCATCTTCACCGGCAATGTCGTGGCCAAACAAGGGGAAATGACCATATACGCGGATGTAGCCCAGGTTTATTACGAGAAGAAAGAGGATGGAAATGAAGTGCGAGAGATTGTGGCCACGGGTAATGTGAAGATTCAGCAGGCGGATCAGGTGGCCACGGGACAGAAAGCGGTATTTGTCAATGCCGAACAAAAAATCACCCTCACCGGGCAGCCCAAGGTTTGGCAGGGAAAAGATATGGTCAGTGGGGAGAAGATCATCGTCCTACTGGAGGAGGATAAGAGTTTTGTAGAGAGTGGCCCGGACCGGCGCGTGGAGGTAATTCTCTACCCGAAAGGAGAAGGGAGCCCCAAAAAGGCCAAGCCATGAGTTCGGTCCCTACCCTCATTGCCAGGGGATTGCAAAAGAGATACAATGCAAAGTGGGCTGTAGACTCCGTGGATTTAGAATTCCGGGCGGGGGAGGTTATCGGCCTTCTGGGGCCCAACGGAGCGGGCAAGACCACCACTTTTTATATCATCGTGGGCCTGATCCAGCCGGAGGGGGGACAGGTTTTCCTGTCCGGAGAAGAAATCACCCATGACCCTATGTATGTGCGGGCCCGCAAAGGGGTTACTTATCTGCCTCAGGAACCGTCTGTTTTCCGGAAACTGACGGTGGAAGAGAACCTGATGGCCATCTTGGAGACCCTGGACCTCTCTCCGGAGGAGAGAAGGAGGAGACTGGCCACCCTCCTGGATGAATTGAGGATTGCTCCCCTGGCCAAACGGAAGGCCTTTTCCCTATCCGGAGGCGAGCGCCGAAGGGTGGAGATCAGTCGGAGTCTGGTTATTTCGCCGCGGTTCATACTTTTGGACGAACCCTTCGCGGGAATCGACCCCCTGGCGGTGGTGGACATTCAGAACATTATTTCTCAGCTGAAAGCAAAAGGGATCGGGGTGGTGATTTCCGATCACAATGTGAGGGAGACGCTGGGAGCTTGCGACCAGGCTTATATTCTCAACGAAGGAAGGATTCTGGAGAGGGGAACCCCCGAAGAGATCGCCCAAAGCCGCAAGGCCCGGGAGATTTACCTGGGAGAAAATTTTCATTTTTAGAGTATTGAAGGATTCTTGGCGAACTGTCGATAAAGATAGAGAAACTTAAAAGAATCCGCCGGTTGGAAAAAACCGGAGAGAGAGTTTGATTTTCCGATGGCCTTAGAAATTCGTCAGAGTCTGAAATTATCTCAGCAGCCGATCATGACCCCGCAGCTGCAGCAGGCCATAAGACTGCTGCAGCTTTCGCGGATGGAACTCATGGACCTCGTTCGCCAGGAGGAGGAGGAGAATCCGATTCTCGAGGAGGTCACTGAGCCCAGCAGCGAGATTGAGCCCATAGACGCCAATTACGAGACTCAAACCACTCCTTCCTCCGAGACCAAAGAGGAGCGGGAAGAAAAATTTGGCCTGCCGGAGATGGATTGGCGGGCCGATGACCATTCCTGGGGGACGAGCCGGGGATCGGATGAGGATGACGACCGCCCGACTTTCGAAAGCTTTTTGACCAAGAAGGCGACCCTGTCCGACCACCTTCTCTGGCAATTGCGGCTGAATCCCTTTAGCGAGGAAGAACGGATCATCGGGACCCTGGTCATTGGCAATCTGAATGAAGATGGCCTCCTTCAGGTATCGCCCGAAGAAATCGCCTCACAGAATGGGTTCGACCTGGACACCGTCCAGAAGGCGATCGAAAAGATTCAAGCCTTCGATCCCCTTGGAGTGGCGGCTCGGGACCTCCGGGAATGTCTGCTCATCCAGGCCCAGCAGATTTATCCCGGAGAGCAGCTCCTGCAGAAGATGATCCGCGACCACCTGGGACAGCTGGCGAAGAGGAACTATCAGGCCGTGGCCCGCGAACTGGGAGTGTCCCTGGAGGAAATCCTCCGAACCACCCGCCTGATCGGCGAACTGGACCCCCGTCCGGGCCGGAGGTTCAGCGACGAGAATATCCCCTACATTACCCCGGACGTGTATGTGTTTAAAGTAGGGGATGACTATGTGGTCATGCTGAACGAGGATGGGCTTCCTAAATTGCGCATCAGCTCTTACTACCGGAGTATCCTTCGGGAGCCGGTCCATTCTTCCGGGGCGGCCAAAGACTATATCAATGAGAAGATCCGCTCGGCTCTCTGGCTGATCAAATCGATTCACCAGCGCCAGCGGACGATCTACCGGGTGGCCAAATCCATCGTGAGATTCCAACGGGAGTTTCTGGACCGGGGAGTGGCTTATTTAAAACCCATGGTCCTCAGGGATGTGGCCACGGATGTGGAGATGCACGAGTCCACCATCAGCCGGGTGACGTCGAATAAATACGTTCATACCCCGCAGGGAATCTTTGAGCTCAAATATTTTTTCAACAGCAGCATCAATACCTCTCGGGGGGAAAATATCGCTTCCGAGAGCGTCAAAGAAAAAATCCGTCTCATCCTCGCCCAGGAGGACCCCCAGAAACCCTACAGCGACCAGGAACTGGTGGAGATCCTAAAGAAGCAGGATATCCTCATCGCCCGCCGGACAGTGACCAAGTACCGGGAGATGTTAGGGGTTCTTCCTTCCACTCAGAGGAAGCAAATTCTATAAACCAACAGAATGGAGGCGCGGGGCATGCCAGTTTCCGTTACTTTCCGCAACATGGAATCCAAGGATGTATGGCGCGATACCGTACAGGAGAAAATTTCCAAGCTAAAAAAATATCTGGATTATCCCCTAGAGGCCAACGTGGTTCTCACTACGGAGAAGCACCGGCAGATCGCCGAAGTGAACCTGGTGGCCAACCGTCTCACCATTAACGCCCGCGAAGCGACCGAAGACATGTTTTCCGCCATCGACGGGATGGTGGATAAACTGGAACGACAGCTCTTGAAGTACAAAGAAAAAATCCGACGCCACAAGGTCAACTCCACTCTTCCCGAGGCGGACTGGCGCATGAATGTCTATGCCGTCGAAAGCTTTGAGGAAGGGGTTGAACCCCGGGTGATCCGGACCCAAAAAATGCAGGTGAGGCCCATGTCGGTCGAAGAAGCCGCCCTGCAGATGGAACTGCTGAATAATGAGTTTTATATCTTCACCAATGTCGCCTCCAAAAACCTGAATATCATCTACCGGATGAAAGATGGCCACTATGGCTTAATCGAACCCCAGGGGGGATGACCGTTGCCTCCGGCCTCCATGACCGCTAAAGGGTAAAAAGAAAGGACGGTGCCGAACCGGAATTACAGGAAGGGAAGTCTCTGAGGGGCACTCTTCCTCTAAGGGAGAGTCAGAGGGTTCTCCTTCTGCAGGTTGATCCCTATGAAAATACTCGACATCTTAGATAAGAGGTTGATCATCCCCCAACTCACTTCCAAGAGCAAGGAAGGGGTTTTACGGGAATTGGTTCATGTGCTTTCCCAAGTGGCGAAAGAGGTGAATGAAGACCGGACGGTCGAGATCCTGCTGGAGCGGGAAAGCCTGGGAAGCACAGGAATCGGAGAAGGTCTGGCCATCCCCCACGGGAAAAGCAAGGAGGTCAATAAAATTCTGGCTTCCTTCGGGAGAAGCCTGCCCGGCCTGGACTTCCAGTCTCTGGACGGGAAACCGGCCCACCTGTTTTTCCTGCTCATCGCCCCGGAGAATTCCGCCGGGATGCATTTGAAAGCTTTAGCCCAAATTTCCCGTCTGATGAAAGACCAAGCCTTTCGCAAGCGCCTCATGGAGGCCAAATCAGCGGATGAAATTTATTCGATCTTTTCTGAAGGAGACGAAAAGGTCTGAGAAAAGGGCCAGCCTCGGCCCTCACCGGTTCGGGAGATAGAGCCCATTTCGTGACCAGACACGGTTAAGCAAAGGGGCGACTCTTTTCCTGGAGGGAAGATCCCGGTGCGAAGCCCTGAAGGAGAAGAGGGGATCCTAACCCGGCAGAATCCGGATACCCGATTGATGGCGAGTCCGCAAGAGCTGAAGAACTTACGCATCGTGATTATTACCGGCCTTTCCGGCTCTGGAAAGAGTAGCGCGAGCCGGGCTTTGGAGGACACGGGATTCTTCTGTGTAGACAACCTGCCCATTGCCCTGCTGCCCAAGCTTTTGGACCTCAGCTCGGCCTCCCCGGGAGAGTACTCCAAGATCGCGCTGGTGATGGACCTGCGGGAGAGAGAATTTCTCAAGACCTATCGGGAAGTCTTCTCCCGCCTAAGAGAGGAAGGATTCCAACTCGAAATTCTTTTTTTGGATGCCTCCGATGACGTGCTGGTCCGGCGATACAGCGAAACTCGTCGGTCTCACCCGCTGGCCGACGGGGTCTGGGAAGGGATCCATAAAGAACGAGAGATGCTGGCCGAGCTCCGTTCCATGGCCACTCTGGTGATGGACACCTCCCACTACAACATCCATCAGCTCCAATCGGCCATCCGGGAGCTTTTTGGACAAAGGCCCTTGGGACGCAGGATGGTTTTGACCTTTATATCCTTCGGGTACAGTCATGGAATTCCCCAGGAGGCCGATTTGGTCATGGATGTTCGCTTTCTTCCCAATCCGTACTTTGTCGAAGATTTGAAGGACCTGGCGGGGACGGACACACGGATTCAGGATTTTTCCCTGGGCTCCACGGAAGCCCAGGATTTTCTATCCCGTTTCCAGCGCCTGTTGGAATTTCTCCTGCCCTTGTACGAACGGGAAGGAAAGGCCTACCTAACGGTTGCCGTAGGGTGCACCGGGGGAAAACACCGCTCGGTGGCCGTTGGGGAAAGAATGCAAAAGATCTTTGAGGGACAATTCCCCGTGCGGGTGAAACATCGAGACCTGAAAAATTCAGCTTGAAGAATGATTCTGCAAGTTAGGAAAGAGAGGACCCAGAAGCCCATGGTCGGCGTCGTTTTAGTTACCCATCCGAATCTCGGAGAGGAATTCATTCGCTCCGCAGAGTTAATATGCGGAAAGTTACCCAACCTGTCGACGGTTTCCATCGACACCCAGAAAGGGGTCGAGGAATTGAGGAAAGAGATTGCCGAGGCGATCCGGAGCGTGGATTCCGGAAAAGGGGTGCTGGTCCTTACGGATATGTTCGGGGGAACCCCCTCCAACATGAGCCTGGCTTTTCTCAGTGAGGGTCGGGTGGAAGTGGTTACCGGTCTAAATCTTCCCATGCTGATCAAAATTTCCAATTGTCGGGAGGGGCGGACCCTGCAGGATCTGGCCAAAATGGTCAAAGAAGCCGGCCAGCGGAACATTAATCTGGCGAGCGAGATTTTACAGAAAAAATCCTAGTTGCTCGTTACTGGTTGCTCGTTGCTGGTTGGTGGTAATAAAGCCCTTCAGGAACGAGCAACGAGAAACGAGTAACGAGTAACGAGTAGCGAACGAGTGGAAGTCAGAAAGACGCCCGAAATTCGGAAAATGAGCGAGCAGGATCTGGACGAAATCCTGGAAATAGAACGGCTGAGTTTTCCCAGTCCCTGGTCTCGGATCCTGTTCGAACGGGAATTAGCTACTCCCTTTGCCCGGTCTCTCGTGGCCCAAGAGGCCCAGCGGGAAAAGATCCTCGGGTATTTATGCTTCTGGCTCGTGGAGCAGGAAGCCCATATTCTGAATTTGGCGGTCCACCCCCAGCACCGCAACCGGGGAATCGGGACTCTCCTCCTGGGCTATGGAGTGGATGATTGTCGGAAGGAAGGGGTGCAGGCAATCACCCTGGAAGTACGGCGGTCCAACTACAAGGCCATTTCCCTTTACCGTGGGTTTCATTTTCAGCCTCTGGGCATTCGCCGGAGGTATTATCCCGACAGCGGAGAGGACGCAGTCGTCATGGGCCTGGCGCTGGGAGAGACGACTTCCCTATCAACCGTATGAATCTTTACCCCAAAGAAGTGAAGGCCAAAATCCTACTCCACCGGCGGATTGGGGCAGACTACTTCCGATTGCGCCTCCTGTGCCCGGAAATCGCCCGCCTGGCCCATCCGGGCCAGTTTGTCATGGTTCGGGTCAATGAACTGAAAGATCCTTTTTTAAGGCGCCCCTTCAGCTTCTCTCAAATTTTCCCCCCAAAGGAAAGGAAAAAGAAGCCCATGGACGAAGGGGGAGTGGAAATTTGCTATCAAATCGTAGGCCGGGGGACCTCCCTTATGACTCAGCTCCTCGAGGGGCACCGAATTGACCTGCTCGGCCCACTGGGGAGAGGGTTCTGGACCGAGGAAGGCCGCACCCGGGCCATCCTGGTGGGGGGCGGAATTGGGGTTGCTCCTCTCCTCTCCTGGGCTCGGGAATTACGGGGAATTCGACAGCAGCAGAAGAAGCCAGGAAAAAACCCCGAGCCGAAGGTCGAGGTTCTTTTCCTGGCCGGGGGAAAGAATAAAGAGAAAGTCCTGGGAATCCCGGAGTGTCGAAAGATAGGGCTTGAACCCCTGGTCGCGACCGAGGATGGAAGTTTGGGGATAAAGGGACTGGCCACGGACCTGCTGGAGCGAGAACTCCTCGTGGGCCAATACGATTCAACCGTCTTGTACGCCTGTGGCCCAATGCGCATGCTGGCCCGGGTAGCCCAGATGGCTTATCAGTTCACCGTCCCCTGCCAGGTTTTGTTGGAGTCCCGGATGGCCTGTGGGGTCGGTGCCTGCCTGGGATGTACGGTGAAAGTTCGGGAAGAAGATTCACGAAAGGCAGAACGAAGGGATGGGTCAGCTTCGACCCTGGAAGAACCCGCCCCGGAGATTGAGGGGGAGTGCGGATTGGAGGCCCCAAAAGAAGGCCTGATGCCTGTGATTTCCGAGGCACCTCCTTTCCGGTATGCCCGAGCTTGTAAAGAAGGGCCGGTTTTCGATACCCGGAAGATTTTCTTGGACTGAGGGAAAAATTCGGAGAGAATGGCTATCAAAAAAGATGGGCCGAACCTTTCGGTTGAGCTGGGCCCGTTAAAATTGAAGAATCCGGTGATTGCCGCCTCGGGGACTTTTGGCTATGGGGAGGAGTATGCCGGGATCATCCCCCTGAAAAGCCTGGGCGCCCTGATTACCAAGGGGCTTTCCCTGGAACCCCGCAAGGGGAATCCACCGCCCCGCTTGGCGGAGACCGCTTCGGGGATGCTCAACGCCATCGGGCTGGAGAACGTGGGACTGGAGGTGTTTCTCCGGGAAAAGATGCCCTTTTTGCGCAGAGCCAAGTGTTCCGTCCTGGTTAACATTTTTGGCTGCGTAGAGGAAGAATATGCGGAAATGGCCAGGAGGCTCTCGGATGAAGAGGGGATTGCCGGGTTGGAGGCCAATATCTCCTGCCCCAATGTAAAAGCCGGAGGGGCGATCTTTGCTACGGAGGCGAAATTGGTTTATCAGGTGATCTCCAAGGTCCGTCAGGCGACCTCCTCTTTTTTGATGGTGAAACTCTCCCCCAATGTCGGGGATATCGCCAAGATTGCTCTGGCTGCCGAAGAGGCGGGGGCGGATGCCATCTCTCTGATCAACACCTTGACCGGGATGGCCATCGACATAAAGACCCGGACCCCCATCCTGGCCAATGTTACGGGGGGCCTTTCGGGCCCGGCCATCAAACCCATCGGCTTGCGTATGGTCTGGCAGGCGTCCCAGGCGGTTCGAATACCCGTGGTAGGCATCGGAGGAATCGCCACCCCGGAGGATGCCTTGGAATACCTGATTGCCGGAGCGGCTGCCATCCAGGTCGGGTCGGCCCATTTTATGGATCCCCGGGCCAGCCTGAAAATTATCGATGGGATTCAGGGCTACCTGAGAGCTAACGGCTTTTCGAGCGTTTCCTCCCTGATCGGAAGTTTGAAGACGGGGCAGGATTCGGCAGAACGCCGATAAAGCTATAAAGAGAAGGAGCAAATATGGAGTTGAAAACGGTAAAATTGGAAATCCCCGAAGGAGTCAATATGATCCTGGGCCAAACCCATTTCATCAAGACCGTGGAGGACCTGTATGAAATCATGGTCAATGCCCTGCCCAAATCCCGTTTTGGGATTGCCTTTGGTGAAGCTTCCGGTGCCTGTCTGATCCGGGTGGAAGGGAATGACGAAGAAATGAAAAACGCAGCCACCCGCAATGCCCAGGCCCTTGCCGCCGGCCATACTTTCGTTATCGTACTCCGCGATGCTTACCCCATCAATGTTCTAAATGCCATCAAGAGCTGCCCCGAAGTCTGTTCCATCTTCTGCGCCACCGCCAACCCCGTGGAAGTGATTATGGCCGAATCCTCGCAGGGACGGGGAGTCCTGGGGGTGATCGATGGGTTCTCTCCCAAAGGAGTTGAGGGCCCGGCAGATGTCCAATGGAGAAAAGACTTACTCCGGAAGATCGGATATAAATTGTCCTGATCCGGTTACTCGTTGCTGGTTTCTCGTTGCTCGTTAAAAAAAGCTTTCAGGAACGAAAACGAGGGACGAGCAGCCAGTAACGAGCAACGAATCTTTCTTCCTCATTCCGCATTTGGCATTTGAGTTGATTTCACCCCTGGCAAATGTTATGGTACCTTTTTGCCACTGCAGGATTTTTTCCCTGCCTTGTCCCTTGACCTGGAGAAGGCATAGAAATGAGCAGTCATGGAAGTCGGAAAGGTCGTTGCTTTCTTTGAACAGAAACAGATCCTCTGCGCGGTCTGCCTGGAAGTCAAGGGAAATAAAGTCCATCTTCTGAGTGAAGAGAATCGAGAAATTACTCTAGGCGCCAATCGGATCGTTCACACCTCCTCCTATTCCTTACATCCCAATCTTCCTCGGGAAACCTTGGTAGAAAATCTGAAAAAGACCGTGGAACGGCAAAAGAATCTGATGCCTTCCATTTCCCTCCAGGAACTCTGGGAGCTGATCTGGGAGGAGAGGAGGGAGTTCGGTTTGCGGGAGCTCACCGAACTCATCTTCAGTTCTGAGATCACTTTCGATCAGGAGATGGCCCTTTTTCGAACCCTCTTTGAGGATCGTCTTTACTTCAAGCAAAAAGGAGAGCTGTACGAACCGCGCGAAAAAGAGAAGGTCGAAGAGATCGCCCTCCAGCTCGAGCGGGAAGAGGAACAGGCCAGAGAGCTCCAGGAGGGCGGCCAATGGCTATCCAGGGTCTGGGCCGGGGAGGCGCCGCCGCCGCCGGCCAAAAAAGAAGAGATTATCAACCTGATGAAAGAGTTGGCCCTCTACGGCTCTGAGGCGCCCAATCAGGCCAAAGGGAAGGCCTTATTAGAGGAGTCGAAGATTCCTTCCCCGGAAGCTCCCTTTCAATTACTGGTACGAATGGGCGTCTGGAGCGAGGATGAAAATTTATTTCTTCACCGCCACCAGATTTCCCAGACCTTTCCCCCAGAGGTCTTTACCGAAGTGGAACAGATCCTCTCTCACGCATCCACGAGCATTCCTTCCCATCCTCAAGACGTCGATCTAACTTTTTTACACCCGCTGACCATTGATAGTGAATTTACGAGGGATATTGACGACGCATTGAGTTTGGAACGCGCAGGGCAGGGGGTTCAGGTTGGGATCCACATCACGGACGTACCGACTTTTTTGAACGGGTATAAAGAGATTTTCCGGGAGGCCGAGTCCCGAGGCACTTCGATCTACCTGCCCGATCAGCGGATCCCCATGATTCCCCCCTCCCTCTCCGAAGGGACCTGCAGCCTGGTCATGGGAGAAAAGCGCCGCGCCCTGAGCTTTTTGGTGCAGATGGACGGGGAAGGGAGGGTACAGGAATACCGCATCGTCCCCAGTATCATCCAGGTGGAGCGCCGCCTCTCTTACGAGCAGGTGGACCATCTCCTGGAAGAAATGGAGGAAGAATTAACCGTCCTCAGCCGGATTGCCCAGAAACTCGAACAACGGCGGGTGGAGTCGGGGGCCTTCTTCATTCCCCGGCCTGAACGGGTGATCCGGGTAAACCGGGACAAAGAGATCCTCCTCTACAAAAGAGACCGGGAAAGTCTTTCCCAGAAGATGGTCTCGGAGTTTATGATCCTGGCCAATTCTCTATCCGCTCGCTTTCTCAAAGAAAGAGAAATCCCGGCCATCTACCGAGGACAGATGGAGCCGAGGGAGAAGATCCCCCCCATGGATAAATTTGACGCCCTTCAGGCCTACCGGTTACGACGGGTTATGAACCGGGTCGAAATCAGCACTCGCCCTCAGCGCCATGCCGGCCTGGGGGCCGAGGCTTATCTTACCCTAACTTCTCCCATTCGCCGTTTCTATGACTTGCTGGCCGAGCACCAGATCCTGGGTGCCCTGCGGGGAACTCCGGTATGGACCCGGGAACAACTGGAGGCGATCATTGCCCGGGTTGGTCCTACCCTTTCCAAGGTGGGCTTAGTGGAAGAACTCACGGAGAGGTACTGGATTATGCGTTACCTGGAGAAGAAGGTTGGCTCTACGACGACCGCAGTCATCCTGGACCGGTTCCCCAATCGCTACCTGATCCACCTGGAAGAATATCTCCTGGAGGTGGATATGCCCGCCACGTCCGGAAAGGATTTCGTGCCGGGTGATCAGGTACTGGTTCGAGTGGAGAGAGCCAATGCCCGCTCGGGAGTCCTCAAGATCATGCCTGTCTAACTAACTCGTTGCTCGTTACTGGTTGCCTGGTTAAAAAGTTTTCAGGAACGAGTAACGAGTAACCCGCAACGAGCAACCAGTAGCGAGGAACGATTTCACTCCCCGACTGCCGTTTCGATGAGGTCTTGTTTTTGCCGAAAGAGCTTTTCCCCCAGGCTCACGTGGTAGATGTGCGGGTTTTGGAGGCGTTTATGCTCCGGCCGCAGATGGCATTGAAGGCCTTCTCGCGCTCTTCCTTGAATTTCTTCCAGGGGCGGTCTTCGGTAGACCAGCTTCCCATCCTGGAAGATGGGAACCAGGATCTCTTCTCTTTTGAAATGGGCGGGATACGCTTTGTGAACGTGGGATAGCATGGGGTGAAAGGCCTGAAGCGGCCGGCCCTGGGGGAGAATTTCCTCCTCGAAGAACATGACATCCCCGCGCATGAAATTCTTCTCATCGTAAAACCGCACCACTTTCTTCACCCCCGGGTTGGTGGTTTTCTCCGGGTCATCGGAGACCTTGAGCTTGGGTTGCATCAGGCCATTCTCGAAGATCGCGGATAGCTTGTACACCCCGCCCAGAGCAGCCCAAGAATAGGAAGTGACCAGGCGGGTGCCCACTCCCCAGATATCGATTTCCGCACCCTGCTTCTTGATGGAATCGATCAACCATTCGTCCAGGTCGCTGGAACCGAGAATCCGCGTACGGTCAAACCCGGCCTCGTCGAGCAATCTGCGGGCTTCCCGGCTCAGAAACGTCAGGTCCCCACTGTCCAGGCGAATCCCTGCGAGGTCTCCCTCCTTTTTTTCCCGCAACTCTTTTCCCACTTTGATCGCGTTGGGTACGCCGCTCCGCAGAGTATCGTAGGTATCGACCAGGAGAAGGGTATTCTTGGGATAGATTTTGCAATAGGCCTGAAAAGATTCCAACTCGGTGGGAAAGGACTCCACCCAGCTATGGGCCAAAGTGCCCCGCACCGGAATTCCGAAGGCCTTTCCGGCCATCAGATTGGAAGTAGCCCTGGCCCCGCCGATGAAGGCCGCCCGGGAAGCGCTCAACCCTCCATCGGGCCCGTGTGCCCGGCGGACTCCAAACTCAATGACCGGATCGTCGCCGGCTACAATACAGACCCGGGCAGCCTTGGTGGCAATGAGGGTTTGAAAATTGAGAATATTCAAAAGGGCGGTCTCGATGAATTGTGCTTCGGCAAGGGGGGCCGTCACCCGAATCATCGGTTCGTGGGGGAAAACCAGGGTGCCTTCGGGAACGGCATAAAGGTCACCGGTGAAACGGAGTTCCTCGAAAAATTTCAGAACGTCCGGGGAAAAAAGGTTCAGGCTTTTCAGGTAATCGATATCTTCCGGTTCGAAATGGATGTTCTGAATGTAATCGATCAGTTGTTCCAGGCCCGCAGCCACGCAGAAGCCGCCATCTTCCGGGATCTTGCGGAAGAAGTAATCGAAGTTCGCTTTTTGCTGGCTCTTACCCAGAGAATAATACCCGCCTACCATGGTCAGCTGGTAGAGGTCGGTCAGCAAAGTCATGTTTACCGGCATTTCGGCACCTTTCGCGCGTGGACCCGGATCGGTCCCCGTTAAATATAATTTTCCATGAGGGAATAAATTTCCTTTTCGATCTCCTGGGAGTCGCCGGCTTTTTCCTCCGGGAGCGATCCGCGGACTTCCTCAATCGTATGGTCGATCCGCAAACGCAGGTTCAGGTCTTCCAGGTCATCGAGATTGCGCAGATATCCCAGCCTCCGGCCTACCCGGAAGCGGAGTCGTTGTTCCGCAGGCCAGGCCAGATAGCGGTCGATGACCTGCAGCATTTTTTCCTTGTCCTGGGGGAGCTTTCCCTGTACTTCCTCCAGAAGATTCAAAATGTGGTCACTGACCACCGTGCTTCGGATTCCATCCAATGTCTCCAAGAAGAGTCGGATTTCGGAGACGATCTGGTCGTCGGAAGGGCGGACGAATTCTCCCTTCTCCACTTTTTGGTACAAAGGCATATTCTGCCGCACGTAAAGGGTCCGGAAGCGGATGAAATCGGGGTTGATCTGGTTTAAAACCTTCGCCGTCTCTACGGCATGCTCCCGCCACCAGCGCTCGCCCCCCAGCCCGGGCATAACGTATTCGGAAAGGGAGATTCCGGCCTCCACGACGTTCTTTCCGCCCGTCACCTGTTCTTTTGCGGTAACCCCTTTCTTCATGTACTGGAGGAGGGGATCATAGCCGGTCTCCATCCCGATATGGATGCGGGAAAGGCCCGCCTTTCGAATCTCTTTCAGCTCTTCCACGGTTTTTCTGGCCATCGTTCTGGCGCGGGCATAACTGGTGATCCGCTGGATGGAGGGGAATTTTTCCCTCAGGTAGTTGAGGATCTCCACCAGGTCGCCGGTCTTCACCATGAGCGAATTGCCATCCTGGAGAAAGACCTGGTCACCCCCGTAATACAGCCAACCCGCAACGCTCTGGTAGGCATGGCTTTGATACCCCGGTTGGTTAATGAACTGCCGAAGAACCGCCTGGTTAAGGTCCCCTGCCTGACCCATCCGCCAGGAAAGCTCGCGAATCTCATCGGCGATGGCTTTCATCGAATCGATGTCTTTTTTGACCTCTTCCACGGACCGGATGGAAAAAACTTCCCCCTTGTACGTGTGACAGAATTCGCACTTATTCCAGGGGCAGTTTCGGGTTACCCGGATTAAAAGGCTTTTGGCTTCGCTGGGGGGGCGAATCGGCCCCAATTCAAAAACATCCTGCATGATCTTTTCCTCTCTAGCCTAAAATTTAACATGAATTCCCGTTCCAGGCAATGGGACATCCGATTGCGGAATCCGGATTGCGGATTCGAGAATTCGGATTCCCGGGTTCCTGGATGAGCGCGTAAGAATTTATCTGGGGTGTAATCATGCAAAGAAGAGAAGAGCCCGGATGATTTCCACGATGAAGAGAAGTACCTGGAACTCCTTCTGAAGGCGGCCGAGGATGTGTTAGCGAAGCCAATATATTCTCCAGAAACTTGACATTCTTGAAGAAAAAGTGATAATCTCCGGTTACCCACCATGAAAATATATCCGTGGGTAGGGACTTATTGGGATTCAAAATGTGGCCTTAAAGGGGAAGAAATGTCTTTTGTCTGTAGAAAAGAATCCAATCTTCCCACTGAACCCGCTAAGAGACTAGCCCCTTACACACGAAGATTACCATATCGTCGCCAGAATCCTATTCAGTTGTCAAAGAGCCATCATTCTGGAGAAATGGAAGCATAGAATAGAACCAAGCCCTCCGATTGAATCCCCATAGCTACCGGAGAGCGACTTAGTTCAACCGATTGTATCCCGAATTCCGCTTTGCTCCACTCCGGATACAATCTTAACCGTTAGAGGCAAAAAAGGAAAAGGCGAGTTGAATATGGATGCACTGGTCGGCTTTTTAAGCGGAATAGGCGTTTCTCTCGTTGGGGCACTCGGAGGCAGTCTGCTCACTCGCTCCCGAGAACGACAGAAAGCTTTAGGCGAGAGACGGTTCGCTATTTACATGAAACTAATGGATCTATATGGGCTATATTTCTGGTTCACGACAGCCGAGGTACACAAAAAGGACGTTTCGGCAGACATCCGCGTGAAGTGCCGGTCTCTATCATGGCAGATCGCTGATATGCTTCGCGAAGCCGATGATGTCGCGTGCATAGATCAAATTCTCGAAGTATTGTTCAGCCCAGGATTTCCCACCGCCGTAAAACGATACGAGGCAATGGGAGAAGTCCTGGATAAAATGGGTACGCAAGTAAACCCAATTTATTTGAAAAAGATTCGGGAAATTAGCAAACGTAATCTGACAGGTCTCGCTTCTGGAGAGATTTCTAATGCACCAGGAGCTACGTGGCCATGAAAAATAGAATAGCCTCTAACCATGGTTTCCACCTGATCGCCCCAAAGGCCGGCTCCAGGTGAAGCCCGTGTTAGGTTGCCGGTTGAGCAGTGCAACATCTGGATGAAGAAATACATGCAAGAGTTACTGACTGTGGGTGCGAATATTTCAATGCGCGATCAACTGCGCGAAGCGCGCGAATATGCAATCAATGATGCGGAAGGCTATGATCAGCTATTGTTTGCATTCGAAAGGCTCGGCTGCGCGTTAAAAAAAGAAATAGGCACGCTAAAAGATTATGAAGGCGTAATACTTGCCCTTGCCGGAGAATCCAATTTAGCCAAACGCATACCAAAACAGTGGAGAGAATGCCACACACCAGCTTCACATCTCTACGATGCTGTTCGAGTGGCGCGAAACGACGCTCTACACCAAGGAGCCTTTGCTCGCCATTTAACAGCACACGCTATTCAGCTTGAGATTATCCTGGAGGATGCCTTAATGAATAGAGCAACAACGGTTGGGGATTTCATGGTGCGAAACCCTGTCTGTGCACAGATGTGGCAACCAATAAGCTTCATTCGCCAACAGATGCTTGCCAACTCGTTCTCTTACTTGCCCGTCCTAAAACAAGATGACAGGTGGTATTTCGTATCTGACCTAAGAATAGCCCAGTATTTACGTGCTAAAGCATCTGAACGGAATGAACGCCTTGCTCAATCTCTCTCAGATGCTGCTACTCACAATAATGCGTTGCTCAATGAGGCAAAGTGTTACCCGGCAGAAACAGCGATAGATGAAATTCTGCCTGATTTTAGTGCTGTCCCTATTCTTGTTTGCCGGCGCGATGAACCAAAAGATTTGCTAGGTATTTTAACAGTGTTTGATCTATTGTAATCCAAGAGGCAACCTAACCAATAAGGATTGAGACCACTTGAAAAGTCGTTTCAATCCGTTCTTCAAGAAGCCCGAAGCGGCAGCAGCCACGCATATCAATATGTGCTGTCGCAATTAGGGAGAAAGGAAAAGGGGGCGATTCGGGGTTACCGGAAATTCATGGAGGAGAGGATAAACTTAGGAAGGCGGCCAGAATTAGTGGGGGGAGGATTAATCCGGAGTCTAGGGGGTTGGTCGAGGGTGTTATCGCTGCGGGCTAAGGGGGAGAAGGAGGAGTATGATTCGCGGATATTGGGGAGTGGAGATTTTGTTCGGGCGATTATGCAAGAGGCGGATAAAAAATTATCGCGCCAGATGAAATATAGGAGAGGAAAGGCATCGGTTGAGGGGATAATAAGAAAGATGTGTAAGGAAGCCGGGGTAAAAGAGGAGGAGCTTAGGGGGAGGGGTCAGAGAAGAAGGGTATCGGAAGCGAGGGGGGAGATAGCTCTGTATTTGTCCAGGGAGATGGGGCTATCCATGGCCGAGATTGCGAGAAATTTAGGGGTAGGCACATCGGCCATTGCCATGGCGATAAGGAAGGGAGAGAGGGGAAAGAGAGTTTGAAATATTTGAACAACGTCCCCCAAAAC
>Ga0187865_1001668_pt1 | contig 24191 bp, 17 predicted proteins | sample June2016WEW_11_1_2_FD_132989 | JGI IMG/M metagenome (GOLD analysis project Ga0187865, IMG submission 132989) | Peatland microbial communities from SPRUCE experiment site at the Marcell Experimental Forest, Minnesota, USA - June2016WEW_11_100 | ecosystem: Environmental > Terrestrial > Soil >...
GCCACCGTAACGGTATCATCCCAGCATCCGACGATGAGTTGATCGTCGCGCCGGCCTCGATCCGCCGCGATTGGGGCTCACGCGGTATCTCGGCCCAGCCAATTCTTTCTCACGTCCCGCGTCTTCGCGGTGAAATTGGCTTTGTTCCTCAGCCGCACCCCCAGCCGTCCCGCCCAACGGTGGCGTACTATCGATTCATGACCCGAACCGCGCTGCTTTTGGCCGCCATCACTGTCGCCGCCGGTGCGCCCGCCGCCCCCGCTCCGCCGGAATCCGACGCCATGCCTAAAATGCTGCTGCGCCAGGGGTGGGCCATTCAGTCTTCGGCCGAGGTGCGCGAGACCGGGGACACCCTTTCCACCCCGGCGTTTCAGCCGCGCGGATGGTATCGCGCCACCCTCCCCTCCACGGTCCTCAGCGCGCTCGTCGAGAGCCATGTCTACCCCGACCCCTACTTCGGCATGAACTTGCGGTCCATCTCCGGCGCGTCGTACCCCATTGCCATGAACTTCTCCAACCTGCCTATGCCGCCGGAGAGCCCCTTTCGCCACTCCTGGTGGTACCGCACCGATTTCAAACTATCCGCCGGCTACCAGGGCAAGACGGTTTGGCTTTGTTTCGATGGCATCAACTTCCGCGCCAACGTCTGGCTCAATGGCCGCCAGATCGCTTCCGCCGACAAAATGGCGGGCGCCTGGCGGCTGTTCGAGTTCGACGTGACCGCCGCGGCCAAGCCCGGCGACACCAACTCGCTGGCCATCGAGGTCTTCCCGTCCTTGCCGCACGATCTCGCCATCACTTTCGTCGATTGGAACCCGCAGCCGCCCGACAAGAACATGGGCCTGTGGCGCGATGTTTATGTCGCCGCCACCGGTCCGGTGGCCGTGCGCTTCCCGGCAGTCGCGACGCGCCTCAACCTGCCCGCCAACGATCTTGCCCAGCTCACCGTGAAGGCCGAGTTGAAGAACGAAGCCAATCGGGCGGTGGATGGCGTGCTGAAGGGCAAGATCGAAGGCCTCGAGTTCTCCCAGCCGGTGCGGCTCGAAGCTGGCGAGACGCGCACCGTCCGCTTCACGCCGGAAAGATTCCCGCAACTCAAGCTGGCGCATCCGCGGCTATGGTGGCCCGCGCAGGCCGGCCCGCAGAATCTCTATCCGCTCGATGTGCAGTTCGAGGTGAACGGCCGGATCTCCGATTCCAGCCACATCGACTTCGGCATCCGCGAAGTCACCTCCGAAATCGACGGCCAGGGCCATCGCCTGTTCCACATCAACGGCAAGAACATTCTCATACGCGGCGCCGGCTACACGTTCGACATGCTCCTGCGCGGGACGCCGGAGCGGCAGGAAGCCGAGCTGCGCTATGTCCGCGACATGAACCTCAATGCCGTGCGCTTCGAAGGCAAGCTGGAAGACGACCACTTCCTGGAGTTGTGCGACCGGTACGGCATCCTGGTTCTGGCGGGCTGGTGCTGCTGCGACCACTGGGAGCAGTGGCCGCAGTGGGACCAGGAAGACGAGACCATCGCCGCCGCGTCTCTGCGCGATCAGCTCCGCCGTCTCGCGCGCCATCCGGCGGTCTTCGACTGGCTCTACGGCAGCGACAATCCGCCGCCGCCCACGATCGAGAAGCTGTACCTCGGCATCATCCAGGAAACGGAGTGGCCCAACCCCCACCAGTCCTCCGCCACCGGGAAGCCGACTGCCATCGCCGGTCCGACCGGCCTCAAGATGACCGGACCCTACGAGTACGTGGCGCCTTCCTACTGGCTGCTGGACTCGACCCGCGGCGGAGCGCACGGCTTCAATACCGAGACCAGCCCCGGGCCGGCGCCGCCACCCATCGAAAGCCTGCGCCGCATGTTGCCCGGAGAGCATCTCTGGCCCATCGACTCCTGGTGGAACTACCATGCCGGCGGCGGGGCGTTCGAGGACATTCACGTATTCACCGAGGCCCTCAACGCCCGTTATGGCGCGGCGAGCTCGCTCGAGGACTACACCCGCAAAGCGCAGGTGATGGCCTATGAGGGCCACCGCGCGATGTTCGAGGCCTTCGGCCGCAACAAGTACACCGCGACCGGCGTGATCCAGTGGATGCTGAACAACGCCTGGCCCGGCCTCATCTGGCACCTGTACGATTGGTATCTTCGCCCCGGTGGATCGTACTTCGGCGCCAAGAAGGCGTGCGAGCCGCTGCATGTACAGTACTCGTACGACGACCGTTCGGTGGTGGTGGTCAACTCCTATTACCGGCCCTTCGCCAACATGAAGGTGGCAGCCAGGGTATACAACCTCGACATGGCCGGGAAGTTTTCCCGGGAGGCCAAGGTCGACGTCGCCGAAGACAGCAGCACGCGCGTGTTCACCTTGCCGGAAATCGGCGGCCTCAGCTCCACCTATTTTGTAAGCCTGGTGCTCGAGTATCCGTCCGGCGCCCCGGTCGGCAGAAACTTCTACTGGCTCTCGACCAAGCCCGAAACGCTGGATTGGGACAAGTCCACCTGGTATCACACCCCGACTAAGACGTTCGCCGATTACACCGCCCTCAACAGCCTGCCGCGGGTGGATTTGAAGGCGGCCGCGAAGACCGAAGAGCGGGGAACCGATCGCGTCACCACGGTCACGGTGGCCAATCCGGGCAAGACCATCGCCTTCGCGGTTCGCCTGTTGGTGAAGAAAGGCGCGGAGGGCGACGAGGTGCTGCCGGTTCTTTGGGAGGACAATTACTTCCCATTGCTGCCTGGAGAGAGCCGCCAGGTCGCGGCCACTTATCGCGCCAGCGATCTTGGCAGAGCCGCGCCGGTGGTGGAGGTGGACGGCTGGAACGTGAAGGCCACGCCCGCGCCGTGAGCGGGCGGGCCACACCTGTGCGCGCAACTTGTTATACTCGCGTTCTGGTTGCGATGATTGCCAGGTCCGACGCCGCCGGGCGCCACGCATAATCATGCCGACTCCTACTAAATCTCCGGTTCGCCTGAAGGACATCGCGCGTGACCTCAATGTATCCGTCATGACCGTCTCGAAAGTGGTCCGCGCGTGCGCCGATGTCGGACCGGAAACGCGCAAGCGCGTGCTGGCCCGCATTAAAGAACTCAACTATCAGCCCAACTGGGTGGCCCGCAGCCTGGCCGCGCGCCGCACTTTCATGATCGGGCTGATTGTTCCCGACCTGATGCACTCCTTCTTCGCGGAAATCGCCAAGGGCATCTCCGCAGCCATTCGCCCGCTCGGTTACGACGTGGTGATCTGCAATTCGGAAGAGGACTGCGCCTTCGAATCGAGCGAAGTCGACCGTCTCCTGGCGCGGCAGGTGGATGGGCTGATCCTGGCTTCCGCGCAGCCGCCTTCCTGGACCGACGTTTTCGACCGCATCGAAGCGCGCGGCGTGCCGTATGTTCTGATCGACCGGCGATTCGCCAATGTGCGCGCGCCCTATGTCGGCGCCGACGATGAAGCCATCGGCCGTCTGGCCACCACGCACCTCATCGAACGGGGCTGCCGCCGGATCGCGCACATCGCCGGCCCGCCGCTTACACCGGGTGTGGGCCGCCTGAAAGGCTATCGCGAGGCGCTGGCCGAGGCCGGCCTCACCGTCTCCGATTCGTACGTGGTGAACGCCAACGACGATGCCACCGGCTACCAGGCCGCGCGCCGTCTGCTGGAGCTCGATCCGCGTCCGGACGGCGTCTTCGGCTACAACGATCCCACCGCCATCGGCGCCATGAAGGCCATCCTGGAGGCCGGCGTCGGCATCCCCGGGGCGATCAAAGTCATCGGTGTCGGCAACGTGCACTATTCGGACCTGATACGCGTGCCGCTCTCCACCATAGATCAGGGCAGCGCCACCATCGGGCAGCAGGCCGCCGAAATCCTGATGAAGACCATTGGCTCGAAGCGGCGCCGGCAGCCTCGCACGGTGATCATCGAACCCACCCTCATCGTGCGCGAATCCACCTGCGGCTAAGTTACCTGGCTACGTGAGCATATTTCTCGAAACGGGCCGCGGATGGCAGCCGTTCCATCGATTGATAGCGTGTACGCCCAATATGTGAATCCGCAATGCGTCCGGTTGCTCAACCTGTTGCAGATGAATGCGCGCTACGAGCGCTGTTAGGGCAGCGAGGGCGGCGCTTCGGTACACCGGTGGGTGAGATCTCACCGTTCGATTCCCTGACCAATGGCCTGGCCCTCGGCTGGCGCATATTTGCCCTATGATGGAATCAGTGCGTTTGATTGCTCCGCAACTGGCGTGCGCCGCAATGCTGGCGGCGGCGTCCTCGATTCCCGCCGAGGACACGGTCCTTCAGATCGACCCGTCGCAAACCAAGGTGGAGTTTACGCTGGCCGATGTGCTGCACACGGTTCACGGAAGCTTTCTGCTGAAACGCGGCAACCTCCGTTTCGACGCCGCCACCGGCAGGGCCTCGGGCGAGCTGGTGGTGGACGCCGCGAGCGGCCAGAGCGGCAACGGCGCGCGCGACCGGAACATGCACAAGAACGTTCTGGAGAGCGACCGCTATCCCGAAATCGTCTTCCGCCCCGACCGCGTGGAAGGCAAGGTGGCGCTCGAGGGCGCGTCGCAGGTGGCGCTGCACGGCATGTTTTCCATACACGGCGCCGAGCACGAACTCACGCTGCCAGTGAAAGTGGAAGCCGCCGACGGGCAGTACACCACCGCCATCACCTTCAGCGTGCCCTATGTGCAATGGGGCATGAAGAACCCCAGCACTTTGTTCCTGCGCGTGAGCAACAAGGTGGAAATCAGTATACACACCGTGGCGCGCGCGGCCCGGTAGCTACCTGAGTTTCTCAAAGAACTCCCGGAGCAGTTCCACGCATTCCACCGCGAGCACGTTCTCGACCACCTCGACGCGATGGTTGAGCAAGTCCGAATCGGCGATCTGGAATTTGCTGCGCACGCCGCCGAAGCGCAGGTCGCGGGCGCCGAATACCAGGCGGCCCACGCGCGCCGCCACCAGCGCGCCGGCGCACATGGCGCACGGCTCGAGCGTCGAGTAGAGCGTGGCGCCTTCCAGCCGGTAGTTCCCGATCCGCGCCGCGGCTTCGCGCAAGGCCAGGATCTCGGCGTGCGCAGTGGGATCGTGGCGGGCAACCGGCGAGTTCCATCCGCGGCCCACGATTTCGCCGGCCATCGCGACCACCGCGCCTACCGGCACTTCGCCCGAGTCCGCGCCTGCGCGCGCCAGGCGCAGCGCCTCCCGCATGAACTGTTCGTCAATGGCGGAAATGTCGCACCCCCGTGAACACCATGGCCACCCCCAACCGGTCGGCCGCGGCAATCACTTCCCCATCGCGAATCGACCCGCCCGGCTGGATGAACGCCGTGGCGCCGTGTTTGACCGCTTCCTCCACTCCATCGGGAAAGGGGAAGTAAGCGTCGGACGCCACCACCGTGCCCGCTAGCGGCAGCACCGCCTTCATGGCGCCAATTTTGACCGAATCCACGCGGCTCATCTGGCCGGCGCCCACAGCCACCTCCTGCCCCGGCCGCGCGTAGACGATGGCGTTCGATTTCACGTGCTTGGCCACCTTCCAGGCGAACTCCAGCGCCTGCCACTCTTCGTCCGAGGGCGCGCGCCTGGTCTTGACCACCGCCGCCGCGCGATCGAGGCTGGCGTCATCGGCGGTCTGCGCCAGAAACCCGCCGGAGACCGACTTCACCACCAGCGGATCGGAGCCTGGCGTCACGCGCATCAGGCGCAGATTCTTCTTCGCTCGCAAGACCGCCAGCGCTTCCGGCGAGTAATCCGGCGCGGCAATCGCCTCGATGAAGGTCTTGGCGACTTCGCGCGCGGTCTCTTCATCCACCGCGCCGTTGAACCCGATCACCCCGCCGTAGGCCGAGAGCGGGTCGCACTCGAAAGCCTTGCGGTAGGCCTCCGCCAGCGAGCCCTGCTCGGCGCACCCGCACGGATTGGTGTGCTTGACGATGGCCGCGGCCGGCGACGAAAACTCGATCGCCAGTTGCCACGCCGCGTCCAGGTCCACCAGGTTGTTGTACGAGAGTTCCTTGCCATGCAACTGCTCCGCCCCCGCGATGCCCTGGCCGCGTCTTCCGTAGAGCGCCGCCGCCTGGTGCGGATTCTCGCCGTATCGCAGGTCCATGAGCTTGGGCGCGCTCAGGCTCAGATGGGGCGGCAGGGGGTTGGCGGAATCCACTTGTTCCAGGCGCGCGCCGATGGCGGCGTCGTAATCCGCGGTGGTGCGAAAGGCCTTCTTCGCGAGGCGCCACCGGGTCTCGAGCGACAGCCCGTCCTTCCGCATCTCCTCGATGACGGCGCCATAATCCGCCGGCGACACCACCACGGCGACATCCTGGTAGTTTTTGGCCGCCGCGCGGATCATGGCCGGCCCGCCGATATCGATGTTCTCGATAAGATCCTCGAGCCGCGCGCCGGCTTTCGCCGCGACGTCTTCGAAGCGGTAGAGATTGACCACCACCATATCGATGGGCGCAATCCCATGCTCTTCGATGGCGCGGCGATGCGCGGCATTGGAGCGGACGGCCAGAATTCCGCCCGCTATCTTCGGGTGCAGGGTCTTGACGCGCCCGTCGAGCATTTCGGGGAAGCCGGTGACTTCGGCCACGTCCTTGACGGGAATGCCGGCCTCGCGGAGCAGGCGCGCGGTTCCGCCGGTGGAGACGATCTCGATCCCCATGCCGCTCAGCTCAAGGGCGAATTCGACGGCTCCGGTTTTGTCGGTGACACTGATGAGTACGCGCTGGACTTTGTGCATCTAAAAGCACGATAGCAGAGCGGCTGCCCAGAAAACGACGCGTGCCAAACCGGCGATTTGACATATAGACATACATTTTGATATGTCTAGACATATGAGGACTACCGTACGCCTCGATGACGCTCTTCTGGACCAGGCGCGCCGGGAAGCGCAACGCCGCGGCGAGACCCTTACCGCGCTAATGGAGAAAGGTCTGCGCCTCGAGTTGGCCCACGCGAAGCCGCACCGGCGAGGCCCGAAAGTGACGATCCCGGTCTTCAGGGGAGGCAAGGGCCTACAGCCCGGCGTGGACCTGAACAACAGCGCCGATCTTCTGGACGTCATGGAAGGGTTGAAGTGATTCTTCCGGATGTGAACGTGCTGGTTCATGCGTTCCGGGAGGATTCACCAGACCACGAGAAATGCCGGCCATGGCTTGAATCCGTAGTTCGCGGCGACATGGCCTATGGCATGTCTCCCCAGGTGCTGGGAGCGGTTGTAAGAATCGTCACGCACCCGCGCATCTTTGCGCCGCCGGCTCCGCTGGAAGAAGCCCTGGCCTTCGCGAAGCTGCTGGTGGATCAGCCCCACTGCCAGGTGATCCAACCCGGCCCGCGCCACTGGGGAATCTTTTGCGGGTTATGCCGGCGCGCCAGGGCATCGGGCAATTTGGTGCAAGACGCCTGGTTTGCCGCTCTGGCCATCGAATCCGGCTGCGAATGGATCACGACGGACCGCGACTATGCGCGGTTTGAAGGGTTGCGGTGGCGGGCGCCGTTCTGAGGGCGCTCTGTCTCACGACGCGATCCTTTCGTGGCTGCGGCAGTGACCGAATTTCGACTTTATGGCCGACGGCGAAGGCCAGCTCCGCGAGTGTGCGCAGGGTCATGTTCCTGGAACCGCTCAGGAGTTGCGTAACGTGAGACTTGGAAGTTCCGACCTGCCGGGCAAGATCGGTCTTGCTGACCTGCTGTTCCTCCATGAGTCTCGAAATCAGCTCCGAAGCCTCAAACGCGAGCGCTTCACGCTCATAAATCTTCCGACGCTTCGGGTCGGAAATGAAATTCTGGAAGTGATCCTTCAGTTGCGCCATTTGTTCCTAGCTCCCAGATCCGCGCGATACACAGAATCCTCTTTATGGTGGTTCGGAATGCAACACGGTATCAGGTTGCGCTATGGCGCGTGCGGGTGGCTGGGTGTGCGACATAACTTGTGGCCTGGGCAAGCTAAAGCATGCCCCACCTCACAGGAAGAGGCGGCGGACCATAGCCTCGCGCTCGCTCAGTCCCTCGCCCTCGAACTGTGCTGCAACCTGCTCCAGCAGATCCGGAATCTCCAGGTGCTGGGGGCATTTCTGGAGGCAATCCAGGCAGCGCGAGCAGAGCGAAGCATAAGCAGGCCGGCCGGACATTACTCCGCCCGCTCGCAACACGTAGAGGAATCCGGCCTCCTGGGTCTTGCCGAAGGTGTGAAAAGCGTTGAACAGGTCGAAGCTGCCGGAGATATCCACGCCCGACGGGCACGGCAGGCAGTACCCGCAACCGGTGCAGCCGACCCTTATGATTTCGCGGTATTTCCGGGCCACTCGGCCGATCAGGCCGAGTTCCGCGGCGGTGAGCGAACCGGGACGCGCGTCGGCGGCGATCCTCAGGTTTTCTTCCACCTGCGCCTCATCGTTCATCCCCGACAAGGCCACGGTCACCTCCGGATGGTTCCAGACCCACCTCAGAGCCCACTCGGCAGGGGTCCGGCGCCGTTCGGCCTCCCGCCAAAGGGCGTCGATGGCCGGCGGCTGCGGGGAAACGGCCAGCGTGCCGCCACGAAGAGGCTCCATCGCAATTACGCCGAGGCCCTTCGATGCGGCGTACTGCAACCCCTCGGTGCCGGCCTGGCACTCCTCGTCGAGGTAGTTATATTGAATCTGGCAGAATTCCCAGGGATAGGCGTCGACGATGCGTTTGAAATCCTCCCGGTTCCCGTGATAGGAGAAGCCGGCATTCACGATCCGTCCGTCGGACTTGGCCCGGTCGAGAAACTCCGCGACGCCGAGTGCCGCGAGCGGGTCCCAGTTATCTCCATTGAGCGAGTGGACCAGGTAGTAATCGATCCGAGACGTGGCAAGTTTCTGTAGCTGCGCGTCGAGAAAGCGGTCCATGTCGGCGCGGTTTTTGACGAGCCAAGCCGGCAGCTTGGTGGCAAGTTTCACCCGCTCGCGGTATCCACCAGCGAGGGCGCGGCCGAGAAAGGGCTCGCTTTCGCCCCCATGATAGGGCCAAGCCGTGTCGACATAATTCACTCCGCGGCCGATGGCGTGGCGGATCTGGCGGGCCGCCCTTTCTTCGTCGATGCGCCCATCCTTCTGCGCCAGGCGCATGCACCCGAATCCCAGGATCGACAACTCGTCTCCGGTCTTCGGCGCCTTCCTGTAGAGCATGAGTTCTCCGAAGTTGAAGCGATCATTGTAGCTCGCAAGGCACTTTGAGCGAATTTAACGTAACTTTTTCCCGGTTACACAGTACATAGCTCATGACCCGCCTCATCCAGGACGTCCTCTACGCCGCCCGCACTTTCCGGAGATCCCCGGTGTTCAGCGGCGTGGCGGTCTTCTCGCTGGCGCTCGGCATAGGCGCCAATACCGCCATCTTTACCCTCGTGGACCAGCTCATCCTGCGGCTACTGCCGATCCAGGACCCGCAGAACGTGGTGCTGCTGGCGGGGCGCGGCCGGCATTATGGCGGCAACAACGGCCGCAATGCCCTCTCCTATCCCATGTACCAGGACCTCCGCGACCGCAACCAGGTCTTCAGCGCCATGATGTGCCGCTATCGGCTGGGCTTCTCCATCGCGGCCGATTCCCAGACGGAGGCGGTCAATGGCGAGCTGGTCTCGGGGAATTATTTCCCCATGCTGGGCACTCGCCCGGCGCTGGGCCGGCTGTTCACGACGAACGACGATCTGCATCCCGGCGCGCATCCCTACGCCGTCCTCAGTTACACCTGGTGGAAGACGCGTTTCGCCGGCGATCCGCACATTCTGGGCCGGACCATTCGCGTCAACGACTATCCCCTGACCGTCGTCGGTGTCGCGCAGCCGGCGTTCGAAGGCATGGAGCCGGGCCTGCCCGCGTTCATCTTCATCCCCATGGCCATGGCACGGGAGGTGCGGCCCGGATTTATCGCGATGTTCGAGCGGCGGTCGCGCTGGGTGAACGTCTACGGGCGCCTGAAGGCGGGGATGTCGCTCGAACAGGCCAAGGCCGGATTGCAGCCGCTATTCCACCAGATCATCGAGAGCGAGGTTACGCAACCGGGGTTTCGCGACGCGACACCTTACGACAGGCAGCAGTTTCTGCGCATGTGGCTGAACGTGATGCCCGGCTCGCAAGGCAATACGAACCTCCGGCGTCAGTATGAGAAGCCGCTCTGGGTGCTGGCGGGCGTGGTCGGACTGGTGCTGCTGATTGCGTGCGCCAACCTGGCGAGCCTGCTCACGGCACGCGCGGCGGCGCGGCAGAAGGAGATCGCCATTCGCCTGGCGATCGGCTCCAGCCGCGCGCGCATGCTGCAACAGCTTCTCACCGAGAGCGTTCTGCTCTCGGTGGCGGGCGGCGTCGCGGGGCTTGGGCTGGCGGTGGCGATGGTGAAAGGTCTGCTGGCGTTCCTGCCGACGGTGGTCACCGGGTACGCCATCTCCAGCTCGCCGGACTGGCGGATGCTGGCATTCACATTCGCCCTTTCCCTCATCACCGGCATCGGCTTCGGCATGGCGCCGGCCATTCAATCCACCCACCCGAACATCTCGCTCACCTTGAAGGAGCAGGCGGGCGCCATCGGGGGCGACGGAGCGCAGGTGACCTTCCGTAAGATTCTGGTGGCCGCGCAGGTGACGCTCTCGCTGTTGCTGCTCATCGGCGCGGGTCTGTTCGCTCGCAGCCTCTCCAACCTGCACTCGCTGGATCCCGGCTTTAGGATCCGGAACCTGGTGCAGTTTTCGGTCAGTCCGCGGGCTATCGGCTACAGCGCCAATCGCAGCCTGGAATTCTTCAGGAAGCTGGAAGAGGGCCTGCGCCGCATCCCCGGCGTGCATTCGGCCGCCTCCGCCAACATGGCGGTGCTGACTGGCAACGAGTGGGATATGTGGGTCACAATCGACAGCTTCGACCGCAAGTCCGGCGAACCACCCGACCCGCATTTCAACGCCGTCAGTTCTGAGTATTTCGAAACGCTCGGAATTCCCGTGTTGCAGGGTCGCGCGTTCACGCCGAAGGATGACGCCAATGCTCCCAAGGTTGCGGTGGTGAATGCCCGATTCGCAAGACGTTATTTTGGCAACGGCATCGCGGTGGGCCACAAGTTCGGGGTGGGCAGCAGCCCCAGCACTCCCACCGACATCGAGATCGTCGGGGTGGTGGGCGACACGCGCTATGAGAGCCTGCGCGACGAGATCCCGCTCGAAGTCTATCTCTCGAATCGCCAACAGTCGGGGGGGATGTTTGGCCAGGTGGTGTACGTGCGGACGGAGCGGGGCGCGGACAACGCCTTCCGCGCCATTCGCGCGGTCGTGCGCGAGATCGAGCCCAACATCCCCATCGTCAACATGATGACCCTGGAACGCCAGCTCGAAGAGTCGCTCATCGCCGAGCGCATGATCGCGGCCCTTTCCACCGTCTTCGGCCTCCTGGCGACGGTGCTCGCCACCCTGGGCCTGTACGGCGTAATGGCATATACGGTGGCGCGACGCTCACGCGAGATCGGCATCCGCATCGCGCTGGGCGCGCGGAGCGGCAACGTGGTGTGGCTGGTGATGCGCGAGGTGCTGCTGCTGGTTGCGGGCGGAGTCGGCATAGGCTTGCCCACGGCGCTGGCGCTGAGCAAGCTGGTGCGGGCTCAGCTTTATGGCGTGGAGCCGGACGATCCGCTCTCGATCGCCGCCGCGACGCTGCTACTGGCGGCCGTGGCCGTGCTGGCGGGATATGTCCCGGCGCGGCGCGCGTCGGGCTACGACCCGGTGCGCGTCTTGCGCTACGAATAGATCCGAGGCCCGCTCCGCGAGTGTGTGCAGGGCAAACGCCGGCGCCGGGCCACGGGCCAGCCTATAATGAGAACTGCACTCGAGGAGGAGGAACCATGCAGTATTATAGCGCCCAGGACCTGGCCCGTTCGTTTCGGACGGTACGCAACAACACCATCAAGATCGCCGAAGAGATTCCGGAGGAAAGTTACGGCTTTAGGGCGGCGCCGGAGAGCCGCAGCGTGGCCGAGACGCTGGCGCACATCGCCGCCGCACCGCGCTGGGCCAAGAGTATGCACACCCTGCTCATCACCCACCCCGATGCCGCCACCTTCCGCGCCGGTCACGAAGAAGTCATGAAGTACCAAGCAACCCTGACCACGAAGGCGCAGATCCTGGAGGCGTTGCGCGCCGGTGGCGAGGAGTTTGCTTCCTGGCTCGCGACGCTGACCGATGAGACCCTGGCCGAGCGCGTGTACTTTCCGGAGGGCGCCCAGCCGCCCAGCAAAACGCGCTTCGAGATGCTGCTGTCTCCCAAGGAACACGAGATGCACCATCGCGCCCAACTGATGGTGGTGGAGCGAATGCTGGGGCTGGTTCCTCACCTGACCAGGGAGCAGCAGGCCCGAATGGCCGCCATGGAACAGCGGCCGGCCAGCGCGCAGGGCGCCTGACCACCTCATTTCACGGACAGGGTCGCTCCGAACTGACTGCCGAACCCGTTGGCCAGAACAAATACCGGAAGCTGGCCGCTGGCCGCGGAAGGCAGCCGGATGTTGATCTGCGTCAGCGCCACGGTCGATCCCGGCGACGGGCCGGCGTAGAGGACCTGTGCGAGTTGGCCGCCCACCACCACCACCGGCAGCGGTAAGAGGTTGGACGCCGCGGTGGCAAGCGCTCCGTCGGGCTGGCCAGATGCGCCCGTTCCAATAAGAAACAGCGAAACAATGGAGCCGGCCGGCGCCGGCGTCTGCGCCGAATTCAGGGTTCCGTCCAGATTGATGGCGGCGCACTGTCCGGTTCCGGAAGCACCCAATGTCAGCATCGCCGGCGAGGCCGCGCCGATTACCATCGTGGTGGAAGCCGTGGTCTGCCCGTTGCGCTCCACCGTAACCAGGGAGTGCGCTTTTCCGGCGACGCTCGCGGGGACAATCGCCGTGATTTGCCCGGAATCGACCCGGATCAACGGAGCCGCCACGCCGTCGAACAAAACCCGCGTGCCCGCGAGCACCGTGGTGATCCGGTTCGAAGAATCCAGTTGCAGAAGAGTCGGGGAATCCGGACCGATGGCGGCGCCCAATAGCGTGACGATCTCGGCGGGCGCCACGGGAGTATCCAGCACGCTGCCGAAGTTGACCACGCGCAACGGCGGTTGTGCGGCGGCTCCCGCGAAGTCGATTCTGGCAATGAAGCCGTCCTCGCAAGGGAAGCTCTGGCTGGAGGACGGGGAATTGCTATCGGTGCAGGTTGCCGGGTAACGCGCATCCGCTATGGGTGTGCCGGCGGTGGGGAAGTTACTCGAGCGGGTCCAGCCGGCCACCCACATGGAGCCGCCGGCGCCGAGGGCGGCCGCCGTGGCCGACTCGGCGTCGCTTCCGCTCAGGTAGGTTGAATACGCCAGCGTGCTTCCGGTGGCATCCAGCTTGGCGGCAAACGCGTCGCCGCACAATGTGACCAGCGGCGGATATCCGAAGGGCGTTGAGGCCGTCAGCAGACAGGGGCTTCCGGCGAAGCGCTTGGGCTCCGCGTCGGCTGTCACGGGGAAATCGGTGGAAGATGTCGAACCGGAAACCAACGCGCTACCGGCGGAATCAATCGCCAGCCCGGATGCCCGGTCGGCGCCGCTGCCCCCCAGCAAGGTTCCGTAGACCAGATCCGATCCGGCTGGGTTGAGCTTCACCACGAACGCGTCGGCGTTGCCGGCCGCGGATCTTTGAAACGCCCCGGAGGTGACTGGGAAATCCGCCGCGCCGGTGCTGCCCGCGAGGTACGCGTTTCCCGCGGAATCCACGGCGACAGCGCCGCCGGAGGAATCGCCGCGGCCTCCCAAGATCGAAGCATAGACCGCGGCCGTTCCCGTGGGATTCAATTTCACCAGGAACGCCGCGGAGTTTCCATTGCCGATGGCGCTGCGAATCGCTCCCGGTGTGGCCGGGAAGGTGGTCGAGTAGGTGCTGCCCGCGGCGTACGCGTTTCCAGCGGAATCGATGGCGACGCCGCTGGTGACCCCGCTGCCGGTATCGCCCAGGAATGTAGAGTAGACCAGCGCCGTCGCCGTGGGATTCAGTTTGGCGGCAAAGGCTCCCGCGCCTTGGGTCCGATATGCGCCGGGAGTCGTCGGGAAATCGCCGGCGGCCGTGCCTCCCAGATACACGTTGTTGGAAGAATCGACGGCGATCGCAGCGGCAGTATCGAACCCGGCGCCTCCCAGGTAGGTGGCGTAAATTAGTGTGGATCCGTCGGGGCTAAGCTTGGCCACGAAGACATCGGTATTCCCAGCCAGGCGGGTTTGAAGCGCGCCCGCGGTTACGGGAAAGTTCTGGGAATTCGTGCTTCCGACGACGTACGCGCTGCCGGCCGAGTCGACGGCGATCCCGAGGCCCGCATCGGCGCCCGCTCCGCCCAGGTAGGTCGCGTAAACGATCTGGCCCGCAGGGCTGAGTTTCACGACGAAGGCATCCGGCGCCACGGCCATGGGCGCCATGAGGCCGGTGAAGGTTCCCGGCTGGCCGGCGTGTTTCTTCTGGAGGGCTCCGGCGGTCACCGGGAAATTGGAAGAGAGAGTTTCTCCGGTCAGATAAACATTGTTCGAGGCGTCGATCGCCATGGCGTGAATGATATCGGCGCCATCGCCGCCCAGATAGGTCGAGTACGCCAGCGCGCCGGAGGATGCCTGAAGCGCGCGAGCCGCCAGCGCGAGACAGAAAGGCCCGGCAACTCGCATCACTCCTCGCCCGGCCCTGCCCCCGCCGCCCGCGCGTGGGCGGGGCCGCGGAAGACGGCGTTCAGGAAGAGCACGTTCATGCCGTCCAGCATGGCGCGGAAATTGGGATCTTCCGTGAACCCGACGACCAACCCGCGCCCGGACGTGCTGGTCACCACCAGCGGTTTGTAGGCCAGTTGCTTGCGGTTCTCGCTCCATAAGTAGCCGCTGGCCAGAAGCTTATCGGCGGCTTCGAAGTACACCGCGTTGATGCCCTTGTCGGCCTTGACCGGCGTATAGATGGCGCGTCCCTCGACCATGGCGTTGACGCTCTCGGCCACGCCGGCGGTGAGCCAGAAATCCGGCCGGATGCGCGCCCGCGCGATGGCGCCGGGGGCGCTGTCGGGCAATTCGGTGGTGGCGCGGATGGCTTTCTCGTAATCCGCGTCGCTGGAGATCAGGGTGCCCGGGCCGCGCGGTCCGGCGCCGCCACCCCGGCCGCCGCGTCCGCCGCCGCCCGCGGCCGTGCTCGCCGTCTCGGCCGCGGGTGCAGATGTGGCCGCCGCGCCCGCACCCCGGCCCGCTTCGGGCCTACGCTCCTCGGCGTCGCGCACCACGTTTTCCTGCACCGTGTCCAACAGGCCCACGCGGCTATCGGTGAGGAAGCCCACCGCGCCGCCCAGCGCCACGATGACGCCGCCCGCCTGCACCCATTCCTTCACTCGCTGGATTCCGGCGTCGCCCAGCAGCCCGGCGTAGCTTCCACCGTCCGGCAGAATGAGCACCTGGAACTTGGCCAGCTCGACTGAATTCAACTGCGCCGTGCGGACGGGGGTTACCGGGTAACCGTACTGCCGCTCGAGGACGAAGCGGGCGGCGCCGGCGGAGGAAGCGGCCGCCGGGGTGTCCCAGGCCAGGGCGATGGCGGGCTTGCGCACCGGCAGCACATAGCGGCTGCCGAAGTTCACGCCTTCATCCACCCAGCCGGAGTTGACGCCGTAAACATCGGCGCCGGTCTCGCGCGCCAGGCGCGCCAGGCGTTCGCCGAGATCGGCGGGGTTGCCGGCCACCTTGAAAATCAGGGTGCCGGCGGGGAATTTGGTCCCGCTCTGGGCGAACGGCTTGTCGCTCGAGAGGACCCTCAAATCCTGCCGCAGCGCCGCCGCCAACAGGCGCCCCGCCGCTTCGGAGCCCCACGGCGCCAGGAATGCCACCGTGGCGTTGGCCTCATGAAGCTCTCCCGGCAGCACGCGCCCGGACTTGGCCATTTCGAAATTGCCCTGCGCCACCGCGTTGTTGGCGACTGCCTCCACGTTGAACAGCAGCGGCAGCGACCACGCCGTCACATCGTAGATTTCGGTCCGTTGTTTGAGCTTCCGCCGGGCCTCCTCGGCGGCAATGAACTTATCGTCCATGGAGGTCTGCGGATCGAGCAGCGTGCGAATCAGCCGTTTGGAGGGCTGCGCCATGGGGACCACGTAGGTTCCCGCCGGGTAATCGCGCTCGCCCGCGCGGAACGGCGCCGTGGCGCGCTTCACTTCGACGCCGTGCTCCAGCAGGATACCCGCCAGTTTGTCGGTGGCCGAAGCGTCGCGGTTGCGCGGCAGGATGTACTCCTTGATGGGATCTTTCGAGCCTTCCTCGATGGCCGTGACCCGGTACCGGTAGAAATCGTCGAGCAGTTTTTCGCGGTTGACGGCCGCGGTTTCGAGCGTTGAAACCGAAGCCACGAAGTGGTGCCGCACGGTGTCGCGGAAGGTGAGCAGCGTTTCGTCGGAGCGCCGCACCACCAGGCCGCGCACGGAGGCCTGCTCGTAGGTCATGGCGATGGCGCCGTAGTATTCCGGCCAGCTCGCGCCGTAGCCGGGGTAGAAGGCGTCGTATTCTTCGCGCGTGAAATAATCGAAACCGTATTTGTCGAACCACTTGGCGTTGTTATGGCCGAACAGCTTCAGGCTCTCCCGCTGGTCCGCGGTCAGATGGGGATTGTAAGGGTCGGATTCGGGGCTGAAGAAATAGGTGCTGTCGGCGCCCATCTCGTGCAGGTCCACATAGACCAGCGGAAACCACTCGCGCAGCACTTTCACCTGGTCGAGGATCTCGGGCTGGGTGAGCGCGATCCAGTCGCGGTTGAGATCGAAGAGGTAGTGGTTGACGCGCCCGCCGGGCCACGGCTCGAGGTGCTCGGCCGCCACCGGGCTGGCGTCCGGCTCGAGACCCCGCGCCTGCTCGAAGTAGTGCACGAAGCGGTCGCGGCCGTCGGGATTCTGGATGGGATCGATGAGCACCAGCACGTGCGCCAGGATCTGGTCCACCAGCTTGTCGTTGCGCGCGGCCAGCAGGTGGTAGGCGGTGAGCAGCCCGGCTTCGGGCGAGGAAATCTCGTTGCCATGCACGCCGTAGGAAAGCCAGATCACCGCGGGCAACCCCGCCATGATCTTGCGCGCCTCCGCCTCCGGCGTTTTGCGCGGATCGGCGATGCGCTCGATTTGCGCGCGAATCTCGGTCAGCCTCCGGATATTGGCTTCCGACCCCACCGCCGCGTAGATGAGCTTGCGTCCCTCCCAGGTCTCGCCGTAGTCGAACACCTTGAGCCGGTTGGGCGCGGCCGCCGCCAGCGCCTCCATGTAGCGCACGATTCCGGCGTGGCTGGTGACACGGTCGCCCGCGTCATAACCCAGCACCTGCCGGAAGGTGGGGATCTTCGAGTCGTAACTCGTCCCCGGCCAGAACTCGAAGGGCTTCTGGGCGTAGAGGGGGGCAATCGCCAAGAGCAAAACAGACAAACGGCGCATAAGACAGATAGTGTAACGCAAGCGCCCACGCGCGCACCGGTACTCCGCTAAATCTGTGCGCCCGCCGGCGGTGGGCCAGCTTGGGTTACTGGGCTAAATCTGTGTTGATCGCTCTTTTGGCGATTTCAACCAGCTTCGTTTCGATCAAGCATAAAATGACAGGTTTCCGGGTCCAGGCTCCCGCTGCATTCGGTGCTGTGGGGCAGGCCAAAAATATCCACGTAGGTGAGTTGGCCCTCGAAGCGGAGGGGCACGGCTCCGTCCGCGATTTGGACCAAAGTACGATTGTTGACACACTCGCTTACGGGGCGGAATCTCAAACGAAGGGTGTCTCCTGCTCCCAGAACCGTCGTGGGGGGTTGAGGTTGCTCGGTCTCCTCGGCATCGGGGACGCCCATCCAGAACTTCGCGACTATTTGGTTGGCCCGCGATCTACCACAGTTCTTGAACACCAAGGTGAATTCGATGGTGTGGAAAAGATGGATTGGCGTAGCTCGCCCTCCTGGTACGTTGCTTTCGATCCCCACAACAACCACGTCTGCGCATTCCGTGAGGTGAAGCGCTTGGCGGGTCAACTCCGTGGCCTGTGCCGTGAGAAGATTCGATTGCTCCATCTGGGCTTCGTTCGCAGCGTTTGCGCGCTCCGCCTCTTTAATCGATGCGCGTGTGAGGATATTCGATTCGATAGTGGCTTCTACAGCTTGCTTAGCCGCATTCGCACTGCCCCTTGCCGCGCTGGCCGCAACCCGCATAGAAGTGAGGCCAGCGCGAGCGATTCGGGCCTGCCCTTTTATCGCATTCAAGCTCTTCAGGGCCACTCCGGCGGCGACAACGGCGAAGACCGCCAGTACCCAGTTGGACAGATAAGCGGGGCCGAATGCTTGGCAAAGGTACTTCCGCCATGGGCTCTCCGGCTGATTGTTTCTCTTACCTGCCTTGCTTTCGGTTTGCGCCTCGCTTGGCGCAGCGGCGTGGATAGGCGTCTCTGCCGATTTTGGTGGGTTGTTCTGACGTACGGCCTGCTCGTTGTGGGCGCTTTTTTCTTGTTCCCCGCTGCGCGGTGACGCCGATGGTTTTGATGACTGACCAAATAAAGTTCCGGCTAAACACAGGATCAATAGGGTATGCATGGGTGCATTGTAGCGCCGGGTGGTGCGCTAAATCTGTGCGCCCGCCAGCGGGAGGCAGCCTTGGCTCCTGACAACTCCCAGGCCATTGCGAAGCCGTCAGCACGATACGATGCGGCCGGTGGTAGGCTGGGGGCATGGCAGAGATGGAACCGACGTGGCGCGAATACCATCTCCGCCTTCTCGCCCAATTTGGAAAAGACGTGCTTGGGGATGTACGAGAGTTCAGGAGCGGCACCATGCTCTTAATAGCCTTGATAGCTGCCGTTCTTGTTGCCATCCTTGAGAACAAATGGCGATTAATTCAACCCAACCAAACCTGGGAAACCGCGATCGTCAATGCCATACCGACGATCTGTATTTTCCTATTCTATTTAGGGTGGCACGCTCTACGCGCGCCATGGAAGCTGGATATTGAGAGGCAACGAAAAATCAACGATCTGTTGGCCGCACTGCGAGCAAGAGATGCTGAACTGGGCAAGTTGAAGCCGCGTCTGAACTATCAATGTGTCGGCGCCAATTTGGTTCTCAGCGCATATGAAGTCTACAACTCGTGGATCGGTAATTCCAACGTCGAGCCGAATCAGGCTTACGGAGTCCACGGCGCTCTGGATGTTTCTGATGATGCTCATAACCCGATTCGTGTCCCGTTAGGATGGCTCGGGGAACCGCCGGATGACCCTGTTGAATCTGTCTCTATTCCTGGAGGGAGCCGCAGAGCGTTTGCGTATTTAGTCCAGGACAAACGAAACAAGGGGTCTGTGTTTATTCCCCAGTTGATGGCCCATTGTTTCGGTCCAGGACAACGATTGACGCCAGGACCGACGATATATACGCTCGTTGCCAGGGTTTTCGGCGGCAACTGCGATCCCCTATTCGCGCGAACGAAATTCCGTGTATTGGAACAGGGCATACTCGTGGTTGAACCTTGGACTACTCTGCCATCCTCGACTTCTGAACGGCCGGCAGTGAACCTGGAGCGGCGAACCGCAACCCCATAGAACATCTACAGCCATCGTGCATCGGCGGCGTCAGCCTTGGTCCGAGCGGGGTATCAAACGGCTCGAAAAGCGTGGCCGGCCTGTCGCGCATGCCCAGGCAGGCGGCGCAGGTATCAGGGTCCCCGCTGGCGATCCATACCCGCATCGTCGCGGATGGGTTCAGGAAGCCCTTCTTGGCAGCTTCGTGCCAATCCGCGAACTGCCCCCTGTTCGATGCTGTGAGCGTCTCGGTCCGAGCGATGATCCTCGCGCGCTCCCGAAGTAATTTGCCTGCGAATCTGTCGAGAGCCTTGCTGAGCCTCTCCTCCTTGTATCGCTTACCTTCGAGTCTTGTCCTCTCAGCTTCAACGCTTTCCTTCTCTTCACGAGTGAGCTGAAGGTGTTTTACTATTTCTCTCCCCTGCTGGAACGGATGGCCGCCCTCAACAAAAGCCCTTGTAACGATCAAGCGAATCGCCTGACGAGCCTCTTCGGTCAGGTTTGGCGTGTTCTCGGCAGCGTGTTGCGATGCGAATTCGACGGCCAGAGAATTCGTCAGGTTGAAGCTGCCTGCTTTCGGAGGTGGGTTCACGGGTTCGTCTTGCGGCGTAATTTTACGTGCTCCATCGCCCGAAGGAGAGCCTAGCGGGGTCTGTGAGAACACGAGGCAACGTGCTCCCGGAATTCTTTCGTGTCGTAGGTGTCGTACCCGCAACCGTATGGACATTTGTGGCGCGTCTGGCTTTTCCAGACAAAGGTTTCGTGTTCGACATCTGCTGGCAGCGCGGCAGTTGATGAAACTGCACTCGCAACATTCGCATGGGCCGGAGGCTGCCTCCCAGGCTCAAATGAATGCGGCAATTCGGCTAGTGCCGACGAAGCCGCCGCTCTCTTACCGCTAGCGCCATCGGTTATGATCGGACCGAACTTCTCTTTATAGAGGTTGATTATGTGCTGCTGGCTATCCAGGCGTTCGCGGTAGAAGAAACGCAATATCCACCAACCGATAAGGCTCAGAACGATGACCGCGAAAGTGAAGCTGATCGGAGCGGCTGCGATCATTTTCCACTGCGCCGCGAGTTTTTCCCAGAACCAGTCTGGCAACATGCATACAGAAAGCGCGTCGTGGTATACTCCAATTGGGCCGCGTTTAACGCCTCTCGAAATGGTGCCAGCCATTCCGAGCGGTGGCGGCCGAGTGGAGTTTTTGAATCGCTTTCCGCTCCCCTTTATTCTACGCCCATGAGGGGGTAGCGCGTTCACGCCGCTTCCAGCAGTTCCCGAATCGTCCACATGTGGTCCGTGATGCCGGCGGCCATGGCGGGCGTCATGCGGAGGCCTTGGTGGCGACGGATGAAATTGTACCAGGCGAAGTGAACGCAGTACGGCTAGGAGCCAGGCGCACACATTTGGCGCAGCACCCGCGCACCGCATGGTAGCATGGACTTTCCAACTACCTTGATCAAAGCCGTCAAAGGAACCAGGGACTTGCTGCCTCCAGCCACCGAGGTGTGGAACGGCGTGGAAGCCGCCGCGCGCGCGGTGTTTCGCGCCTATAACTACCACGAAATCCGGACCCCCATCTTCGAGGAGACGCAGTTGTTCGCACGCGGCGTGGGCGAGGAAACCGACATCGTCACCAAGGAAATGTACACTTTCGAGGACCGCGACGGCGGCTCCCTCACGCTGCGGCCCGAGTGCACTGCTTCGGTGATCCGGGCCTACATCGAGCACCGCCTCGACCAGCGTCCGGGCGTGCAGAAGCTCTACTACCTGGGCCCCATGTTCCGGCGCGAGCGCCCGCAAAAGGGCCGCTACCGCCAGTTCTACCAGATCGGCGCCGAGGCCATCGGCTCGGAATCCGCTAACGTGGATGCCGAGGTGATCGAGATGGTGGTCGAGATCCTCCAGCGAGCCGGGCTCGCCGGTTTCGAGCTGCTGATCAATTCCGTGGGCGACCGCAACTGCCGTCCGCAGTACGTCGAGCGCTTGCGGCAAGAGCTGAAAGCGGTGGCGCCGGGGATGTGCGGCGATTGCCAGCGCCGCGCCGATACCAACCCGCTGCGCGTGCTGGACTGCAAAGTGGAAGCGGACCAGCCCATCATCGAGAAGCTGCCGAGCATCGTCGATCACCTCTGCGACGCGTGCCGCGCGCATTTTGAGGCGGTGAAGCAGTCACTCGCCGATCGCAGCCTCGCGTACCAGGTGCGTCCCCGGCTGGTCCGGGGCCTGGATTACTACATGCGCACCACGTTCGAAGTAGTCCATGGATCGCTGGGCGCGCAGAATTCGGTGCTGGGGGGCGGGCGCTACGACGGTCTGGCCGAAGCGCTCGGCTCGAAGGTGCACTCGCCGGGCATCGGTTTTTCGATCGGCGAGGACCGCCTGGTGACGATCGTCGAGGGCGGCCAAAGCCCCGCCCCGCTCGATCTTTTCATCGCGCCGCTGGGCGAGCCGGCTCTGCGCCACGCCGCCTTGATGGCGCGCGACTTCCGGAAGAGCGGTCTTTCGGTGGAGCTGGCGGAAGGCAAGCTGAAGCGCGTCATGGAGCTGGCCAACAAGTTGGGAGCGCGGTTCGCGCTGATCGTCGGCGAGAACGAGATGGCGGCGGGCCGTTACGCGCTCAAAGATATGTCCACCGGCGAGCAGGAAAGCTTGACCCGCGACGAAATCGCCGCCAGGCTGGCCGCGGCCTTAAATTGCTAACATCGAGTATGGAAACATCGGTTGCACTGGATTTTCTAGGCGAGCTTCGCCGCACCCATACATGCGGCGAGCTGCGCGCCGCGCAGGCGGGCCAGAAGGTCCTCTTGATGGGATGGGTCCACCGGAGGCGCGATCATGGCGCCGTGATCTTCATCGACCTGCGCGACCGCGACGGCCTCACCCAGGCCATCTTTCACGAAGACATCGACCCGGTGGTTCACCAGAGGGCCGAAGAGGTGCGCTCGGAATACGTGATCGCGGTCGAAGGCGCGGTGAAGAAACGCTCGCCCGAGACCGTGAATCCCAACATGCCCACCGGCGAAATCGAAGTGGTGGCGTCGAAAATCTGGATCCTCAATGAATCGCGCACCCCGCCGTTTCCCGTGGAAGAGGAAGCCGGCGTCAGCGAAGACGTCCGCCTGAAATACCGCTACGTGGATTTGCGCCGCCCGCGCATGCAGCGCAACATTATCCTGCGTTCGAAGATTTCCTTCGCGGTGCGCGAGTTTCTCTATGCGCAGGGCTTTCTCGAAATCGAGACGCCCTTCATGACGCGCTCCACGCCGGAGGGCGCGCGCGATTACCTGGTGCCCTGCCGCGTGCAGCCCGGCACCTTCTACGCCCTGCCGCAGTCGCCGCAGATCTTCAAGCAGATCCTCATGGTGAGCGGGTTCGACAAGTACTTTCAGATTGTGCGCTGCTTCCGCGACGAGGACTTCCGCGCCGACCGCCAGGCGGAGTTCACCCAGATCGATCTGGAGATGTCCTTCCCCCAACAGGAGCGGATTTTCGAGGTGATCGAGCCGCTGGTCAAGCGCATCTGCGCGGTGGCCGGGTTCGGCGTGGAAACGCCCTTCCCGCGCCTGACCTACGCCCAGGCCATGCGCCACTATGGCAGCGACAAGCCCGACCGGCGCATCCCGCCGATGCATCCGGTGGAGGACCTGTTGCCGGAGCTGGGGAATGCCGGAATGCCGCTGGTCGCCATCCACATTCCCGGCTCTGGCGCGCTCACTCGCAAGGAGCGCGACGAGTTCAAGGCCTTCGGCCAGGAACGCGGCCTGCGCGTCTACGACGACGCCAGGCGCCTGGAGCGCGATCATCCCGGCGCCATGGCCCAGGTGCGCGAGCGCTGCGGCGCGGGTGAAAACGATCTGCTCGTACTGGCCACCTGGGCCGGCGAGCCCAAGGGCCATCGTCCCGAGGAAACCGTCTACCTGGCGTGCGGCCAGTTGCGCCTCTACTGCGCGCAGAAGTTCAACGACCGCCACAAGCTGCTGGACCCCAGGAATTTCCAGTTTCTGTGGGTGGTGGACTTCCCCATGTTCGAGTGGGACGAAGAAGAGAGCCGCTGGAACGCCGCGCACCACCCCTTCACCTCGGTGCACGATGAAGACCTCGAGAAGCTGACCGCGGACCCCGCCCGCTGCCGCGCCAAGTCTTACGACCTGGTGCTGAATGGAATGGAGATGGGCTCCGGCTCCATCCGTATTCACCGCCGCGACGTGCAGACCAAGGTGTTTGCCGCGCTCGGCATGACCGATGAAGAGGCCCGCCGCCGTTTCGGCTTCTTGCTGGACGCGCTGGAATACGGCGCGCCGCCGCACGGTGGAATCGCCCTGGGTCTGGACCGCCTGGTGATGATTCTGGCCGGTGAGAGTTCCATACGCGACGTGATCCCGTTCCCCAAGACGGCGCGCGGCTCCGACCTCATGAGCGACGCCCCCGCGGCCGTTCCGGAGCGCCAGTTGCGGGAGCTGGGCATCAGCATTCGCGGACACGCGAAATGAAAAAGGGGACAGACGCACTGCTGTCCCATCATAAATCGAACAGGGTCAATTGATTGGAGGTCACCTCTGGAGGAAGTTCATAGTCTGTGCCTTCAAATGCCTGTAAAATGGGCATTTTCTCAA
>Ga0187865_1001675_pt1 | contig 24097 bp, 29 predicted proteins | sample June2016WEW_11_1_2_FD_132989 | JGI IMG/M metagenome (GOLD analysis project Ga0187865, IMG submission 132989) | Peatland microbial communities from SPRUCE experiment site at the Marcell Experimental Forest, Minnesota, USA - June2016WEW_11_100 | ecosystem: Environmental > Terrestrial > Soil >...
ACCCTTATCCTTTGGAGCGGTTTTGCGCCAATCATCCGCGATAAGAACCGTGTGCGCTAATGAGCGCCCGCACGGGTCCGTGCGGGGGGTGCCGGGCAACCGGCATCCCTACCGCGACCCCATTCTTTCACGGCTTCTTAGGGGGCGGGGGGCCAGATGACCTGTTTCAGTTCCTAAAGATTACCGGCCAAAAGCCGATAGGTCTAAGTAGCGGCTGAAGACCCACGTCCAGGCGCGCGAGAAACTTGTGAGAGTTCAAGGTATTTTCAACACTCTATTCTGTGGTGCACTCCGTCCCACAGGAGGTGTATCAAGGTCCGGCGGAGATGAATAACGGCCAATCCGGCGCAAGTGGAAGGAAACTCGTCTACATCCCCATCATCCACACTCTGGCGGACATGGGGACGCTGGGGGCGGCAGTACGGGGGATGAAACTGTCGGCGCTGGGGCGGCAGGGCCTGACGCACAACGCGGCCGTGGTGGAAAAGATGTGGTCCCAGATCGAGAGCGTGGTCGCCAGCCTGCCGGTGACCCCTGGCTCCATGCGGGTCTACCAGGACGGATTGCCGGTCTGCCGGCACGAGCAGGAGATTGTGTCGGAGTTGGCCTCAGCAGGCAACCGGAACCACCGGTTGCTCCTGAAACTCCAGGCGCGGGGCGCCACACTGATGGGTACCGAGTCGCCCGAACTGCTGCTTGAAGAATATCAGCTTGCGGCCGCGGCGTTCGCTTCCGGGGCCCCTCTCCGGACCCAGATCCGCCAGAAACAACTGCGCGCCACGCTGCTCGAGAAGCGGGACCGTTACATCGCGGCGCGCATCAACGGGACCTTGGGCGCCGGGGAAAGCGGCATCCTGTTCATGGGGATGCTGCACGAGGTCGCCCCATACCTGGATTCCGATATCGACGTGATTTGCCCGCTGGGCCCGCCCCGGGTGAGGTCCGGAAAACGTCCATGAGCGCGGTTCAAGGCAGAATCCTGATCGCCGAGGACGAGCCTGAAATGGCTCAGTTGCTGGGGTGCCTCCTGCACCGCCAGGGGCTGACGCCGCTGCTGGCCAAAGACGGAATCGAGGCGCTGCAACTGGTCCGCGCGGGAGACCCCGACGTGCTGCTGGCGGACCTCCGGATGCCGGGCATGGATGGCATGGAGTTGATGCGCAAAGCCAAGGATCTCGATCCCGAGCTGCCCGTGATCCTGATCACCGGATTTGCCGAGGTGCGGGGAGCGGTGGAGGCCTTGCGCGCCGGCGCCCACGACTATCTCGCCAAGCCGTTCGACCATCGACAAGTGATCCGCGTGGTGCTCCGCGCGCTCAACGAGCGGCGGTTGAAGCTCCAGTTGAAACACTTGGCGGATCACGTCCACCAGGCCCTCTCGCCGCGCGAGACGTTCGGCCCCAGTGAGGCGGTCGGCAGAGTGATCTCCGCCATTGAACGGGTCGCGAATTCGAACTTCAGCGTGCTCATCGTAGGCGAAACCGGTTCCGGGAAGGAGGTTGTGGCGCGGGCCATTCACCAGGCCAGTGGGCGCGCGCGGCATCCCTTCATCCCCGTGGATTGCGGAGCCATCCCCGAGATGCTGTTCGAAAGCGAGTTATTCGGACATGAGCGGGGGGCGTTCACCGGAGCGGACCGCCAGACCATTGGAAAAATCGAGGCGGCCCACGGGGGTACTCTCTTCCTGGACGAGATTTCCAACATGCCGCTGGCCTCTCAAGCCAAGCTGCTCCGCGTGCTCCAGGAGAAGACCCTGTATCGGCTGGGCGGCGCCAAGCCCATCCAGGTGGACGTCCGTATGCTGACCGCCAGTGGCCACGACCTCGAAGGACTTTGCGATGGCGGGTCGTTCCGTCCCGACCTTTACTTCCGGTTGAACGAGTACACCATCTTCGTCCCGCCGCTGCGCGGGCGCAGGGAGGACATCTCGTACCTGGCGAAGCGGTTCCTCGATATTGCCAACATCGAGCTCTCCAAATCCATCAAGGGTTTTTCCCCGTCGGCGGTCGAGGTGATGCTGGCCTACGACTGGCCCGGCAATGTGCGGCAGCTTCGGTCGGCCGTCCGCCGCGCCGTTCTCATGGCGGAGGACATCGTTACCGAAGAACATCTCGGCTTGAGACCCAAGGCGTGCGAACTCCCGGCGGAAGACCAACTGGTGGCGAGTTCATCCGCGCGCGGCCAGGCGTGGGGCGATCTGGCGCTGCGGGAAATCGTCCGCAGCAACACGGTCCACGTGGAGCGGATCGCCATCGCCCACGCCCTGCGGAGAACCGGCGGAAACAAATCCAAGGCCGCACGCCTTCTCCAGGTCGATTACAAGACCCTGTATTCGAAAGTGAAAGAGTATGGAATTCAAATCCAAGGAGAACAACCACATGACCAAGAAACACAATGAGAAAGCTTCCGAAGGCGGTTTCGAGCTGGGGCTGGGCGGGATTCTCAAGGGCTTTGGGGATCTGGTCGAGAAGCTCGGGGACTTGGCCAAAACCGGCGAGCAATTGTCCCGGACCGGCGAAATCCACGGGGCGGGCAAGGAGCTGAAGGGAATTTACGGGGTCACCGTCAAGGTGGGACTGGGAGACGACCGGCCGGTGGTCGAGCCCTTCGGCAACATTCGCCAGGACCGCGAATCCGGGCACACCGTGGTGCAGGAAGTGCGCGAGCCCGTGGTGGATGTCTTCGAGGAAGAGGATCATGTCTTGGTGGTGGCCGAGATGCCGGGCATCGGCGTGGAAGACGTGCACATTACGGTGGAGGACGACCTGCTGACCTTCTCCGCCGAGCGTGGCGACAAGAAATATCGCAAAGAGGTGCTGCTTCCCGCGAGCTCCTCTCGCGAGAAGATCGAGGTCGCCTGCAATAACGGCGTAGTGGAAATCAAGTGTAAGAAGTCTAAGAAATGAAAAGCCCCGCCACGGCACCGGAGCGCACCGAAGCGCCCGTTCTCAAGCTCAAAGTCACCGAGGCGTTGAGCAAGGATGTGGGGCGGGGGATTGCCCGCCTGGGTCCGGAAGACCTCGACCAGCTCCAGGTCGCCATTGGGGACCCGGTCGAAGTCGCCGGGAAGCGCGGGACGGTCTGCAAGGTGATGCCCGCGCACAAGGAGCTGCGCGGGCAATCCCGCATCCAGATCGACGGACTGGTGCGCGAAAACGCCGGAGTGGGGCTGGACGAGTTCGTGCTGGTGCGCAAGACCAGTTGCCGCCCGGCCGAGCGCGTGGTGCTGGCCTCGGCCGGCGTCCGGCCATCCGAGCGCGACTTGGATTATATCGGCAGTTTGCTCGACGGCCTGCCGGTGCAGGAGGGAAACCGCATCCGCGCCACGCTGTTCGGCAGCCGGTGGGCGGACTTCAAAGTGGAGAGCACCACGCCCAAAGGCCCGGTCCTGATCAATCCCACCACCCGGCTGGTCATTGGCAACCCGCAGCAGGCCGAGGAAGGGGCGGTTCGTTCCACCTCTTACGAGGACATCGGCGGGCTGAAGCCGCAGCTCCAGCGCATCCGGGAAATGATCGAATTGCCGTTGCGCTATCCGGAGGTCTTCGAGCGGCTGGGCATCGACGCCCCCAAGGGCGTGCTGCTGCATGGTCCGCCGGGCTGCGGCAAGACTCTCATTGCGCGCGCCATCGCGCATGAAACCGAGGCCAACTTCTTTGCCGTGAGCGGTCCGGAAATCATCCACAAGTTCTACGGCGAGAGCGAAGCCCATCTCCGGAAGATCTTCGAGGAGGCCGCGCGCAAGGGCCCCAGCATCATTTTTCTGGATGAGATCGACGCCATTGCGCCGCGGCGCGAGAACGTCGTGGGGGAAGTCGAAAAACGGGTGGTGGCGCAACTGCTGGCGCTCATGGACGGGCTCGCCAAACGGCAACAACTGATCGTGATCGCCGCCACCAACCTGCCCAACCTGCTGGACCCGGCCTTGCGCCGGCCGGGCCGCTTTGACCGTGAGATTGCGATCCCTATTCCGGATCGCCACGGGCGCGAGGAGATTCTGGCCATTCACAGCCGGGGTATGCCGCTGGCCGGGGACGTGAACATGGGCCACCTGGCCGAGATCACCCATGGGTTTGTGGGGGCCGATCTGGAAGCGCTTTGCCGCGAGGCGGCCATGATTTGCTTGCGCCGCATCATGCCCGACATCGACTTCGCGCTGGCGCGCATCCCGTACGAGCAACTGGCCAAGCTCGAGGTCCGGATGGAGGATTTCCTGGACGCGCTGCGCGAGGTCGAACCCTCCGCCACGCGCGAGGTCTTCGTCGAGGTACCCGACGTCCGTTGGGAGGATGTGGGCGGCCTCTCTGAAATCAAGCAGCGGCTGGTCGAGGCGGTCGAGTGGCCCCTCCAGTATGCGGATCTCTTCCTGAGCGCCGGCATACGCCCGCCCAAAGGAATCCTGCTGACGGGTCCGCCCGGCTGCGGCAAGACCCTGCTGGCCAAGGCTATCGCCAATGAAAGCCGGGTCAATTTCATTTCCGTAAAAGGTCCGGCGCTGCTCTCCAAGTACGTGGGGGAGTCGGAGCGGGGCATGCGCGACATGTTTCGCAAGGCCAAGCAGGCGGCGCCGTGCATTATCTTCTTCGATGAGATCGACGCGCTGGTGCCGGCGCGCCACGCCGGCGGCTCCGATGCGCACGTGGCCGAGCGCGTCCTGAGCCAGTTTCTCACCGAGCTCGATGGCGTCGAGGAACTGAAAGGGGTGCTGGTGCTGGGCGCCACCAACCGGCCGGACATGCTCGATCCGGCGGTCCTGCGGCCGGGGCGCTTCGATGAAATCATCGACATCGCCCTGCCCGACCGGGAGAGCCGCCGCCTGATCTTCGAGGTGCATCTGCGCAACAAGCCGCTGGCGCCGGGAGTCAGCGCCGGCTCGCTCGCCGCGGGCACGGAAGGTTTCAGCGGCGCCGATATCCAAGGCGTATGCACCAAGGCGGCCCTGCGCGCCGTGCGGCGCGCGGTGGCCGGCAGAATCGCCCAGCCCGCGGACGAAGCGCCGGTCGTCGTCGAGCCCGGCGACCTGGAAACGGCTCTGAAGGAAGCTGGGGTGAATGCCTAGCCCGGATATCTCACAGGTGTTTGCGTGTGATGAGGTGGCGCAGGCACTCATGCCGACGCGCCCTCGACACAGCAGGCACGAGTGCCCAATGCCACTTCGTTTTCGGAAACCGCAAATCCGACGAAACTTGTGGGGCAGGCTTTTCAGCCTGCGGACCCGCTTTCCAGCGGGTCCAGCCGGCCGGAAGGCCGGCTTGCGAACAGGATTGCCCGCCCCACAATCCATGCAGAATATCGATTTCACGAAAACTAAGTGGCATTGGGCACGAGTGCCTGCGCCACGTCGGCTGGCGGAGTGCGAGAAATGCGGGATAGCAGCGGGACTGTCTACTACTTGTATTGCCTGACACCGTGCGCCTGCGGCATCCCTGCCTCGGCTATCAGCGTGGATGGGAAACCGGGCGTCATGGCGCGTGCCTGCGGGGGAATTGGCGCGGTCTTCAGCCCGGTGGAGCTGGAAGAGTTCTGCGGCGAATCGGCCGACGCGCACTTACAGGACTTGGCTTGGCTGGGACCGCGGGTTTGCCGCCACGAAGCGGTCGTCGAGGAAGTCAATCACCGCGTCCCCGTGCTGCCGGCGCGTTTCGCGACCCTTTTTACTTCCTGGGACAGCTTCGAGCGGTTTGTTCTGGAACACCGGGAGGCCGTCACCCGGTTCTTCACCGGGCTCGGCGGCCAGCGCGAATGGGCCGTCAAGGGGTTGCTTGATCGCGGCCAGACGCTCCAAGGGCCGGGCTCGCCGGGCCGGCCCGCGGCGGATGAGCGGGCGCCGGCCGCTTCCCCCGGAGCGCGATATTTCGAGGAGAAGCGCATCCAGGCTCAGTGGCAACGGGATTTCAACCTCCGGCTGAAAGAATTCTGCCGGCGGGCGGCGGCGGCGCTGGCGGAACATGCCGGGAGTTTCCGGGAACGCAAAGTGCTGGCGCCGGTTACGGCGGAAACCGACGCCGAGGTCGTATGGAACTGGGCCTTCCTGGTCTCGCCGGCCGCCCTGGACGAGTTTCGGGAGTGTCTGGCGCGGCTCAATCGAGGTGCGGCGTTCCCCGGTTTGATCCTCACGCTGACCGGTCCGTGGCCTCCGTATAGTTTTGTTCCGGACCTTTCGGTTGGAGCGGCGACATGAGGCGCCTTCTCTACGGCATCGTCGAGCAGGATTTGGCGGGGTGCCCCCCGGCGCCGTGTCCCCCGGGAACTGGCTTCCTGACGGCGCACGGCCTGGCGGCTGCGGTTTCGGCCGTGGGAGAGATGAACTCTCCACCCAGCGTTGCCTCCCTGTTGGCCTTTGAGAGAGTGGTCGAGGCGATTCACGCCCGGCAGGCCGTCATTCCCCTGCGATACGGCTGCGTGATGGAAAACGAGTCCGCGGTCCTCAGCCTCTTGGAGGAGCACCACCAGGAGTACGGGGCGCGGCTAGCCCGGCTCCTGGGGATGACCGAGATGGGGATTCGCGTCCTGTGGCCGGCGCGCGCCGGGGTTCTCCCCAGCGTCCCGCCGTCCCCGGGAGCTCGCTACCTGGCGTCCTTGCGAAATCGCTACCCCTCCGCCAACGCCCCCGACGGGGAGGAGGCTGAACTGGCGGATCGGATCACCGGCTGGCTCTCTGGCTGCTTCACCGAGCAGCGGAGAGAGGTTTCGTCGTCCAGCCAGCGACGCCTCCTCTCGCTCTACTTTCTGACGCCGAGAACCGGTGTGGAACGGTTTCGGAGTCAGGCACGGAGTATCTGTCCGCCCAGCGGGGCGAAGCTATTACTAAGTGGGCCATGGCCGCCCTATAACTTCGCGGGGTCGCCTGAATGATTCTGTGGAACGGGCGCCATGGCGCGGATTCCGCCGTAGTACCTTCAAAACCAATGTTCCCAGCGCTATCCCTTGAAGTATCAGTCAGTTATTTCACAACGCGCTACCGGAGTGACTTGGCCTTTGACGTGCCAGTTAGATGGTAGGTCGAACATAAGTGAGACCCATTCGCGGTGGAAAGCCGGAAAGGAGAAAACATGGCAAAAGTAGCAAAGTCCACGGATTCCTCGAGCTTGGCGGAAGTTGTTGACCGCATTCTTGACAAGGGCATCGTCATCGACGCCTGGGTCAAGGTGTCGCTGGTCGGCATCGAACTACTCTCGGTGGAAGCTCGCGTTGTGATCGCTTCGGTGGAGACCTATCTGAAGTATGCCGAAGCCATCGGTCTGACCGCCAGCGCCGCGGCGCCGGCTTAGAACTGCGTCCGAACGAATTCCCGCCGCCGGCCGGAGGCCCGCCACAGGGCCTCTTCCGGCTTGGGAACCCAGGGACGCTAGAGAGAGGAAAGGAGCTTACCGTATGTTGACAGACGATATGACACGCTTGTGCGATGAGATCGTGGCGATGCGCAAGGCGCGCGGCAGTATGATGACCGAGTTGCAGCACGGCGCCAAGGGGCTGAAGCACAGCGTTACGAAGCTGTGCGCGCACTTCGGCCGTGTGCGCACCACCATGGCGAAACGAACCAAGACTGAACGCTTGGCTTTTTTGAACAACCTGAAGCGCTCGGTTGGCGCTCAGCGGCGCGATATGCGAAACGACTTGGCCGGCGCCCGCAGGGCCTGGGCCGGCAAGAGCTCGTAACGGCCCTCGGTGGGGACCGAAACTCAAGCGGGCGGGAGCTAATGGCCCGACAGCCATCGCCGCTCCTGTCCGGGCCCGCCGGCGGATTCGCCCGGTGGGTGGCCCAAGCGTTTGATTCAGGCCTCCCGCCAGCGGGTTCCATGGAAGAGAGTCACCTGACGGGAGGAAAGAAATGGGTGTATTGACGGTAACGATGACGGGGTTGCGAGACCAGATTGTGTCCTCGCGCCAGGCCCGAGTGGCCTTGCGGGGCGACTTGGTTCGCCAGACCGGCGAGCGGCGCCTGCGGGTATCGGCTTTGTGCGCCGGATTCGCGCGCGACCGCGCGGGCGCCCACCGCGCTTGGTTTGGTCCGAAGCTGGTCGAAGGCCAGACCGCGGAGAGACCCCAGCCGCGCAGGCACGAGCCTGCTCCTGAGCCGGTCTCGGCGCCGGCTGCGCAACCGTCTGGGGCGCCCTTGCCGCGGGCCAAGGGGCGGTTCTTCAAGGGATTCAAGAAGCACTGATTCCTGCCGGTCTAAAGGTGAGCATTCCTGCCGGTCTAAAGGTGAGCATTCCGATGGTGGATACAATCAGCAAAGACCTCGCGGACATGGTCGTCCGAGTCCAGCCACAGGGGGACGATGTGGTGCCCGAGGCCAGTGAGGAGTTCGTGGCAACCCCGCATATCCAGGCTTTGGCGGAAAGAGCGCTGGCGTACCTGGAAGTGGGTTATCCGGTGCACTTTGCCGGCGCGGCGGGAACCGGGAAAACCACCCTGGCCTTCCACGTGGCGGCCAAACTCGGCCGTCCGGTCACTCTGATTCACGGGGACGATGAGTTTGGCAGCTCGGACTTGATCGGCAAGGACGCCGGTTACCGCAAGTCCAAGCTGATCGACAACTACATCCATTCCGTGCTGAAGACCGAAGAGAACATGAACACCCTGTGGGTAGATAATCGGCTGACCACGGCGTGCGCCAACGGGAACACTCTCATCTACGACGAGTTCAACCGCTCCCGCCCCGAAGCCAATAACGCTTTGCTGAGCGTGTTGGAGGAGAAAATCCTGAATCTCCCGGCCCTGCGGCCAAGCGGCGCGGGGTACCTGGAAGTCCATCCGGACTTCCGGGCCATCTTCACCTCCAACCCGGAGGAGTATGCCGGGGTTCACAAGACCCAGGACGCTCTGATGGACCGGCTGATCACGCTCAACCTGGGCAACTTCGACCGCGAGACGGAGATCCAGATCGGAATGGCCAAATCGGGTGTCGCCCGCGGGGACGCCGAGGTCATCGTGGACATCGTCCGCGAATTGCGGGGCACCGGCGTCAATAATCACCGGCCGACCATTCGCGCTACCATCGTGATCGCCAAAATTCTGGTCCACCGGCGGGCGCATGCGCGGCTGGACGACGCGGTATTCCAGTGGGTCTGCCGCGACGTTCTCTCGACCGAGACGGCCAAGGTCACGCGGGATGGGGAGTCGTTGATGCCTCATAAGATCGACGAAGCCATCGCCCGAATCTGCGGCGCCTCTTTCCAGCCGCGCAGAAGCGACCCCCGGCCCGTCTCCCGAGACCATGGAAAGGAGTGATGTCATGGCCATCCCCACGAAAGGTCTAACCAACATTCGCACCCTCTCCGGCCGGGTCGACCAGGTCTCCCTGCCCTACCGCAGCTACATGCAGATCACCTGCCTGGAGATGGAAAAGGCCCGGCGCGATATGGAGCGCAAGAGCGCCAGCCGGCGCATCGCCCTGATCGACGCTCGTCTGGATGAGATCGAGAAGGCCAAGCAGGACCTGTTCCAGGCGGTGGCGACGCGGGGCCAGGGGATGCCGGGGGACCTGCCCGGCCTCGACCTGAAACCCGCGCCCCGCCGCAGCGCGGGCGGATTCAAGATCCGTTACTGAAGGAAACCGACCATGCTGACGCTCCGGACCTCCGCCCACATCCCCACCCACCAGCATTGCCGAAGCTTCCGTCGAATCCCCACTTCCACCGGTGCGCTCCGGACGCGGGCCGGAGGGCGGCGTCGGCTTCAGGAATGGACCCGGCTGTTCGACGCCGAGCTGCGGCGTCTCTGGCTGGACGATCGATGGAGCGCGCATGTCGGGCGCGTCCAATCCAGACAATCGAGGAGGCAGCCATGAAGGACTCTGTCTGTGCGGCAGTCTCGGACAGCCCCGCCACGGAGCCGGCGGTGCCGGTGGCCAGCGGGAGAAACTATCTGTACGCCATCGTGGCGGGGGGTGAACCACGGTTCTATCCATCTTTGGGCATCGACGGGAGCGACGTGTACACCATTGCCGAGGGTCGCGTGGCCGCTGTGGTCGGCGGTTTGTCTGCTTCTAAGATCCGTCCGCAACGCGCCAACCTGGCGGCCCACCAGGCGGTGCTCAAGTGTCTGATGGCCGATACCACCCCGCTGCCCATGGCCTTCGGCACCATTGCCGCCAGCCCGCAGGCCATCCGCGGAATCCTGGCCCGGAATCAGCGGGCCTTCGAGGAGCAGCTCCAACGCGTGGCCGGAAAAGTGGAAATGGGGTTGCGCGTCGCCTGGGACGTGCCCAATATCTTCGAGTATTTCGTCAACACGCACGCGGAGCTGCGCCTGGCGCGGGACCGCCTGGTGGGCGCCCGCCACGAGTTCACCCAGGAAGAGAAGATCGAGCTGGGCCGCATGTTCGACCGCCTGCTCCACGACGACCGGGAGGACCACACCCGCAAGGTCGAGCACGTGCTGGCCCCGGTGTGCGCGGAATTCAAGGCCAACCAGTGCCGCAATGAGCACGAGGTCATGAACCTGGCATGCCTGGTGCGGCGCGACCGGCAGGAAGAGTTCTCCGCCGGCGTGTTCGCGGCCGCCAAGCGGTTCGACAACAATTTCGCCTTCGACTATAGCGGGCCCTGGGCGCCGCACAACTTCGTCGAACTCGAGCTCGACCTGGAACCGTGAATGCTGCTGGTGGACGATATCCTCTTTTTCCCGGTCACCAGTATTCTCTGGATCTTCCGGGAAATCGGCAAGGTCGCCCAGGATGAGCTGGCTGGCGAAGCCCAGTCCGTCACCGAACAACTGAGACTCCTCTACATGCAACTGGAAACCGGCGGGATCACCGAACCACAGTTCGATGCCCAAGAGAAGCTCTTGCTGGACCGGCTCGACGCCATCGAAAGTCGTCTGAAAGGCGAGGAAGAAGATGAGGAACCCGACATCGCGGCGATGGGCGGCGAGACTCGAAATCCGTAAGCGGCGCGGGAGATCGGCATGAGCCGGCGGATGCCATCATTTTTCGACAAGCCGGGCCTCCGGCTCCTGCTGTTCGGCGGCAAAGGCGGGGTGGGCAAGACCACCTGCGCCACGGCGGCGGCGCTGCGCCTGTCCGCGCTCGCCCCGAGCCGGTCTTGGCTGTTGGTTTCCACCGACCCGGCCCACTCCATACGGGACAGCCTGGCCGGTCATGTGCCCTCGGGCAATCTCCAAGTGCTGGAGCTTGACGCCCAGCAACACCTCGCTCGATTCCGCGAGCGGAACGGCGCCATGCTGCGGGAGATTGCCGCCGCCGGCACCTTCCTGGACGATGAGGACATCAATCGGTTCCTGAGCCTCTCTCTGCCCGGTCTCGACGAGTTGATGGCTTTCTTCGAGATCTCTTCCTGGGTGGAGGCCCGCCAGTACGACTGCATCGTGGTGGATACCGCGCCCAGCGGCCATACCCTGCGCCTGTTGGCCATGCCCGAACTGATCGGGCGTTGGCTCGACATGTTGGAGGTGCTGCTGGCCAAGCGCCGGTGCATGCGGCGGGTGTTCAGCCGGGATACCAGCCCGGACCGCCTCGACCTGTTTGTCGCCGGGTGGAAGTCCTCGCTCGAGCGGACCGAGAAGCTGCTGCGCGATCCGGCGCGCACCGAGTTCGTCCCCGTTACGATTGCCGAGCCGCTGAGCGTTCACGAGACCCTGGCGCTGTTCCACGAGCTGCTGGGCCGGAAAATGCCGGTATCCGAGCTGATCGTGAATCAACTCCACCTGGAGTGCGATTGCCCCGCCTGTTCGGCCGCCGGCTCGGCCGAACAGATCCAGATCCAACGGCTCCTGGCCGGACTCGAGGTCCCTTGTCCGGCCTGGGGAATCGGACTGTTGGCGGAAGAGGTTCGCGGGCTGGAGTTGCTATCCGGATTCTGGGACCACGCGCGGCCCCTCGCGCCAGGGCCGGCCGGTGCGGCCAGACAGGGCTTGTCCCGCCAGCCGGCCGTGCTGCGTCCGGCTGCGCATCCCTCCGGGCGGATGCAGTTTGTCCTGCTGGCCGGCAAAGGCGGCGTGGGCAAGACGACGCTCTCCTGCGCCACCGCCATGCGGCTGGCCCGCGACTTCCCCGGGAAGCGGGTGCTGCTCTTCTCTACCGATCCGGCGCACTCGCTCTCCGCCTGCCTCGAAGCGAAAATCGGCTCCCGCCCGGCGGTGGTCTTCCCCGGCCTGACCGCCATGGAAATCGACGCCAAGGCGGAGTTTGAAAAACTGAAAACGCGTTACGCCGAGGACTTGCAGCGCTTTCTCGACTCCGTTTCCCGCGGCTTCGACTTGACCTTCGACCGCGTGGTTCTCGAGCGCATGTTGGACCTGTCGCCGCCTGGCCTGGATGAGGTCATGGCGCTCACGCGAATCCTCGAGTTCCTGGCCCGGGATTGCTACGATCTCTTCGTCCTGGATTGCGCTTCCACCGGCCACTTGGTCCGCCTGCTGGAACTTCCGGAGATCGTCAACCAGTGGCTGAAGGCCTTCTTCAGCCTCTTTCTCAAGTACGAGCGCATCCTGCGATTGCCGGGATTCGCCGACGACCTGGTGGGGATCTCCCGGAACTTGAAGAAACTTCGGGAACTGCTTCAGAATCCGGCCGCCTCCGCGCTTTATGCGGTGAGCATCCCCACCCGGATGGCGCTCGAGGAAACCAAGGACCTGGTGGCAGCCTGCCGCCGGATGGGCATTGCCGTCCCGCTCGTGTTCCTGAACCTGTTGACGCCGCCGTGCGATTGCCGCTTGTGTTCGAGCTGGCAGCGGCGGGAACGGGCGGTGGTCGAGGATTTCCGGCAGGCGTTCCCCGAGAAACAGCAGACCCTGATATACAGACAGCCGGAAATCGCCGGGCGGGAGCAGTTGAACAGGCTCGGGCAGTGCCTGTACCAGCCCGCCAGGCTGGAGATCGCCAGACCGGAGTTGGTCGCACCGGAGATGGCCACACCGGAGTTGGTCAGCCAGTGATCGATTGCCAGGCCACAGCCGAAGCAGACAGGTTCCTGCCTGAACTATGCGCACTGGAGGAAAGCGAACGAGTTTCGATCTGCGAGGTCCTCGACCGCGTGCTCAACAAGGGTGTCGTGGTGGCCGGCGAGGTGACCATTTCGGTCGCCGACGTGGACCTCCTCTATCTGGGCCTGCAACTGGTCTTGACCTCCATCGAGACCGCGCGCGAGAGCCTGGGGAACGGGCGGCGGGGAGCCGGTTTGGCGCTTGAAATCGGAAAGGGGAAGACCAATGGAAGCGGTCGCAACCACGCGGGTCGAGTCTGAATCGATCCGCGACTTTGCCCTCGTGATGCAGCAGGACGACAAAATCCAGCCGCGGGCGCGGCACCACGGAACTCCGGGCCGGGGCCGCCTGGATTTGGATCCGGAGCGTTTGAAAAACGGTCTCGGACAACTGGTCCTCACGGTGGTGAAGCTCTTGCACGAAGTGCTCGAGCGCCAGGCGCTCCGGCGCATCGAGGCCGGCTCGCTCACCGCGGAACAGATCGAGCGGCTGGGCCTCACCTTGATGGGCCAGGCGGAAGAAATCGATCGCTTGCGAAGAGAGTTCAACCTCGAAGAGGACGATCTGAACCTCGATCTCGGTCCCTTAGGGAGGCTCTTCTAGAACAGGAGATTCATCATGCCCCAACAGGCAGTTACGCACGCGTTGCAGAGTTCCACTCTATCCGATGTCCTGGAGCGGGTGCTGGACAAAGGCATTGTCATCGCCGGCGACATCAAGATCAAGCTGGTGGACATTGAGTTGCTTTCCATTCAGATCCGCCTGGTGATCTGTTCGGTGGACAAGGCCAAGGAGATGGGCATGGATTGGTGGGTCAACAACCCCGTTTTTTGCAGCCAGGCTCCTCCAGGACAACTGGAAGCTTCTCTTTCCAAGCTCGACGAGAGGCTGGCCAGGCTGGAGGCTTCCGCGCCGCGCGAGGCGGTCCCCGCTTGAGCTTCTCTGGTAAAATCGGCCTGGAAGCCATTCTTGGCCGGTGCTGGGCGCGGGCTTCAAACCCGTTGTGCGGTATTTTGTGCCGCGGGTGGGTTCGACCCCCACTGGCTTCCGCCAACTATCTAGCCTATTTTCAATAATTTAGCGGCTCGTTTTCCAATTGTACCAGTTTTTGTACCAAAATCCAGCTTGGAAGTGGCCGCGTCAAGCACCCGTTGGAAGCTTTCCACGAACGGCGCATAGTGCTTCTCCGTGGTCTTGATGCTGGTGTGACCGAGCAGCAATTGGACCGTGTGCAGGTTCTCTCCCTTCTCCAAAAGCGAGACGGAAAATGTGTCGCGGAACCTGTGCGGGTGGCCCTTGACCTTCGCCACGGCCAGCACGCGCGAAATGGTCTTCCGCGCGTTCCCGATGGCCGTGTAAAGCTTCGAGGCGTCGTTCCAAAAGAAGTACTCCCCGTCGCCAGGTAACGCCGCCAGCGCTTCCGTAGCAGGTTTCCCGAGCCGAACGTGCAGCGGGACGCCGGTCTTCATAACCCGCAGCGAGAGCTTGCCGGTCGCCAGGTCCACGGCCGCGCGCTTCAGTTGGATGGTGTCGGATATCCGCATCCCCGAGTAGAGCATCACCAGGCACATGGCCCGCGCCCGCGCCCTGGTGCGCTCCACCGTCTGCGGGTTATCGTCTTCGATCTTGCCGCACCTCTCGAGGATCTGGTCTGCTTCATCACGGCCAAAGGGCACGGTAGGGGGTCCGTCTTCCCGCGGCGGTTCAAGCTCCTGGGCGAAATTCTCAGGCATCCATCCCCGCTTCTTTTAGAAGGCACGGAACGTGCGCAATGTCTCCAGTTCCTTGCTGCTGGTGGACGGCTTTATCTTGCGGCCGGCGCGAAAGTCCATCAGCGCCCCGAGGTCAATTCCATCCATCGCGTGAATCCCTCTGGACGCGCAGAAGGCCGACAGATGCGCCAGCGTCTTGGTGTAGCTCCTGACGGTGGAGTCCGCAAGGTTCCGCGCCCGGCAGTCGCCCAGATAAGACTGTACGCACTCATCGACGTTGACCACGGCGCCGGCCTGTTGCGGCTTCGCTTCCCACTGTTCAACGCGCTTGACGGCGCGCGCCCAGTCGCGCAGTCCGGCCGGCTGGCGAAAGCGTTTCCCGTTCAAGTCCCCCGGCGCACCAGATCGGGCAAGAGCATCTGGTGTAGTTCTGGCCCTTCGCTCGGTGCGGGCATTTACGGAGGTGACGGCGCTAGAGGTTCAGCATGTTTTACCCGGCTTTAGCATTTCGCCGGCGCTTCCGCCAGGGCGGACAGCCGCGGGGCTCGGAGGCCATGCGAAGAAGAACTTATGAAGAAGAGATGGTTGAGTTTTCTCTCCGCGGCAGTGGCCGGGCGGCCTATTTCACGCCACGCCTGCGAAGGAGCAGCGCGAGGGCACCGCCGGCCATCAACGACAGGCCACAGGGTTCCGGAACCTCCTCGAGCGCCTGATAAGAGGTGCCGGCCTGGTTCAGGGTGAAGTAGCCGGCCATGTAGCCTGCGTTGTCAATTGCGAGAATCGAAGTGCCCCAGCCCCCCGCGTAATCCGGAATCAGGGTCTCGATTTTGGTAAAGGTGTCGTACGCATACGGGTGCGTTATCCCGGAACCGTCAAGATAATAAGCGCCGACGGCCACTCCGTTACCGCTGATGCCGTTCAGGTCGCCATAGGTGTACCCATAGTTCGGGTACGGGACTGGTGTGTAGTTCGTCCCGTCGTACGTGAAGCCCACCCAGCTAGGCACGGAATAGTTGCCGATCAGCAGACCGCCATCATCGATTCCTTGAAAATACGTGTTCGGGTAGGTATACCCGGGATCGTCAGGCAGCACAGTGAAGCTGCCGCCGTTGTAAACGAAATTGCCTGCGCTGTCGTAGCCGACGATCTCGTCGGAGTTGTTGATGCCCGCCAGCATGGTGCCTGTGTTCAACGGACGGTCCACAGTGGTGAACGTGCCGGTGATATCGGTAAAGCCATGCTGGCCGGAGGCGTCGCTGTAGTACCCGATGATCTCGCCCGAGTCGTTGACGCCTGTTACAGACGTGTCAGTCACGCCGGAGAAGGGGACGGTAATCTCGGTATACACGCCGCCTTGATAGACGAAGCCGTTGGAATGGCCGCTAGGGTCGGTGAAGTAGCCCACGACCTCGCCGTTGTTGTTGATACCGGTGGCCGCGGAGTTGACCACCGTGCAGCCCCCGCAGGACACGTTCAGGACAATGTAGTCGGCCGAAGCCGGCGTGACGAACGCGGCCATAACAGCCAAGGCCGCAATGCAGTGTAGTCCGCGCATGGTCCCTGATTCCTCCCGAAGAGATCGGTTTCAAAACCACCCGACTGCGCCCGTTTCCCCGTCGCGATCCGGTTCCGTCAAGAACTGGATTTCAGTCAGGAGCCGCATTTCGCCGTCTCAAGCCAGGATTTCCATTTTGCCATCCTGGCCCGGTTTCGATTATACATCCAACCGCATCTTTTGGAGCTATTTTTCTCATTTCCCCATCCCGAACGACTGCGGCGGCCCGGGAGGGGCCAACTCCGGCTCTTCCCGGTACAGAAGAACCCGGAAGTGCCCCATTTCAACCAGAATTTCCATTTTGGCTCCCGGCTTTTGAGTATTGTACACCCAGCAGCCAACTTTTGATCCTCCGAAGTGCAGTTGTTTGCAGTTTCCTTCTTTGGGAGCCATTGCCGAAGTCCGACAGCGTCTTTCTGGGTGGAATCGTGGAGCGCGATTCCACTTTCTTGAGCGAGGCGTGCCCATCGCTGCGTTCCCCAGGCTCGCCAGAATCGCCTAAAGCCTTGGCCAGAGGCCACGACAGCGGCTAGGACGCGTCGGAAGCTCGCGGGAAGGTGTACACCACGCCGGCACGGCGAGCATAACGCCCGCCGATAAGCGGTATGCGCCTTTCAAGGTATCAGCGGAATACGTCAGTAAGCATCACCCGGTTGCAGGAGGGTATTACGTCGCTTACAAAGATGGGTACAAGTCTTTTTCGCCAGTGAAAGCATTTGAGGACGGCTATACGTTAGTAAAATAATGAATCCAGCCCCAAGTTCTCAGAGCGCGAATGAGAAAACCGATTTCGCTGCTAAGGAAAAAGGAACCAGTCCACTGGCTTCTCCCCCTTCTCGCCCCTAATCGGTGGATGAGGGGAAACCGTAACTGCGCCGAATCCTATCCTGATAGACCGTGCTCCTGCATATACCGAAGGGTCATCCATACGAACAGGGCTTTGTCGTGAGTATGGTATAAGCTGCAAAAAACAACCGCACGGCTGTCCATCCAGGAGGTCGGAGAATCCGAAACAGGAGTCCCGAAGGAGTCCTTGCAGAGCGTCTGAAAGTCAGCCGTGCCTCCAATGGCCATCATCTCACTCAGGAGAACTTGGAACGCGACCATCTCAAGGATATCGTCCTTGAAGTACAGATATGCCGAGGTCCCTGACATCTCAGAAGAACCGCGGCTCGTGTCCAAATTGGCCCATACCGGAAATCTGCCGCCGAAGCGGGAGATCTCGCAGTTCTTAGCCCAATAGATGACGTATCCGCTGGGGGGCTTCATCGCCAGGCGATTCAGCAGTCCGAGCTTCTCGCATCTTGCCGATGCGAGTTTCTTGACCTCCAGCGGTTCGCTCAGTGAGAAAGCCACGCCATTGACATGCAGGTCGATGTCCATAATGCCCGAGATAATAGCACCCCGCACGCCGCGCGGTGGCATAATCGGACCATGAACTCCTGGGGCGATACGGGAGAGTATTTTTAATTGAGCGGCAGAATAGGTCTATGCATAATTTCATTCGCCGGGCTATGATGGACGCCATCCGTTATCATCCAGATCGCGAGGACGAGACCCGCGCGTATGTGCAGGCGTTGTTGGACGACACTACATCGCCCGGCGACCCCTACGAGATCGCAGTTGAGATTCGGAGGAGGTTTCCCCCGCCGCCTCCGAAGCCACCGCGCGGTTCTGGGGGCGGCCGAGGCCGAAGGCGCGATTCACGTCGATGGGTCTTCGTGAATCGAAGCGCGCCCTGTACGTGTTTTTGTAGGGTAAAACCGCGAATCGTGCGATCAGCGCGAAACCTGCGACTTTTGTTTTCAGCAACTTGCCTGTTTTCAACAGTAGAGCGCAAGTCGACCCCCACTGGCTTTCGCCACCTGCTCCTCTAACTTCGGAAAACACCGGACTACTACCCAAATTCAGTCCGAAACCGCGTTTCCCGCCCGGTATCCTTCGGGTAGGCCGCCATGAAGTGGTTTCTGATCGTTTCCGCGGTTGCGCTGGCCGGCCAGGCGGCCGTGCGCGCCGACGCCGAGGGGGACCGCGCGGACACCTCGCGCGGCGTGGTCACGCTGCCGTCAGTGGGGGGCAGATCTGAAGCCGTCCCTGGCGTCGTAATCACTTTGCCCGCTCCCCCCGCGCCGATTGCCGCGCCCGAGGCCGAGCCTCCAAAGGTTACCGAAACTGCCGTCCCGCGGATTCCTCCAGCCAGCGACGACCACCCGCCGGTTCTGCGCCGGCCCGCGCCGATTGCCGCGCCCGAGGCCGAGCCTCCAAAGGTTACCGAAACTGCCGTCCCGCGGATTCCTCCAGCCAGCGACGACCACCCGCCGGTTCTGCGGCGGGCCGCGCGCGTGTATCCCGCAGGGTTCGACAGCGACAGCGCCCTGTTCTGCCAGGCCATGATCGGTCTGTGGACCGAAGCCGACGCCCAGGCCTTGCTCGGGGAACCCTCGCGCCAGCGGCTCGCCATTGGCGAAGATCCGTCGGAAACCGGCCTCATCTTCGCTTTCGCCGACCCTACCGGACACTACCAGGAGTTGGAACTGGATTTCGCCAACACAACTGGCGTCTTACGAGGCGTTTTTGCATATCCGCGGAAGATGACGTGGCAGGAATGCCGCCGCCTTTGGGGCGCCCATGTCGCCGCCCGCAAGGCGAACCAGGGACGGACCTTTTATTCCTACCTGAATCGCCGGTTGGATGTCCTGGTGGACCCCGCCGGCAAGGTGATCAGCCTGGGTCTGTACTGATCCGGCTGGCCTTGTCCGTCCGTAAATTATCGTAAAGAAACCGCAACCTGGAGCCCCCCTGGGGCGTTTAATACGTAAGGTGAAGTTTCACTGCGCCGAGAATAGGCGTATAGTGTAGCTATATAGGAGTTGTCGGAAAATGAGACGTCTTTCCGCATTGCCCGTGGCAGTTCTGGCCGCACTCGGCCTGCTCGCGCCGGGCGCCTTCGCCGACGATAAGAAGAAAGATCCCGAGGCGATTGGCGACCGCGACGTTGGCAAGGGCGTAAACTTCTACTCCCTCGAGAAGGAGATCGCTCTCGGCAAACAACTGGCGCAAGAGGTGGAGCGCCAGGCGAAGATCATCGACGACCCCATCATCGCGGAGTACGTAAACCGCGTGGGTCAAAACCTGGTCCGCAACTCGGACGCCAAAGTGCCGTTCACCATCAAAGTGCTGGATTCCGAAGAGGTGAATGCCTTTGCCCTGCCCGGCGGGTTTTTCTTTGTGAACTCCGGCCTCGTCCTGAAAGCCGATACCGAAGCCGAGCTGGCCGGCGTGATGGCGCACGAAATCGCGCACGTGGCCGCGCGCCACGGCACACGGCAGGCCACCCGCGGGGAGCTCATCAACATCGGCACCATTCCGCTGATCTTCATGGGCGGATGGACCGGTTATATCATCCGGCAAGGCGCCGGCTTGGCCATCCCCATGGGCTTTCTGCAATTTACCAAGGCGTTCGAAAGGGAAGCCGACTACCTGGGTTTGCAGTATCTCTACAAGTCCGGCTACGATCCCACCGCGTTTATCGACTTCTTCGAGAAAATCCAGACCCTCGAGAAGAAGAAGCCCGGCACCATGGCCAAGGTTTTCTCCACGCATCCCATGACGGACGACCGCATCAAGTCCGCCCAGGTCGAGATTGATAAGATCCTGGTGGCCAAGCCCGAGTACGTGGTGAACACTTCCGAGTTCAACGATGTGAAGGGCCGGCTGAACATGCTGCACAACCGCCGCAAGGTGGATACCAACAAGGACGACGGCCGTCCGCGCCTGCGCCGCGCCCCCGGTAGCGGCAACGGACCGGTGGACCAGAACGAGGACGGCACCACGCCCAAGACGGACCAGGACGAGCGCCCCACCCTCAAGCGCCGCGACGGCTGAGAGATTGCGCCTCCAAGCATCGGTACGCGCGCCGCGCCACGATTAGTTCTTCGTTGGTGGCCAGCGCTAGCACAGTGACGCTCGAGTCCTCCGCCGAAACCATCCGGTCTCCGCTTCCGGATTCGTTCTTCGTCCGGTCCAGCCGCATCCCCAGGAATTCCAGCCCTTCGCAGCAGGCCCATCGCAGCCGGGCGGAGTTCTCGCCGATCCCGCCCGTGAACGCCACGGCCTCCAATCCGCCCATGGCCGCCGCGAACGCTCCGATGGTCTTCTTCACCTCGTACACCAAGACCTTGAGGGCCAGCCCGGCGCGGCGGCTGCCCTCGGCCGCGGCGGCCTCCAGGTCGCGCACATCGCCCCCCTCGACGCCCGAAAGGCCCGCCAAGCCGCCGCCCTTGGCAAGCTGGCCGCGAACGTCTGCGGCACTCCATCCGTGGCGCTCCATCATGTAGAGCACCGCGAACACGTCCAGGTCGCCGTGGCGCGTGGCGTTCTCCAGGCCCGACTGCGGTGAGAACCCCATGGTCGTGTCTACCGACCGTCCACGGTCGATCGCGCACATCGACGAGCTTCCCCCCAGGTGGCAGCTCACCAGCTTCATCTGCCGTCCCAACATCGCCGCCACGCGCTCGCCGATGTACTGGTGCGAGGCGCCGTGGAACCCGTACTTGGCCACGCCGTCTTCCAGCCAGGCGCCCGGAACGCCGTACAGCCGCGCGTGCTCCGGCATGGTGGCGTGGAACTCCGGCTCGAAGGCGGCCACCATCGGGACCCCCGGCATGGCCTGCCGGAAGGCTTCGATGGCCGTCAGGTAGATGGCGTTGTGCGTGGGCGCGGCGGGCAGGAACTGGCGCAGCGCTTCCACCACTCCCTCATCCACCACGAAAGTTCCGCGATACTGCGGGCCGCCATGCACCGCCTTGAGCGCCACCGCATCGATCGGCGTCCCGCCGGTCGAGATCCGCGCGATGGCGTCCCGGTAATTGCTCACGCGCTCCTGCCGGCCCTTCGCCAGCACTTTCTCGGAAGGCATTTCCAGAATCTGGTACTTCAGGGATGTGGTTCCCAGGTTGGGGATCAGCAGGTTCATGGCGCTTCAGTACACCAAGCCGAGTTGCTTGAGCGTCGCGCCCGGTTCTTCGCCCTCGAACTTCGTCAGCGATGCCTTTTCACGGCCGTTCTCCAGGGCCACGCCCGCCGGGGTGCCCGCGTAGGGGAAGACCTGTCTCAGCTTCTTGAGGTCGGTCGAAATGGCCGCTCTCAGACCGGTGTCCTGCAAGAACTGCGCCGCGTACTGCGGCTGCTGGATCGCAATGGCCACCACTTTCGTGTCGCCCCAATTAAAGTGCGACATGCGCCTGGCGGCGTCGAAACAGTGCATGCACTCCGGGTCGAAGAAATACAGGAAGATCTTGCCATGTTCGAGCGAGTACGGCTGGCCGTCCACCACGATGGTCTCCGGCGCCTTCACGCCGGTCTGCCGCACGGCAGCCACTCCGTAGGAAACCAGCGCGAATACCACCACCGCGCCCAGAATCAGAATGGCGCTCCGGAGGCTTTCCGGCGGCCGCGACCAGATTCCCGCCACCACCGCCAGCAGCAGCATGAGGCCGTCGCCGATAAAGAAGCCCGGCCCCACCACCCGCTTCACCCACGGGAAGCAACTGCAATCTTCGCCGCGCAGCACGTTGTAATTCACCGCGAAATACGCCAGGAAGGCGAACAGCAGGATCCCGGTGAGAATCGAGCCCCAGCGCCGGAACCGCGGCACCAGCAACAGCACACCGCCCAGCGTCTCCACAATCCCGAACACCAGCGCGGCCGCCAGGCTCATCGACTCCGGCACCCTGGCCTGCGCCATGCGCACGGCCGCGCCTTGCGCGTCGGTGATTTTCCAAAGACCCGAGAGCAGGAACAGAAGCGAAAGCAGGATGGCGGCCACCCAGCTCAGCGCGGTTTTCCAGCCCGGCAACTCCAGCGAGCCAAGCCCTCCCCGCGGCTGTGCCATACTGTCGGTCATGGTCCTCATTGTAGCCCTTTCATCGATTTGGAAGGGGCTGGCGCTGGCCGGGGTTCTGCTGGCCGCGCCCACCGGCGTCGAGCTGGTGGATGAGGTGTACCAGATCCCCGCCGGCCAGTGGCGGTACATCGAGGTCAGTCTCAAACAGCAGCCGGCCCTGGTTTCCGCCACCTTCCAGGTGCTGACTGGCTCCCCGCCGGCGCGCATCGCTTTGATGCGCAGACAGGATCTCGAACGGCTGCGCGATGGCCAACCGCACGGCGTCATGGCGGTGACGCCCCTGGCTTCACACGGCAATCTCTCCTACTACGTTCACTGGCCCGACGACTACGCCATCGTAGTGGATAACCGCGCCGCCCAACCCTCCGCTGTCCATCTGCGCATCTCGCTCGAATTTGGGAGCGGGCCGGGGCCGGCCGTGACGCGCCTCTCGGCGCGGCGGCAGCTCGCCGTGATTCTCATTAGCTTCGCCGTCTTCTTCGGGATTGTGAGCTTCTCGGCGCGGTGCCTGTGGCGCGTGGTCAAGGGTCCCCCAGTCAACGGCGATTGACCGGAGGTCATTGCCACGGTTTACGAACTAGCGGACTTGGGCGTAACCGCGATGCCGATTCAATCGCAGACCGGCCCCGTCAACTCTACAATGGGGAAGCTTCTCTGGGCCATCCAGGCGTGGTATGCCGCGACGGAGGGTTACAGCCTTTCCAATTCAGCAGCCGCAACGGCAGCGCGTACACCAGCCAGTGGTTGAACGGGAAAGAGATCGTCGCCACCGGCCGGTACAGCCCCGCAGGCCGATGGGCCAGTATTCCTGGTGCAGGATCAGGTTCAGGTTTTCGACGGTGGCTCCTCGAATACGCGGATCATCCAGCATGATCGCCGGCGAATCCTGGGCAAAACCCATGCCTAATGAATTCGCGTACGCCAGCAGCGTGATGCCGGAAGTTCAGCCGGCCTGCTCAGAAGGCCGGCCCGTCCGGCAGCACGGATCGGAACGGGGCCGCGGGGCACGCATAGCGCTCCATCGCGGTCTGCTGGATCTCGCGCGCCCGATCGGTTTTCCGCGCTTCGAGAAACGCCTGTGCGAGGTCCACCGACGCCTCGCAGAGGTCATTGCGCACGCGCGGACACGTCACATCGAGCGCGGGTAGACCGCGTGAGTAGTCGATCGCACAGGAGCCGCCCGGAATTCTCCGGTACAAGTCCCGCAAGGCAAACATGGTGCCGGGATCGTTCGGGCTCACCAGGGTCTTCTCGACGAGCGCGATCGCCGCCTGTTCCGGATTGCCGCTGGCCAGGTACCCTTCCCAAATTGCGTCGTAGGACAGCGTCGCGGCGGGATTCAAGCTCCTTGCGTGCCGGTAGGCTTCCAGCGCTTCGGCGTTAAGCCCCAGCCTGGCGTAGGCCCCCCCCAGGTTCCAGTACAGTAGCAGGAACCCGAAACGGGCCGTGAAGGGCTTTCCGTGCGCGAGGAGATCTTCGTCGTACTTCTTCTCCCCTGCCCGGTCGGCCTCCCGGGCGCGCAGCAGCACGGCGAGTGATTCCCGATACAAAGCGCGCCCCTGCGCTGTCAACATGCCCCCCATTAATTCGCCTTTGGCCCCGTAGTACACTCCCAGGTTGTTCGGAGTCAACACACGAATTAGCTCTGGCGGCAGCGAGCGGACGATGCCCCATGCAGTCTCCGATTCCTGAATCGCCCGGTCCATATTGCGCACAGGGTCTTGCGTGTAAAGTGTGTCGGCCAGATTCGCGCGCAGCCTGGAGCTGTGCGGCGCCACCTGGACGTCCGTGGATGCCAGCGTCAAATCGTCTTTCCAAGCGTAGTTCCGTGCCAAGGTACGAAACGTGAACAGTGCGATGACAGCCGTTAAGACAGCCGCTGTGAGCCGCTCCCGCCCCAGACGATGCGCTAGCGCCGCTACGGCGATCGCAAACCCCACGGACGGCAGATACAAGAACCGCTCGCCCAGGATGGAG
>Ga0187865_1001680_pt1 | contig 24038 bp, 20 predicted proteins | sample June2016WEW_11_1_2_FD_132989 | JGI IMG/M metagenome (GOLD analysis project Ga0187865, IMG submission 132989) | Peatland microbial communities from SPRUCE experiment site at the Marcell Experimental Forest, Minnesota, USA - June2016WEW_11_100 | ecosystem: Environmental > Terrestrial > Soil >...
CCAGACCCTCCACTACGTGGGAATCGACCAGGAGGAGATGGCCGAGGGGTTCGCTGTCTTCGACCAGCACATGAGGGCGAATTACTCCGATCTGAGTATGAGCGCTTCCCAACGGCAAACGGCATTTTGAAAATGAACGATTCTACTGACGTGAAGTGGGCCCGGCCGGATTTGAACCGGCGACCTTCCGGTTATCAGCCGGATGCTCCAGCCAAACTAAGCTACGGGCCCCTTTATCATCGGCACTGTGTTTATTAGGACGGACTCCCTGACCCTTTCGAATGCCGGCGAAACCAGTCGTCCGCGAATCACGAGAGCGCCTCCTTGCCGACCCGCGAGTCCTCCGGTGGTATAAGAATCGCGGCACCCGGAGCACGTCCGACGGCTACCTCGCGAATCTCGAACTCTTCCTCCGTCGGACCCATCTCGACGTTGAGGGTCTCCTGAAACTCGCACGAGCTCAACGGAACGGAGATGGCAAGGACGGTCGGTTCGCGGACGTGGTCCTCCGGTGGGTCGAAACCGAACGGAAGGCTGGCCGTCCCGATGCGTACCTCGGCACTTCTTGGGCGTCTGTCCGCTCATTCCTGAAGAGCCAGGAGGCCGCGCCCTCTTGGGTTCCGGGACTCAAGATACGGTCCTCGACCACGATTCTGAATGAGGTTGTACCCACTCCCGAGCAGCTTCGGGCGGTGCTTGATCGCGTGACCGTTCCCCGGACACGCGCCGCGATTCTCCTGCTCAGCACTAGCGGGATCCGCCCTGGTGTGATCGGGTCGCGGGCGACGGCAAATGGTCTTCGGCTGCGCGACCTCCCCGATCTCAACGTCCAGAAGCTCTCCTTCTCCCGAGTTCCGTTCCGTATCGTCGTCCCTGACGAACTCTCGAAGAGCGGCGCGTCTTACTTCACGTTCGGGACCGAGGAGACCGCCGAAGCCCTCCTCGTCTACTTTCGGCTCCGGGTCACCCGTGGCGAGAAGCTCACACCCGCATCGGCGGTCATTGCCTCCGAGCCAAAGACGGCGATCGCGCACCTTCGGGCCGCCGAGGATGGGGTCGCGTTCCTGAGCGAGAAGGGCTTCTCGCATGAGATTCGCCTCGCGCTCCGAAGAGCGCAACCGGCGGGCGTTCGGTGGCGTCCATACGTTCTCCGGTCCTTCGCCTCCAGCCAGCTCATGCTCGCCGAGAACGCGGGGCTTTGCTCCCGCGACGTGCGCGAGGCACTCCTCGGACACTCGAGCGACATCGGACGGAAATACAACCTAGCGAAGGGTCGCGTCAGGTCCGACCTCGAGGAATCCGTTCGCGAGGCGTACGCCCGCGCCGCCGACAAGTTCCTCCGCATCCTGACGGTCTCCGACAGTGGCGTGGACTACCGCCCGATCCTGCGGGTCCTCCTCGGCGGCGCCGGCTACTCGAAGAAAGAGATCGATGCGATGGGTGACCTCAACGAAGAGCAGGTGATCACGGCGATCAGGGCGAAACGCTCCGAGGGCCGCGAGGTCCCCGCGCCGAAGGCGGGGGATAACGCACGGACAGTTTCGGTCTCCGAGTTGGACCTGTTCCACTCGAAGGGATGGAAGCCGATCAGCCAAGCTGGGCATGACCGTTACGTGGTCGGAGCGCCGAATTGAGCGTCGAGGTGACAAAGCGCGGGAGACCCCCCACGACATTCAGCCTCGACCAGTTCTACCGCGACCACGGTGGGACCCCCAGAATTGACCTGATTCGACGCAGACACTGGATGGCAAACGAGCACTGGGAGGTGTGGGAGCATTTCCAGGGACCCGTTTTCGCTGACCTCGTCGTTGACTGGTGGGACGTTCGCAACCGAGTGTTCGGAATTGACAAGGACGAAGACCCGGGGCAGCCGCAGCCTCTTGGTGCTGAACTGAGGAGTCACCTAGTGCCGCTTCTAGCCAGGTAGTTCGAAGTCCACCGAAAAGTCTAGGCTAGGGAACCCCATACCCCCAAAGCATGGTCCGTCGCGTTCGAACGATCTCTAACGAGGAAGGACAGAAGCTCGCCCGACTCTGCCGCCACCCAAGTGACGCCATCGAGCTCCACCGCGCGATGGTGATCCTCTCCAGCGCCCAGGGGTTCACTCCGCCCTACATCGCGCGGCTCGTGGGCTACTCTCCGGACTGGGTTCGGATCCTCATTCGGGAGTTCAATCTCCACGGCTTCAAGATGCTCAAGCCGAACTGGAAGGCCGGGGGGAACTGGAAGGTCACCCAGGAGCAGAAGGACCAACTGGTGGCCCTCGCCACCAGTCGGCCGAGAGACCTCGGTCTTCCCTACTCCCAGTGGTCCCTCGCCCGACTGAGGGACGAGGCGAGGAACCAGCGCATCGTCGACTCGATCTCGCTGGAGTGGCTCCGCATCGTGCTCGACGAGGCCGACATGAGCCATCAATCGATCAAGACGTGGAAGCAGTCGAAGGACCCCCAATTCGAGGAGAAGAGGCGGCGGATCGACCGGCTCACCCACAAGAAGCACAACCCTCCCATCGTGCTCAGCATGGACGAGATTGGGCCGATCTCTCTCCAACCCCACGGAGGTCAAGGGTGGTTCCGCTCGGGCCACCCCGAGCGGATCCCTTCCACCTACAAGCGCCTCAAGGGAACCCGGTACCTCTACCTTACCCTCAACGTCTACCACCAGCGACTGAGCGGCCGATTGTATCGGCACAAGGGAGGGGAGCCATGGCTGGACTACGTCCAGCGAGAGGTGGAGAAGTATCCGAAGGACCAACGGGTCTACCTCATCCAGGACAACCTGAGCGCCCTCTGGACTCCCGAGGTACGGGAGTGGGCGAGGAACAATCGAATGACGCTGGTGGCCTCGGCGACCCAGGCGAGCTGGATGAACCCGATGGAGAGCCACGAGGGGGATCTTCAGAAGCTGGTGCTATCGAAGTCGAACTTCGGCTCATGGACCGAAGTTCGGAGAGAAATAAGACGAGCGATCGCCTACCGGAATCGAGGCAAGGGTTACGCAAGAAGCGGTTCCGAGACACACGGATGCGGAAGGGGAAGATCCACCGACGAACTATCTGGAAGCGACACTAGTATTACCGCAAATTACTTCACTAGGCGTGCCAACGGATATTTGGATATTGTGCCAAGAATTAAGTAGCCACCATAACTAGCTCATCTAGTTTGAGCGATTCAACCATCTCCAAAGGTTACCTCACCGTTGTCCCTAAGCATATCCGAACGTCGGTCCGGATTAATGTTGGGGATATGCTTAGTTGGTCGATTGAGGGTGACAGAATCGTAGTCAAGCCCAGGCATAGGAAGACGCTCCAAGACATCGCAGGTTTGATAGCCCATGGCGGAGGTTCAACCCAAACAAAGGCGGAGACGCAGCGGGTAAAGGCGTGATCTTCGTCGATTCTTCCTATTTTGTTGCAATTGCCGACCGCAAGGATCGGTGGCACCGCCAAGCGCTGCGTTTGAGCAGCGCATTCAACAAGGGATTGCTCGTGAGCGACTTCGTTATTTCGGAAACGGTCACAACCGTCGGGAATCGGGGCGGAAGCCGAGTGGCCAGGAGTCTTTTCGAATTCCTGAAGGAATCGTGCGAGGTTGAATATGTGGACTCCAGGCTACTCGATGAGGCTGGAAACTACTATCAACAATTCGATGGCCACCTGTCTCTATCCCAGTGCGCGGCCCTCGCGATCATGGCACGAAGAGGAGTCTCGAAGATCCTCTCGTTCAATGCCGCATTTGACCAGGTTGAGGGGATCGAACGCGTCAGATGAGTACTCCCAGACCGGGCGTCCGGGAGGGACTTCACCCAATTAAGTCGTAGATCCCGGCGTCCGTTAGGGGAATAGGGGACAGGCTATCCCCTAATCGCAAAGACAGGGACCGTTGGGTTGCGTTCTAACATGACGCAATAGCGAATCCGGAAGGAGCCCAGGGGTAGAAACTGGCTGAACGGATGGTCCGTTCACGGCACATGAGGATGACCAGTCTCTAGATTCACAACTTGGATGGTGTGGCGACCTATCGCAGGGGTACTTTTGGACTAGGGCACAATCGTGACCCTTCTCGAACAGAGTCAGGCTGAAGCAACCGAAGTGTTTGGGATCTAGCGGCCTCGCAACGGAAGAATGGCCACCCTTTGGGGAGATTCGTGAGGGAACTGGAGGGCTCTACGAGCAAATCGCACCGAATGAAGCAGAGCCGACGAGTTGTCCGTACTTGCTTAACGCCCCAGGACTCGATCGAGAAGGCGGGGGAGTCCAATCCCGCATTCGATTGATAAACTGGGGGTCCGCACAATCAACCTGAATTATGCGGTTTGGTACATCAATTCGCACAATCTCCCCCTCCTTGAGGACGGCGAGGGGGCCACCAACGGCCGCCTCGGGCGAAATGTGACCTACCATCAGTCCGCGAGTTGCCCCAGAGAACCGACCGTCAGTAATGAGTGCGACGCTGTCACCCAAGCGCTGTCCGACTAGGGCAGCGGTGACAGCCAACAGCTCGGGCATGCCCGGGGCCCCCTTCGGCCCTTGATAGCGCACTGCCACCACATCCCCCGGTAGAATCTCTTGGTCGTGAATAGCTGCAAGGGACGCGTCCTCGTCCTCAAAGAGGCGGGCCGGACCCTCGTGAAGCAAGTGTGTGGTATGCGCCGTTTTGACGACGGCTCCTTCCGGCGCAAGGTTCCCACGGAGTATGACAATCGATCCTGTCGGCTGGAACGGCTGGTCGACAGGGCGAACGAACCCCTCCAAGTTGTGCCGCGGAGCGTCCTTAACGGCCTCGCGCAAGGTTTGGCCAGACACATTGAGGCAATCGCCATTCACGAGATTGGCTTCTACCAACCTCTGCAAGATTGCGGGAACTCCTCCGATTCGATAAAGGTCCGCCATAACGTACTGACCGGACGGCTTCATGCTCACGATTTCGGGCGTTCGGCGAGACACCCGCTCGAAGTCGTCTAGGCTAAGCTTGACACCCGCTTCGTGTGCCAATGCCAAGAGGTGTAGCACAGCGTTTGTGGAACCTCCCATTGCGGCGTCAAGGGCGATGGCGTTTTCGAACGCCTCAAAGGTCAAAATGTCACTTGGCCTTATGCCGTGCTCCAAGGCCGTCATCAGGGCAGATCCAGCTCGTCCTCCTGCCTCCATTCGATCCGGGTGGACCGCTGGAATGGCGGCGTCGCCCGGCAATGCTAGTCCCAGGGCCTCCGCGCAACTTGCCATGGTGTTCGCAGTGAATAGGCCGGCGCAGGTTCCGCCTCCCGGGCACGCCGACCGTTCCAGTTCCCCGAGGGCTTCGATATCCAATAGACCGGCTTCCCAAGCCCCGACACCTTCGAAAACGTCTTGAATGGTGACGTCACGATTCCGGAATGTCCCGGGCATCATCGGTCCGCCGTAGGTGAAAACCGAGGAAACGTTGAGCCGGGCCATGGCCATCAAACCTCCGGGGATACTCTTGTCGCACGCGGCGCAGACCAACAAGGCATCATAGCCATGGGCACACATCATCAGCTCGATTGAATCCGCGATGAGCTCGCGGCTCACAAGCGATGCTCGCATCCCCGGAAGGCCCATAGCTATTCCATCGGAAACGGTAATCGTCGCAAACTCCCGAGGGACACCCCCACGAATTCGGATGATTTCCTTGGCACGGGAGCAGATTGCATTCAATGCGAATTGACACGGCGTTGCCTCGTTCCATGTGTTCACGATCCCGACGATAGGCTTTGAAAAGTCCTCATCGGTAAATCCGGCAGCGCGGAGCAAGGCGCGGGCTGGAGCCCTAGCCGTCCCTTCAGTCACACGTCGGCTCTGCCGTCGAATCGACCCTGGGTCACTAGGGGCAGACGGCTGAGGGGTCATAGAAAACGCGTTGAGTTCCTCCAACAGTTTGTACCGGGCGCAAGATTTCGCGAACTCGTGGAAGGCCGAGCCCCCTCTCTCAGCCAGGTCGGGTTACTCCGTAATCCGGGTTCTAACATCGTTGACTTCAATGGCTCAGTTCCGGCCTAGTGCTTCAAGTGTGTACCGCCGAGATCCTCCATTCTCACACTTAGAAGGTATCGAGTCGCAATAGGGACGACACGCGGTCAAGGCTCCGCCGTTCTTGGAGCTTGAGCGTTACCTCTGAAGCCGCTGCGAGTTCGCCCGCTTGCGCGGGCCGCTTGACACCGGGGATGGGGACCACCCCCGGATGTGACCGCAGCCAGGCAAGTGCAATCTGGGCAGGGGTCTTGCCTCGCGACTTTGCGATCTCCCGGAGCTCCCGGATTACCGGCACCACCTCACGGAGGTTCTTTGGCTTAAACAAGACGGCACCTTCACGTACCTGGTCAGTCGGACGGTGCTTCGATCCGTACTTGCCGGTGAGCAGCCCTCGGGCTAGGGGGCTGTAGGCGAGGATTGTTATGCCTTCGCGCGTACAGTAAGGTATGACCTCTGTCTCGATTTCACGGTGCAGCAGGTTGTATTGCACCTGGTTCGAAACGATATCGGTCCTAGAGAGACTTGATCGCGCCTCCTCGAGGTCTCTCACCGCGAAGTTGCTCACTCCGATATACCTAATCTTGCCTTCCCTTTGCAATCGTTCCATCGCTCGCATCGTTTCTCGTAACGGGACTTGATCGTAAGGGTCAGTCCAGTGAACTTGGTACAAGTCAATATATTGCACCCTCAGCCTTCTCAGGCTGCCTCGACAGGCCCTTGCCACATCGTCGGGATGCAGGTGGTGCTCGGACACTTTTGTAGCGACAAACATCATCTCCCGGCCCGCCAAACGGATGGCCTTGCCTACCACCTCTTCCGAGTGGCCTCGGCCGTAGTTCTCGGCTGTATCAACAAGATTGACGCCCAGCTCGGCCCCATGCACGAGTGCAAGAGCACAATCCATGTCGTTGACGTCCGGGCCCCATGTGTCGTCTCCGGCTTGCCAAGTGCCGAAGCCAATCGGGGAGACTCGGGCGTCGCTACAGCCCAACGAAACGTAATCCATGGCGCTTTATCGGAGATGTCCGCCTACTACAAGATGAACCGGCTTCTCCTTTGACATCAGCAACTCGTTCCAGTGGGCTCGCCGATTCCCGAACGACTGTGTGAAATGCCTCACCGACACTCTGAGCGATACCTGTGATTGAGAGCGTGTTGCCAAGGTCACGGATCACCTTGTGAGAGGACGAATCACCATCCCGAGCTGAGAGAGCAGTTCTATCTGGTCATAGTATCCGATGAATTCAGTTATCACCCCGCCCGCAAGTCGGAACACAGAGCAGCCGTGCACACTCACCTTTCGTCCAGTAGATTTGATTGTGACTCCGCCCGGGCCCGGTAGGTCGCCTCTATGCGTGCCAATGAAGAGACTGTTGAGACAGACCCACTCATCGTCCCCGAACAGCCTCTCTTCCTGTAGGCGCACATCAGGGAAAGCGGCCAAGTACGCGGCAAGACGCTTCCTCAGCGCTTCGCGCCCACGAATCGGCTCACTCTCATCGGGTTCGTAGGTGACCACGGACTCTGCGAAACACCTTAGATAGGCGCTCCAATCGTGGGCATTAAACGCCTTCATCTCATTCTCGATTACACGTAGGTTTTCATCTGCTCCCATTGTCGGGTCACCAGCGCTATTGCTATGTCCTACACATATAGAGAGTTTCTCAAAGATTGATTGCGATACGTCCTAGGGGCCGTTTAGTGCCGAACCTACAATTGTCGCTTAACTTTGTGGATTTTCGCTCGGCGTGCTGGTTCCGGTGGTCGATGGCATCGTGCAAGGCCTTGAAAAGGTGCCACCAGCTCGGGCAGTCGGAACCCGTCAGTCCGAAATCCTTCAGCTCTCCAAAGTGGACCTCGATTGGATTGTATTCTGAGGCGATCGTCGGCGTGGGAATGATCGTGATGTTCAGTGCGCGCGTGGTGCGGCGTCCGCTCTCGGTCCAATGCGTGGACAGGTTGTCGTCGATCAGGTAGATTCAACCGCCTCTCGGGTAGTGGGCTCGCACGAACCGCGGGAACCGCCGTCAGACCCGAGTGGGCTTCGAGGACGAGAGGAATCCGTCCATCTGGTCGTGGTAGAGGTCGTACATTCCGAACAGGTAGCGAGTTCCGAAGGTCCGCATGTAGGTCGCGCGTATGCGGTCGGGGTGCCCCGACCGTGCCCAGGTGCGGCCCTCGTACGGCTTGAGGGAGAGCAGGCCCATCTCATCGGCCGCCACCACGATTGTTGGGTTGTGCTCGCGATTGGTGAGCTCCCTCGGCCGTCGGACCTTCGAGTCGGACTTCGGGTTGTGCGACTTCTTCCAGGTCTTCCTGGTCTGGAAGCTTGCTGCCTCCTCGTGGAGGATCTCGCGCGGTCGCTCCTCGCTGATCAACTCGACGATCCCCTCGCGGATGGCGGTGATCTTCAGTCGTTCGAGGGACCACGGTGCCCCTGTAGACATGGTCCCTCGGACATGAGAGAGCGAGGTCGACCAGCTTCTGACGAATTGGCTTCGTGAACTTCGGAGGACGGCCTCCCACTCGGTTGGGGTAGAGCGCCACCGTTCCCATGCAATTGAAATCACGGATGACCCGACGGACCCAGGCCGAAGACCGGCAGACCATGCGGGAGATCTTGGGCGGAGAGAATCCCTGCATCGAATGGAGGACGATTATCACCCGTGTGAAGACAGGGGCATCGCGGGTGGTGCGGGTCAGTCGGCTGACGTAGTGGCTCTCAGAGCGAGGGAGCTCTCGGACGCGGAGCACCGGGGAGGGGATATCCCCTCCCCGGAAAGTACTATCGCTCGCCCTTCACCAAACGTGAAACTCGGTCTCCGGTTGAGACACTAGTTCTTTCGGACGAGAGGTCGAACTACCCTGCTATAAGGGGCACTAGGCTTGACCTAGATAAGAACTGATTGAATAGTCGGGGTAAGTTGAAACCCCCGACAACCCATTACCGCCCCATTGGGTCCGACATGATTGGTAACGAGAATCTGAACTTACGAGCTTCATAGCCAAAAGAGTTTATGGCCAGGTGCGTTTCCAGGTCGGAGAGAGCTTGCAAGAAAGAGCGGGATACTACCGCACCAGAGAGCTCCTCCGGCGAGCGAAATCGTCGTGGAAGCACTTCCGGAGCGTGCGTACCGCTGAGGTCGGTCTGGTCATAGTCCTTTGCTTCGCCGTCATGGCCATTATCCCCCAGCTCCTTGCACCTTACCCGCCAAAGTCGATCGCGTTCGGTGTTCTGTTGGCGCCTTCGTGGGTACACCCCTTCGGAACCGATACGATTGGCCGCGATATGTTCAGCCGAATCATTTGGGGTTCCCAGGTCTCCATGACTTTTGGTCTGTTGGCAGCAGGACTCTCAATGCTGATAGGGACCCCATTAGGTTTGATTGCAGGTTATTATGGCGGCTGGCTCGACCACGTCTTGTCTCGCTTCTTTGAGATCATACTCATGATCCCCGCCTTCTTTCTTCTTGTAATGGTGGTTGCGATATTCGGCAACAACCTGGACTTCGAGATTCTCATAGTCGGTGTCACGATCTGGCCAGCCAATGCCCGCATAATGCGAGCCTCGGTCTTATCACTAAAAGAGCGAAAGTTCGTGCGCGCAGCTGTTGCGACCGGGGCGCGGAAATCTCGTGTCGTCCTGAGACATATACTTCCTAATGCCATACAACCGGTGATCACCAACACCAACCTACAGATTGGGCAAGCAATCCTTTTCGAGGCGGGAATGGCCTTCCTGGGATTGAGCGATCCGAACGTGATCAGTTGGGGCCAAATGGTTAACTTAGGAGTCTATCACCTTATCGACGCTTGGTGGTTGGCTTTCTTTCCCGGACTCGCCCTCACACTGCTCATCCTCGGATTCAACCTCACAGGGGACGGAGTCGCGGCGATGTTTGGCCTAGAAAGACCTACTGCAGCTGGAATCACGAGTCAAGAAGTTGAGAAGTGACGCTTGAAGTACGGGACCTCAGTTTGGAATACGCGCGACCGGGGCTGGACCCCGTTCGAGCGCTTAATCGCGTGCGCCTCACGGTCGCCGGAGATGAGATACTTGGGTTAGTTGGAGAATCGGGTTGCGGCAAATCCTCTCTGGCCTACTCCATTTTGCGCGTACTTCCTCTGAATGGTCGAATCACTGAAGGCCAAATCATCTTTGAGAATCGCGACCTACTCAGTCTCAGCGATCACAGGATGCGGAACATTCGTTGGGCGAGGATCGCCATGGTTTTTCAAAGCTCGATGAACTCGTTTTCTCCTGTTCATCGAATCGTCGATCAATTGGCTGCCGTCCACAGTGTTCACCTCGGGTCCGATAAACGGGAAGCCCGCCGGGTCGCGGAGCGTGCCCTCGTTCGAGTCGGTATCCCTCCTGACAGGGTGAGGTGCTATCCCCATGAGTTTTCGGGGGGGATGCGACAGCGCGCGGCCATTGCCCTAGCCATGCTGTTGGATCCCCAGGTACTGATCGCCGACGAACCCACTACTGCTCTCGACGTTGTCGTCCAAGATCAGATTCTCAAGATGATTGAGTCCTGGCAACGTGAGAACCGAAGCACGGTTATCTTCGTCTCCCATGATGTGACCGTCGTAGCAGAAATGTGTCACCGGATTGCGGTGATGTACGCCGGTGAGCTGGTCGAACTGGCAGACACGGACCTGGTGGTTACGCACCCGATGCACCCATACACCGATGCCCTCTTGAAGTGCTTGCCCAGGGTTCGGCGAGGCGCAGAGAGGCTTGTCACCCTCCCCGGCATTCCGCCCGACCTCAGTCAGCGGTATGATGGGTGCCTCTTCCAGCCCCGTTGTCCTCTCGCATTCGGAGAATGCGCTACCACGAAACCGGATCTCTACGAGCTTCCGCGGGGACAACTGACCCGGTGTCTTTTGCGAAGGGCTCAACCGTAATGAACGGGAAACCAGAAAATCAAATCATCCGAGTCGTTGGGGTGCGTAAGCACTTCGCAACATCAGGCAGCCTTCTCGGATCGATTTTCGGCCGGCGTTCCAAGCCCATCAAGGCGGTCGATGGCGTCGACCTTGAGATCGGACGCGCCGAGGTTGTCTCTCTTGTGGGTGAGAGCGGAAGCGGCAAGACGACCCTGGGCGAGATTGCCACAATGCTCCTGCCGCCATCTCAAGGCAAAATCTTCCTCAGAGATGTCGATATCACGCGTCTCAAATCGAGAAAACTTCGCCGGGTGCGCCGGCACTTTCAGATCATATTCCAGGATCCATTCGAGTCACTGAACCCAAGAATGACGGTCTACCGGACAGTTGCTGAGCCGGTTTGGGTAAACGAAAAACTCCCGAGGAGCGAGGTCTATAGTCGAGTAATCACGATGTTGAACGACGTGGGCCTGACGCCGCCCGAAATCTATCTCTATCGTCTTCCTGCCGAGCTGAGTGGTGGACAACGCCAGCGGGTCGCAATCGCGCGAGCTCTCATCCTGAAGCCGGACTTCGTGGTGGCGGATGAACCCGTTTCGATGCTGGATGTTTCTGTGGCAGCCGGCATCTTGAACTTGATGCTCGACCTTCGCGCTAAGCTCGGGACCGCCTTCCTATTCATTACACATGACCTGAATGTGGCCGGATACGTCGGGGATCGGATCGCGACGATGTATCGCGGCCTGATAGTCGAGATTGGCTACTCGGTGGATGTCATCTCGACGCCGCTTCATCCGTATACGCAACTACTCATTTCAGCCATCCCCGTTGTAAACACAACAGCCAAACGCGCGCGACTCGAGGCCACTATCCAAGTCACCGAGAAGGAACAAGAAGCCACCGGGTGCAAGTACCAATTCCGCTGTCCGTGGGTAATGGACGTTTGTAAGAAATCAGAGCCGGTATTGACGGAAGTTCGTACGGGACACTTTGCCTCCTGCTTCAAGTATACGCCGCCTCCGAACTGATTGTCCGTCTTTAGGTGGTGCCATATTCGACGGATTCAAACACGACGGAGTTTGGATTGTATCGAAAATCAGGATCCTCTGAGGGGCAAATGCTCTTGAGACCTCAAATCCGCCGATCCCACCCAAGGATCATGGACGTGGATGGTGAGAACTCCCCTCTGCGGAGACGTAGGAACTGTTATGACCCATCGCCTTCAACGTCTCAGAGAACAACCCCTGAGCTGCTCCTGTCTTCCACTGCCGCTGAGCTTCAATCACGAAGACATCGATACTGTCGCCCAGTGAGACATCAGCATTCGTAACTGGTCGACCGCCCGGTCCGAGGTAACAAATCCGATCGGGCGCGACCGCCGCGAGTCGTCCATCCTTCCAAGCGATCATGTTCTCATTCATCGATTTAACTGAAACAACCGAGCCAGCGTGTTCACCGCTCCCTCGGACCTTGAGAGTTCCGAAGGTGTAACTTCCGTCAGTCTCGGTCTGTACACCCGCGATCTTGCCTCGAATGAGCTCCATTCCTCCGGTTACGGCTAGTACGGTCTGTAGAATATCGTCTCCCGACCTGGCCGCCTCGCGAACGGCTGCGCCTACCCGGCGCGCGAGGGAGATTGTCCCGGGTACACTCGACATTTTGACTTGTTTTCCGGTCATTGGGAAACAAGCTAGCCCTGCCAACCAACCAAAGTACTCCAACGCGTTGAGGGCAATCCGTTGCTCCAGCGCGAACTCTCCGGCCGCCACCGTGATGGTCCGTCCGTGATCGTCGGCGAGGGTGAATGGCGAAAACGGGACGCCGTGCGCGTAGAGCAGCGTCTGATCCAACCGCGGGATCGACCGACCCGCCCCATCTGCATCAACCACGGAAAGGTTCCGGCCTGCAGAAGCCGTCATACAGGCAATGTGATTGAAGCCTCCCGTCTCCACCGGCAGGACGTACGAGGCCCGCTCTCCCGTCGCCGCCTCTAGCGCTTGTACAGCTAGGCGGGCTTGCGTCGTGAACGGCTTGTCCCGGATCGCCTCAGGCGAACCCATCGCCGCGGCGGTCACTACCCGAGCCCGGGTGGGGACATCCTCGAGCGCGACCAAGCGCACGCGACGGCGCCTCAGCACCCGCTCGGCGACGCGTCGGGCGGCGGTGTACGAGCCCCCGCCCCCCGTGCCAAGAATCGTGCCACCGAGGGCGATGTCGAGATAATCGGGAGCCCTAAGGTCGGTCATCCTTCCCGTCCTGGACTACATAGCCAACGCCCCACATGCCTTTACTCTCACCCTCACTGCGTTCCCGGGCAGGTAGGTGAGAGGAATCTCTTCTATGTTTGCTACGCGGGTTCGGCGGCGGTTAGCCCCCGCGCGAACTGCGCGGTCGACCGCTCCCCGGCAAGCACGCGCGAGCGCGCGGCTCCGGGAGTCGTCCCCGTAGCTGAGGACCGTGTCAACATCGGCGCCGACCTCCGCGATGGACACCCCGATAGCGTTCGCAACGTCGAAGTGGTCCGGCCGCACGATCTGCGAGACCCCTTTGAGTCGATCCCGTAGGAGGATACTCCCACCCCCGACGAGGATGACGGGAAGGGGCTTCGCGGACGTCCGCACCCGGTCGATGCCGGCCTCGACCATCGCGTGGATGACCCGATCCGCCTCGGCAACCATCGACGGCGACAGGCCCCTTACATTCTTTGGGTCGCCGAACCTGCAACGCCCGAGCGCCACCGCGATGTCCGTGGCCGTCAGGGTGGGCCCCCCGACTGCCCGCGCCTCCTTCGTCAGCCGATAGCCAACGCTGTCCGGGCCGACCGTCAGCCGGCGGCCAGGACGCACCCTGCTCCCACCCCCGAGGGCGAGGTCCAGTATGTCGGGGATGCGGAAGTTGGTCCGCACGCCTCCTACCATCGCGGGGCGACTGGATTCGAGTGGGAACCCAGCCTTCAGCACCCCGATGTCGGTGGAAGTGCCTCCGACGTCGACCACGATCGAATCGGAGACCCGGGCGAGAAAGGAGGCACCCCGAATGCTGTTGGTGGGTCCGGAGGAAACGGTCAGGATCGGTTGGCGTAGCGCGGTCTCGATGTCCATCAGAGTTCCGTCGTTCTGTCCGAAGTAGAGCGCGCTGCGAAGTCCGAGCTGTCGCGTCGCCCTTCGGAACGCCACCACCGCACGACGGGCGACGCTCTGGAGCGCTGCGTTCAATATGGTGGCGTTCTCCCGCTCAAGTAGACCAATCGTCGCGATCTCGTGGCTCAGGCTGATGGAGACCCGGTGCCGTAGCGCCCCCTGCAGGACGCGGGACGCCTGTATCTCCTGCGCCGGCGTGACGGGAGAAAAGATAGACGTGATCGCCACCGACCGGACCCGGCCGTCGATCGCGGACGCGATTGTCCGGAGACGACGTTCCGCCAGCCGGCGCATCTCCCTGCCGTCGAACTCGTTCCCGCCCTCGACGAAGAACGACCGGAACCGGACCGCCGAGGCGAGATCGGCGGGCCAATCGGCGAACGGCGGGATTGCCTTCGACGCCGGGGCTCCGATACGGACGACCGCGACCCGGTCAAGCCCCTTACGTTCAAGGAGCGCATTGATGCAGTGGGTCGTCCCGAGCATGCAGTAGCGGACCCGTCCCGGATCGATGCGTGCCGTCGCGAGGAGTTCCCGGAGTGAGGTGCGGATGCCCGTGCTCACATCCGCAGTAGTCGGCGATTTGGCTTGGGCAAGCAGCCGGTTCGATGGGTCTAGGAGGACCGAGTCGGTGTTGGTGCCACCGACATCGATCCCGATCCGGAGCGGCGTGTCGTCACCCCCGAGTCCGCCGCACAGGGCGGTAGGTAGCAGAGTACCCGAAGTAGCCGGGCCCCACGAGCTCGAGCCCTTTTCGGGTCCGCCATTTCCGATGGCATGGGATGGCAACCACGACCGACCGGAGTCCGTAGCGGAGCCCTTCGGTCGTGATCGGGATTGCGGTCTCGGCGTCGAGAATCGATATTAAATCGGGTACGCAGGCAATAACGCTCCCGTCGAGCTCGGCGACGAGGTTCTCGTTCTGGAACCGAATCAGAAGGTTCTTTCGCTCGTCGCTTCCGGTGCCCCGAAGGCGGACCGTGCCGCGGGCGAAGCCTCCCTCCGTTCGCCGCTCGAGATCCACCACCTTCCCTACGAATATGACCTGGCCGCGGGTCGCACGAAGGACGGCCCGCAACGGGTCGCCCTTGCGAGCCCAGGCCGACCGAAGCTCCTCGCCGATGCGTCGCGCGTAGCTGATCGACCCCGAAATCAAGGCGCGCTTTGCCTGGTGGCCGCGGAGCGGGTAGAGCGCGATCATCGCCGAGCCCCCCATGTCGATTGTGAGCGTCCGGGCGAACCGTTCGGTCCACTCGTTTGTGATCGTCCGCTCAAGAATGACAACGTTCCCCTTTTCGTCGGCGAGAGACATTGGAGTGGCGGGAAGACCGTAGATGCTGGGCGAAACCATCTGGATTTCGGGAAAGGCGCGACCCATCCCGTCCGCATCGACCACGGGGAGCCCGAGGGAGGCGGCGGTCCCTATCGGGATGGTCGAGTTGAGCCCGCCCGCCTCAATCGAATACGTGGCATAGGCCTTTTCCCCGAGGAACTCTTCGAGGCCGCGGAACGCGGAAACCGCTTCTTGCCCGCTGGGAATCTTTTCGACAAACACCGTAGGGGCTCCCATCATTGCCGAAGCGATTACCAGCGCATCGTCCGGGACGCTTTCGAGCAGAATCATACGGACTTTCCCCTTGCGGCGGATCACTTCTCGCGCGATCAGCTTGCCAATGTACGGATCCCCACCACCCCCCGTTCCCAGCAGGGGGGCCCCGAGCGCTATCGACTCCAGGTCGTCCTCGTCCACAAAGTTATGGCTCATGGCGGGGGGCCCGGCGCTGCGAGCTAGAACTCCGCAACGGGACACGCGGCAGTGATTCCGCCGTCAATGGTGTACACGCCACCGGTGATGTATGCCGCCCTCGGGCCCGCAAGAAACGTGATCAGCTCGGCCACCTCCTCCGGAGTACCCAGACGCTTCAGCGGGTGTGCGTCGGCCAGCGACTTATGGACCGCTTCGGGGTTAGACACCGTAGCGAACAGGTGGTCGAGCATGCGGGTGTGTAAGGTCGACGTCGGGGCGACGGCGTTCACTCGGATGTTTTGGGCCCCGTACTCAAGGGCGAGGGCTCGAGTGAGCTGGATAATCCCACCCTTGGAGGCACAGTAAGCGGATAGGTTGGCAAACCCGACAATCCCGGCGTCGGAGGCGGTGTTGACGATTGCGCCACAGTGGTTTGCGAGGAAGTGCGGGATGACGTGCTTTGACATCAGGAACGCGCCCTTCAGGTTCGTATTGAGGATAAGGTCCCACTGAGCTTCCGTTGTGTCCGTGATCTTCGAGACGAGCGAGATTCCGGCGTTGTTCACGAGGACATTGACCTTTCCGAACGCTTGAATCGTAGCCACGACAGCCTCCTTGACGGCGGTCTCCTTCGTGACGTCGGTCTCCGCGAAAATCGCGCGAGCTCCCGTTTCGTTGATGAGGCGCACGGTCTCTGAGCCCCAGTCCCGGTCGATGTCCACCACCGTAACCTTCGCTCCTTCCGAGCTCAGTCGGAGAGAGGTCGCGCGGCCAATCCCGGATCCGCCGCCGGTCACGATCGCAACTTGCCCCTCTATCAAGCCACCGCCGGGCATTGTCAGGCCTCCCGGGCCGAGGCGAAAAAAATCGGTCCGCGGCACCGTCCTTCGTTGCGGCCCGTTGTCGCGGCGAGGATCGGACTCATCGTTCCCCCGGCCAATCGCGATTGAATTCCTTGAAGGTGGCGATCTCGTACGCGGCGAAGTCGCCGGAGCCGATCATCGGGAGGACCCATATAGCAATCACGACCCCCGCCGCTGGGCTGACGAGTGTCTCGGTGATCTGCCCGCTGAAATTCCGGATCGACGCGAGCTTCTGCCCCTCCCAGACGACGTCGTTGAGCCCAACATGGGAGTTGAACACGCCGCCGCGGGTGGGAAAGATGTGGATCACGTCGGCAAACGACTGGTACTTCGGGAGTTTCTCGGGTTTGCCTTGCAGCATCCCGAGGTGTTTCATCGCATTTCCGAAGCCCCGGACGCCGACTGTCAGCCCGTTCTTTGTGTCAGGGCCAATCTCGGGGACGAACGACGGGATCCGTTTGTTCATCAGGGCGGCCATCATCGTCGAAGTCCGGGCCCCGCGCGTCGTAGACGTTCCGGCCCAGTGGATCACCTTGTCGATGAGAAACGACTCGGTGAAGTCCTTCAGCCCTGACTCCCACTCGGACGCGGTTTCGTGCGTAGCGATCACGTACGGTGTGAGGTCTGATTGGCCCGGCATCCCGTCATGCACATTGATCACATAGTTGGCGTGTTCGCCCATCGTGTCGAAGAGGCGGGAGGCGACCTGTTCGGAGAGCCAGCCATTCTTGAACCCGGGCCACGCTCGGCTGAAGTCGTAGCTATCGATCGGACTGAACCGATGCCTGATGTTGAACGCAGTGCTCGCTAGGACCGGGAACGCCGCCACCTGGCCCCGGACCTCCTTCGGGTCCAACCCGGCCACGAACTCGACCACGGACGCCGCCGCCAGCACCTCGTCCCCGTGCTCGCATGCCGTCAGCCACAAGCACGGTCCGTCCTCGGCCCCGTTCACGAGAATAAACGGGAGCTTCTCGGGGGAACCGTCCGGGTGCTCAGCCACGGGGAGGTATCCCGCCGACTTGGTACCACGCTCGCCCGACACACCCAACACTGACGCCAGTTTCCGCTTCGTCATTTTCACTCGAAGATGCCGTAGTCCCCATTCACAAGGTAGTAATAAACGGTACTAGCGACCTGCCTAGTTGCACCTAGGGCGCTACAAGCCTGCCCCGCAGGAAATGCTCTATATACGGAGTGGGTACCCTTTTGTGCGAACGACAGGGGAGGTCAAGTGAAGAATCTCCAGCTCGAAGGTGTGCAAGCGGCGCCCGGAACCAAGGGTCACGGCTACCTCCCCGTAGCCGAACATGCGGACGGCTCTCTCGAGAATCTGCCGTTCATCCTTGCGAATGGCGCGTCGGAAGGCCCGTGCCTTTGGATCACTGGCTGCGAACACGGCGACGAGACCCTCGCGACGGCGGTCATCATCGAGTTCCTGAGTCAGGTCGATCCGCGAAAGCTGAAAGGGTCAATCGTCGCCTTCCCGGTGCTTGACACCACCGCGTTCAATGTCAAGCGGCGATACAGCCCTCTCGACAGCTACGATTTGAGCCGCGCCTATCCCGGCTTCCAGAACGGATGGTTGGCCCAGCAGGTCGTCTACAAGGTCACCGGCCTCCTCACGGAGAGTGCCAACTTTGTCATCAACGTCCACAACGGCATTCCGGGCATTCTGGATGTTTCGCCGTACTGCGTCGCGACCTACCGACAGAAGTCGGAGTGGGAATCGGTCCTGAAAGACTTCACCGAATCGTTCCTGTTCGACAAGATCATCCATTGGATCGGGAAATCCACCGAACGCGGCGCACGAATGTCCACGATGATGTCTACCCTCTTGGACAAAGAGATTCCGACGTTCGTCCCGGAGGTCGGGCCCGACACGCAGGGGGGACTCCGCACAGGAGTTCGGGGCTTCGAGAACTCCCTCCGCTACCTTGGGATGCTGCCGGGGAAACCGAAGAAGCTCGCCAAGTACCTCTCCTTCCGCGACGTCATCCACGTTTTTCCCACGCGGGGGGGTGTATTCCGATCATTCGTGAAGCTGGATCAAATCGTGCGGAAGGGAGAGAAGCTCGCGTCCATCCGCAGCTTCACCGGGCAGATTACGGAGGAGCTGGTCTCGCCGGCGGACGGGATGGTTGTCACGGTGTGGACTAATCCGGTGATTGGTACGGGGGACTTCTGCGCGTTCGAGATCGCCACGTTCGACGAGTTCAAGCAAGCCTGGCCCGGCGAGCGCTGACCCTCCACGGGCGCGCGCACTCGTCCAGGCCGATAGGGTTGGCCAGCTAGGGCAGCGCACCGTACTCGGCGCGGTCGATTTGGTGACGAGGGGTCTCCCCGGCGAAAAACCGCGCGAGGTTCCCCAGCGCACGCTCAAAAACGTACGATTGGGCGTCGGGGTCCATCTCGGCGTCGTAGCCGGCCGAATGAGGGGTCCCCAGGAAGTTCGGTAGCGAGGTGAGCGCCCACCTATGGATGAGCCGCCCGTGGGGGAAATCCTCGTCCCACCAGACGTCCGTCGCCGCCCGGAACTGCGGGTGGGCGGCCAGGTGGTTGTAAAGCGCCTCCTCGTCCACGGTCCTGGCCCGACCAACGTTGACATAGATCGCGTTGTCGTTCATCTCCTCAAGCACCCTGCGGTCAATCGTCGCCCGTGTCGCAGAGGTAAGGGGGCGGAAATCGACCACCACATCGACTCCACGCACCGCCAGCATCAGCGCCCCTGCGGGGCGCATCCGATCGGCTTCCGCCTCCGGAGCCCCCGTCCGGGAGAGCCCCTCGATGCGCATGCCGAAGGCGCGGAGTCGGATTGCCGTAAGCCGGGCCGTTTCGCCGAAGCCGAGTAGGAGCGCGGTCCGACCAGTGAGGTACCGATGGGGCGAGCCGGGGCGAAGGAGCCCCCGCCGGACTCGGTCGTAGTCTGAGACAAGGCTCTTTGCGAGACCAAGAATCAGCGCGACAGCGTGCTCCGAGACGAAAGGAGCGTACGCTCCTACGTTGCCCGCGACCGTGACACTGGGAGGAAACATGGAGAACGGGAAGGTGTCGACGCCGGCGAAGATCGACTGAACGAACCGTAGCCGTGGCGTCATGGAGGGCCGCCACTGCGGAAGCTCCGCCGCCGGCGAACCAGCGAGGAGCGCTTCCGCATCGGGCCATGGTCCGGGCGTGGAAGACGAGACGAACTGGAACGGGATATCGGGCAGCCGCATCGGAATCAGGGCGAGCAACCGCGGGGCCGAGGGAACGCTAACCAAGAGACGAGGGGAAGCGAGTGCCACGGTCTGCCCAACGGCATTCCCTCGAAAAGGATTAGGGGTCTCCCCATATACCTAGGGGACGTCTAGGACGGACCGTTGCGGGTAAGAGAGGGGGGAAGAGAACGAACGCACGAACCCGTTTGCGGACCATTACGATGAGGCGGGCCTTCGCCCCGGTGCAGATGAATAGGATTACCGTGTCAGTGGACATCGGAGGCACCTTCACCGACGTTGTGGTCCAGCGCGGACGGGAGGTCGTAGAATCCTTCAAGGTCCCTACAACGCTGGCCCATCCCGAACGCGGAGTGCTCGGTGCACTCGAACGGTCCACATCCCTACCTGCCGACACGGTCGTCCACGCGACCACGCTTGCAACCAACCTCCTCTTGGACCGCTCCCGGGCGGCACTTCCGTCCACGGGCCTCGTGACCACGAAGGGATTCCGAGACGTGATCGAGATTGGGCGACAGAACCGGTCGGAGCTTTACAATCTCCACTTCGAACGCCCTCGACCGTTGGTCGAGCGACGCCATCGATACGAACTGGCCGAACGAGTCGGCCCGGGGGGAATCGTTGAACGGACCGTTCGTAACAACGAGCTCCGCCAGCTCGTCGACCGCATCCACCGAGATGGTCTCGACACGATTGCGATTTGCTTCCTTCACTCATACGCGAATTCGTCGGCGGAACGAATCGTCGCACGGGCCTTGCGCCGGCCGGGGACGTACGTCTCGGTCTCCTCCGAGGTCGCGCCCGAACCCCGCGAATTCGAGCGAACCTCTACCACGGTCGTCAACGCCACCTTGATGCCCCTGATCTCGGAGTACCTCGGGAAGCTGGAACAGGGGTTGGCACACCGAGGCGTTCGATCCCTCAGCATCATGTCCAGCGCGGGCGGGCTGATCACCACTGACGAGGCCCGCCGCCGTCCCGTCCAGGTCATCGAATCCGGGCCGGCGGCAGGCGTGATTGCGGCTGCGCACCTGGCGCGGCTCACGGGATTGGGACGAGTGATCAGCTTCGACATGGGTGGGACGACCGCCAAGGCCGGCACAATCGAGGATGGGGCGGTCACCACTACATCCGAATTCGAGGTCGGTGGAGATTCTCACCACGGCCGACGGATCAAGGGATCCGGGTACCCAATCCTGTTCCCGTTCGTCGACCTCGCGGAGGTCTCCGCGGGCGGCGGAACTGTGATTTCGAGGGACCCGGCTGGCGGCCTTACTATCGGTCCCCGGAGCGCGGGCGCCGTCCCCGGACCCGCGTGCTACGGACAGGGCGGGACGGAGCCCACGCTAACCGATGCCAACCTCGTCTTGGGAATCCTGGGCAACACGCTCCTGGGTGGAGAGCTTCAGCTGAATCCGGAACTTGCACTCCGAAGCCTCCGGACCCTCGGTCCCCCGATGGTCGTGGCGGAGCGGGCCATCCGTCTCGCCGAGCTGGAAATGGCCCGCGCCGTGCGAATTGTTACCGTTGAGCGGGGGCTCGATCCGTCCGGTTTCGCCCTTGTGGCTTTCGGAGGGGGCGGGCCCCAGCACGCCGCGCGGATTGCGGCCGAGCTCGGGGTGCGCCGCGTGGTGATCCCGCCGCATCCGGGTCTCTTCAGTGCGCTGGGGCTGCTCTGCTCGGACTGGGTGTACGAGGAGCGGCTCTCCTTCCCCAAGGACCTGAAGGCGAGTGTGCGGCGGCTGGAACAGCGTCTCCGTCGACGGTACGGCACCGTCCGGTTCCGACACTACGCCGACTGTCGGTACACCGGGCAGGGCTCGGAGCTGCGGGTACCCCTTCGGACAGTCGATGAGCGGGAGGTTCGCCGACAGTTCGAAGGGCTGCACGAATCCACGTTCGGCTTCCGGCTGCGTCGACCGGTCGAGATCGTGACCGTTCGAGTGTTCGGCGAGACGCGACGCACGAAGCCATCGATTGCCGTGCGTCCCTCAGAACCGCCGTCCGGTGGTACCCGCCGGGCGATTCTGGACGGACGGTGGACCGACCTACGGACCTACGCGCGGGGAGGGCTCGCCGTCGGCCGGAGGGTCAGTGGACCCTGTGTCATTGATGACTACGATTCGACGATCTTCGTCCCGGGAGGTTGGGTGGGTGCGGTTGGGTCCATCGGCCAGATCGCGCTCTCCACTACCGGAGGACCGGAATGAGCGAAGCGTGGGAGCTGATTGGCAAGGCGACCGAGTTCGTAGCGGAGGAGATGGGCGTGGCGCTCAAACGGTCAGCCATCTCCCCAAACATCCGAGAGCGAATGGACCACAGTTGTGCGATCGTGACCCTCGATGGGTCGATCGTCGCCCAGGCGGAACACATTCCGGTCCACCTCGGGTCATTCAAGGTGGGCGTTCGGAACCTGCTTGAGTGGATGGCGCGGGAGTCCGTCGTTCTCCGGCCAGACGAGATGATGGTGGTCAACGACCCGTACATCTCCGGTACCCACCTCAACGACATTATGGTCCTCGCGCCTGTTATTGCGGGTGGAAGGACGATCGCCCACGTGGTCAACAAAGCCCACCACGTCGATGTCGGAGGGCCGGTGCCGGGGAGCCTCAACCCGGGCGCGCGGTCCCTCTACGCCGAGGGGCTCGTGATCCCACCGACGAAGCTTGTCCGCAGATCGGAGCTCGACCAGGACTTTCTCTCGCTTCTCCTCGCCAATGTCCGCGATCCGTCGACTGCTTACGGGGACCTGCGCGCGCAGATCGCCGCCAACCGCCGTGGAGCGGAGCGAATCCAGCGGCTGGTCGACCACTTCGGCTGGACCGCCGTGGAGGACGGCTGGCGCGAATCCATCCAACACGCGCGTCGGTTGACTGCCCATGACCTCCGGAATCTGCAGGAGGGAGACCTCAGAGCTCGCGACGTAATCGAGCTCGAGGGACGACTCCTCCCCATCCACGTCGCTCTAACAATCGGGCGCGGCCGGATCGTCGCCGACTTTGTCGGCACCCACCCACAGGTCGAGGCTCCGCTGAACGCGGTGTTCGGGGTGACGTACTCGGCCACGGCGTTCGCCGTGCGCTGCGTCCTCTCGAGTCCGATCGCCACCAACGACGGCTTCTACGATTGCATCGAGGTACGCGCACCGGCGGGATCCTTGGTGAACCCGATCCGGCCTGCTCCCGTCGCAGCGGGGAATGTCGAGACGACCCAACGGATTGCGGACGTCGTGCTGCGCGCGCTCGACGGGGCTGCCGGGTGGTCGATTCCGGCGAATTCCGCGGGGACGATGATGAACGTCATGATGGGTGGCTACCGCCGCGACGGATCGCCGTGGGCGTACTATGAGACCATCGGCGGAGGCTCGGGTGGGAGGTGGGACGGCGATGGGGTTTCGGCGGTACAGACCCACATGACGAACACGATGAACACTCCGGTCGAGGTTGCGGAAAGAGAGTACCCGCTGGTCTTCACCCGGTACGGGATCCGGGCCGGTAGCAGAGGCCGCGGACTTTTCCGCGGGGGGGACGGCATCGTCCGAGGCTTCCGGGTCACCGAACGGACGACGGTCTCGGTGATTTCGGACCGGTTCCTCGAGGGACCTGCCGGGGTTCACGGCGGGGAGCCCGGGGCCCCTGGCCGGGCGACCCTGATCCGCGGTTCTCGCCGCACCCCGATGCCCAGCAAGTTCAGTGTCCAGCTCCTATCCGGAGAGGAATTCGTGCTCGAGACCCCAGGTGGCGGAGGCTTCAGACGGCAACCCCGACAACGATGACGATGGAAGCCTTCCAAGCGTCCCCGGGAGGTCGCTCCGGTGCCTCCACGGTGCGGTGAGCCGAGGACGGCCCCGGGGCCGCGAGTTCCAGAACCCCGTGACTCCTCGCTGCCGAAGCCGCCGAGTTCAAGCAGATGTACATGCGTCCCGACCGCGGAGGGCGCGGGATCGGTTTTAAGATGAAACCCCTCTGGCAACGGGCCGGAAACGTATCCTCTGCTCTCTTCGCGGGCGCTCGGACCGTTTTCTACTGCGGGGGTTCTCAAAGGACCCCCTCCAGATTCATCACGGAGTGGGGATCGAACTATCCGGCAAAGCCCTCTGGCGGCTGGCCCGAGAGATTCGCTGCGAGAACTGGTAGGAACGTCTTTGGAAACGGGTTCCCGTCACCAAACTAAGCTACGGGCCCC
>Ga0187865_1001681_pt1 | contig 24025 bp, 15 predicted proteins | sample June2016WEW_11_1_2_FD_132989 | JGI IMG/M metagenome (GOLD analysis project Ga0187865, IMG submission 132989) | Peatland microbial communities from SPRUCE experiment site at the Marcell Experimental Forest, Minnesota, USA - June2016WEW_11_100 | ecosystem: Environmental > Terrestrial > Soil >...
ATTTCGGCGATCACAACCTGAGCGCCGGGGTTCGCCCCTTCCAGAGCAAGAATGCGTTCCGCGTGCTGGTTGAAGAAGCGAGCCAGGCCTTTTCCAGTGCTGATTTGCCGGAGTGCCTACGTGTGATCGATCGCCATTTTCGGGGCGCGACCTACTCGCTGAAGTCCCTGTTCCGCGATGAGCAACGGCGCATTCTCAGTCAAATCGTCAACTCCACCATGGGCGAGGCCGAGGCCGTGTACCGCCAGGTATACGAGCACCATGCCCCATTCATGCGCTTCTTGTCCGAACTTCACATGCCTCCGCCGCCCATCCTGCGCACCACCGCCGAGTTCGTGTTGGGCAACGCGGTGCAGCGGGCGTTGACGGACCAGGAATTGGACCTGGATCGTATCAGGATGCTACTCGATGCCGCCCGGCACGATGGCGTCAATCTGGACATATCCTGTCTGGAGTCGGCTCTGCGCCAACGGCTGAACGCGGAGGTGGGGCAGTGGGCGCGGAAACCCGGTGATCCGGAGGCGCTGGAGATGGTGGAGGCTTTGGTTTCGCTGAGCCGCGTCCCGCCCCTGGAAGTGGACCTTTGGAAGCCGCAGAACATTTACTACCAGCTGGTCGAGGCGCTTTCCGGAGCCAACCAAACGCGCATGAGTGGCGCGTGGTTGGACCACTTCCGCGGCTTGGGAAAATGGCTGGGCGTGGCCGTTCCTCAACGGTCCCCGGAATTACCCTGCAGGCCGCAAGACCAAATCGCGTGACCGCATGCTGGCCAACTGACGGCCACCCCGGGGTCATTGGCTTACCGGAGAGTGGGAGAGGGATTGTTGTCGTAAACGGATTGTTGAAGTAAACGCATTATACAAGGGCTCCCCATTAGGCGTAGGTTGTGAGCGCTATATCACCACCTACTAAAGGCGCACCCTTCTGAACAGTGAAAAGTATATTGGGCTGGACGTTCATCAAGCAACGATCTCGGTCGCGGTTTCGGATGCCACGGGCAAGTTCGTGATGGAATCCATCCTGGAGACGAAAGCGGTGACCATTCTTCAGTTCTTTGCGGGACTACGCGGAAGCTTGTCGGTGACCTTCGAAGAAGGGACCTGCGCCGCCTGGTTGTACGATCTGCTCAACCCTGCACTTATACCATTGTCATCCTCGCCTCTCGGGATTGTGCCTGGATCACGGGCAACACTGAAGTAATCGGCCAATTTCCGGTTGGCCGACTAGCCGGAAGTTGTAGGTTGGTCGGCTCCGGGGAGGCCAGTCGGCCCCAGTTCACGCGCCCCCCTGTTCTCGCCAGCCGGATTGTGCCTCTTCAAGACCATTAGCAGCAAGTCGTTGCAAAATATCTCTTGACAATCTATCTAGAAGATATATCTTGTAGATAGTATGCAGCGCAAACAAACCGCCTATGTCATTCTCGGCTTACTCTCCATCGAGTCCAACCAGTCCGGCTACGACATTCGCAAGACTATCCAAGGCAGTGTGAGCTTCTTCTGGGGCGAGAGCTACGGACAAATCTACCCGACCCTGAAACGGCTGGCAGCCGAAGGCCTGATCGTCTCGCGCAAGTCAACCTCTGCGGCCAGGCCGCAGCGTCAGGAGTACTCCATAACGGCTGCTGGGCATGCGTGCCTCAAGGAGTGGCTGGCCGTCCCTTACCGCGACGACCCGCCACGCAATGAGTTCCTGCTCAAGCTTTTTTTTGGCCGCGAGGCCGCGCCCAGCGTCTCGATCGCGCACATTCGGGATTTTCAGGACAAGCTTAAGCACATGCTCGCCACCCTGCTTGAGATGGAGACTCTCGGACGCGCGCGGCACTCGAACAATCCCCATTTTCCGTTCTGGATGCTCACGCACACCTACGGGGTCGCGCAGATTCGCTCCGCTTTGGAATGGAGCGAATCCGCGCTGGCCATGCTTTCTTCCGCAAAGGCGGCCACGGCTTCAAAACCGCGGCAGCAGACAGCAGCCCCTAGAAGATTCCGCAACCTGCGCGTGTAAACACGGCACGCGTGCACAAAGGAGAAACCCAATATGCCTACAAACATTTCTTTCCGCCGCGGGCTGCAGCTCCTGGCTTGGGCTATAGTTAGCCTTTTTATTCTCGGCTTTTTCTTCCCTCTTGTGGGGGCGTGGACCGGCGCAATCCTGGGCGTCTGGTTCGTGGGCACGCAAAAGCCCCGGCGCGGATTTCTTTGGCTGATGGTCCTCAACTTCCTTCCCAGCCTGGTCGCAAACTGGCGCAAATTCCCGCTGACCGGCCCGGCGCACGCACTCGAATACGTCGCCTGGATGCTCCTCGTCGTCCTTCTCAGCGTACTGCCCCTTCTCTTCCACCGCCTCACCAGCCCGCGTCTGCCTGGATTCCTGTCCACTCTTCCCTTGCCGCTGGCGGGAGCGGTGCTGAAAACGCTGGCTCTGGCGTGGCTCCCGGCCAATATTTTCAGCCTCTACTCCCTCGCCCAAAGCCAGAAGGCCAATACGCCGCTGCTGCACATCGCCGCGGCCTTCGGAATCGGCACCGCTGCATTTCTCATTTACTGGTTCGCGGCGGTGGTCGTCTGGATGTGGAACCACGAATTCCGCGCCTCTAAAATCGCTGTCGGCGCAAGCTTTTTTGCTGCGGTCTACGTGCTTGCAGCAGGCTTCGGAATTTTCCGCCAGTTCAGCGGCTCCGCTCTGCCCGAGACCCTGCCCACCGGCGCAGTCTTTCCCTGGATTTGCCTCGGCGGAGCCCTCACCCTGAGCGCCTGGGCGCTTTTCCACCCCGGCAAACACCAGACCTGGGCTGATCGGCCCGAGATCGTCGCCGCATTGCAAAGCCCCTATACCGGGAACTCTTTGCATTTGGTCCGTGAGCATAACCGGGAAGCGTTGGTCAGCCCATCCGGGGAGCGGTTCCCTATCCGCGACGGAATTCCCGTCTTTCTCAAGCCGGAAGAACTCACCGGTTCCAATCGGAAATACAACCACCTCTATGAAACCATCGGAGGCTTCTACGACGACATCCAGCGCGTGTCGTCTGCACTGAGCGGCATGGACCGGGACGCATACGTGATGAGCTACCTCGGGCTGCTCGAGATCAAGCCGGGAGATTCCGTGCTGGAGACCTCGGTGGGCACCGGACTCAACTTCAAATACTTGCCCCGCGACATCAAGCGGTTCGGCCTTGATCTGTCTCCAGGGATGCTGGTCAATTGCCAGGCCAACCTGCGCCGTTGGCAAATGGACGCCGATCTCTTCTTGGGCAATGCCGAAAGCCTGCCCTTCACCGATTCGAGCTTCGATGTTGTATTTCATACGGGCGGCATCAACTTCTTTAACGACCGTTCAAAGGCCATCCGGGAGATGATTCGCGTCGCTAAACCGGGGAGCCTTATCCTCATCGCCGACGAAACCGAGGAACACGTGAAGAGCGCCTATGAGCAGGCACCGATTGTCGGCAGATTTTTCAAGCACCGCAAGGAGGCGGTCACCGCGCCCATCGACCTGGTGCCAGCCGATATGCAGGAGATCCGTGTCAAATCAATCTGGAACGGCCGGTTCTACTCGCTGACCTTCCGCAAGCCCGCGCCCTGAGAGTACCGTTCGGGCAATTCAAGGCCGAAAACAGCTTTGATCTCGTGTGCGTTGGGTATTGTTGCTGAGTGACGGGCAAACCGACAACTGAGACAGCCACGATTCCGGGAGTGAAACCGCGTGTTGGCTCCGCGGGCGCGCCGCCAAAGCTGCCCAAAATCCCCTTCGCCGTCAGTTTTGCAAATACCTAAATCTACTAGGTCAAAAAGTACGTGGCTCTGCGTCCCAAAAACAGGTGATTTTGCAACACAATTCTAAGGGAATTTTCCGAAAAATGCAGCTAGCTGCAATGAAGCCGTGCAGTGTCGGATGACGCGACTTTTTCAGCCGTTACCGGAACGAGCCGAGGCACAGCACATGCAGCTCCATATCGTCTGTGAGGTATCGGTCAACCAAGGTCGCAACGGTTATGAGCGCGAGATTATCCCCGTCTGCTGCTGATCCTTCAACTTGCTCCCCACCAGATGTCGGAAGACGATGATGGTGCAGACTGGCTCTCTAATCGTGTTGTACGTGGTCCCCCTGTGCGCGGCGGGCACGGCGGACAGCCAATCTTTAATGTGATTGTTACGGACGAGACCGAGAGTTGGAGGTTTTTCTAGCCCCCGGTTCAAAAGCGTGAAATCAACAACCCTATTTTAGGCGGCCTTTCGCCCCCTGTTTCGCCGGGGTCGTCCGCTAGTCCACGGGTATACCTTTTGACCGACCTGCGCAGATGCGACCCAAACAGACATGGTCCCGTTTGCATTCGGTCAACGCCAACCGAGATGCAGTCAATGAGCGAGAACGACTTCGAGTGTTTCGCGAGCACGGGCGTGAACGCGCCGGGGACAATGTGACAACTAGGGGTTCGGATGCAGCCCGCCCTGTTCGATTCTTCTTGTTTATATTACTGCGTTGCGCCGGGGAGACGATGCGGCCCTGCGCCGCGGTTCCGCCGGTCGGTCGCGGGCTGCCCGCGGCCGAACTTTCTTCCCCCGCGGCATCATGTGCGTCGTTCCATAGGCGGCTCGACCTTGATACGCCGGGTTTTGAAGAATGTGCCAGACGGCTTGACCATGAACACAAAATCATCGGAGGACGGAGCCACCTAGATCGTCCTCACCTGGTGCAGCAGAAGGGGTCCGGCTGAAAGAGTGGCCTGTGCGGCCAGGAATCCTGCAGAGGTTAACAGCAGAGCAAGGATTAGCAGGATGGCCCAGCCGACTGGCAGCGGTCGGTGATGTAAGAGTCGAGAGTTCATAAGGCCCCACCTTCCTTTCTCGCAGTTTCTAAGCGCCCACGAGGGCCCGGTAAGTGGCTACTCATCCCGATAAGTGGCACGACTGCGAGAAAACTGCAGTGAGGGTGATCGCGAACGCTCGTGAAGGACGAACAACATCCATGTTTCGAAAGCTGCAAAACGAGGGGCACCCAGCCCTCAGCGTGGAAGCGTGCCTGCCACTCAGCTGTCCAATCCTGCCCGGTGGTACAGCATGGCCATCGGATTGGCGGGCCCATAACCCTTCCCAATCGCGAGGCCGGCACGGATGGCCGCGGTGATGAAATCCTTAGCGGCAGTCACGCTTTCACGAACTGTTTTCTGGTGGGCCAGATTGGCCGCAATGGCCGATGCGAAGATGCAACCGGTACCGTGCGTGTTCCTGGTGTCGATACGTTCAGCGCGGAACTCAGTGAATTCACGGCCGTCGTAGAGGAGGTCGGCGGCGATGTTCTCCAGGTGACCACCCTTGACGACGACATTTTCTGGTCCCAAGTCGCGGATCGCCCGGGCGGCCTCTTTCATTTGCGCAAGAGTCTTGATTTCGCACCCCGTGAGCGCCCCGGCTTCATGCAGGTTGGGTGTGACCACCACGGCTAGCGGCAGCAATTTGGTCTTGAGAGCCGCGATGGCGTCGGGCTGCAGCAGCGGGGCGCCACTTTTGGCGATCATCACCGGGTCCACGACCAGCGGTCCTAACTTGTGGCCGGAAATTGCGGCTGCCACCACGTCGATGATGGCGGTGCTCGCGAGCATTCCCGTCTTTACCGCATCGCAGCCGATGTCGCTTACGCAGGCTTCGATCTGCTTCACCACGAACGTCGGCTCGATCTCCAATACCCCGTAAACTCCGGTCGTATTCTGTGCCGTGAGAGCGGTAATTGCGGTCATGCCAAAGGCGCCTAAGGCCGAGACCGTTTTCAGGTCGGCCTGAATCCCGGCCCCACCGCCGGAATCGGACCCTGCGATGATCAGAACGCGAGGAATCTTCATCCGTCACCAGCCTTCCCGTTGCGAAGTCGCGCCCGTCATATCGGCCACCGTTCCATCTTCCAAGCCATCTCCCAGAACTGCCACTCATAGCGGCTGCTGGTGAGAAACGCGGCCTCCAGCTTCCGCAAGTCGCGCTCAGGCAGTCCTGTGGCAAGACTATCGAGCAGATCGCAGCACCACTGGGCCAGTTCGGCAAATTCTCTGGAGCTGTACATTGCGATCCACTTGGCATAACGCTTGTCGCTGGGGGCGGGATGCGCGGCCAGGCGCTGGCCGATTTCGCTGAAAGCCCACATGCAAGGTAACAACGCTGCCGCCAACTCCGCGAAATCGCCCGTCGCTGCTCCTCGCAACAAGAAATCGCTGTAGCCCCGGGTGGTGGGCGCAGGGAGTTCCTGCTCAAGCTCCTCGCGACTGATCTCGAACTCGGTGGCGTAGGCTCGGTGGAGGTTCATCTCGATTTCCACGGTTTCCTTGAGCAGCGTGGCGAAGCGGGTCATCGTCTCCAGGTCCGGACTCCGCGCGGCGGCCAGAGCCAGAAGGCGCGCGTACTCGATGAGAAACACATAATCCTGTCGCAGCCAGAACTTGAATCTCTCCAGGCTTAGCGTTCCGTCGCCAATCCCCCGCACAAACGGGTGTTGGTGTTGTGCCTCCCAGATTGCAGCCGCTTTTTGGCGCAGGCGCTCGGTGAATCGCTGTGCCATAGGTTCTCGCACCTCTCATCTTACTCGCGTGCTGCAAGCGCGGCAGGACTCCCAAGCTGCTAGCCTGCATGATTCACGACCGGGTGGAGCAGGCCTTCAGGCCTGCAGGAACGGTCAAGAAACATGCGGGCTTCAGCCCCTGAGGTACTTTGCGCCCGGGGCAGCAGGGCGTACCTCAGCGGCTGGAAGCCGTCCTTTCAAGTACACGTCCTAAATGCAGGGCTGAAAGCCCTGCTCCACCCAGAGCCTCGCTTTGCCCAGTGAATAATGCAGGCTAGAGTTCGACTCGTCCTGGCAGCAATCACAGGCCCTCGTGAGCATGGTCACAGAGCCAGGTATTCGATCGCGCGTATCGTTTAAGTAGGAAATCCCATGTTCTCTAATCGATACGAGATCATCTGGGAACAGATTTCGGAGCTTTCCGGTACACGCGCGGGACCTCTAGACTCGCTCCGGCCCATGGTGGCATCCGACTACGCACCTTTCTTTTGGAGCGAAGGATTCGGGCTGGGGGGCGAGCTGGATCAAGACATCATTGCCCGTTCTGCCGAGGTCAAAGCGGCTCTTTACGGTGGGCGAGTCTTTGTGATCGTCCCGATCTACGTGACCAGCATCTGCGAGGAGCAGTGTCTCTATTGCAATTTCCGGGGAGGAAACAAAGGGATCGGGGTCGAGCGCAGGCGATTGACGGATGACGAACTCGAACAAGAGGCGATCTATCTCATCGAGGAGAAGGGGCTGAGAGTTCTTGAGCTGGTCTACGCAACCGATCCGCGGATGCGAGTGGATGCGATGTGTCGTCACGTTGAACGGTTGCGGCGTGTGTTGGACCAGCATGGTGGCGGTCTTGTCGGAATCAGCGCCGAGGCATTGGAAGAAAGCGATTACCGTCGCCTGATCGACGCGGGGCTGTGCTGGTCGGTGCTTTGGCAGGAAACTTACGACCAGGCTCGATACGCCGTGCTGCATCCCGGCAGGACCAAGAAGGCAAACTTTGAATACCGCATGGACGCCTATGAACGCATGCTCGCGGCCGGGGTTGAGCACGTCGGCATCGGAGTGCTCTCGGGCCTGTCGGACTGGAGACGGGACTGGGCCATGCTGATGCTGCATGAGGAATACCTGCGGCAGCACTACGGAGGCGGCGCCACCATTCTCGGTACTCCCCGTCTGAAGCTGGCTCCCGGAGCCCTTTTTCAAGAGTCGCCTTTCACACCCACTCGCCAGGAGTTTCTGGCGACGGTTGCCCTTCATAACCTGTTTTCGCCGCCGACCGCGGCGTTTGTGAGCACGCGAGAAGACTGGAACCTATGCGTTGAGCTGGCGAGAGGAGGCGGCTGTCTCTTCACGCTCAACTGTTCCACCACACCGGGTGGTTATTCACTTCAGCACGGTGGATGCCAGTTCACGGCTCATTCGTACGATGCGCCGATCTACTCCACCAAGCTAAAGTCCGAAGGGCTCGACCCTGTTTTCCATTGGAGAGCCGGAGATTTATCCGGCGCCTGCCGGCCTGATGCAGCGGTTTGTGGAGGCGCTCAGAAGCGATGAGCAGCAGCTCGATTCCTGGGGATTATCTGATTAAGTCTTGGTGGGCAAGACTGGATGCCAGGAAGGGCGACCCTCGGTGGCTAAAGCCGCTGCTGGGCGGGTTCTAACGGCATGGCTGAAGCCATGCCCCTTCAAAGCCATCCGGGAACCGGCTTAATCAGAGTTATCCTGGCAGAGGGCGCGGGGCTTTCAATCACAACACGGGCTGAGGCCAGTTGTGCGGCCAGTGTGGGGCGAACAACATGCCGATCATCGCGAGTTGGGACAAACTGACGTCCAAGGCGAAGGAGGCGGTGCAAGCCGCCAACTATCTGGCCTCCAAGCGCGGCAACCCCGAGCTGATGCCCCTCCATCTGCTCGCCAGCCTCCTGGCGGACCGCGAAGGCATGGTGGTACCGGTACTGAGCAAGATTGGCGTCGACAGCCAGGCAGCGCTGGCGGAGGCACGGCACCAGATCGACCGCCTGCCAGCGCTTTGGGCGGGCGGCGCCTTGAAGGCTGAGCCCTCCTCGGCCGCTAGCGCAGTCCTCAAGCAGGCTTTTCAGGAGGCCGCCGACCTCGACGATGAGCACGTCTCCACCGAACACCTGCTATTGGCCATCATGGACCTCGAGAGCGATCCCGCCCAAGCCCTGCTGGCGCGACACGGTGCCCGTCGCGATGCCATCTTAATGGCGCTGATCACCGTTCGCAGCCCCCAGCAGGTCGCCGGCCCGACCTCAGAAACCAAATATGGGGCGCTTGCGCTCTATGCCCGCGATCTTACCGACTGGGCGCGCCGCGGCAAGCTCGACCCGGTGATCGGCCGCGATGACGAAATCCGGCGCGTGATCCAAGTGCTCTTGCGCCGCACCAAGAACAATCCCGTGCTGATTGGCGAGCCCGGCGTGGGCAAGACTGCCATCGTCGAAGGTCTGACGCAGCGCATTGTCTGCGCCGATGTCCCCGAGCCGCTCAAGAGCAAGCGTCTGGTAGCCCTGGATCTGGGTGCGATGGTTGCCGGCACCAAGTACCGCGGCGAGTTTGAAGATCGCATGAAGGCGCTGCTGAGGGAGATCGAGGACTCGCAGGGGCAGATCATCACGTTCATTGACGAGCTGCACACGCTGGTTGGAGCGGGAGCGGCGGAAGGCGCAATCGACGCGTCCAATATGTTGAAGCCGGCGCTGGCGCGCGGGGAGTTGCGAGCCATCGGCGCCACCACCCTGGGCGAGTACCGCAAGCACATCGAGAAAGACCCGGCGCTCGAACGTCGCTTTCAGACTATCTTCGTGGCCGAGCCCAGCGTGGCGGACACCATCGCCATCCTACGCGGCCTGCAACAGCGTTATGAACTGCACCATGGCATCCGCATCAAGGACTCGGCCCTCGTAGCCGCGGCCACGCTCTCGCACCGCTATATCGCCGATCGCTTCTTGCCGGACAAGGCCATCGACTTAGTGGACGAGGCCGCCGCCGCCCTGCGCATGCAGATCGACTCCGTGCCGGTGGACATCGACCAGCTCGAGCGCCGCGCCGCGCAATTGGTTATCGAGAAGCATGCACTCGATAGGGAAGACGATGCCAACTCGCGGGAAAGGCTGCGGATCCTGGAAAGTGAGCTGGCCGGAGTCCAGAAACAAGTCAACGTCCTGAAGGTCTGCTGGAAGAAGGAGAAGGAAGCGGTCAGCCGGATGCACGAGCTCCGGCAGACGATCCAGCAACTGAAGTTGCCGGAGCAGGCAGAGTCCTGCGATGCAGACTTGCCGAAGGCGGGCAGTAACCGCCATGGCGCGCTTCGCCAGGCTGAGCGGGAGATGCGCAAGCTTCAATCCAAACTCGACCGGCAGCGCAGCTCGCGCATGCTCAAGGAAGAAGTGGATGAAGACGAGATCGCGCGCATCGTCTCTAAGTGGACCGGTATTCCCGTGTCCAGGATGCTGGAAGGCGAGGTGAAGAAGCTGGTTGAGATGGAAGACCGGCTGCGCCGCCGCGTGATCGGCCAGGATCCGGCCTTGGAGCGGATGGCCGACGCCATCCGCCGTGCCCGTACCGGGCTCTCCGATCCCAAGCGTCCGATCAGCTCTTTCATCTTCCTGGGGCCGACGGGCGTAGGCAAGACCGAATTGGCGCGCGCCCTCGCCGAGTTCCTCTTTGACGATGAGCGTGCCCTGGTGCGAATCGACATGTCTGAATACATGGAGAAATATGCGGTGTCGCGGCTGATCGGCGCGCCGCCGGGATACGTCGGCTACGAGGAAGGCGGCCAGCTCACCGAGGCTGTGCGCCGCCGTCCTTACTCGGTCGTGCTTTTCGACGAGGTCGAGAAAGCCCACCAGGATGTGTTCAACATCCTGCTGCAGATCATGGATGACGGCCGCCTCACCGACGGGAAGGGCCGTACCGTGGACTTCCGCAATACCGTTCTCATCATGACCTCCAACATCAGCTCGCCGCAACTCACCGCCGAGTGGCTGCGCACGCCCGAGAATTTTGAGCGGGCACGCAAGCAAGTAATGAATACGCTGCGGGCACACTTCAAGCCTGAATTTCTCAACCGCGTGGACGACTTCATCATCTTCAACCCGCTGGGCACAGAGGAGCTGAGCAAGATTATCGACCTGCGACTGGAGGAGGTGCGGCGCCTGTTGGCCGAGCGCCAAATCACCCTGGAGCTGACCGATACTGCCAAGGAACTACTGGTGCGTGAGGGCTACGATCCCGACTTCGGCGCGCGGCCCCTGAAGCGCTCCATCCAACGACTGGTGCAGGATCCGCTGGCTGTGAAAATCCTGCATGACGAAGTGCGCCACGGCGACCGCGTAGTGGTGGACGTCGAGCAGGGCAAGATGAAGTTTGTGGCCAGCCGCCAGCTTGGCGAACGGTCGGAAACCCAGGTACAGGCCCTGGCAATGCCTGCCAGAGAGCGGGAGAAACGGAAAAGTCAAACTTCCAGGCCAAGCGGAAGAACTTCCAGACCTTCTGCACGTTGATTCCTGACAAGGGGGCTGGAAGGGTTTCACCGAGGGCGCGGACAGCGGAATCTACAGCATGGCTCCCCGAGCGCGACCGAAAGCCGCTGACGGCATGGCCATACCACTGGCGCAGCTTGATCGCCGGAGGTAAGCCCGTACACCACACCCTGGCCAACCACCTGCTTGCGCATCGGCTCAAAGTTTTGCTGCATTCGATCAACGCCAACCGAGATGCAGTCGATGAGCGAGAACGACTTTGAGTGTTTCGCGAGCACGGGAGTAAACGCGCCTGGGACAATGCGACAGTGTTTCCGAATTGACGCACACTAGACGTGTCGCAGCCGGACCGAAGCCCTAGCCCTCGTAGTCAAAATCTTAAAGGTGCCTCCGCTGCGCCGCAGTGCGGGCTGCCTGGGTTCGGCTAGGGACCCAGAATCCGAAGTTCCCTAGGCGCGGTCGGCAAGCCTCAATGCGCACTGGCCGATTTTCTCCAGTCCCGCTTGAGCTGCTCCATAATGTCATCGGCCAATATGTTTCTATCAAAGGCCGCGGATTTTGCGGTCTTCCAAATGGGTTTCTGAGAGCGACGGTCCACAAGGGTCACTTCCGCAATCGTCCGCCGTACCACCACCTTGGCGGGCACGATTGTGCTCTGCGTTTGACAAGTGAGAATCGCGTCCGCTTCTTCCGGCTTTGAAGCGATCTCGACTGCCGTCCATTTTTCGAGACGAGCCTTGACCAGAAGCACAAAATCATCGGAGGACGGAGCCACATAGATCGTCCTCACCTGGTGCAGCAGAAGGGGTCCGGCTGAAAAAGTGGCCTGTGCGGCCAGGAATCCTGCGGAGAGTAACAGCCAAGCGAGAATTGACAGGATCGCCCAGTTGACTCGCAGAGGTGCGTAGTTTAATAGTCGGGAGTTCATAACGCTCCACCTTCCTTTCTCATGCAACGCTTCTTACGCGTGTGCGGATCTTCCCGAACTCGTAGGTTCCCAAGCCGCGCTGGGACGCCATTTTCAAATAGGGCAGAGATGAAACTTCCAAATTCCAGTAGGCCTTTGCCACATAAGCGTCGAGCGCCACCGGATCGGTTCCGGCCACCAGCGTCTTTTTGAGCAGGACATCGTCAAGGCTGCCTCCAGTGGGGCCGTTCCGGATGAGCACGCGATAGCAATCGATGATGGTAAGAGTCGGACGAATGAAATCAGCGAGGTCCACCAGGCTTTCGTGGATCTTCTGGTGCAACTGATGGCGTGGTCCACCCAGGATGCCGTACCAGTTCTTCATCCCCAGAGTCGTGCCGGTCAGGCTGTGGTGTTTGGCGATCGGGACGTTGATGATCTTGTCGGCATTCAGGAAGGGATCGAAAACCGGCCAGTCCCGCAGAACCTCTCCCTGCAGGTCCACATCTTTGAATCTGGCGGGATCGGGTAGGATCACTTCCGCGCCTTCGCGCCGCGCTGCCTCGGCAATGCCCGACCTCTGAAAACACCGGCGCGGGTCGTTACAGCTCACATCCGTCACGATGACCCGCTTCGCCCCTGCGTTCCAGCACTGCCGGACGATCTCTGCGACAATCTTCGGATTGGTGTTGGCGGCCTGTTCTGGAGTGCGGTCCCAGCCGATGTTCGGCTTCACCAACACGATGTCGGCGCGGGAGACGAAGCGATGGATGCCGCCCAATTCTTCGATGGCAGTCCGCGCCAGCTCTTCGGGATCATCTCCCTGGATGACCGCCATCTCGGGCAAAGCCGGATCAAGCGCCACCGTGTGACTGCGCTTTGCATTCATTGCCAGCGCGTGCTCGGGCCGTTCGCTGTGTTCGCTTAGCCAGTATCCGAGGCCCGCGGTTCCGGCAGCGACTCCTCCCAGGCGGAGCAGTTTGATTAACGCTTCACGACGGTCGAGTATGGCGCCCTCGGTCGGCGGCATATTGTTTTAACCTCTTTGCTTTTGCACGACAACTAAATTCTAATCTCGTTCTGGTGGCAGCACCTATGCAGTCCGTCACGATGCCGTGTGCGAAACAACCGGCGTCCGCCGTAAGGGCGGCTCTGACGCTGATAGGATTCAGCGCGGTCATCGGCCAGATCGTTCTCATGCGGGAGCTTATCGTCGTCTTCAACGGCAACGAGATTTCGCTGGGAATTATGTTCGCCACCTGGCTTTTCTGGACCGCCGCCGGCAGCAGCTTGAGCAGCAGTTTTGCACTGGGCGGGAACAACGCTCGCCGGGCGGTCGCCGCGCTCGAATGCCTGCTCGGCGTCAGCTTGCCGCCGACGATCTGGGCATTGCGCGCCTCCAGAACTTTTTTTCAGACAGTGCCGGGCGAGCTGGTTGGTCCGGCGCCGATGCTGCTTACATCCCTGGCATGTCTGAGCCTGTTTTGCGTTGTTGCAGGGACGCTTTTCGTGGTTGCGACCCGGATGTACCAACAGGAGTGCGCCGTCTCCGCTCGCGTCGCCACCAGCTCGGCTTACTTGCTGGAGGCCGCTGGTTCCGGCTTCGGAGGGATCCTGGCCAGCATTGTGTTGCTGCGCTTTCTTGGGTCCTTCCAGATCGCGATTGTCGTCGTCCTCCTGAACCTGTGTATGGCAGCAGTCTTGTCGTTCCGGATGAGCCGCAAGCAGCTTGGGGCCGTGACGGTGGCAGCGGCGCTTTTTGCGATCCTTCTTCTTATATATGTTGCGCCGGCGTTGGACCGGTCCGCGCAGGCGCGCCTGTGGCGGGGATTCCACCTGGTGGGATCGCGCGACTCGATTTACGGCAACCTGGCGGTCATTGAGACCGGTAATGCGGAAACCGGCAATATCCGCAGCATCTATGACAACGGCGTGATCCTGGCCAACGCGCCGGACGAGAACGCCGCCGAAGAGGCGGTTCACTACGCGCTGCTGGAGCACCCGGCGCCGAGGCGGATTCTGCTGATCGGCGGCGGCGTGAACGGCAGCATTGCCCAAGCGCTGAAGCATCCCACCATCGAGCGGATCGACTACGTGGAGCTGGATCCCGCGCTCATTGACATGGCGCGGCAGTTCTTCCCCGTACAGTCCGCTCCGATTGTCTCGGATCCTCGGGTGCACATGCACTACGCGGATGGCCGCCACTTTCTCCAGCACTATCTCCGGCACTCTCTCAAGACGGCTGGCGACACATTCGACGTGATCATTCTTAATGTGCCCGACCCGCAGACCGCGCAGTTGAACCGGTTCTACACGGCCGAGTTCTTTCGTTCCGCTCGCGATCACCTCGCGTCCGGCGGACTGCTCGCCTTGCAACTGCGCTCGTCGGAGGATTACATCAGCCCCGACCTGGCGGAATTCCTGCGCTGCATTCACCACACCCTGCAGACAGTCTTCCCTTACGTTGTCACCGTCCCCGGCGAAACCATCCACTTCTTCGCCGCTACGCGGCCCGATGTTCTGACCGACAATCCCCAAACGCTGATTACAAGATTGCAGGAGCGGAACCTGAAGACACAGTACGTTCGGGAATACTTCATCCCCTTCCGCATGATGCCCGATCGCATGGAGCAGGTTCGCGAGCAACTGCGGCCGCTGACTTCGACGCCCGTAAATCGCGATTTCGAGCCGATCGCCTATTACTTCGACGTTGTGCTATGGAGCACGCAGTTCAAGTTGGGCTATTCCCGCTGGTTCCGGACCGCCGCGCACATCCCTTTCACCACCGTCATCGATGCGGTCCTTGTTGTCTTATTGTTTGTGGCGGTTCTTCTGGCGCTCGTGCCCGCTCGCGAGAAACGCGCCCGTTCCGCCGCAGCGTGCTGCATGGCTGCGACCGGATTCACCGTGATGGCTTTGCAGATTTTCCTTCTGCTGGCATTCCAGTCCGTCTATGGTTACGTTTACCACCAACTGGCGATCCTTATCGCCATGTGCATGGCAGGCATTGCCTTCGGAAGTTGGCTGGGCATCCGCCGTATTCGTTCCAGCGATAGTCCACCCTGCCGCACCATGTCAACGACCCAGTTCCTGCTCGCCCTTTCTGGTCCTGCGCTGATATTTGTGGTTAGCCTGCTGTCGAAGATTTCTGGGATGGCGACAACATGGTTGGCGGCGCAGTTTGTCTTCCCTGCGTTGGCTGCTCTCTGCGGAATGCTGGGAGGCTTTCAATTTCCTATCGCGACGGAGATCTACCTTCATAAAGATGACCGCAGCGGTCGACCAAGACTGGGTGCACTCTATGCGATCGATCTGCTGGGCGGATGCGTGGGCGCGCTTTTGTTGAGCAGTTACCTCATCCCCGTGTTTGGTTTCTGGAAAACTGCATGGCTCAGTGCGGCGGTGAACCTGGCGCCGGCTCTCCTGGCCGCGCGGGTAAGCCTGGAGGCAAAGGTGTCTCGGGCGTAAGCGCTTGCGGCTTGTTCTCGCCGAATACCACCGCTGTAAACATAAAGATGTCCGTGTTCTCATCCTTCCAGCAACCGGAGCGCATACCCGCTTTGGCGCAGGTTTCTTCCAGGAACCTCTGTCGATCCCATCTTTCTTCCACCGGCACCTGCGGAAGCAAAAGGCCCTCGTACGCGCCGTTCTTCATCAGCAAACCGTGCTGGCCAACCTTGATCTGTCGAATGTCCAGCACGCGCCGAAGAGGCGACAGCACGGAGATTTCATAATCGATTTGCGGCAACTCGGAGGCTGCTACCGGCTGGAATCGGGGATCGCGCAGAGCGGCCAGCGTAGCCGTGTCCCGCACGGTCATGTATAGAGGTTTCGCCGCAGACGTATAGCCGATGCACCCCCGCAGTTCTCCCGATTTGCGCAGGGTCACGAAGGCACCGCGCTCCTGATTCAGCACTTCGCTTGCGCTCGCGGTTGGTTCATACGGCTTTTTCTCCCGCACCGCGTACTCCACCGACTTGCGAGCCAGAGCCAGCAGTTCGCCTTTCTCGTGGCCATTCAGTGAGAATTGCGGTTCCACTGTCTTTCCGCTTGGAGTCTTCAAAAAGACGTCGGCGCTGTATCCGACCACGCGCGAGTGATCCCCGGTGATGTCGCCTGAATTGGCGTACTTGAGCACCACGGCTTGGTTCGCTCCCATGCGCTCGGCAGCAATCATTGCGGCCACGATGGGCGCGCCGCCACAGGCTTCCCAGATCCGCGCCTCGAAGTTCCGCGACATGCTGAAGTAGTCCCACGCCTGCAGTGCATTCAGCGTTTTATGGTCGATCTTCACCGCTTCGTCGTAGGGATGATAATGCGATAAATCGGAACTGGCCACGATCAGCGTATCGCTGCCCTGGATTAGCTTTGCCAGAGCCACGCCCAGCGCACGGCTGCTTTCGTAACTCTGGTCTCCCATGACGACGGGCACGACTTCGAAGTCACCCAGCACCCGTTGCAACCACGGCAACTCCACCTCTAGCGCATGCTCAGCGCCTTTCGGCGTGGGAACATGCCCCTGGCTGGAGAATTTGATGGTTGGACTCATCTGCACGAGTTGCTTGGCAAACGCTTTGTCTACCGGGACTACACCGAGCGGCGTCGCATAAGCGTCGCCCTCATAGACGGAAGTGAAATCAAAGGCCTCGTAGTGCGATGGTGCAATCACGACCACGCGCGAAAACTTGCGCCCTTTCAGCGCCGCGTACGTGTAGGCAGCGACGGGGCCGGAGAACTGATAACCGGCGTGAGGTGCAACCACAGCGAGGATCGGGTCGTTGATCGGCGGCGGAGACGCATGCGCCAACATGTCATCAATCATCGCCGAAAGTGTCTTTGGGTCGGCCGGATAGAAGCCACCGGCGACAGCGGCTTGTCTCACGTTCTGCGGATCGGCAGCACGGACGTGCTGCAATGCCGCAATCGCCAGGATCGCGATGAGTAGAGCCGCCAGCCAACAGATTTTGGAGCGCATCTTGATATTCATATGCGAGACCTCCTCTCGCACTCTCATGCGTGCCAAACACCAGGGATCGGCTCCTGGCAGAATGGGCAACTGCCCTTGCGGATCAGCATCCGGCTCGCCGTGAATCCTACGCGTTCCACCAACATGCGGCGGCACTTCGGGCAGTAGGTATTTTGCGCAGGATGTCCCGGCACATTGCCGATGTAGACGTAGTGCAGCCCCTCGGCGTCGGCAATCGCCTTGGCACGCTCCAGAGTGGGCACGGGCGTTATGGGCAGGTTCTTCAACAGGTATTCCGGATGAAATTGGGTAAAATGGATCGGCACATCCACGCCCAGGTTGGTCTTGATCCAGCGTGCCAGGCCGCGGAATTCGGCATCGCCGTCGTTCAGCGTCGGCACCACCAGGTACACGATCTCGGTCCACTTGTTCATCTTCCGCAAGGTGACCAGCGCGTCCAACACCGGCTTCAACTCACCCACGACAACATCTTTGTAGTAAGACTCCGTAAACGCTTTCAGATCGATCTTGACCGCGTCCATCTTTCCGTACGCCGTCTTCAGCGCCTCCTCTTGTATGTAGCCATTCGATACGACCACGCTGCGGATGCCGGCTTCGTGCCCGGCATCGGCTGCATCCATCAGGTACTCGCTGAAGACCACCGGCTCGCTATAGGTGTAGGCAATCGTCGGACAGTTGTGCTGTTTGGCCAGCTCGGCAACCAATTTCGGGGGCGCGTAGTCGGCGGGAACCTGCTCCGGACGCACCTGGGAGATGTCCCAGTTCTGGCAAAATTTGCAGTTGACGTTGCAGCCAGCCGTGGCCAACGAGAAAGCCAGCGTCCCCGGCAGGTAGTGAAACAGGGGCTTCTTCTCAATGGGATCGATGTGCGCCGCGCACACCCGCGAGTGCACCAGCGTGTAGTAGGTGCCTCCGCGATTCTCCCGCACACCACAATAGCCGCGTTCCCGATCTCCCACCGTGCATTCGCGCGGACACAGCTTGCACTTGATCTTCTTGTTGTTGGGAAGTTTCTCGTAGAACTTCGCTTCGACGGTGAATCGTGAATCATCCTGCTTCTGCGGACCAGCCCACGCGGGGATCGCGACCAGGGGCTGGGCAAATTCGCCGACGCCTAGAGCTGCTCCTGACGCCAGGGCGCACTTCAAGAACGAGCGGCGATCGAGCGGGCACGAGAACGGACTTCGCTCAACGCGGACAGCGGGACTCTCGCCTTCAGCTGCGCCGTCGGCCGGGACCTTCACGCCTTCTTGCGCATCGAGCTCGCGCGGCATATTGAACCCTCAATCACGCACCCGGCCTACACCTCGACAACCGCGATTCTCCTGGGCTCGTTCGTGCCCAGTCGATGCTGTGCATCGGCGGCGGTCGCGATGTAGTGGGGTGCTCTTTTATCGCCTTCCAGCGTCTGCAATCCTTTTTCGGCTCGCTTGCGCTCGATGATTTGCCAGCCCGTGTAGTCGAGCGCGACGGGATCCTGGGAAACGATCAGGGCATTGTTCTTCCAACTGTATTCCGGCTTGTATCCCGGTCCGCCTTCGAAGCAGGCCGTCGTCGCATCGCAGATGGTCAATCGCATCCTGGTTCTGATTTCCGGCAGCATGTTCAAGTCTGCGATGTAAGGATTGCAGCCGTTGGGGTGGTACTTGTTCGGATTATGAATGACGCCATACATGTTTTTCAGGGCCATGGTTACGCCGGCGCCGTCATGGTCTTTCAGCACCGGGACGTTGATCAGGACGTCGCAGCGTTGCGTCAGAATCTTCGACAACCGGCTGCCCACACTGCCATGCGTGACCAGCTCTTGTTCGTAATCGACGCGATCGGTGCCGAAGCATTGCACACGGTTTCCCCCGGTCGACACACGGAATCCAACGTGTTGCATTTCGTCGCTGTCGCGGTCCCAGACCACGATATCGTTCGCCTTGATTCCGGCCTCCTGCAACCGCTCGCAAATAGCTTCGACGAGCTGAAGGTTGCTGGAAAGTCCGCGCCCGCCAAGTGCATTCACTTTCAGTCCCACCGTCTCACCCGGGCGGACCAGCTTCTTCCACGGCTCAATCGGATTATCGCGGTCGAAAAGAGCCTGCATGGCACGATCCAGGAGGCTCAGCATCCGGTGCGAATCCACCGTGGCGCCCGTGCCGCGTAGCATGGCATCGCGCGCGATCACAACCCTGGATTTCGCGAGCGCCGCTCCTTGTTCTGCTGCTGTGAGCAGTCCCATCCTGCCGCTGGCGCCGAGAACCGCAGCGCCCGTGAGACACTTCTTCAGAAAATCCCGCCGACTGGCGCTGCGCATTGCGCTCATAAGGGTTCTCCGGGGAACCCACAACCAGCTCCGCAAATCCTCAAACTACCTATACCGCAATCCGTCTGACTTTTCAGTGACGAACCGCACTTCTGGCGATCATCACCTGGCAAGCCGCAGCTCGATACCGCGCCCTAGTTGCAAGAGCGCCTGCTGTGTTTCCGCCGATTCCTCATAGGCGACGATTCGCACCAGGCAAGCTCCCTTGCGGAAGATCAGGCTCTGGCTGGACAAGCGTGCGCCGTCTCCCAGTTGGATCGGTTTCACATCACCAACTGGCTCCGATTCGAAAACCTTCCTTACTCCCTCTGCATTTCCCATGGTGTAGATGTCCACTACCGCCTCGACCTTGTTCTGGAACTTGTAGTCGGTCGTAGACACTCTCTGCACCCCAGCCTTCAAGTACCGTTCCGCCTCGCCGTCGATGTACTTCCACAGGTCTGCCGCCTCGAAGGTCCGTGTATCTCCAGTCTTCGCCCAGCCGGCAACCTGATTGGTCGCAGGGAAAAATGATTGCTCAGTCTCCGGTTGACGTTTGCAACTGGCGTCCAAGAGCAGCGCGACAGCGAGCATGACCAGCAGCACTCCGCGGACTTTCACCTCGGCCTCTCTTTGCCACGGTTCAGCAGGATCTGGTTCGTTCGCGATCGGCTCTCGCCGATGCTGGTCACGTAAACTGCCGGGCGATCCTGAACCGGGCAGGCGTATTCGCACGCCCCACAGCCCACGCAGAGATGAGGATCAACCAGCGGTTGTTTTACCTGCTTCAGATGGCCCTCCGCATCCGCGACTTCGGCTGGTTGCAAATAGATAGCCTTGGGCGATGTCGGACACCACTCCTCGCAGACAATGCACGGTGTTGCCATGGCCCAAGGCAAACATCGCCCGCGATCCAAGAACGCCGTGCCCAGACTGATGGGCTTTGCGTCGCTCGAGACCCGCGCCTCCCAGCCCTTTTCTTTCGCCGTGATCTCCCAGATTGCACCGGTAGGACAAACCTCGGAGCACAGCACGCAACTGCTCTCGCAATAACCAATCCGCGGGATCATTACCGGCGTCCAGAGACCTTCCAGCCCCGCCTCGTTCAACGCGGGATGCAGCGCGTTGTTGGGGCAGACCTTCATGCACTCACCGCACCGTATGCAGCGCGACAGGAAATACTCTTCGTCCAGTGCGCCCGGCGGACGCAGCAACCGCTCATGGCGCTCGACTGCGAATCCGGGCGTGCTGCGCAAGAGAGGAACCACGACTGCTCCCGCCGCCAATCCGGTGAGCACCTTGCGTCTCCGCAGGTTCACACCGATGGACTTTTGGGCGGGGAAAAACTTGAACTGCAGGCCGTGCTCCGGACACTCATCAATGCAGTTCAGACAGAGATGACACTCCGGTTGACGCCACGGAACTCCGCCGATCGGATCATCGCCGCCCTGGCAGCGCAGCAGGCAGCGATTGCAGTCATCGCAGTGCTCCGGGGTCTTGACCAGTCCAAGAATCGACCAGCGCGAGACGATCCCGAGCAGAGCGCCCAGTGGGCAAAGCGCCCGGCACCAAAACCGGGTGAAGCGAAAATTCAGCGCCAGAAGAAAGATGAAAATCAGGCCGAGCCAAACCCCTTGCCGAAAGTACGGCTGTTGGAAACTGAGCAGCAGCGCTCCGAAAATGAAGTGCAACCCGCTGCCCGCCATCTGCACCGGTGCAAACCTGCTGTGTTCCATCGCGCGCAGCACGGCGTTCAGGGCATAATTCGTTCCCGGCAAAATGGATAGGCCGAGCGAGCGCACCAGCAGCGAGAAAGGATCCAGCCATCCGACGACCCCTGTGCCCAGTACGGCGGCCATTAAGGCCGCGACTAGAAGGTAGTACTTGGTCGTCTGCCAGCGCTTGTACCGGTTCGATTCAATCAGTTGTTTTCCGCGTTTACGCTCCGATCGCAGGCTGCTGAAGAAGTGGTGGATTGAGCCCAGCGGACAAATCCATCCACAGAAGAAGCGTCCGAGCAACATCGTCGGAATCAGAACGACCAGGCTCCACAACAGGCCGTGGTACAGAGCACGGCTGGAGATCGCATTCGACAGCGCCACCAGCGGATCCAATTGGAAGAACAACTGCACCGGATAGGGAAGCCGGATCTCGCTCCCGCCGGCATGCAGCGATCCGCGGAACTCCGTGCGGAGCAGAAGGAACAGGAACAATGAGAAGAAGACAATCTGCGAAAGCCAGCGCCACCTTGTCGGCTTAAGACGCACCTCGTACTCCTTGCATCTCCACGCAGCGGATCGGCGCGGCGCGCACTAAACCCTTGGCACTTTCTGAGCGCCCGACGCCGCGCTCTCAATGATCTGCCAGGCGGCTTCCGCATTCTGTGACCAAGATCACTTGTTTTGGCCCGCACGGGCCGAGATCAATCTATGCGCTACCCTCGTGAATGGAATCCACGAGAGTCGGACTGGAAACGCTGCGTTTTCGCAGCAATCACAGACAGAAGCATGCCCCGGAGCCTCCGCGTTGTCACGCGACTGCGGGACGCGGCTTGTCTTCGGGCGGCGTTTCAATATCCTCCAGTCTCTGCCTGCGATGCAGGAACACGTACGCGGCGAGCAAACTGAGCATCATCAGCGACAGAATCATGACGAAGAGCGCGAAAGCAGCCACATTTCGGATGGGGCCTGCGATCTCACGCTCTTCCTCACTGGCCACGACGATCCAGGGAAGGTTGGGAAAGGCGTCCTTCAATCCGGCATCGGCGAACCCGACGAGATAGGTCTCGCCCTTGGAAAACGTGGTGTAAAGGTATCCGGTTTCGCGACCCCGCAGGTTCCCGAGAGAGTCGCGGATCGCGCTGTATTCCTCGGAGCGCATCTTCAGCGACGGGGTTACGCCGGGTGCGTGGATCACGGTTCCATCGTCGCGCACCAGGAACAGTCGCCCGCTACGTCCCATCTGCTGCCGGCTCAGTCGCGTAAACAGGGGCGAGATATCGACCAGAGCGGTGACCGCGCCGATGAACCTGCCTGTGCCTTCCTGCAGGATGGGGTAAGCGATGCTGATGTAAGGCAGCCGGTTCTGTTCGTCATAGCGCACATCGGCCACGTGGATTGCGCCCTGCCCTTTGGAATACAGCACCGCCCAGTACTCGCGATCCGTCTGAAAGTAGTGCAGGGGCTTATCCGTTGCGGCCACGGTGGCGCCGGTGGTATCCGCAACCGTGATTTTCAGCAACCTCGGATTTAGCTCCCGCATGCGACGGAGGTGGCGGGCTACATCGGAGGTGAGGATGTTTCTCGCCAAGGCATCGCTCTCCGAGCTGTTCCATTTCTGCTCAATGCCTTCGATCTTGCTTTGAACGGCGTCCTCGGAAAGGCGCTCGTATTGGTGGTTTGCGGAAATGACTGCCTCAACGAGACTGGTGTCGTTGGCGATCACGCTCACGTCCCGCACCCGCCCGGCGATGAATTCGGAGGTGAACTCAGCCGAGGTGCGTGTCATGGAGCGGATGTTTTCGCCGGCCATCTGGCGAATTTGGCTGTGTCCTTGCAACGCTACATAGAAGCCGAACACAGTGAGCGGAACCAGAATCAAAAGGAGTCCGACAAGCACTCTTTGGAGAGAAGTACGTAGTTCCAGAGAATCGAGGGGCATAGGAACCTCCTCTACGGCGCGACGGCCGTCGTGCATGGATCGTGGATGGACCGCACCTGCGTCGCCCCAGGAAGTGGAAGAAACAGGTGTGCACCTCAACACTAGCGGGTTCAAACCAATCTGTCTGTGACTAATCGCACAGGGCGGTGCGCATTTCCGTGTTCAATTGAGTCTTCCGACAGCCTTTTCCGCAGCCTCCAGTATCTGGCCGTTCTTTGCCACCCGGGTGAGGGTGTTGATGTCGTCGAAGAGTGGCCGGTCTTGCTCAAGTTTCTTCACATGACTGCGGACAACCCGGTACACCGCCTCCGAGGCAGGCGAGGGTTTGACCGGCGCCCTCAGATCGAAGGCCTGAGCAGCCGCCATCAGTTCGATGGCGACGACGTGCCATGCGTTCTCCAGAATCTGCCGGGTCTTGATGGCCGTAGTCATGCTCATGGAGACGAAGTCTTCCTGGTCGGCGGCGGCTGGAATCGAGCCGGTCGCCGCCGGGTGACACAGCACACGGTTCTCACAAACCAATGCTCCAGCGGTGTACTGGGAGAGCATGAGGCCCGAGAACATTCCGGCGCCTTTGGTAAGGAAAGCAGGCAGCCCCATCGACAAATGAGGATTCAGGAGCCGATTCAGTCTGCGCTCGGAAAGAGCCGCCACCGTGGTCACTGACATGCCGGCGAGTTCGAGCGCGAACGCCAACGGAGTGCCTTGGAAGTTGGCGCCGGTGAGTACCAGATCTTCGTCCGGGAAGAAAACTGGGTTGTCGGCGGCGTGGTTGAGTTCGATCTCCAGCATGTACCGGCTCCACTGGAAGGCGTCTTTGGCGGCGCCGATGACTTGCGGGCTGGAACGGAGCGAGTAGGCGTCCTGCAATTTCTTGCCGGGTCGCTTGAGGAGTTCGGATCCCGCGGCTAGCCTGCGGATGTTCTCGGCGCAGGCCTGCGCTCCGGGATAACCGCGCACGTTGTGAATTCGCGGATCGTAAGCGGCCATGTTGGCGTTGAGGGCTTCCAGACTCATCGCCAGGCAGACTTCCTGCGTCTTGAGCCACCTTTCCGCATCGTAGAGTTCCAGGCAGCCCATGCCGGTGGTGAGATCGGAGCCATTGATGGTGGCCAAGCCATCCCGTTCGCGGAACG
>Ga0187865_1001686_pt1 | contig 23977 bp, 23 predicted proteins | sample June2016WEW_11_1_2_FD_132989 | JGI IMG/M metagenome (GOLD analysis project Ga0187865, IMG submission 132989) | Peatland microbial communities from SPRUCE experiment site at the Marcell Experimental Forest, Minnesota, USA - June2016WEW_11_100 | ecosystem: Environmental > Terrestrial > Soil >...
GGAACCTTTTGATTTCGCCATGCGCAATCCGCAAAGAAGACCCCGGATGCTTTTCCTTTAAATCTGAAACTCGAAACCGATTTTATTACCAGGGTTTTTCGATGTAAAGGGTCTGGGCCTCTTCCTTGCTGCCCACTTCCCCGTACACGGCGATGAGTTCGGCGGTTTCTTTTTTGGACATATTCATGAAGCCGTGGATCTCCCCGTGGGGGATGTACACGAAGTCTCCCGCTTTCACGATCGCTTCCTTCAGCTCGTGATCCGGACCGTAGAAGATCTTCAGGCTCCCTTTCAGGATGTACCACAGCGCATCGGTCCAGATGTGGAAATGCCTCTGGTTCCGGCCGCCCGGCGGCACGATGCTCTTGGCCATGGTGTTCTTCACCCCCGGCACCGTTTTCTTGTCGATCCCCCATCCCACGGTCAAGGGCGGCTGGTACTTCTTGTCTTTTTTCGTCTGCGGCGGTTTAATGACTTTGATCATTTTTCCCTCCCATCATCAAAAAAACTCCACATCCCAAACAAATCCCGATCGCCGAAACACAGAATTCCAAACTCATTGTTGCATTGTTGTTTGGTTCATCGGAGCTTGAACTTTGGGTTTTATTTGGACTTTGGGATTTGGAATTTGCCTTTTAGTCTATTTTAACTCCTTCTTTGTGCAGTTCGCCCAGCAGCTTGGCCATCTCGGCGGTTTCCTTCTGCCAATACCTGTCCAATTCAGCGCCGTTCATGAACTGGACTTCGCCACCCAGTTTTTCGATGGCTTCGACAAAAGCTTTGTCCTGGACGGCTTTGGCGGTCATTTCCCGGAGTTTTTCCACGACGGGCGCGGGCGTCTTTTTCGGAGCAACCAACCCAACCCACATGTAGCTTTCCGCATTCACGCCCAGCTCTTTCAGCGTGGATACGTCCGGGATTGCCTTGACCCGGCGGTCGCTCTGCACGGCCAGGATTCGCACTTTGTTCCCCTGGGCCAGGGGAATGGTGGTGATGGTAAATTGGGTGGTGAAATCCACATGCCCCCCCACCGCCGCCGACAGGCAGGGGCCGCCCCCTTTGTAGGGGACATGACGGAACTTCAGTCCGTAGGCCCGGGCGAATAACTCCGCCCCCAGGTGGGAAGGAGAAAGGATCCCGGCGGAGCAGAAGGCATATTGGCCCGGCTTGGCCTTGGCGGCTTTCACCAAGTCAGCAACGCTCTTCCAGGGGCTGTTGGCCGGCACGCTGATCACCGTGGGGATGAGCGTCAGTGAGCCGATAGGGACGAAGTCGTTCCGGGTGACTCCCGGTTTCTTCCCGTTGATGATGTCCCATTCTACAACCGTCGTGGTCATGGTCGAACCAAGAAGAAGCGTATACCCATCCGGGGCCGCCTGGGCAGCCGCAATCGAGCCGATCATGGTGCTTGCCCCGGGCTTGTTAACCACGACCATGGGCTTGCCCAGGTACTTTTCCGCCACGGCGGCAAAGGCCCGCCCCTGGGCGTCATGGGCTCCTCCCGGAGCCTGGGGGTTGATGACCGTGATGGCCCGCTCAGGGTAATCGGCTACGGCGGCGGAGGCTCCCCAAAGGGCCAGGGATAACAGAAGGGACAGCGCTACCGTTCTTTTCATTTTCCGTGAATCCTCTCTTTCATGTTCTTTTTCAATCTTCCTCCATGCCGCCGGAAAGGAAAAGTGCGGCTGCGAGGGAATAAAAAATCATTGTATCACGCTTCTCTATCTTTGACCGGCTTCAGGCTCCGCAGAATACTCCAGAAGAGCAGGAAAGCGGCTACGGCTATGAAACCGAGGGCCATCGGGCTCCCCCAGAAAATGGCGAACGAACCGCCGCTGCGCATCAGGGCCTGGCGAAAAGATTCTTCCAGAGTGGGACCAATGATTAAGGCCAGGACAAAGGGCGCCAAGTCGTATCGGAGCTTCCGGAAAACATACCCCATAACCCCCGATCCCAGCAGGATTACCAGGTCAAACCGGCTCAGGCTGATGGAATAGGTCCCGATCAGGCAGATGAGGAGGATGATCGGGAAAAGAATCCGAAAAGGAACCCGGAGGAGGTTGACAAAGAGGCCCACCAGGGGCAGATTCAACGCCACCAGGATGACATTTCCGATATACATGCTGGCGATGAGGGACCAGAAGAGCTGCGGCTGCTCGGAGATAAAAAGAGGACCGGGACGGATCCCATGGATCAGCAGAGCGATCATCATGACGGCTATGGCGGGCCCGGTGGGAATCCCCAACGCCAGAAAGGGGACCATGGCTCCCCCGGTGGCCGCATTGTTGGCCGTCTCCGGTCCGGCCACTCCTTCGATCCGCCCGGTGCCGAACTCCTCCGGCCTGCTCGCCAGGCGCTTTTCCACGATGTAGCTGAGGAAGCTGGAAAGCACATGAGCCGAACCCGGAAGGAGGCCGACGAAGAAGCCCAGGCCCGAGCCTCGCAGGATCGGCCCGATGGAGGCCCTGAATTCCTGCCGGTTGGGCAGGAGCTCACGCAAACGGGGCTGGTAAAATTCGTGGACCAGAGTATCTTCCGTGGCCGAAAGAATCTCCCCGATTCCGAACATTCCCATGGCCACGGGTACAAAGCCGATGCCGTCGAAAAGGTCGCGGATGGCGAAGGTGAACCGGTAGGCCCCGGTGAGGTTGTCCATCCCACCGTCCCCACCAGCAGACCGAGGATGATCATGGCCATGCTCTTTAGGAACGAACCCGTGCCCAGGGACCCGAGGAGGATAAAGGCCACCAGGAGAAGGGCAAACATTTCGGCGGGCCCAAATTTCATGGCCAGGCTGGCCAGCGTCGGCGCCAGCAGCATAACCCCCAGAACACTCAGCGTTCCGCCGACCCAGGACCCCCAGGCGGCGATGAAAAGGGCCGCCCCCGCCCTCCCTTTCTTGGTCATCTGGTAGCCGTCGAGGCAGGTGACCACCGACGCGGACTCCCCGGGGATGTTCATCAGGATCGAAGTGGTGGACCCTCCGTACATGGCCCCGTAATAGATCCCGGCCAGCATAATGATGGCCCCGGTCACATCCATACCGTAGGTCGCGGGAATGAGCAGGGCGATTCCCGCCAAGGGGCCGATGCCCGGAAGCACTCCCACCATGGACCCCCAGAGACATCCAAGGAAGCAGAAATAGATGTTCTTGAGGGTGAGCGCGGTTAGAAATCCCATCCACAAATTATGGAAAACGTCCATCGAAAGCGCCCCCCAAACCCAAACCTACAGAACCCGGGGCCCCACCGGGAGTTGGAGTCCCAGAATCGTTCCGAAGAAATACCAGCTGCTGATGGCGATGATGGCGGTCAGCGCCACGGCAGCTCCGGCCCGGAAACGGCAGACCCAGAAAAAGAGCAGGAATAAATATCCGGCGGAACCGGCCAGGTAACCTAAGCCTTCAAAAGCGGAAATAAAGGCAGCGCTGAGAATGATGATCTTCCAGACCGTTCCCTTCTCCCGGAGCAGCCTGGACCAGTTGAGTCTTCCCTGTCCTCTTTCGGCGAAGAGCAGCAAAACTCCGATCGCTGCAAGCAGCACCGAAAGGATGAGAGGGAAAACCCCGGGCCCGGGTTTTTCCAATGTCCCCATGGGGAATTGAACGGATTGGACCAACGCTAAAATTCCCACGATGAGAAACAGCAGGCTTCCTATGCGTTCTTTACTCATACCGCGCCTGAGGCAGGCCGGCCCCGGTTATTCCTGAAGGCCTTTTAGCGGGTTTTTTTAACCTGATCCGGATAGATGGTGAACTCCAGGGCGAAGAGGTCGCGGTGGTCGACCTTCATTTCACGGAGGGCCTTTTCGTAGGTCGCGCTTCCCGCTAAGGCTTCCTGCCAAGCTTTTGATTTGGGAATCTCCGCCGCCTTGAGTTCATAAGTAGCCAGGAACCTCTGCTTCCCCGGGCCGGCGCTGTAGAGCTTTCGTTCTTCGGTCGGAATGTTGGAGATCCCCTCATCGATCTCATAGAGGCGGGCCCGGAGGACCCCCGGGATTTTCCCGACTTTCGGCAGATGCTCTTCCCCAAACCACTTCACAATGGCTTCATTCTCGGACCCGGCATCGAAACGCAGGGTGAGATAAAACGGGGAATCGGTTGGAAGTTTCTCCCCGGCCCCTTTGAGCAACCGGTAGATCGTCCGCACCGAGTTCCGGTAGTGGCTCAGGGCTTCGCGGGTCCTCTCATCGGGTTCATTAAGCGACTGATGGTAGGCTTTCCCGCCCAGATCCGAGGCCTCCGCAGTCTCATAGCAGATTAAAAAATCGGGAGCCCCCTCCAAACCATGGTACCGGTGTCCCACATACCACCCGGTCGTGGCGATGCGCAAAACCATGTGTTCTTTGCTGTGCCATTCTCGGAATCGGGGGATAAAATTCTTGTCCACGTCCGTCCATATCCCCAAAAATCCCTTCAATTCTTTTATGTCCATAATGCCTCCGTCACAAACTCCATTCTTGCTTTCTTTCCAACGAGACCCGGTAAAATTCGTCATGCCCGCGGAAGAAGACATCCAGCGTGATGAACTAAAACTCGGGCGACAATTTTTTATTACTTTCCAATTTAACCTTCAGAACTTCATAAGGGGCCCGGCCGCGAAGAGAACCATGAGGCCGATGGAAATTGTAATAATCCTCTCACTCCTTCAATTTCCGGTTTAAACCCACATCGCCAGTATACGTTAAAAGCTGGTAAAACTCCATATCGTCCGTACCATGAGAACGCTCCACTTTCCCAATTAACCTCGGAGTAGGGTTATAGGTGATCGCTGGTCCTTGGCGTGAATACGTCGAGTGCATCCTGGGGTTTGGAGGTTTTCTTCGGTTTTCAGGGGCCTGTGTTGAGGTTAAAATAGAAAAGCCGGGAAGCGTCGAGGACGTTTGAGGGGGTTCCGGAGGGATACCCGACGGAACATTGATCGTCCATGCTGTTTTTTAAAGCAGTTGCCGGCCGGTCGAGGGAAATCCTAAGATTTCGCGCCCTAAGAATTCCCTCGTAAAGGCTGGGCTTTTTGAATTTCCAGCATTATTTCATCTCTTGCCTTTGGGTCCATCCGTTCCATAACCCGCAAAACGGTCTCCTCGAATTCCGCAAATGCTTCCGTATTATACATAGTCTTCAAGATTTCAAGCTGAAGGGATAGCTGGCCCTTAATCGTATCCATGACTTTAATGGCCAACTCACGGGGGTCTTTGAATTTATATTCTTTGATGACTTCCTCTTTGTTACCGATCCGGACCTTTTTGCCCGATACCTGGCTCTCCAGAATTTGGAGGGCTACATTATCGCCCCGGTCCAAGCCATCAAGAGGTCGAGTAATTCATTGGCGTATCGGTTCACTTTCAGAAGCTGCTGAGAAGCGTTGATATGCTCTCGAACCACTTCCGGGGCTTGCCTCACCGCTACGTGCCTGGCAACAGCAAGGCCTACTTCCTTGGCGGCCTTGGAAATGGCCATTTTAGACACACCGAAGATCTCGGCAATTTCCGTCTGTGATTTCCCTTCCCGGATCAACCGGGCTAATTCTATCCTATCAAATTTCGCTTTTCCCATAATTTACCCCTTCCAGGTAAACCTCCAGTAAACTGTTTTGAAGGCCGATTTCGATCTTTTGTGATGAATTCATTTAGGTTTATGGTCGTTTACTGTAAACCAGACCTTCCTGCCCTTTCGTTTCGACCTTATTTGACTTGGGTTTCCGAAAAGAAAAGAGCCACCTCTTGGCTTCATCGTAGGAGGAGACCAAGAAGCTCGATTGCCTACCACTTAATCTTCCGGAGCTACGCGATGATTTGTTGGGGGAGGATTTGATTACGGCTCCTCCCCCCCCTCGAATTTTTTGCATGCTGCAAACTGGTGAAAATGGGTGCAACTGGGGTGCATTTCGGTGAAAAAATCTTGCATCCCCCATGATTTACTTCCAATAATTTCAACTACTTATCAATTATCCGGCCAATCCCCTCTTCGGCACCATAATGGAGGGAAAGGCGTAATCCTGATGGGTTGCGCCTTTTCTATTTCTGGTGGATGCGCTTGCGGCGCGTTCGGGGCGGCGGCTGAACGATTGACAACTGCCCCATCAAAATTGACCTCCAGAACTGCTTCCAGGATCCCTCTGCCAAAAAGTCTCTTCCAAATTTTCAAAACACAGTAGTAAGAAATTGGGGAAAAAGAGAAATTCTTTTCCATTTTTTCCCCGATGCGTGAAGAGATAAGGTCTTTAAAAGTTTATAATATTGAATGGTTACCAGCCTATAGCGAGTTGGATTATTTTTTGCATATTTGATAAATGAAGATATGATCGAATAGGCGGGGAACGAAACAATTAGCAGCAGTGGAGATTAAAAATGGGTAGTAAATTCAGCTTCTCAATCCCCCTGAAAAATATTAAGGAGTATGCCAGGAAAGTTGTTGAGTTACCACCCCTGCCTGATTACATAACCAAAAGAGGGCCCTACATCCATGAAGCCGCTAAAATAATGGTTATATACGAGTTTGACAAAGCGAAAATTGCAGATGCATGGGAAATTATCTGGAAACACCTGGATGCATTTCGTGGTATTCCTGGATTCACTCTTTCTGCTCCCATCTTGAGAGAAGTCCAGGAGGTTAAAGGGTCCAGAATTAACCCAGAAAAGCAGGAAATGCCTAAACCGTTCTTGCAGAATTCCCAGACCTTTGAATAAATTGGGAGGAATAATTTATGGCTTACCAAGAATCGATAATGACAACAAAAGAGGACCTTGTTGAGAGGATTGAAACCATTCTAGAGGCCGATCTGGAGTTCCTCTTAAAATTAGCTCCTAGAGAGCTTGGAATTTTAGCGACCTCTCTAAAAGATTTAGTTGACCGGGAGAAAGAATACATTTGAGAGATTCGCGTCGGGAATCGATCGATTTATGTTTGCAAAGATAGACTTAGCGGGTCGGACGGAAAAAGGGGGCCCAAACCTGGATAACTCATCGTGGGATAGATCGCGAAAGAAGATCGGCTGTCTCCTCACGAATGTAGAGATTTTCTTCGGCTAATCGGGTGCTAGACTGACTGAAGCAGATAAGGAAGAAAAACTTAGGAATAGTGCAAACTGGGTTATCTTAGCGCTCCTTTTTCTGGTAGTCGTTTTCTTCTTGGGGGAAATGTAATTCTCTCTATTCGACAAAAAGGAGAAACAGGGTCATCAGGGCGCTACCTTTCGCTCCCCACTCACACCGTAGAAGAAAAACCGGGAAGTTAAACGCCTTCGAATTACCCGAGAAACCCGGATGATTTGAAACGGGCTCTCCTTTTTAAATATTTATAAATTGCATATCTTGAAACAGGAAGCTGAGATCCCCAAGAGTTTTGAATAAAATTGCAGGTAAGAGATTTGTGGATCAGCAAAGATTCAGGACGATGACAAAAGAAAACTTGGCGGATCGGCATATCCATCTTCATACTCATGAGGTTAGGCCGCAGCGTTGGCTACGTCGTAGGAGTAAGATTGGCAAAAAATTTCTTTCAAGACTCCTGAGCGGAGTGCTCCTTATTGCAGGCCTTGTCGGAGGGTGGTGGCTCCGGTGGTGGAGGTGACTATGCCCAAACTATGGCCCGCAGATCAGGAACAAATGCTGCGGTTGAGATGATTACGAAGGTCCTAAAAAACGACATGGTCAAAGTTCTTTTCAGTTAAACGAGAACTTATGAAAGTAAGCGCCATTTCCTAATGTATGAGACTTAGGATGCCCTTCAAACAATATTTCGTCAAGTACTGGCTCCCCGTTGTCTTGGGGATGGGTTTCATCTTTTGGATGTCTACCGAAACATTTTCCTCACGGAATACATCTTCGTTGGTCACAACAGTCCTGGGTTTTCTAGTCCCCGAAATCTCATCGCAGGAGACGGAATTGATACATGCCTTTATTAGAAAGTCTGGACATGTCATTGAGTATTTCATCCTGGGTCTTTTGCTGTTTCGTGCTTTTCGTGGAGGCTCCAATGCATCGTTCAACTGGCGATGGTCTCTTTTCGCTCTGACTGTGGTCGTACTCTGGGCTGCCGGCGATGAATTTCACCAATTTTTTATTCCCACGCGGACGGCTTCCGCTGTGGACGTGGGCATAGACACAGCAGGTGGAATGTTCGCGCAGGTTGTAAGCGCTTTGCGGCATCTTTACAGGATGGAATAGAAGTACAACTGTTTTTCTAAATTCTGAGTAGGGATTAAGTAAAGATGGCGCCCTATTGCAAAATATTGTAAACGGGGACAAAGCGGGCGTATTTCAGAGCACATTTCGTGCAGTCTTCAAAAGATTGGGCTTAATGATTTCAAGCGGCTATCTCTCCCCCGATTGAGTCCCTTTTTGGGCGGCATGTAAAATTCCAGGCGGTCTTCGAGGCCGCCTTTTTTATTTCGCATTAAGGAGACACGGCAAGTTTCTGTTGAGAAAATGCTTTGTCTGGTGGCAGGTCATCAGGTATCATTGAGATAGCGTCAGGGCGAGGAATATTAATAAGGGAGCGACGCTAATCTTGGCCATGGGCACCGTTTTTAGGGAAAGGAGGGGGGGATGGACAACGATCATAAGGATGAAAGGGCGACTCACGAAATTTACTGGGAGAGCCTGTCGAAGGCCAACCCGAACGAAGTCTGCACGCGAACCGGGGCTAACTACAGTGAAGAGAGGAAGGGCTACTTCCTGCCGGTCCTCAACCAGAAATATTTGATCCTTCCCGGAGAAAAGAAAGTTTTTTGTATGCGTGGGGATTTCTGCGAAGAAGAAACCCTAAGAGATTATTTTTATCTAATGGTTTTGCTCTACTTGTTGAAGGCCCAGGGAGGGGAACCCACCCGTACGTGGATCAGCGAAAAAGAACTGAAAGGAGGGACTACTTTTTTCCGCGGCCCCCATGCGCTCCGGACTGAGGAATTGAAGACCACTTTCGGGAAGAACCCTGAAGCTTTTGCTCTCGCCGGGAAGAGGTTGGGCGGAGTCGAGCTTCTCTTCGGAGATAAAGCTTTTTCCCTAACCGTTTTACCAAGAGTTCCCTTAGCCTTTGTTCTCTGGAAAGAGGATGCGGAATTTCCTGCCCAGGTAACGGTCATGTTCGACTCCACCATTCAGAAGCACTTTTCCCTCGACGGAATCTGGTGCATCGTGGCTGAGGTCAGTGAGCGCCTTTTAGAAGCCAGGGAGCCATGAAGGGAAAGATCGCCTATGTTGTTGCCGACCTTGAAGGATCTACCGGCGCCTGGACCAAAGCCCATACCCTGTTAGGCCCAGAGTGGCAGGAAGCCCGGGTAGAGCTGACCCGGGATATTAACGCTGTTGCCGAAGCTCTATTCGAAAGGAACGTTAAGGGGGTGGTGGTCAAGGACTTCCACCGGACCGGATATAACTTCATTCCTTCTTATCTGGATAAACGGGTAAAGCTCGTATCCGGTTATTACAACGGACCGGCAGTGGGTTATGGGAAACTGTACGGTGCCGACTTCGCTCTCTTTGTAGGACTCCACGCCTCGGGGGGAAATGAGAGAGGTTTTCTTGCTCACACCCTCACCAGCCGAATTGCCGAGATCCTGGTCAATGGGAAGAGAATCGGTGAATCAGAACTCTTTGCACCCGTACTCTCAGCCTTTCGAATACCGGTGGTCTTCTTTTCCGGATGCCCCGCCGCCTGCCAGGAAGTGAAGGAAAGAATGAATTGGGTAGTCACCTATGCCATCCCCAAAGATCCCCTGGTTTATCAGGATGCAGAAAAAAGAAGAAATCATATTGCCAGGATGCGGGAAGGATTGGGGAAAAAGATTAAAGAGATACCCGACCCGGAAGGGTTACCGCTTTTTGTTATGAAACCCCCTTTTGATTGTCAGGTGACCTTCCAGGAAGAAACAGAAGCCCGGCGCATGAATGCTTGGGGTTTTCCCCAGAATGGCAGGGACATCCGTTTCCACGCAGAAGAATTTTTAGAGTTATACCAGAACCTTTTGAAGATTGCCTATTTCCCAAAACTTGCTTACACGCTTCGCAAACTGGTGATCCCCTTGACCCGGGTTGTGTGGAAGATTCAGTCTTTGAAACACCTCTGATAAATTCGGAGTGCGGAGTTCTGAGTTCGGAGTAAAAAACCTGCTGAATTTCAGATTGAAGATATCTCTTTTAGAGATTTTTCAATCTGCATTCCGCAATCCGAACCCCGCAATTCCCCTTGACTTTCCGCTCTTCTCTTTTTACTATTAGAAAACCAGCGGGGCGTAGCGCAGCCTGGTAGCGCACTTGCTTCGGGAGCAAGGAGTCGGAGGTTCAAATCCTCTCGCCCCGACCAGAAATTCAAAGGACTTAGCTCTGGGAGTTAAGTCCTTTTTTCTTTTAGGAGTTGATGTAGGGTCGCCCCTGGGGTGTTGGGTCGGAAGTTATTCCCCCGGGACGAAACGGCCAAAACGAGCCCCGAGGGGTCAGGTAAAAGTATTCATTTTCCAACGGTCGTTAAGAGATTATGGTCCGGCCAGTTTTCAAAAAAAGAGGGCCATAGCTGTGAGGATTAACTGGATGAAGAGGCCTTTGGAAATTTCTTTGGGGAGCGATCAGTGGGAAGATCTGGAAAAATCTCAAGGGAGAATAAAGAATTTCTTGCCCTGTAAGGAAAATCGGGATATAAGCATGGAAACCAGCACCAGACCTTCTTTTCCGCTAACTCGACCAGACTAATCGGGTAGAAATTTCGCCTATTGGACGAATTCCTCATTGAAAAAATGCCTCCAATTAGGGATAATAGGCGCCTAAGGAGGGATGATGAAAGGGACGACTTTGCTGGGGGTATTGGTATTCTTTTTGCATATTTTTGTTCTGAGCCCTTTTTCTTTGGCCGAAGCGGGGTTCCTTAAGAGACCCCTTTCATTCCATCAGATTACGACCAAAGACGGGTTGTCGAGTGAAATGATTTCTGCGGTTGCTGTTCAGGGGGAAGAGGTCTGGTTCGGTACTTACGCCGGGGGAGCGACCCTTTATGACCGCTCAAAAAATTTCTTTAAAACCTATACCACCAAAGGAGAACCTCAAGAGAAGGACGATGGCGTCAGCATCAAATGGAAGAACCACCTAGCCTATAACCATGTGTCGGTTATCCTTCCCGACAAAGATCGCCTCTGGTTTGGTACTTATTTTTATGGATTTGGCGGTGGAGGAATCTCCTATTACAACCCTAAGAAGAAAAATCCCTGGAGACCTTTCACCACGAACAAAGATTTAGCCAAGAAAATCGTCTCCCTGGCAATCGATGGAGACATTCTGTGGGTCGGGTCTGAAAAAGGCTTATCGGTTCTGGATAAGAAGACGGAGAAATGGAAATCCTTTTACTCCGTTAAGGATGGCCTTGCCGGCAATTTTGTCAACGCTCTTCTGGTTCAATCGAATTTCCTCTGGACGGGAACCAATGTGGGGGTTAGCCGTCTGCACAAGTCTCAAAATACCTGGAAGACCTATGCGCAGAAAGAGGGTTTGATGGACCTGGAGATAAAGTCTCTGACGATGGTAAGGGAGAAGATCTGGGCCGGAAGCAGCAAAGGAACCCTTTGCGAATATGACCCGGCATCAGACCGCTGGAAGAAAATCGAACCTACCGACCCCTTGAAAAACGGTGGAATTAATTCTCTGGCTGTGATTCAAGGAAAAGTATTCGTCTGCCGGGATAACGGGGTCAGCGTTTATGGAATTTCTCAAGGCGAGTGGGATTCCATTACCAGTGCCGATGGGCTGCTGAGCAATACCGTCTTCTGTGCGGCAGAAGACAAAGATGGCGTGTGGTTCGGGACCGATCAGGGTGCATCCCGGCTCAATCGTTTACCGTGATCGAGGGCAAAAAGTATCTCCCGAAAAGGAATTTATCCCAGATCAAGCGGATTGGCGAATTTTTCAGCAAATGCTAAAAGGTAAGGAAAGGTGCAGGTATGGATTGGTTTTCCAAATCGAGACTGACTAGAAGGCAATTTATTAAAGGAGCCGCTACGGCAGTGGCCCTGCCCAAGATGTTTTTCCTCGGCGTTCATTCCCGCCCCTCCATGGCTTATGCCGCCGGGGATGCGGACCTGGTCATCGCCCAGCAGGGAACCCCAACCCAGCTCCTCCAGGCAGCTATAGCTCCCTTAGGAGGAATGGGCCGATTTGTGAAGAAAGGGCAGAGGGTGGTGATCAAAGCCAATATCGCCTGGGCCCGAACGCCGGACCAGGCCTGCACCAATAACCCCGAGTTGCTTTCATCCCTGATCAAGATGTGCTATCAGGCCGGAGCCAAGCGGGTGGCGATTTGGGACCACACCTGCGATAATTATCAGTTTTGTTTTTCCCGATCGGGGTTAAAGAAGGTAACCCAGGAGGCGGGGGCGGATATTTTTTCCGGCCACGGCCGGAATGTCTACAAGCAGGTTGAAGTCCCCAAGGGGAAAAAACTCAAGACCGTGGAAATCATCCAGGATGTGCTGGACACGGATGTCTTCATCAATTTCCCCATCCCCAAGCAGCATTTTGCGACAGAACTCACCCTGGGACTGAAGAACTTCATAGGGATCGTCTGGGATATGGAACAGCTCCATAAGATCGACCTCCATCAGTGCATCGCCGACCTTAGTACCATTCGGAGGCCGGATCTGGTAATCGTCGATGCCATCCGGATCCTCACAACCAACGGACCCAAGGGCCCGGGAAAAACCGAGGATATCGGAGAAGTCCTGGCCTCCACGGATATCGTAGCGGTAGATGCCTATGCCGCAGCCTATTTCAAACACCCCAAGACCGGCAAGCCCTTCAAGCCGGCGGAGATTCGGTTCGTCAAAAATGCTTACGACTTAGGACTGGGAGAGATCAACCTTTCCAAGGTTCGGATGAAAAAGGTTAAAGCGGCATGACCGGAAAGATTCAGGTCGTGAGGAGAACCCTTCAGGCCGCCTCCTTCTTCTTTCTTCTTTATCTAATCCTCCAGGCTGCTTTTCCCCTTGAAGTGAAGATCCCGGTCGATCTTTACCTCCGACTGGACCCCTTTATCGGGATGGTCACCCTTCTCACTCAGGGGGAAGTGATCGTCAGGATGCTTCCGGCCTTCGCGGTTTTGCTCCTGGTGATCATCTTCGGCAATTTCTTCTGTGGATGGTTCTGTCCCATGGGGGCAACCATCGACTTCTTCGACCGAATCCTCTTCCGGGAGAAGAAAAGGACCCAACCTTTTAATGACCAACCCATTCGAAGATTCCGCTACGGGGTTTTTGTCTTTTCCCTGGCCTCCGGCCTGATGGGCCTACAGGTGCTGTACCTTCTCGACCCTATCAGCCTCATCACCCGAACCCTGGTCATCGCTTTTTATCCCCCTGGGGTCTATATCTACAATCATCTTCTGCCGGAGATTCAACGGTTCCTCCCGAAAAACCCTTTTATCCTTCCCACCCCCAAGTTGCCGGTCTTCAAGGTCAATCTCCTCATCTTCCTTTTCTTCTCTGCCATTCTGGCGCTGGGAGTGGTTCGGAAGAGGTTCTGGTGCCGCTACCTCTGCCCTCTGGGAACCTTATTTTCGCTCACTTCACGCCTGCGCATCGTCCGGCGCGCGGTGAGTGAAGATTGTATCCAGTGTGGGAAATGCTCGAAGGAATGTTCGATCGGGGCGATTCCGGCGGAGGCTCCCCAGCAATATCGACAGCAAGACTGCATCTCCTGTTTTCAATGCCGGGAATGCCCGCCGAAAGCCGTCTCTTTTGGTTTTGCCCTTCCCCGGTGGAAAACAGCGGAGGGAGTCTCTCTCTCCCGCAGGTATGTAGTGGGATCGTTGGCTTTCGGGTTCTTATCGGCTCTGGCGATCAAAACGAACCCTCTCCAGACGGAAAGCGGCCTAAAAAATAGCCGGCTTATCCGGCCCCCGGGAGCCCTTCCGGAGAAGAAATTCGTTTCTGCCTGTACGGGCTGCGGAGAGTGTTTGAAGGTTTGCCCCAATAATGCCCTCCAATCGACCTTCTTGGAAGCGGGACTTGCCGGCCTTTACACCCCCAGGCTGGTCCCCCGTATCGGGTATTGTGAAGAGTTCTGCAATTTTTGTGGAAGAGTCTGCCCCACTGCAGCCCTGCAAGTTCTTTCCATCGATGAAAAGCGCCTGATCCAGATGGGTGTGGCCCATATCGACAAGACGCGCTGCCTCGCCTACGATCAGGATAAAATCTGCCTGGTCTGTAACGAACAATGCTCCTACCATGCCATCGTGGGGGATGAGAAGAAGCGACCCATTGTAAAAGAAGAGAAGTGTACCGGGTGCGGCATCTGTGAAAACAAATGCCCCGTCGATGGGGAGTCGGCCATCATCGTCCACACCTCCGGCGTTCAGAAGAAAATCAAGCCCGAAGCTGAAACCAAGGCCTAAACAATTGCGGAATTCAGATTACGGAATTAGAAAGACGAGAGAATAAAGAATCCGAAACCTGAAATTGAGTTGCCGCTTTCCTTTTCCCCGCCGAAGCGGATCCTAAATTTCCTTCCTCCAGGTTGCAACAGAAGTTGGGACAAAGCAGCATAAAAGGTCGAGTCTAAAGCTGCATTGACTTTCAACCCCCTCTTGATCTATCTTTTCATTGCAGGATGAACCTCGGGAAGGAAAAGGAGCAGGCTATGAGTGAATGGAAAAAGACCTCCTGTGTACTTTGCTATAGTAATTGCGGTCTGGAGGTAACCACCGAGGGGAGCCACATCCTCAAAGTCAGGGGCGATAAAGAAAACCCTCGATCGCAGGGGTATATCTGTCGGAAGGGCGCGAACATCGCCTATTTCCAGAATAACCCGGAAAGGCTGAAGTTCCCCTTGAAACGCGTGGGAGATCGTTTCGAGCGTATCTCCTGGGAGCAGGCTCTGGATGAAATCACGGCCAAGCTCAAAGAGATCTGGGGGCAAAATGGTCCTCGTTCGGTGGCCTACCTGGGCGGTGGTGGCCAGGGCTGCCATTTTGAGGCGGCTTTCGGGGTTCGCTTTCTGCACGGCTTGGGATCAAAGAACCACTACAGCCCTATCGCCCAGGAACTGACTGGCTATTTCTGGGTGCAGGGTAAGGCCTTTGGCCGGCAGTACATGCACCCGGTCCCCGATATCCAGGGTTCAGACTTTCTGGTCTTCTGGGGCGCCAACCCCATGGTCAGTCACGATATCCCTCTAGCCCCAGTTGTTCTCCGGAACAAGAAAAAAGAGACGGGCTTCCTCCTGGCTGTGGTAGATCCAAGAATGACAGAGACGGCCAGGCTGGCGGATATTCATCTCCGACTCAGGCCTGGAACTGATGCCTTGCTTTTGAAAGCAATGATCAAGATTCTTCTGACCGAAGAGGGGCTTCTGGACAAAGAGTATCTGTCTTCCAGGGTCAACGGATTTGAGGCCATCCAGAGATGGTTTGATGACGTGAAAGTAGAAGAGAACTGTCGGGTCTGCGGACTGGATTCCAAGGCGGTGCGGGAATTCACCCGGCTATTTGCGACCCGCAAAAGCGCTTGGCGGAGTGACTTAGGGGTTCTGATGGGGCGCCACAGCACTCTGACCTCTTATTTGGAATTGATCTTTATGACCCTGGCCGGACGAATCGGGAGGAATGGCGGGAATGTATTCCCAGGCCACCTCATGCCCATGGGTTCTCATACTCCAGAGGAAGATCCCAAAAGCTGGCGAACGGTAGTAACCGACATCCCCCTAATCATGGGGGTATTCCCCCCCAATGTCCTTCCCGAGGAAATCAATAATGATCACCCTCAACGCATTCGAGCCCTGATCGTCAGCGGCTCAAATCCCTTGCGTTCTTATGCTGATACCACAGCTTATGAGAAGGCCTTTGCCAGGCTGGAGTTATTAGTCACGGTTGAAGTGGCGATGACGGAAACGGCGGTTCTGTCCCATTACGTGCTACCGGCTAAGAGCGGATACGAGAAATGGGACGGGACGTTTTTCCAGTGGAAGTATCCTGAATACTACTTCGATATGCGCCGCCCGGTGCTGGAGCCCGATGGGGAGCAAGTAGAGGAAGCTAACATCTACATGGGGCTAGCTGAGAGGCTGGGGATGATCCCCGAATATCCCCGGAATCTTAGGGATCTGGCTAAAGACCGGGCCGGCTATGGCGGAGCCCTCATGCAATACCTCCAGGCCAACCCCAAGGACGCATCCTGGTTACCCTACATTCTGGGCGAGACTCTGGGGGAGGAGCTGGGATCGAAAAATCTCGCTGCACTCTGGGGGCTGCTTATGCGATTTCCCATGATGCACCCTGAGGATGTCACCCGTGCCGGTTACCGGTTAGGACCCCTCACGGGCGAGGAGATCTTCAGCAAGATCCTTAAAAACCCCGGGGGGGTCAAGATCGGAGTAGTGGATGGTGAAAATAATCTTTCTCTTCTGAAGAACCCTGACAGGAAAATCCATATTCACTTTCCAGAGATGGAATCCTGGGTGAAGGAAGTGACCCCGGCGATAGAGGAGAAGAGCCTGGCAAACAAGGATTACCCCTTGGTACTCATGGCCGGAAACCATAATGAGATGGTGGCCAACTCCATCATGCGGGATCCGGCCTGGAATGCGGGAAAGCGCTATTGCACCATGCGGATTCATCCATCTGATGCAGAGAAACTGGGAATTACCGATGGAGAGAGGGCGATCGTTGAAACCGAAGCCGGATCTACTACTGTGGAAGCTGAGATTACCGATTCCTCCCATAGAGGGCAGGTGGTCATCCCCCACGGCTTTGGCCTCGTGCATGGGGGAAAGGCCCACGGAGTGAATGTAAACCGACTGGCGCCTGCCAGGCACCGGGACCGTTTCGCAGCCACGCCCTTGCATCGCTATATCCCGTGCCGGGTTCGTAAGGCTTAACGACAATTTTACCTATAATTTTTTTCTCTGTGGTGGAAAAGTCTTTTAGGCTTTGAGGAGGTAGGATCTATGACCTTTCTTCTCTTGATCTCGGCCTATTTATTGGGGTCGATTCCCACCGGAGTGATTTTGGCCAAAGCCTTCAGTAACGTGGACCCTCGCACCCAGGGAAGCGGAAATATCGGGGCGACCAACATTTACCGTACCGCCGGGAAGAAATTGGGGGTTATCACCCTTTTGGGGGACATCCTGAAAGGCCTGATCCCCGTGGTTATCGCCCGGGGGGTCCTTGAATCCCATCTCTGGATTGGAGCCGTTGCTCTGGCTGGTTTTCTTGGCCATCTCTACCCGATCTTCCTTAAGTTTAAAGGAGGAAAGGGGATTGCCACTGGTCTGGGTGCTTTTCTGGCCCTGGCGCCCCTTTCCGCAATCTTATCTTTTCTGGTTTTCTTGGCAGTGGTGTATAAATGGCGCTACATCTCTTTGGGGTCCCTGACTGCTACTGCTGCCTTTCCTATTTTCCTTGCTCTGCTAAACCCCCATCACATTTACATACCTTTCGCCGTCATCATCGGCGTACTCATCTTTTACCGGCACCGCGAAAACATCGAACGCCTCCTGGGCAGGAGGGAATCGAAATTCGGATCAAGGAAGAGTGCCCAGTCCTGAAAACTGAGAAAAACAGAAGCCTATAGCCTCTTAATACTCAGCACCCCGGACCCGGCACTCGGGGCTTTGGTGATGCCTGATAAAATCCTGATCATCCATGCGGGTGGCATTGGCGATTTGCTCTTAGCTCTGCCCGCCATGCGAATTTTTCGCCAGGCCTTTCCTCATTCCATCCTGGAATTCCTGGGACGTCCAGAACGTTTAGCCCTAATTTCCCATGACCTGCAAGCAAGTTCCATCCACTCTATTGATCAAGGTGGGATGGCCTATTTTTACCTGGAAGGCGTGACCCTCCCTCCTGGCCTATTTACCTTTTTTTCCTCTTTCCGAGCTGTGCTCATCTTCGAAAAAGCTGGAGGAGAGATTCTGGCGGATCATTTAAGGAAGATAGGGGTTAGTCGGGTAATATTCATCCCTTCTTTTCCGCCGGAGGATTTGAGAGTTCCTGTTTCTGATTATTTGGTTAAATTTCTAAAAGATGCAGGTATCGGCGGAGAAAGAATATTTTCCCCGCTGCGGCTTCCGGACAAATCTCTTGCCGCTGGGAGGGATTTCTGGGCTGAGCATGAGTTGAAAGAAGGAGATCGAATTATAGCCATACACCCGGGGAGCGGAAGCCCGGCCAAAAACTGGGCCCCGAAAAATTTTGCTCGGGTCGCAGATTGGGCTTGCGAGAGATTCAAAGTCCTGCTGGTCGTTGGTCCAGCTGAGGATGAGGTTGAAGAAGTCAAACGGGCCATGAAGAAAGCCAACCCTATAATTGCTGATCATCTATCTTTGGTTCAATTAGCCGGAGTCCTAAAATCCTGCACGGCTTATGTGGGGAACGACTCGGGGATCACTCACCTGGCGGCGACTCTGGGGGTACCCACCCTAGCGATCTTTGGGCCCACCGATCCAGTTGTATGGAGCCCGAAAGGGTCGCAGGTCAAGGTAATTTACGAAAAAAAATCTTGCTCTCCTTGTTCCTCTGAAATGCGGTCCCAATGCGGTCTCCAGTGCTTGAAGGGCATCGGTCCGGATGCAGTAATCGAAATCCTGAAACCATTTTTAGGGTAATTCTTAAGGGATTTTTGCAGGTCCTAGGGAGGAAGTTTTCTTTAGAATAAAAATGGGAACCGCACTAGGGGCAAATTCGCACGGTTCCCAAGAAAGGAGGCTAAGATCGGTCCGATTGGCTATTTTAGCAGGAGATTATAGATAAAAGAAGTCGAGCACCTGGGCCAACTTGCGACCGATTCCGTTAGAGCCAAGGTACAAACCGGTATCGCGAAAAAAAGGACTATTAGGATGACAACGAACCACTCGGAAAACTTCCTTTTTTTCATTTTAACCACTTCCTTCCACTCCAACTCCACTTTTCGAAAAGCATATATTATGCCAGCGAAGGGGGAAAAAGAAACCCGTTATTTTTATCGGATAAATATTATGATTATCAAATTGTTTTAAATAGTTATACTTAAAAGATAAGATTTGAAGACAGGGAACGAGAAAAGACTGGCTGGGCAATTTATGTACTTAAATGTATACTTTTTGCTCCAAAAACCACTCCTCTGTGGTTATTTGGTCATACTTTTCATTTTTTCCAGCTGATTGCGTATATTATCTGCCCGGGGGCCATTGGGTTCGACTTTCAGGAAATCTTCCCAGGCTTTGATCGCCCCTTTGATGTCCCCCTTGTCGTGGAGGAGGACAACGCCAAGGTTATAGCGGCTGTTTATATGTCGGGGGTCACTCTCCGCAGCCTTCTGGAACTCAGCGATGGCCCTGTCAAAGTCCCCTTTTCGTCGGAACATGATTCCCATGTCGGTTCGAACATCGACGTTCTTGGGGTCGAGTTCCAGGGCTTGGGAATACGCCTGGATTGCCGGATCAAATTGGTTGGCATCAAAGTAAAGATTCCCCAGTTCGATAAGGGCCTTTTGATTTTTGGGGTCTTCTTTTAAAAGGGACTGGAGAGCAGAGATTTGCTTTTGGGTATCCGCATTAATCGCTTGAGCAGGGGGTGAGGTCGGGGGTTTTATGGATGTAGGAATAACGGGAGTCTGCTCCTCATAGAGAACGGTAGCGATCACCCCGACCACAACCCCCACGACAAAGGCTATAGCGATAAATAGAAGAGCATTTTCTTTTTTCATATGACACCCGGAAATAAAAATTTTTTATATATTATCATGAAAGTTTCTAAAGAGCCAAGTTTCTTGCCATTGGGGTTCTAATGGAATTCGGTTTCTCGGACCCGAATGCATCGCGGGTTATTCTGGTTACTGAATTCTGATGATTACTCCCCGCCGGAGAAATTCTCTTGCCTCCTTCCATCTTCCAAGTTTATGATAAATAAAAAGCCCTCGGTCTAATAGAGTCATGGGATTTTACATAATCAAGCGCTTGCTTCTGATGATCCCCCTCTTTATCGGGATCACGATTATTTCTTTTGCAGTCATCCATCTAGCCCCGGGTTCTCCCATTGACATGGCCACAGACCTCAACCCCAAAGCCACGGCCGAGGTGAAAGAAAGGATGCGGGCTCTGTACGGGCTGGATAAGCCTCTGCACGTGCAGTACTGGAATTGGATGGGCCGCCTGGTGGTTTTCGATTTTGGGGTTTCTTTTTCCCAGGACGGAAGAAGGGTCGCGGATAAAATCCTGGAGCGAATGCCTATTACCATTTTCATTAATGTGGTTTCGCTGGCCCTGATCTTCCTGGTGGCGGTCCCCATTGGAGTGCTTTCGGCAACTTTCCAGAATTCCTTCTTCGACAAAGTGACCACGGTGGTTGTCTTTATCGGCTTTGCAGTGCCTCATTTCTGGCTGGCGCTCCTCCTTATGATCCTTTTTGGCGTACAGCTGGGCTGGCTTCCCATCTCCGGCCTGAAATCCCTGAACTATGAGTATTTTCCCCTCTCGGCGCAAATATGGGACCGGATCAGCCATCTCATCCTGCCCATCTTTATCTCCGCCTCGGGGGGGCTGGCCGGACTGTCGCGTTACATGCGGGCGAACATGCTGGAGGTGATCCGGCAGGATTACATCACTACAGCCAAATCTAAGGGTCTTTCCGCTCGGACCGTGATCTTCAAGCATGCCCTGCGCAACGCCCTTTTACCGGTGATCACCATATTGGGACTTTCCATTCCAGGTTTGATCGGCGGAAGCGTTATTTTTGAGACCATCTTTGCCATCCCCGGTATGGGCCAGCTCTTCTACGCAAGTGTAATGGCCCGGGATTACCCCGCCATCATGGGCATCCTGGTAATCGGGGCTGTGCTCACCCTGGTGGGGAATTTGATCGCTGATTTATCTTATGCCCTGGCCGACCCGAGAATCCGGCAGTAAGAAACCTAAATATCGAAGAATAGCGCCCCGGATCGAAGTGGATGAGGATGGAAGAGAATAGAGTCCATAAAAAAGGAGAAAAGGAAGAAAAATTACGCCATCTTTTCTGGAAGAGGTTTCGGACGAATAAACTTGCCCTGGCGGGTGCATTCATCGTCCTCCTTTTGTTCGTCGTAGCCCTATTCGCCCACTGGCTTTCCCCTTATGACCCGGGCCAGATCGATGTTCAGCAGGTCCTCCAGGATCCTACCTGGAAGCATCCCTTTGGCACGGACCCGCTGGGGAGAGACGTGTTCAGCCGGATGATCTATGGCTCCCGAATTTCTCTTCTGGTAGGTTTTGTCGCCGTGGGGATCTCTACCCTGATCGGCATATTCTTAGGGGCTCTGGCAGGCTATTACGGCCGATGGGTCGATAATCTGATCATGCGTTTTGTGGACGTCATGCTCTGCTTCCCCACTTTCTTTCTGATCTTGGCGGTGATCGCCCTCCTGGAGCCGAACATCTGGAACATCATGGTGGTCATCGGGATTACTGGCTGGATGGGGGTGGCCCGGTTGGTGCGGGCCGAGTTCCTCAGCTTGAAAGAGAGGGACTTCACCGCGGCGGAGAAGGCATTAGGGGCGAAAGATTTTCGAATTATCTTCCGGCATATCCTACCCAACGCCCTGGCGCCGGTTTTGGTTTCAGCCACGCTGGGGGTTGCGGGCGCCATCCTTACTGAATCGGCGCTCAGCTTTCTCGGGATCGGGGTGCAGCCACCAACCCCCAGCTGGGGAAATATCCTGACTGCGGGAAAGGACAATATCGAGATCGCCTGGTGGCTATCCCTGTACCCAGGCATGGCGATATTGATTACTGTCGTGGGTTATAATTTATTGGGGGAGGGCGTTCGAGATTCCATCGATCCAAGGCTAAGATAGCGATCAGCGGTCAGCAATAAACGAAGAAAAAACGACGAAAGGCTTAAGATACAAGGGTAGAAATTCAGGACCCAAAACTCCTTATCTGCTGAGCCTCTTGTAAAAGTCTCTGTTCCGTCATTCCCGCGAAAACGGGAATCTAGAATGGCTTGAATCCCGCCGATGGCGGGACTAGATTCCGGGTCGCGCTTTGCTTGCCCGGAATGACGAATCTCCCTTCCTGTGGGGGGTTTTGCAAGAGGCTCTGCTAAAGCGAGGAAAGTTATGGCTGAAAAAGACATCGTAATAATCGGTGGTGGACCCGGGGGCTATGTGGCTGCCATAAAGGCGGCCCAGCTGGGGGGAAAGGTAACCCTGATCGAAAAGGACGAGCTGGGAGGGATATGCCTCAATTGGGGGTGTATGCCCACCAAGGCCCTGCTCCGGGGAGTGGAAATCCTGGAATCGCTGGAAAGCGGCAAAGAGTTTGGCATTCAGGCCAGCGGGGTAACAGTTGATTTTGCCAAGCTGAATGCCCGAAAAGACCGGGCTGTCAAGACGCTGGTGTCAGGGGTTGGGGGCCTGATGAAATCCAATGGCGTTGAGGTGATCAAGGGAAAGGCCAAGCTGATTTCTCCGCGGCAGATTCAGGTGGTAGACGAGAAAAAAGAGACCACTACGTATGAGGCACGGAAGATCATTATCGCCACCGGATCGGTTTCTGCCTGGCTTCCCATTCCCGGTTCCAAGCTTCCTGGAGTTATAGATAGCACCGGGGCTTTGCAGTTGACCCGCGTTCCCGGGTCCATGGTGATCATCGGAGCCGGTCCCATCGGCCTGGAGTTTGGAACCATCTTTGCCGCTCTGGGGACGAAGGTTACCATACTGGAGCTTCTGCCCCAAATCCTCCCCAGTGAGGATGCAGAGGTGGCGTCAGCTTTGGATAAATCCCTGAAGCGCTACAAGATTCAGACCCTGACGGGATCTCAGGTCAAGGAGATTGTGGAAGTGCCGGGGGGAAAGATGAAAGTGACGGCCCTTACCGGAGAAGGGGAGAAAACCTTCGAGGCCGAGGTGGTCCTGATGGCCGTAGGAAGAAAACCCAATCTGGAAGACCTGGGCCTTCAAGAAGCCGGGGTTCGTTTTGGCAAAAAAGGGATCGAAGTCAACTCCCAAACGGAGACCAATATCCCGGGAGTCTATGCCATCGGTGACGTAACCGGGCAGTGGCTCTTGGCCCATTTCGCCTTTGCCCAGGGAGAGGTAGCGGCGGAAAATATCATGGGGCACGATGCCCAGCTGGATAGCCGGGTTGTTCCCCGGTGCGTGTACACTCTTCCAGAGGTAGCCTCGGTCGGCCTGACCGAGAAGGAGGCGAAAGAGGCGGGACATGAGTTCAAGGTGGGCAGGTTCCCTTTTTCCGCAAACGGGAAAGCAACCGTCCTGGGCGAACGCACTGGCTTCGTGAAGATCGTTGCCGAAGCAAAATATGGGGAGATCCTCGGGGTGAATATCTTCGGCCCCCACGCCACAGACTTGATCGGAGAAGCGGTCCTGGCCATGCGTTTGGAGGGGACGGCGCAGGACATGGCCCAAGCTATCCATCCCCATCCGACGCTCACCGAAGCCCTGAAGGAGGCCGCTTTCGACGTGGACGGCATGGCCCTGCATATTCCGCCCCGGAAGCGGGGATGAAATCCCCTCCGCCCTTTTGGTTGGATAAAAGGATGCTCCAGCAATTATTTTAGCGAGGAGAAGACATGAAATTTACTCATTTGATGGAACCCTTTCGCCTAAAGAATATTACCCTTAATAACCGAATTGTCATGGCGCCCATGCTTTCGCGTCTCTGTGACCCCGATGGGATCGTCTCACAGAAGCTCATCGATTATTACGCGGAACGGGCTCGGGGAGGCGCGGGCCTGGTCATTGTGGAGTATTGTTACACCGACACGAAAGAGAGCAAAGCCAATCAGGGGCAGCTCGGAATTTACAGCGACCAGCTCATCGCCGGGCTGGGAGATTTAGCGGAGGCCATTCAGGAATGGGGGGCCAAGGCGATTCTGCAGGTCTGTCATGCCGGGCGCAGCACCTCGTCAAGATACATGGGACGACAGCCCATCGCTCCTTCACCAGTGCCCAGTTACACCGGGGAGATGGCCCGGGAGATGACCCTGGAGGAAATTGAAGCCACCATCGAATCCTTTGCCGAGGCGGCA
>Ga0187865_1001694_pt1 | contig 23900 bp, 19 predicted proteins | sample June2016WEW_11_1_2_FD_132989 | JGI IMG/M metagenome (GOLD analysis project Ga0187865, IMG submission 132989) | Peatland microbial communities from SPRUCE experiment site at the Marcell Experimental Forest, Minnesota, USA - June2016WEW_11_100 | ecosystem: Environmental > Terrestrial > Soil >...
CCCGCGCTGTTGACTTCGCTGGCGAACGCGAATTCAAAGAAGGGCGTTGTCGAGGCAGTGAAGGTTGCGTAACCTATGACAGTCGAGAGTCGCTAACTTTCAACGGAGTTCCGGGCAACGTCGCACTTTTTCCTTGACCTAACAACAGCAGCTTGTCACCATAGATCATTCACCCCAGATCTTTGACAATTTGCACCTCTAAGTCCAACCGAATCTAGATTTTGCGACTAAGTCTTTAAGACTTCTGGATTTACATAGTAGTCTCACGCTAAATCATTGATTCCAAACGATCGGGGGGAGGGGGTACCCCCGCCGTTACCATATAGTTAACCCGAGGTTTTCGATGAAATTTGGCGTTATTATTTTCCCCGGTTCGAACTGCGATCACGATGCTTTCTGGACCATCCAGCAGGTTGCCAAGCAGCCCGTAACTTTCCTCTGGCACGACTCGCACGACCTCCAGAACTGCGACGCCATCATCGTCCCCGGAGGCTTCGCCTTTGGCGACTACCTCCGCACCGGCGCCATCGCCAAGTTCTCCCCAGTGATGGAATCCGTCCGCAAGTTCGCCGACGGGGGCGGACTGGTCCTCGGCATCTGTAACGGCTTCCAGATTTTGTGTGAATCGGGGTTGCTGCCCGGAGCGCTGATGCGCAACATCGGCTTGAAATATGTCTGCAAGCCGGTGCGGGTGAGAGTCGAAAACAACGAGACCCCGTTCACGAACACGTGCCGCAAAGGCGAAGTGCTGACCATCCCCATCGGCCACATGGAAGGCAATTATTTTTGCGATGATGCGACACTCGCGGAACTGAAGCGCGACAACCGCATCGTCTTCCGCTACTCAAACGCGCAAGGCGAAATCACACCGGAAGCGAATCCCAACGGATCGCTGGAAAACATCGCCGGCATCTGCAGCCCGGGACGCAACGTGCTGGGCATGATGCCCCATCCCGAGCGCGCCGCCGAAGCTGAACTCGGCGGCACCGATGGATTTAAGATCTTCGAGTCGCTGGTAGGAGCGCTGGAGTGGAAGTAGAAAGGTTTCAAGGTTTCAGAGTCGAGCTTTCGCCCCCGTGACTTTGAAACCTTGAAACTCGGAAACGTTGAAACCTGGCCTCAATACGCCCAGCGCAGGAGCGTCGCGCCGACCGTGAATCCCGCACCCACCGACGCCAGCAACACCAGGCTTCCCTTCTTCAATTTGCCTTCCTGGCGCGCGGTTTCCATGGCCAGCGGAATCGTTCCCGCAGTGGTGTTTCCGTATTGCTCGATGTTCACGATCACGGCTTCGGGACGCATCTTCAGACGATCGGCCGTAGCGGTGATGATGCGCTTGTTCGCCTGATGCGGAATGAAGGCGTCGATCTCGCTGCCCTTGATGTTGTTGCGCCGCAGAATTTCTTCGCACAGCGCCGCCATCTTGCGCACCGCAAACTTGAAGACCGCTGCTCCGTCCTGATGAACGAAGTGCATCTTCTGGTCCACGGTTTCGTGAGTCGAAGGATTCAGGCTTCCGCCACCAGGCATGTACAGCGCGCGCCCACCCGATCCATCCACTTCGTGCAGAAAGTCAATAAGGCCGACGGACTCGTCTTCCGTGGGTTCGAGCAGGACCGCGCCCGCACCGTCGCCAAAGATGACGCAGGTGGCGCGGTCGGTGTAGTCGATGATCGACGACATCACGTCAGCGCCGATCACCAGCACTTTCTTATGGGATCCGGTAGCGACGAACTGCGCTCCGGCTTGCAGCGCGTAAACAAACGCCGAACAGGCCGCCGAGACATCGAATCCCCAGACATTTTTCGCGCCGAGCTTGTGTTGGACGAGGCAAGCGGTCGAAGGAAAGAACATGTCGGGCGTAACCGTCCCCACGATAATCGCGTCGAGATCGGAAGCGTCGATGCCGCGCTCGGCGAGCGCCTTCTTCGCCGCCTCGACCGCAAGATCGCTGGTCGCAACCCCCTTGTCCACGAGATGACGCTCGCGGATGCCGACACGCTCCATGATCCACTGGTCATTGGTATCGACAAGTTTTTCGAGGTCGGCGTTGGTGAGAAGGCGAGGCGGAACGTAGGTGCCGAGAGCGCTGATCTTAACGCGCTGAAGCTGGCTCAATGAGGTCTCCTGGGATGCAGAGTGAATCAATTATTTTGAATGATGCGAACGAGAATGTCTAACCGAACTTGAAGTAAGGTCTCAGGTGGCAGGAAACCCGTGACAGTGAAATAGTTTGATTCTGTTTTTCCTGAGACCTGACACCTTGGACCTGAGACCTATTTCAGGCGCGCCGCCAGCTCCCCGAACAGCGGCACTTCGAAGCGCTCGCCCTGCCATGCCTTGAGCGACAGAACAATCCACAAGAACAACATGGCCAGCGAACCCAGAATTCCAAACAGAAGAAAAACCATGGCGGCAGCGACATTCGAAAGGAGGAGCGCGGCAACGGTCAAAATGAAAAAGACTCCCCAGAGCAAAATGCTTTGCCAGGCATGAAAGCGGACAAAGCGGTTGTTGCGAAATGCCGGCAGAAACAAGATCACTACGGCAGTAACCAAAGGGAGATAAGCGACCGCCGCGACCGCCCGTTCCGCGGGAGCAAGCGGCGTCATCGACCATCCGCATCCCGGACAAAATGCCGCGTTCGCCGGCATCACAGTTCCGCAATGCGGACACTTCACGGAAGCTTGCGCCGGATTCGCTGGGCTTTTCTCGGGACTATTCGCTGAGCTAGACAAGTCGTCGTCCATTCCTCTTCTTTCGGCATTCTTCGCAAACACCATAAATCTGGAAAGTGTGGCGGGTGGTAACGTAACGGTGCTTGCGTCCGATCTCCTGCTCGATTTCTCCGACTTTCTCCGAGAAAAATTCGACCGAAGCGCCGCACTCGGTACACACCATGTGGTGATGACTGCGGCGGTTGTACTGGTGTTCGTAGCGCGCGATGCCGTCGTGAAAAGCAACTTCGCTGGCCAGGCCGCACCCCGCCAGCAGCTTCAGCGTCCGGTAAACGGTGGTGAAACCGATGCGCGGGTCGGTTTTCTTGACCAGCCGATGCAATTCGTCGATCGAAAGATGTTCACGAGTTTCCAGGAAAGTCCGCAGAATTGCGTTGCGCTGTTCGGTCTGCTTGAGCCCGACGCGTTTGAGATGCTGCAGGAAAATTCCTTCGGCTTCGCGGATGTTCTCCCGCGAGATGGTCGGCTGATCGTCGATTCTTTTCTGCAACATGTTGGCCGGCGAGGAAACTAAAGATGATAATGCGCGCCAAGGGGTCGCAAACATGATACTGGGGGAGCGCGGGTTACGCCAACCCCAAGCAACAGTCGGCCTTCGACGCCTGTAGAGACGCGGCAAGCCCCGTCTCTACAGGCTGAAGCCCTCCGATGCCGCGCTGTTGTCAGGGGCAGAGAGCGTCCCTACAATCGTGAGTATGTCGGTTACTGCTTCCCTGCCCGAAATCCGTCGGCGCAATCCCGCGCTGCGGATTCTGTACTACGCCGTTTGCGTGCTGCTGGTGGCGCTCATCGCCGCCGTCTGGTGGCTCTACTGGATTGCCCATTCGGCTCTGCCGCAACTGGATGGCAGCGTCGCGGTGCCTGGGATTTCGTCCAAGGTGCGCGTCGTTCGCGATGGGCACGGTGTGCCGACGATTGAGGCGGCTACGCTGGAGGACTTATTTTTTGCCCAAGGCTACGTGACCGCGCAGGACCGGCTGTGGCAGATGGACATGCTGCGGCGCGCCGCTGCGGGAGAACTTTCGGAAGTGCTCGGCGAAGACACGGTAAAGATGGACCGCGAGGAGCGGATTCTGGGCCTGCGAGTCGCGGCGGAAGCAGCGGAAAAGAACATCTCCGCGCGCGACCGGGTTTATTTTGAGGCTTACGCCCGCGGAGTGAATGCGTTTCTCGAATCGCATCGCGACCGGCTTTCGCTCGAATTCCGCCTGCTGAAGTACACGCCGCGGCCGTGGACGGTGACCGATTCCCTGCTGGTGGGCGCGCGCATGGTGCAGGATTTGAATCACTACAGCAACCCGCCGGCGCTGACGCGAGAAAAAATCCTGGCGAAGCTGGGACCGGAACTGACGGCCGACCTGTACGTGAATTCTTCGTGGCGAGACCGTCCGCCAGGCGAAGTGCGGCGGATGGAAGAGGAACCCGCCGCCAATAGCGGCGATGAAGATGATGATGACGAAGAAGAAGTTGATCCGGAGGGTGGAAACAGCCGGCTGATTTCTGCGCTGCCTTCTGGGCACGTCCCTCAGGGGCTAAAGCCCGCATTTTTTCAGGGCCTTAACGGCACGGCTGAAGCCGTGCCCTACCCAACGCCGATTTATGAAACCAGTTCTATTCTCCCTTCTGCGTCTTCCTCTGCGTTCTCCGCGTTCATTCTGGAAGAGGCCGATTCGTTCCGGCCGGGTTCGAACAACTGGGTCGTTTCCGGTCAGCATACGGTTTCGGGGAAACCGCTACTGTCGAACGATATGCACCTCGACCACCAGATGCCGAACTTGTGGTTTGAGGCGCACCTAAGAACAACGACAATATCATCAACGAAGACCGGCAACTTCGACGTCGCCGGAGTTACTCTGCCGGGCGTTCCGTTCGTCATCGTCGGCCACAACCAGCGGATCGGCTGGGGATTCACCAACGTTGGGCCGACGGTGGAAGACGACTTCATCGAGGAGTTCAATGCGCAGGGGCAGTACAAGACTCCGGCGGGATGGCGCGATGCGCAGCACCGGCAGGAGACGATTCACATCAAAGGAAAACCGGACGTGACGCTCGACGTGGCGACAACGCGGCATGGACCGATCGTCACGGAGCTGGTACCGGGCGAGACGCGCAAGATTGCTTTGCGCTGGACGTTGCAGGACGGCATGGGACTGATGTTCTTCGACGCGGACTCCGCGCAGAACTGGGATGAGTTTCGGAAGGCCTTCTCAACTTTTGGCGCGCCGGGACAAAACGTGATGTACGGCGATGTGGATGGTCACATCGGTTATCAGGCGACGGGGAGAGTACCGATCCGCGCGGCGGGGGATGGCAGCCTGCCGGTGAGCGGCAGCGACGATGCGCACGAGTGGAAAGGCTTTATTCCTTTCGACGAGATGCCGCATGTTTATGATCCGCCGGCGGGAATCCTGGCGACCGCCAACGGGCGCATCACTCCGGACGGCTACAAGTATTCGATCAGCACGGAATGGGAAGCGCCGTGGCGGACGGATCGCATTTACCGCGTGCTCGAATCGGGCAAGAAGTTTGCGCCCGCGGATATGCTGGCGCTGCAGATGGATGTGTCGTCCACCTACGACCGGTTCTGCGCCGACAAGTTCGTGTATGCGGTCGATCACGCCGCGAGCGCCTCCGACCGGGCGAAGCGGGCGGCGGAAATTCTGCGGGATTGGGATGGGCGGATGTCGGCGGATTCGGCGGCGCCGACGATTGAAACGAAGGCGCGTCAGGAACTGGCGCGGCTGCTGCTGGAGCCGAAGCTGGGTGCGGCGGCAGATGGTCCGAATTCAGGCGCGGCTTCAGGCGCGCTGAGTTGGAAGAACTATCACTGGGCGATGTCGGCGGTCTGGCTGGAGAATGCGCTCGCCAAGCAGCCGGCGCGCTGGCTGCCGCCGGGATACTCCGACTACGGGAGTCTGCTGACGGCTGCGGTTGAGAACGCAGTGAAGCAGACGGGAGTTGCTTCGGGAGATGCCTCGAAAGTTGCTTCGAAAGTTCCTTCCGACCTCAGTCAATGGAAGTGGGGGGACAATTATCCGGTTGAAATCGATCATCTGGTGCTCAGCCAACTTCCGGTGATTGGGCTCTTCACGGGGCCGGGATTGCATCCGTTGAGCGGGAGTTCGTACACGGTGAAGGCGACGGGCCGGGGCTTTGGGCCTTCCGAACGGCTGACGTGGAATTTTGCGAACTTTGACGAAAGCACGCTGAACGTGGTGACGGGGGAGAGCGGGATCTTCCTCAGTCCGTATTACATGGACCAGTGGACGGCGTGGTACGGAGGCTCGACGTTCGCGTTTCCATTTTCGCAGGCTGCGGTCGAGCGGCACCGCGCGCATGAAATGACGCTGGAGCCGCGGTAGGCTGCAAGTCCGTGGCATCAACCCACATTGTCATCCTGAGCGAAGCGAAGGACCTGCTTTCGCCCGCGCCACCACGCTGCCGGAGCGGGCTCCCCCGGGTACCATGACCCCGTAATGGTTACCGCTGTCGATCCAAGCTTGCTGGTGGAGCGCCGGGCGTCCCCGCCCGGCGGGACGGGCGAGGACGCCCGTCTCTCCACCGCATGACTCATCACGCGGTCACGGTACTGGTGCGGCGATGGATGTTGTCAGTAATGCCAGCGTAAGCGCTCGCTACTTGCTGACGGGATGAAAAGAAGTAATTGCGCAAAGGAAAGCAGGTCCTTCGCTTCGCTCAGGAGGACAATCCAAACTCACTAACTCTAGAAATCGACTGTCTTGACGTCGATGAACTGGCCGACGAGGCCGAAGATATGACCGGGGTTATTCGGATCGTTCGGGTTGTACTCCAAGGCATCGATCATGGTGTCGTAGATATCGAGTGATCCGCCCTGGATCACATACACCACGTCGCGCGTGGCGATGGGCTGGATGCCGGTCACGTCTCCGTTAGCGGGAGGAATTACGACGGCGCCGGGCGGAATGTTCCCCACCGCGCTGCTCTGCGTGTTGTAGATGGAAAGGCAACCGCGGACCTCGGCCCCTGTCGGCGGGACGGGCGGAACGATCTCGGTGCAGGTGCGCGCGCCGATGAAGAGCTGTCCGTTGGCGCCTAGCGACAGATGGGTGTGATATCCGTCGGTGATGACGATCGGGGCGGTATTGGTGACGGTCATGCTGTTGAGGTCAACCATGGTGAGCAGTCCGCACGTGGTCGCCGCAGTGTTCTGTCCGGTGCAGGGCTGCGACGGAACTCCCCCGGAATACGGAGTGCCCGCCAGATACATGGTCGAGCCATTTACCAGGGCGACGGTGCCGGCGCACTGTGCTGTGTTAGGGGTACAGACTGCGACGTAGGAGCCGAGAGTGCCATTGGTCAGATTGAGTTGCTGCACGCTGGCCGTGGTTCCGCCGCACTCGGCGCCGCAGTTCACCACGTAGGCGGTGCTGTCGTCGCTGCTGAAGAAGGCCTGGACCGGACGGTCGAAACCGCCAATGTAGGTTACCGCATTGCCTATCCCGATATTCGACGGCGTGATCACCGCCACCGTATCGGAGTTATCGCTGAAGCCAAGAATTCGGTTTCCACTGTTGTCGATAGAAAGATAGTGAACCGAGGGAACGTCGGCCTGTCCGGTGACCGTGCCGCTGCTCAGCGAGATGGCCTCCACTATCCCGGGAGACTGGCCTGTCACCGGCGCGGTGGGCACGGCAACGTAGGCTGCGGAGCTGTCCGGGGAAACGACGAAGCTCTCAGTCATGCCGGGTAAAGTCACGTGCGCGGCGTTGGATTCGCTGGCGTTGTTGACGATGCTGAACTGGTTGTCGGAGGATTGCGTACCGTTACCGCTGAAGACGAGGGTCTGGGCTCGGTTGGGCGTGAGCGCCATCATCCCCGGAGTGTTGCCAGCGGAGATCGCGGATACGGCTGCTCGCACATCCGTTTGAGCGTTGACGAGATACACGCCCGCGGCCCCAGTACCGGCTGTGACGCTATTGGTGATGAAGGCGCGGTATTTGAGACCGCTGGTCCGCGTGCCGCTGGGGGAAGAAGCGCCGCCGCAGCTCAGCCACATCAGACTGGCGGGCAGCAGGAACAACAGAAGAATCGGGGCTCTTTTCAAACCTGGGACTCCAACCTCATGCCGGATAATCGCTTGGATGCAAGAACAAGGATTATAGCAAAGGAAGAAATTGCGTTTGCGGGTGGGGTTGGAAGGTTTCTAGGTTTTAGAGTTTCAAGGTTGACGGGCGCAAGCTCGACTTTGAAACCTTGCCCGCGGCGGATGCGGAGACCTCGTTGCTTCCTGTATTCTCAAGGAGATGGCGCAGAACTTCATTGAACGTCTGAAGCAATCGCCCGTGCTCTGCGACGGAGCCATGGGAACGCTTCTCTATGCCAAGGGCATCTTCATCAACCGCTGCTATGACGAGCTGAACCTGTCGCAGCCGGAGCTGATCCGCGGCGTCCACCACGATTATCTGCAGGCCGGCGCCGAGATTGTCGAAACCAATACTTTCGGCGGGAACAGCTTTCGCCTGGCGCGGCACAGCCTGGCGGATCGCGTGCGCGACATCAATGTGGCGGGCGCTCATGTGGCTCGGGAAGCGGCCAAGAGTTTCGATGCTTGGGTGGCCGGATCGATTGGCCCGCTGGGCGTTCGCATTGAACCGCTGGGCAAGACTTCGTTTGAAGAGGCCCGGACGGCGTTTCGCGAACAGGTCGCAGCCCTGATCGAGGGCGGCGTGGATTTGCTGATGCTTGAAACCTTCGGCTACCTCGAAGAGTTACACCAGGCAGTACTGGCCTGCCGGGACGTGAATGCGAAGATTCCCCTCGTCGCCCAGGTCACGATTGACGAAGACGGGAACTGCCTCGATGGCTCCGACCCCGAGGCCTTCGCCGCGCGGCTGACGGAATGGAACGTCGACGTACTCGGCATCAACTGCAGCGTGGGACCGGTCGCCATGCTGGACGCCATCGAGCGGGTACGAGCGGTGACTTCCCTGCCCCTGGCCGCGCAACCGAACGCCGGCATGCCGCGCTCGGTCGAAGGACGGAATATCTATCTCTGTTCGCCGGAATACATGGCGAGCTACACGCGAAAATTCGTGGCGGCCGGCGTACAGCTGATCGGCGGCTGCTGCGGAACCACGCCGGATCATATCCGCGCTATGAAATCGGCATTACGGGTGGGCGAAGCGCGCGGCAAGACCGCGGTTACGGAGGCGATTCATTCCGGCGCTGCGCCGTCGGCTCCGGCGAGCATTCCGATAGCGAAGCGCTCCCGGCTGGGCGCAAAGCTTGCGGCCGGGGAATTTGTGACCATGGTCGAGATCGTGCCGCCCAAGGGCATCGACATCCGAAAAGAGATCGAGGGCGCGAAGTTCGTCAAATCGGTCGGCGTGGACGCGGTGAACATCCCAGACAGCCCGCGGGCCTCGGCGCGCATGAGCAACCAGGCGTTGTCGCTGCTCATGCAGCAGGCGGTTGGCATTGAAGCCATCCTGCACTACACCTGCCGCGACCGCAACGTGCTGGGCATTCAGTCCGACCTGCTGGGGGCGGCCGCCACCGGAATCCGCAACCTGATCTGCATCACGGGAGACCCTCCGAAGATGGGAAACTATCCCGATGCCACGGCGGTGTTTGACGTGGATTCGATCGGGCTGGTGAATATCGTCCACAACCTGAACCGGGGACTGGACCTGGGCGGGAACCCGATCGGCGCCGGGACCAGCTTCGTCATTGGGGTGGGTGCAAATCCGGGGTTGCCCAACCTGGACGAAGAGATCAAGCGCTTCGAATACAAGGTGCAAGCGGGTGCGGAATACGTGGTAACCCAGCCGGTGTTCGACCTCAGTCTGTTGGAGAACTTCCTGAAACGCATCGAACACTGTCGAATTCCCGTGGTAGCCGGAATCTGGCCGCTGGTAAGTGTCCGCAACGCTGAATTCATGAAGAACGAGCTGCGAGTTTCCGTGCCTGATGAAATTCTCAACAGGATGTCGAGGGCTGCAAGTCCGGAAGCGGCTCGCGAGGAAGGCGTGGCCATCGCTCGCGAAATGCTGGCGGCGGTGCGCGAGCGGGTGCAGGGTGCGCAGATCAGCGCTCCCCAGGGCCGCTATAGCTCCGCAGTGGATGTTCTGGAGGCTCTCGGCTCGAAGCGGCCGCCTTCAGTTTAGTTTTGGGAACATTATGCACAAGAAATTCCAAGAATTAAAACTTTTCGCTGGACATTTTCCACAGGAATCGGCATTACAATAGAGAGCAGGAGCCAACCTGATTGGTGAAGTTTGAAGATTGCCTCGAGCGTCTCGAGAAAATCGTCCAGGAACTGGAAAAAGGCGAGGTTCCTCTGGAGAAGTCTCTGACACTCTTTGAAGAAGGCATGCAACTTTCCGCGACCTGCCGGAAGCAACTGGAGGACGCGGAAGGAAAAGTAGAGATTCTGTTAAAACAGAACGGAAAGCTGCAAACGGAACCGTTTGAGCCCCCGGCCGAGAAAGCGTTGCGCAAGTAACGCTGTCGCGACTCGGAATTGATAACGCCTGTGCTAGCAGTTTGCTCTCGCAGCCATGGCCGCCGCGAATTGCGGTGTAGTCAGGGGGGATGTATGGAACCACTTAGTGTAGTCCTTTATCAGAATGACCCCAGAACTGCACAAACTCTGGCGGTTAGTCTGTCCCAACACTTTAATTCTGTTTATTTGGCCGGCACTTGCCAGGAGGTCCGTCCCGCAGTTGCCCGGCACCGCGCCGAGGCGGTGGTGCTGGATCTGGAAACTTCGGGGCCGGACGAAGTCAAGAGTTTGCATCATGAGTTCCCCGACCTTTGCATCGTCGGCACCCACAGGCTGGCGGATGACAAGCTGTGGGCCGAGGCAATGAGTCTGGGCGCGTCCGACATATGCGAGCCGCGCAACGATGACATCGTGCGCTCCTTGTTGCAAGGGCTCACGCGCCGTGTGGCCGCCTGATCGATTGCTTTTGGTTGTTTTTTGGTGAGGATTTTCTTTGAGAAACTCGTTTGAAAAGGGACGCTCCTGGGCGTCCCTTTTCATTTCCGCGAGGCCCGCTTGTTATACTGCGATGCCATGCTGAAACAAGTCTTGGAGCAGGGACGCGAAGCCGCCGACGCCGCGCTCGAGCGACTCTTGCCTCCTGCCACGCAACATCCAACCTCCATCCATCAGGCCATGCGGCACAGCGTGTTTGCCGGCGGCAAGCGCCTGCGGCCGATCCTCTGCATGGAAGCGGGGCGCATGATTGGGGCGGCATCGCTTGCTGGTTCGCACGCCAGTTCGCCTGCGGGACCGCTTGCTGGCTCGCTGCCCGCAGGCCTCGAGCAGGTGGGCGCGGCGCTCGAAATGCTCCACACTTATTCCCTGATCCACGACGATCTGCCCGCGCTCGATAATGACGACCTGCGGCGCGGACGTCCCACCTGCCACAAGGCCTTCGGCGAGGCAACCGCCATCCTTGCCGGAGACGGCCTGCAGACGCAGGCCTATGAGGTGTTGGCGCAGATCGGTTGCCCAGCCGAAGCGCGCGTCGCCATCATCCGGGAAATCGCCCACGCCACCGGCACCATCGACGGCATGATCGGCGGCCAGGTCGTTGACCTCGAAGCCGAACACAAGAAGCCCGACCTCGCCACCCTCGAATACATCCACCGTTCGAAGACCGCGGCGCTCATCGCCGCCAGCGTGGTCAGCGGAGGAATCTACGCCGGGGCATCGGATGCGGATATCGCCCGCCTGCGGACCTATGGGCAGTCGATCGGTCTGGCGTTCCAGATCGTGGACGATGTGCTCGACCTGACTCAGACCTCCGAGCAACTGGGGAAAACCGCGGGCAAGGATGCAGCAGCGGAGAAGACAACGTATCCCGCGTTATTCGGAATCGAGGAATCGCTCCAGAAAGCCGATGCCCTGGTCGATCAGGCATGCGCGGAACTGAACGAATACGGTGAGGCCGCGTCGACTCTGAAAGACCTCGCTCGCTACCTAGTCGAGCGCAAGAAATGATCGTGTAGGGACGGGCGCCCTCGCCCGTCCAAGCCGAGCGCAGCTCAGCAGCTGCCTGTGGTCACAGCAACTCTCGATTCGCTACAGTGCTCCCCTGGCTTCCGGCGAGAAAACAACACCCGGCACTACCGGCCCTTGAATCTCCTCCCTCGCAGCGGTACAGTGTTTATGCTCTCGCGGTCTCCCGCCTTTCTTATTCCTCACCAGCAACTTGCGCGTAATTGCTGCAGTGTGTGTGCAACTAAAGGCGGTCCTTGGACGAGTACCACAACATGTGGTGTTTTATTACTTGACCCGTCCCTGCATTCGCCGTTAGAGTTGGTCAAAAGCGTGGGTGACGTTCTCGTTTCATGGGGACGGTATCCTACGATACGGCCAGCGAGGAACCTCGGGAGTTAACAGCGGAAGTTAACCTCCGGATTCCCGCAATTTGCAGCGCACTCCAGCCAGCGCAAACCGAGTCCGCGGACCGCAGTGTCCGCCCACGAAGGAGTCACTTTGCTCAAACTTAAGAAGCTGCAAATCCTGGGATTCAAGTCGTTCTGCGATCGCACCGAATTGAAATTCCATGGCGAAGGCATCGCCGCCATCATCGGGCCCAACGGCTGTGGAAAGTCGAACATCGCCGACGCGATTTCCTGGGTGCTCGGCGAGCAGTCGGCGAAGTCGCTGCGCGGCTCGCGCATGGAAGATGTGATCTTCTCCGGCACGCGCGACCGCAACCCCACCGGGATGGCGGAAGTGTGCCTCACTTTGATTGACCCCGAAATTTATGGTGGGCCGGATACGAACGCGCCCACCGAGATCGAAATTCAAGACGACCTCCCTTCGGCGGGAATCAACTGCGAAGAAAACTGGGATGAAGCGGAGCTCCGCGCCCAGGCCGCCGTGGAAACGGAACGGGCCGTCGAGGAGGCCCAGCCCGGCAAGACCGAAGAGGTGGAAGGCGAGGCCTCGGCCGAAGCGCCGGCTGACGAAGCGTCGGCTAGCGACAGCGCAGTGGCAGTGCTTGGGCCCCAAGTAGTTCTGAAAATCCGGCGGCGCAAATTCAATCAGCAGCAGCACCATGCCGGAGAGATTTCGGTGACGCGCCGGTTGTTCCGCAGCGGTGATAGCGAATACCTGTTGAATGGAAAACTGTGCCGTTTGCGCGACATCCAGGAATTGTTCATGGGAACGGGCCTTGGGCCGGAGTCGTACGCGCTCATCGAGCAAGGACGCATCGGTCAGATTCTGAGCAGCCGTCCGACGGACCGCCGCGCCATCATTGAAGAGGCGGCTGGGATTACGAAATTCAAGACGAAGAAGCGTCTCGCCGAGGCGCGTCTCGAAGACGCCAAAACGAATCTGAACCGTGTGAACGACATTTTCGAAGAGGTCACGCGGCAGATGAACTCGCTCAAGCGCCAGGCCAGCAAGGCCGAGCGCTATGCCAGGCTGCGCGACGAAATGCGCGCCAAGCTGCGGGTGGTGCTCGCCAGCAAGTTCACCCAGATGGACCAGGAAAGCGTGACCCTCGATGCCCAGATCAATCAACTGGCCGAGGAAATTCGCCTGCAGACCGAGAGCGTGCAGCAGTCGGAGACCGAGCACTCCGAGCGCACGCAGCGCGGATACGCGATCGAGGCGGAAACGCGGCAAAATCGCGAGCGGCTCAACCAGATCGCGATCGAAGGCGATCGCGGAAAGGCACGCATCCGAACCAACGAAGAGCGTTGCGCCGAATTGATCGTACGCACGGCCTCCGCGGAAGCGGAATTGGCGCAAGCTCAGCATCGGCTCACGGCGCTTGAACAAGAACGCGACGGTCACCAGCAGGTGCTCGACTCAGCGGCGGCGGACCTCGCAGCGGCCCAGCAGGAGCTTGCGCTCAGCCAGCAGGAAACGGCCTGCGCCGCCACCAACCTGGCAATGCTCGAACAGGAGCAGGAGTCGCATCGTGCCGCCATTCTGGAGGCAGTTGGCGAAGCTTCCAACCTCCGCAATCGGCTCACCCAGTCCGAGGAGCGGCTGGCGGGCATCGGCCGCGAGGAGCAGCGCCTGCAGGCCGAGATCGCAACCGCCTCGTCGCAATCGGAAACCTTCGGCGGACAGCGCGGTCAGATTGCTCTGGAATTCGAAAGCGTTTCGCAGCGCGCCAGCGGCCTCGCCGCTGAGATCGTGAGCCTGCGTGAGTCCATCGAGAGCAAGCGCGCGGCGGAGAGCGAAACCAAGAAACACCTCGACTCCATCCGTTCTGAATACGCCACGGCGCTCGGCAAAAAGGGGTCGCTCGAAGCGGTCATCGCCGAGCACGGTTATTCCACCGAGTCGGTGCGGCGACTGTTTCAATCGGGCGCGCTGCAGGGAGGAAACGCTCCCGCCGGTGTGCTCGCCGATTTTCTTGAAGTCGAACCGCGCTACGAACGCGTCGTCGAAGACTTCCTGCGCGACGAACTGAACTACGTCGTGGTCAAGTCATGGGACGCCGCCGACGAAGGCTTGCGCCTGCTGCGCTCCGACGTCAACGGGCGCGCCACATTCCTTGTGCATCCGGAGGACTCGCAAGCGAAATTCTCGTTTGTCGCGGATGAAAGCCATCACTACGCTCCTCTCAGCGACACGGTCCTCCCGTTGAAGAACTCGATTCGCGTGTTGAATGGATTCGGCAAGTCCCTCGAAGTGATCCTGCCGAAGCTGGGAAATGGCTACATCGTTCCCGATCCCGTGGTGGCCCGTGAACTCGCGCTCTCCAGCCCGGACGCGTTCTTTCTCTCCCAGACCGGGGAATGCTTCCACAACGTGACCGTCACGGGGGGAAAGCAGCGCAGCGAGGGACCGCTCTCCATGAAGCGCGAGTTGCGCGACGTGCTGCGTTTGCTCGAAGAGCTGGAGCGGGCTCTGCGCGAGAAGGAAATGCTGGCGCTCTCCCTGGGGCGCGAAATCAAGGAGTACACTTCCCTGCTCGATCGCCTGGAAGACGAGAAGCGCGAGGCCGAGAAGCAGGCGATGACCTCCGGGCATTTGCTGCGGCAATTGGACGGCGAGATGTCGCGGGTGCGCGAACGGATTGCGATCTGCGAACGCGAACTGCAAAGGCTGGCGGCGGAACGGCAGGAGCAGGAAAGCTTGATCGGATCGCGGCAAGCGGAGCTGACCACAATCGAGGAAGCGCGCAGCCAATTCGAAACGCAGCTTGCGGCCGGGCAAGACCGCCTCGCCGCTCTGCGCAGCCACCGAGACGCTGCCGCTGAAACCACCTCGCAGCGGGCCGCCCGCGTGGCCACGCTCGAAGAGCGCCACCGCTCGGCCACGACACTGCTTCAGCGCATCCAGACCCTTGTGTCCGAGATGCGGGAGCGGGCTGGCGCTTTGCAAGCCCAAATGGAATCGGCGAGCGCCGAAATTGCGCAACGGCAGAACGAGAACGTGCAACTGGCCGAGCAGTTCGTGCAGTTCGAAGCCGAGCGCAATGCTGGAGAAGCGCGCGAAGGACTGCTGCAACTTGAGTCTGAGCAAGTGCGGGCGCGTCTCACCGAAATTGACGAGCTTCTTCGCAGCACGCGTCGGCAGCTCGATCTCGCTCGCGACCGCCGGGGTGAGCTATCGGCCACGGCCGCCAAGCTGCAATCCGACCTGCAACACCTGGCCGACACCTGCCTGAATGAACTCGGCATCGAACGCCCGGTCCTGATGGCCGACACGACGATTCCGCTGGTTACCGCGGATGAACTTGCGCTCGAAGATCAGGCCCACCGTGAAATGCGCGCCCGCCTCGACGCCATGGGCCCGGTCAACATGATGGCTCTCGAAGAGTACAAGGAAACGGCGGAGCGCCACGAGTTCCTCTCCACCCAGAGGAAAGATCTGATCGATGCCATCGAAAACACCGCCGCCACCATTCGCGAAATCGATCAAGTCTCGCGGCAGAAATTTGAAGAAGCGTTCAACCGGATTAACGAGAACTTCCAGGCCACGTTCCGCAAGCTGTTCGGAGGCGGACACGGCTTCATGCGGCTCACCGACATCGAAAACAGCGCGGAGAGCGGCATTGACGTGGTGGCATCGCCTCCCGGGAAAAAACTGCAGAACGTGCTTCTGCTCTCCGGCGGCGAGAAGGCGCTCACCGCGCTCGCGCTGCTGGTCGGAATCTTCCAGTACACACCCAGTCCGTTCTGCATCCTTGACGAAGTCGATGCTCCGCTCGACGAAGCCAACATCGCGCGCTTCACCGATCTGGTGCGTGAGATGAGCGTGCAGACCCAGTTCATCCTGATCACGCACAGCAGGAAGACCATGAGCATCGCCCCCGTGCTCTACGGCGTGACCATGCAGGAGCCGGGAGTATCGAAGCTGGTGTCGGTTAGGTTCGGAGCCGCGTAATGGGGAGGGCGGTCGAGGCCTACCGGTTGCCACCGCCTGACCTTCTCGCATACAACCGATGGGTAGTGTCCTAATTTGTACAATTTTGCCGTTATGAAAATGCTTATTCTCGCAATCGTAGTTGTATCGGCAATCGTGGTAAACGGGCAGGAAGAAGGCTCCAAGACCACTCCCAATCAAGGCCCCTCCGAACAGGCGCAGAAACCAGAGCAGGCACCTACAACCCAGACTCCACCGAACATCGTAGTAAACAAGGAGACAACCAATACACAGGGCAATGGGACCGAAAATCAGTCGAAGAGCTACCTCTTGCGCCTGTTTGCTCCCGAAAATCTCCCGAACATCGGATTGCTGTTTGCGGGTGTTGTAGGAATCTGTGTTGCTATCTGGACACTGAATCACATGCGCGAGAGTTCGGAGAGACAGTTGCGGGCCTATGTAGTCGCAGAAGTTGGAAGTATCGTTAACATCGCGAATCCTGTCGAAGTACCGGGAGTCACGCTTACGCCCACTGAGGCAAGAGCCGCGTTTCCGTGGGGGCCAATTGCTAAAATTGCGATCAAGAATGCTGGTCAGACGCCCGCCTACCAAGTTGGGCATTGGGGAAGTATATGTTTTCGGGAGTATCCACTCGCCTCAACCCTTCCCTCTAACCCACACACAGCAAGGCCAATGCCTTCCATTATGGGTCCGGGCACTATTGCTACCAAACTCTTCCTCTTTGGGCCGTCTCTCACCCCCCAACAGATTTCGGATTTGAGAGCCGGCAGCGGAGCTGTCTACGTTTACGGCGAGGTCACGTACAGGGATGCGTTCGGTAACGAACGATTCACGAACTACCGATTGATGTACCACACCATCGGCGGGGCTATTGGCGTGAGCACTGACTTGAGCTTTACCGAAGATGGAAACGAAGCAAATTAGCCATAGAAAACAAATTAGGACTCTACCCAACTCGGGAACTGCTTTAGTGTTCGTATACAACCGATGTATGATGTATACACCATGCCCGAATCTTCGGTTCTCACTCTCCGCTTGGATGCCAAACTCAAGAGTCAGCTCGACCGTTTGTCGAAATCGATGAACCGGAGCCGCTCGTTCGTCGCCGCCCAGGCGATCCAGGAATTTGTCACCGTGAATGAGTGGCAGATCAATGAAATCAAGAAAGGTATAGCCGAGGCCGACGCTGGCGACTTCGCCAGCGACAAGGAAGTGCAGCAGGTGCTGAAGCGTTGGATGCGTCGTGCGCGTTGAGTGGCTGCGAGCAGCTCTCGACAACTTGAACGCTGTGGCAGAGTATATCTCGCGCGACAATCCCGTCGCTGCCGCCCGCACCGTGGCGGCGATTGTGAATGCGGTCGAAAATCTCGAGCGGTTTCCAGCTTCAGGTCGGCCGGGCCGGGTATCTGGCACTCGGGAGTTAGTGGTCTCGGGAACGCCATACATAGTTCCTTACCGCGTGCGCGGCAATGTGGTGCAGTTGATCCGCGTTTTCCACGCCGCTCGGAAATGGCCCAGCCGGCTTTGAACCGTCACGGAGTTCCGTGCGTTTGAAGATCCAGCACGGCAGCAGAACTTTTCGGTTGACACATCCAGTGTTCTTTGTCTTTTGAGACGCGAAAACCACTGCCTTTTTTTCCAGAGCCTTCCTCAGCTTTTCCACATCGCCACCCCTCGCAAACCAGCCCTGGACAAGGCTTCTGGCTTACACTGGAACTGTCAACACTTTTCGATGCAACGGCGGACGGCGCAAACCGGCGCGTGTGATGGAAATCGTTGACAAATTTTCCGCGACAGCTAGAATACGCAAAGTTTTTCCCCGGTGAATTTATACATGAGCCCCGAAATTTTAGATACCGTTCTCCTGCGAACGGACTACTCCGAATTGGAGTTGCACGCCAGCGGCAAGGTCCGCGACGTCTACTGCCTCGACGGCGACCACCTGCTGTTCGTGGCCACCGACCGCATTTCGGCCTTCGACTACGTGCTGGCGACCGGCATTCCGCACAAGGGCCGGGTCCTAACGCAAATCTCGCTGTTCTGGTTCGACTTCCTCAAGGACATCGTCCCCAATCATTTCGTCACCGCCGACGTGAACCGCTACCCGGCGGCGATTCGCCAGCACGCCGACGAACTCCGCGGCCGCTCCATGATGGTGATGCGCGCCGAGATGTTTCCGGTCGAGTGCGTCGCGCGCGGCTACCTTTCCGGCTCCGGATGGAAGGAGTACAAAGCGACGGGCACGGTCTCCGGCGTCAAGCTTCCGCCGGGATTGAAAGAGTCCGACCAACTGCCGGAGCCGCTGTTCACGCCTGCAACCAAGGCCGCCACCGGGCACGACATCAACATTTCGTTCGAAGAAATGTGCAAGCTGGTCGATCCCGAGTTGAGCCGCCAGCTTCGCGACATCACGTTGCGCATCTACAAGAAAGCCGCGGATTATGCGCGGCAGCGCGGCATCATCATCGCCGACACCAAGTTTGAATTTGGGCAAACCGCCCAGGGCATCACCCTGGCGGATGAAGTACTCACACCGGATTCCTCGCGCTTCTGGCCGGCCGACACTTATCAACCGGGCAAGGCGCAGGATTCCTACGATAAGCAATATGTACGGGATTACCTCGAAGAAATTCGCTGGAACAAACAACCGCCCGCGCCAGCCCTCCCCCAGGAAGTGGCGCTGCGGACGAGCGAAAAGTACCTCGGGGCGTATCGTCAGTTGACGGGACGCGAGTTGGAGATTTAGCCCGCGTGCGCTGGGATCATTGCATTCGGATCACTGAACTTCGGATCATTGAGCTTCGGATCCTTGAACCATGAGCATTGCGGACTGGATCATCCTCGGCTTTCTGGTATTCTCCGTGGCTGCGGCAGCCAGCGAAGGCTTCTTCCATGAAGCCTTCAAGCTGGCTGGCTTGGTCGTGGGTTACCTGCTGGCCGCCTGGCAGTATCATCGCCTGGCGGACTGGTTCGCGCCTCATTTGAAATCGCCGTGGTTAGGTGAGATCGCTGGTTTCCTAATCATTTTTTTCGCGGTCCTGATCGTCGCCGGCTTTGCCGGAAGGATCGCGCGCTGGGCAATGAAGAAAGCCGGTCTGAGCACAATTGACCGGATTCTGGGCGCAGTACTTGGTATGTTGCGGGGCGTCCTGGTGGTGGCGATCGTGCTCACCGCCATGGCCGCTTTTGCGCCCGCCGCGAAGTGGCTGGCGGAATCGGAGTTCGCTCCGTATTTTCTGGTAGGCGGAAGGGCGGCGATCTGGCTCGCGCCGCCGGAATTGCGCCACCGCTTCTACCAGGGCTTGGATTACATGCGGCAGGTGCATTCGGCAACGGAGACAGTCCAGCCGCAATCATCCGGGCCGGCAAAGTAGTTTTTGTTAGAGCTGGTCTCAAAAACTCGGCTTTCGTAGAGACGGGGCTGGCCCCGTCTCAGACTGCCGAAGAACTGTGGTTTACGCAGGCTTTTGGGAAGGGCCCGGCTTCAGCCGTGCCGCTCGGAGCCGCATAAACACTGGGCTTTAGCCCCTGAGGGAACCGCCCGTCCCCTCTGAAACCGGTTTATGAAACAAGTTCTAGTAATTGGCCAGTGAAAGAGTTTCAGATTGTGAAGGTACGGAAACGAGGCAGCAAGTGAAAGATCAACTGGAAGCACTCATTCTTCAGATGTACAAAAGCAATATCCTCTATTCGGAAGCGGTCCGTGAGTTTAAAAAGCGCTTCATCATGACCGTGCTCGAAGAAAACCGGGGCAATCAGTGCAAGGCCGCGCGGCAATTAGGCATGCACCGGAACACGCTCAGCCGGACCATGCAGGAACTCAAGATTGATGTTCGTCCGTTGCGCGCCGGCGCCAAGCGTCCGCCCCGCAGCGCGCGTCCGCTTACGCTGGAGAAAAAACAGGCTCGCTGAACCCCACTCGCAGCTTGTGGCAAGAAATGAAGAAGGCGGTCCCGATCGGGGCCGCCCTCTTTCCTCCTCTTACAGATTCTTCCCAGCCAGGGTTTTCCTGAGACCTGACACCTGCGACCTTACCTCTAGTACCGTGACCGCGTGATTGTTGCCGCTGTCGATCCATGCCCGGACTGGACGGGCGAGGGCGCCCGTCTCTCCATCGCAGGACTTATCACGCGGTCGCGGCTCTAGTGTGCGGCCGGCTTCTTGCGGGCTGGCGGCTTCGGCGCCGCTTTCACCAGCAAGGCCCCTTCGTTCATCGTCATCACAAACGGCTTCGCCACGTAGGAGACCGGAGTTCCTTCGAACTGGAAGTCGGCATCCTCCTTCGGCATCTGCTTCGCCGGGATCGCCGCCGACATGGTCAGATCGATGTCTGCACGCTTGGCGTCGATATCGTCCGAACTGCCAGCCAGTTTCAGTCTGGTTGAGGCTTTGCTCGAGGAGTCGATACTGAGGATATGCGCCACCATCTGCAACGGCTTTCCTTTCAGTGCGCTCCACACCTTGTCGGCGTCTTCGGGCGTGCCATCGGAAAGAACCATCTGCCACTCCGCGAAGCTCATCTCCTGAACTTTCTTGCTCTTGACCAGGGCCGCCGCCTGCTCGGCGGGAGTTGGCGGCACGTACTGCTTGATCGTGAAAGTGGCCGGCGGAAGCGTGGTGGTGGCCGTCAGCGCCAGCACATCGCTCCATCCCTCTTCGCTGCCGTGGTACTTGTTGTACTTGCTCTTGCCGAACTTGGCGATCTGATCCTTGCCCGCGCCCTGCGCCAGATTGGCAGCGCGCGCGATGAAGAAAAGTCCATCCAAGTCTTTTTCAGTCGGCCCCGCCGTCAGGTAAGCGAGCGCCAGCGGATAGAGGTCGCGCAGGTTGGTCGGATCCCCTTCCACCGAGGCACGCAGGAACTTCTGGGCCTTCGCGTAGTCCTTGGCCTGGTAGGCGCTTATGCCAGCCGCGCCGTTGAAGATCACCGCCGTCTGCGCTTTCAGCTTTTCCCAATCTGCCGCCGGCGTGCCATCCGGCTTGATCGCGGCCGGCAGACACCCCAGGCCTTTTTCACCGTACTGCCCGGCGTCGGCAAGATTCTGTTGCGCGCTCTGGCCCGCTTCCGCCATCGCCCGCTTGGTGTAGGCCAGCAGCGCCAGCGCCCGGATGTTGCAGGGGTTCGCCGTCAAAACTTTCTGCGCCGTTTCCAGCGTCTTGGCCTGATTGCCCGTCTGCTGGTAGGCGCCCATCAAAAGTTCCAGCGCGTCTTCCTTCATCACGCTGTTGGGATACTGGGTCAGAAACGCTTCCAAGCCGCTGACCTTGGCCGGGGCGTCCGTTTGCTGCACGGCGCCCACGTAGGCGTTATACTCGGCCGGGTCTTTGATCTCTTTTTTCTGGGGCGCTGCCGGAGACGGCGTGGGGCTCTGCTGCGGCGCGGGTTGGGCTGGCGCGGAAGCGGTTTGAGCGACGGCTGTAACCGCGGCTACCAACAACATCGCGAGAACAATCTTCTTCATTCCTGTGGCTCCTTAACTCTTCGGGGAAGCTGGAGTTGACATCGTGCCCGATTCCACCCATGCCTGGTGTCGGGCTTGCACCATGAACTAGTCTTTCACTGACACTCACACGGACTGGTCCAGAAAATCATGCGCCGCCGGTCGATCTGCCGCAGCTTAACATTATTCCGGTGAGCGGATTATAAGGATGTAGTCCCGCTAAGGCAAGGGCTTGCTCGTTTCATCCCTTCTACCCGTTTCCTTCCGTCCTGTAGAGACGGGGCTTGCCCCGTCTCCGCAAACCCGGCATGCCACCCAGCGTAGATTCCCTCCAACCCCTTCCTTTGAGGCAAAATAGAGTGACGACGTAATTGGACAATAATGTTCTCTCGGAGGAACCCATTTTGACGAAAGCTGCATCGCACCCCCCTCTGGCCGGCCAAGTCGCCGTCATCACCGGCGCCGGACGCGGCATTGGCCAAGCCATCGCCTTGACCCTCGCCGAACTCGGCGCCCACACCGTCTTATGCGGACGCTCGCGCGCGGCCCTCGAACAAACCGCCGCCGCCATCGAGAACAGCGGCGGCCAGAGTTCCGGGAAAAGTTCTGAGAAGAGTTCGGAGAAAAGTTCTGTGATCGAATGCGATGTCACCGATCTGCATTCGGTCGAAGCGCTCGCCGAGCGCATCGAGCGCACCTTCCACCGCCTGGACATTCTCGTCAACAATGCCGGCATCAGAGGCGCAGGAGGCCCACTCCATCAGATCCCGCCCGACAATTGGGACCGCGTGCTGAACACGAACCTGCGCGGCGTGTACTACTGCATCCGCAGCCTCGCGCCCATCATGATCAAGGCCCGCAGCGGACACATCATCAACATCTCGTCCCTCGCCGGCAAGAACCCTCTGCCCAACGCGGCCGCCTACGCCGCCTCGAAGTGGGGCTTGAATGGCTTGACCTACTCGGTCGCGGAAGAATTACGCGCCCACAACATTCGCGTCTCGGTAATTTGCCCCGGATCCACTCACACCGAGTTCAGCCCGCATGAGGGAAAGAATGCCGAGAAGATGCTGCAAGCCGCGGACGTAGCGCACGTAGTAGCCATGCTCGTGACCCAGGCCCCGCAATCCTTCGCCAGCGAAATCCTGCTGCGGCCGACGCAGAAGCCCTAGGTGAGCTAGCCGCCTAAGAATTGTTGTCCCTGTCGGGGGGTCGAAGAGCCTCAGTTCTCGACGAATTCCTTTTCGCCCATGCCCTCGTCGTCGTCGCCCACCTTGCCCGACAACTCCGGCTCCAGCCCCAGCTGCTCGATCAACTGTTTGACCAGCAAATCCGGCTGCTCCTCGCCGTCTTTCTTCTCCGCCAAATCGTCGTACTCGCGCCCCGCGACTGTGGACCAAGCTGTAGCCCCAATCGGACGGCGCTCCACGCACTCGCGATCAATCACCACCAGGGTCGGCAGTTCCGGCTCAAACGATGCGTGTTTAATATTGACCGACGCCGTCCGCAGCGCATGCAGCAGCAGGGCCGCCGTCCGGTGATCGATCTGGTTCGTCACCAGCAACCGCATCACCTCGGCCAGTCCCACCTGGATGGAGTTTGCGTCCTCGAGCGTCGGCAGCGTTATTGTTCCGCGCTCATGGAAATTCATGTTGATCTCCATGTTCTTCTGAGACCATTGCATGTGAAAGTGACAATACTTCTCATCGCGCAGCGCGGGCGATCCGCACTGCGTCCCGTTGACTTTAATGTGCTGACAGCGACGAATACTCACCGGATATGAAGGCATTTTCTGGCTCCTGTTTCGTGTATGAGTGATATGAATTCCAGACCGTTACTATTGGTGTATTAACCAAGTAGTACAAGAAAAAAACTTCTTCCCCGGTCTTTTGGAATCAGAGAGTTAGGCGCTTTTGACGCTCCAAATCTTTGACTCTTAAGGAGTTATACGTAAAATATTCCGGAATAAGGACTTAGCTCATCAATTGTCAAAGAACGGTGAAGACGGGAAGGGGCAGCGGGGAACGTCCGCTACTTGTGAGCGGAAGGCTCCGTCGTTGCCCCAATTCAGGTGCATATTTTCGCATTATGCGGGATGGGAGTCTGTGATGGCGCTCACTGGGTGGATGTGATGAAAAAAGTGGGCCCAACGGGAGTGCCGCTCGCTGGAACCCTTGCTAGAATGCCGGGATGCCGACGGTGCTGCGATCGGGGCCGTATCGCTTCTACTTCTACAGCCACGAGCCCAACGAGCCGCCGCACATTCATGTTGACCGCGCATGTTGACCGCGACGATCTGTCGGCCAAATTCTGGCTTAGTCCCGTCCAACTGGCAGGCAACTTTGGATTTCGCGCCCACGAACTGCG
>Ga0187865_1001695_pt1 | contig 23899 bp, 22 predicted proteins | sample June2016WEW_11_1_2_FD_132989 | JGI IMG/M metagenome (GOLD analysis project Ga0187865, IMG submission 132989) | Peatland microbial communities from SPRUCE experiment site at the Marcell Experimental Forest, Minnesota, USA - June2016WEW_11_100 | ecosystem: Environmental > Terrestrial > Soil >...
ATGGGGAGCAACAGTACCAGAAAACTCGCCCGTACGATAGCCTTGGGGAACCCCGCCTACATCGACGATGGGCGCGAGAAAAAATCTCGAACCACCGGATTCCCGCGTAGCGGGTTAGTACATCAGCCGATAACGCCGTCTACAAAGCCGACCGCAGTCCGCCTCCCACGGACCACTTTCCGAGTATCCGACGATCCGACCGGAATCACTTTCGCGGTTAGGGCGTAGTAGAGACCAATGGCGTCACTACCGGAAGAGCAATCTGCGGCACTGAGAGAACTGCACTGAGAGAACCGCACTCAAAGATGGCGGCTGAGCGTATGCTGAATGGGGAGGTGTTATTTACCTCGCCGACATGTATAATAACCGGGGCCGAAAGATCTCAAGCGATGGAACCATCACCACGGTGGCGGGCAACGGGCAAGCCAACTTCTCTGTACACAACGCCTTTCCCGCGCCATAATTAGAAACGCTCATGAAGATCGGCTTCCTCAACCCCTGGCAAGATGCCGCCGAGAATCAGTGCTTCCAGTCACTGGCCATCGCCGCTGCGCGCATCGGTCACGAGCTCGTGCATTGTGCCAACAGTATGGAGGTTGCCGCCCACGCGCCGAGTTTCGTTCTCGCGTGCTCTTCCATTCAGCCCAAGCTCAACGACACTCCCCACTATGCCGTAATCCACGCGCACAGGGATCTCTATCTCACCGAGCGCTCCCACTACGACAACATTCTGACCTGCGACGGATATCTGACCATTTCCGATTCCCTCGCCCGTTTCATCCGCGATCTCACCTTCGGCGCCGGACGCCCCCAGGAAGCCGGCTTCTACTTCATTACCTGCCAGCGTCTCGATATCCGAACCGATCTCCCCACCCTGATCGCGTCCTCCCGCCTCAAGATCACTTACTGCGGCACCAACTGGGACACCGACCGCGCGGTACTCGTCGCCCTTCTCTCCCGCCACGAAGGCGTCGAAGTCTTCGGCCCCGAGCACTCGTGGACCGGTCTAGATCGCAAAGCCTATGGCGGCAGGCTCCCCTTCGACGGAGTGTCGGTGCAGAAGAAGTACGCCGAGAACGGCATCGGCCTGTGCCTGCTATCCGACGAGCACTACCGCGACGACATCATCTCCAACCGCGTCTTCGAGGTCGCTTCCGTCGGCGCCATCGCCATCTGTCCCGACATCCCCTGGCTCCGCCGCAACTTCGGCGATTCCCTCTACTACATCGACCAGTCCTTCCCCACCCCTACCTCGTGCGGCAGATCCTCCTGCGGCGCGAGGAGATCTACCGAGACCCCAGTGCCGCGGTCCAAAGGGCCCGTCGCGCGCGGGAGATTTTCGAGCGTCATTTCGCCGCCGAGATCATGCTGGGGAACGCCGTCGCCTACCACGACCGCGTGTCCGCCCAGCGGAAAGCGACTCTCGCCGTCGGCGCCGAACACGCCCCGCTGATCTCCGTAATCTTCCGTTGCGGATCGCGCCCTCTCGCCGTCGTCCGCCGCGCCGTAGAATCGCTCGCCCGCCAGTCCTACGGCCGCTTCGACGTCATCTTCGTCCGTCACGGCGCGCTCGACCTTTCCCCACTCACCAGCCTCACCTTCCCCAACATCGAGTCCATCCGCGTCATCGACGTCCCCGCCGGCGAACGCAGCACCAGTCTCTGGGCCGGCCTGGCCGCCGTCAAGGGCGACTACTTTTCCGTTCTCGACGACGACGACTGGCACTTCTCCAACCACTTCGAGACCCTCTTCCACCCCATCACCAGCCCGCCCCCCAAGCGCTTCTTCGCCTACAGCGGCGTGATCTCCGCGCAGCCCGACCCCTCCCCCATTCCCGGAGGCAGCTCCGACAACCGCCACCTCACCCACTTCGGCATCACCGCCACCGACGACCTGTTTGCCATCTCCGGCGCTTTCACGTCCAACTGTTTTGTGGCGTCGACCAACCTCCTGCACCCCGCGCTCCTGGAGGATCCGCAGCTCGTCACCGCCGAGGACAGTTACCTCATCCTGTCGCTCCTGGCGCAGGTCGATCCCAAGTTCTCTTACGCCGCCACCACCGTCTACGAACGCGGCCGCGCCGATCAATCCGCCTTCGGACGCCACCCGTCGCGCTTCGAAGACGAGCTGACCATCCAGATCCGCCTGCACGGATGCGCCCTTCCCAGGCCCGGTCTGACCGCCGGGCACGCCGCCCTGTCGGAGTTCTGGAAGCGCAGGCCCGCCGCGAAAGCGTCCCATCCCCCCGCGGAACTCGTCGAGCGCATCGCTACCGGCTTCAAGTCCAAAACCAGCGCCATCCGCCCCGGATGCACGGTCGTGAATCCTGAAACCGGCGAGTGCCTCGTGGAGACAGCGCCCGAACGGTGGGCCTATTCCGCGGAGTTTTCTGTCGATATCCCTGCCGGCCGTGAGGGACCGGGCTTCGTCCGCGTGGAAGTCCTGGTCACTCGCGGCCCCATCGGCGTTTTGGACCCCGCCGGGGTGGATTTCCTTTCCCGCGTTCCCGTGCAGGAATCCGAAGAGCCGCAGTCCGTCGACCTCCTCGTGCCCGACTTCCGCCAGATGGGCCGGCTGGTGATTCAGAACTGGGACACCGGTGGCATACACTCCGCGCGCGTCCGCTCCCTAACGTGGTGGGGCATTCTTGGTCTCGAGGATAAGCCACGAGTAGACCTAGACCGCCGGGTTGACCTGGCCCCCCCGTCACGTCCGTTCCTGGGGCCAGAGCTTCCAAACCGCCCAGACATCGGAGATGGTACGGGAGACGGGCCTGATGGTCGCGCTCTTCATGGCAGGTGGATCCCAGTTCCCGACAGGGGTCGATGCCAACTCCACCCGCCGTCAGACGGCGAATCAGCGCACGCCGGCTCTTGCGCTATAATGGACTTTCTCAAATGGCATCGAGAAAGAACTGGCCAGGATTTCTCAGTGCGAAGTATTGGAGCAGACTTCCGCGGGGAATGACACGGAGGTTTGGGGGTTCAATCGATGTTGCGCCGTAAATTTGCCGTAATCAAGTTATGGCCTCACGAGAAAACGGCTGAGGACGAGGTCATCGAGCGGCTGAAGATTGCAGCCAAATCTCTCGATCTTGAGTGTCTGGTGGTCGACTCGTTCGCCCGCTTGATCCATCCGCTCTACACGCAACTGACCCAGGATGACGTCGACTTCGTCCTGAGTCTCCACTTCGAAACACCGAAGCAATTCGATATTTTTTCCTTTGGCACCCTTTGGAATCCGCCTCAGCTCTATTACGAGCGGGGCTATCGCAAATTCACCCGGCACCTTCTGACTCACGATGATTTTCTGAGTGGTGGCTCCACTTCGGGCGACGACCACGTCTTGCGCTTTATTTCACGCGATCCAAAGCGAGATAGTCCACACTTCCGATGTTATCCCACACTGTCCGGACCCATATTGGAACCCACCCTAGGGGATAGGAAGCTGCTCTATCTAGGTATCAATTGGGAGAGGTCGGCCCGGGCAGCCTGGACGTCACGAACGGCTCCTCGCCTTGCTGGATCAAAGCGGTGACATACGGATTTACGGACCGAAGATCCTCGCTGGGGTGGAAGTGTGGCATGGGTACAAGAGCTACGTCGGCCCCGTTCCGTTCGATGGCGTGTCGGTCGTCCACTTGATCAATATGGGTGGCATCGCCTTGGTGCTTTCCTCGGCGGCGCACAGGCAGTCCGAGATGATGTCGTGCCGGATTTTCGAAAGCGCAGCCGCCGGAGCGGTGATCATCTGCGACGAGAACGCGTTTGCCCGCCGGTACTTCGGCGATTCGTTGTTGTACATCGACACAACGCTGCCCCCCGAAGAGACATATGGCCAGGTGCAGTCCCATCTGAACTGGATCAAATCTGAGCCAGCAAAAGCGCTGGAGTTGGCGAAGCAGGCTCAAGAGGTATTCCGCAAGAACTTCAGGCTGGAGACATGCCTTGAGCGAATCTATCAGGAGCTGCCGGCCCGGAAAGAGAAACTTGAGTGCCTCTATACGCCGAAAAGACGCGGGGAGAAGATCTGCGTCGTTTTCCTAATGCCGGAATTTCGGTCCGAGGTGTTACAACAGCACATCGCCAGTTGCCTCGCGCAAAAGAATGTCAGTATCCGGGGCATTGTTGCCATGGACGCCCGGGAGGCGGAGATTATCGGACCACGGGTGCGATCGCGGCTCATTGAATCGCCTGCGCCGCTCGAAATGGCGCCGGTCCACTTCACGGAATGTCGCCCGAATGGCTCACTGAGGCGCCGGAGACAGACCGGAGAAGTCGTCAGCGAAGTGATTGCCAATCTGGTCCAGGAAGAATATGTTTGCATTGTCGCTCCATACGAGCGGCTCTTTTCGGACCATCTCTGTTCGCTTCTCCGGACGCTCCAGGACTCCGAAGCGGCCGGTTGCGCTTGGTCCGACATGCTCCTGGCGCGTCGTTCGGATGGTGAGGACCAGGCTGATCTCAGTGACGATCCGGACGCCGGCAGTTCAGCGGACGACCCGCCAATCGGGTTCGGACGGTTTCTCTTTCGCATGTCTGCCCTCGAGACGCGCCTCCGGACTGCCCTGCCTTACCTCGACGCCTTGGCGATGCATCTGCTTTTCGGAACCAGCAAGAGTGTTCCGACGCGACGATGCACGCTTTTCTCCACGGGCGCGGACTATTCCTGGAAACCAGTTGGTGCGACGCCCGCAAGCCTGGAACGCGAGATCCTCATTGATTTCTCGCCAGAAGTCTTCCAGCCGAAGGAACGCTCCCAGAGTGGGCCGCAACAGCAACCGCGGGGGCAGCCGCAACCAACTCCTCTGTCGCTAGCTGGAATGACGCCGGAGGAAAGAACGAAACTTGCGGTAGAACTCGCGCACGCGATTCCGATCCCGTATGTAGTGAAGAAACTGGCCTTCGGTTCGTACCGGCTGTGGTTCCGAATCCACTCCGCCTTGAGTCGCTCGGGCGCTGGCGACGGCCGGAAATGAGTGGACCGGATTTGCGCGTCTTTCGCCTGTCAGTGGCACTCCGCGGTACTCCGTGTGATTTCGGCAAGGCTGCGTAGTACAGAGCCCGGGGGCCTGGTTCAGAAGCAGTTGCCCTGCTCCACCCAGTAATGCCAGCCGCCAATGGCCTCGGCAGTGGATTCGTCGGGATCAATGGCAACCAGTTGTGACAAGGGAACTGCCGTGGTCCGGCCGTGCCAGCGGAGCAGAACGAGCATGTCGGCGGAGCAGGCGTCTTCAGGTGGCGTCTTCAGGCGCCATACGCTGGACTTAGACGGGTTCCCGGTTACTGAGCGGCGAAACGACTCTAGGAGTGATGCGCCACGCCGGCTCCCATCGACCAAGCCATTGATGTGCTACGGTTGACCAGCCGGGCGAGCGAGATGTTCCTGCGGCAACCCGCTGCCGAGCAACGCCGGTTGCTACCGGTAGTTGTCGAAAAGGCCGCTTGGCAGGACGGCGTGTTGTGAACGACCCTGTTCGAACCGTTCGAGATTCCGCGCCAACCCCGCGGTGGCGATCAGCAACAGCGCCCCCGCGGCCGCGCTCCCGTGCCACAGGCCGGGTCTCATTTCCGCCATATCGGACACTATCTTCCGGCAGCGGAGCTCACCACGGATGCCTGCGCACACCTGTGGAAGCCGTAAGTCCGGCCGGAGAATCGCGGCTCGGTAAGCAGCCGGTTACTCGACAAAAGCGCAAACATGCGTTACTTCCGGCTCAGTTCTCTCCCTGGATGACGTGTTCGGCCGTCCAGATTTGCCGCAAACCGAACGGAATCGACAACGGCTTGCTAGTGTCGTACTTTTCCGGCTGGCGAGCAGCCACGATCTGAATCATCTTCTCCACAAAAAATGCCGGCAGCCGGAGGTCCTGATAATAGGCCTTCTCCACTGAAAAAGTCATCCTGGAATGGTCCGCCTGAAACCGGCAGTCCACCCAAACAGATTTTCTGCCGTTCAGAACGAGCCGTAACGGGGCCGGGATGGTGCCCGGCCGCCAGCGTTCCACGGCGTCAAAGTCCACCACTGTAAAGGTGGAAACGTAGTTGTGGGGAAAAAGCTTCACGGTGACTGAGTTCAGGCCCGGCCGCGGGGTAGCCCTCAGGGTATACCGCATGTACTCGTTAATTTCAGCCTCGGTAAGCTGGAATGAAATATGCTCCGGGGTTCCAGCAGCCGCTTGTATCTGGGCCGCTCGAAGCCGGTCAAACAAGCCCACAAATCTGGTCACCACCGGCGGCGGGGAGGCCTCAGTGGCCGCCCGGCCCATCACCAGAAGCAGCATGCCGGCTGCCAGCCAGAGCACTGCCTTGCAGAACTGATTCATTTCCAAGACCTCGCTCGATTGCACCAGCAAAAGCAGCTTGCAACTCCCGGGGGGGATCCACGCTGGTACTGCTGCCTCAGATCATAATGAACTCGGCCTTTGCCATCGTGAGGGCAGTTTTCTCGCGGTCCCCGGCCTGGTGCATCGATGCATCCTTTATGATACGTCACCAGGATCGAATTTCGGGACACTTTATCCGCAGGAGAAGTCAGTCCCGCTCTGGCACAAACTGGATACGAATTGAATGCGTTGGAAGCGTGAGGGCTACGCCTTGCGGATAACCTCACTTTGCCATTTTTCGGTTGGGTAGCGCCGTTTACCGTCATACGCTCTCATGCAGCCCCAACGGTGCGACCGCCCACTCATACAAAGCTCCTGGACCGGGAAGCGACGCCAGAAACCGGCGAAGATCCTGGGCAGCGTCCGGTGTTTTCGACAGGAGCATGAGGAAACCACCGCCGCCGGCGCCGGCTAGCTTGGCGCCTGAGATGTATGGGCGCACGTGTTCGAGAAACGCGTTGATCGGCGCGTTCGTTGTGTGTGGGTCCAGGATCTGGTTGAGTTGCCAATGGCGATCGAGCAAGCTGCCGAGATAATCCCAATCGGATTCCTTCATCGCGTACGCCATCTCCACGGCCAGGGTCTTGATGCTGTGCAGCACCTGCACCGCCTGAACCTCACGGGCTAGATACCGGCCCACCACTTGCCTCAGCAGGTCCTTCGCAACGCGCCGGATGCCGGTGTAATAGATGACGAACCGCTCCGCAAACCCCGCCGGACACGGAACCGGTTCCACGCGGAGACGCTGGCGGGGACCCGGGCCGGTCATGGTCAACTTCGCGCCCGGATAGATGCCGCCTACTTGATCCTGCCATCCTCCCCCAGTGGTCATGAACTGTTCCAGCGCCAAAACCAGATCCGAGAGTTCCTGGACGCTCACATCCTCACCGCGCATCGACAGGAGAGCCTTCAACACCGCCGCGGCGAGGACGCTGCTCGTCCCCAGCCCGGAGCCCACTGGCAGGTTCACTTCCGTGCGAATTTCGAGGCCGGCAATCGGTTCGCCGGGTCTCACAAAGCCCAGCATCTCAAGAGCGGCGCGATGAACCGCGAATGCGGAACCGACATCAGCGGCGGACGAAAAACACTCAGCGGTCAGCGACTCCGTCGCTTCCGAAGAAACCAACCGCACCATGGGTTCATTCAGCGAGCGGACGATCACGCGGATGGGGTAGGCGCCATTTACCGTAATGGCCATATTGAAAATCGTACCGCCCCAATCCAGGCAAAACGGCGGAGTGTCGGACCAGCCGCCGCCGAAGTCGATCCGCGCCGGAGCTGATACCGTCAGAGAGGAGGTGCATGCCGAAGGCCGGTAGCCGTTGGCACAGAAGGACGGAAGCGCGTGCGCGGCCACCTCTTTCTACACGGCCGAGAATGCCGCGGAACGAGCGTGCGCCGACTCCTCCGCAAGCCCGGCCTGGTCGTAAAACAGGCTGGCCTGAAAGTAGCGGCTGGCCGCCTCCGACGGAGCGCTCGCCTCGAGCCCCACCGCCTCGGCGCTCAGAGCACGGCCGGTCCCCGCAAGAGCGTTGATGCCGGGCGAGTGGATCAACAGCGGTCGCACGTCCGTCTCCGAGCGCGCAAGCGCGACTGCGGAGGCCCGCCAGTTCGCATCGCGGCGACGGTCACGCACCTCGGCCAGCGCCTCTGCATCCGCGTACTCGGTGCTCGTGGCCAGGGACAGCCGGGGCAACGCGTTGTTGTTGAACAGGAATAGCTGAGCGTTCCAGAGGCAACGCTCATGCTGTGGAACGCCCGGCCAGACCTCTTCCGGGTCGAGGTCGAGACTCTTCAGAACTTCCAGAATCGGGCGGCCGAACCAAGTCGGAGTCTTCGGATCGTCCTCAGCCCCGTACGAACGCACCACGAAACCCCGCCGGCCATCCGGCAGATGGATTGGCACCTGGTGCACAACGGTGTCCTCGGCGACCGTCATAGGACCGGACAAATCCGTCAGACCATGCACGATGGCTCCCGCGCCCACGCGGATCGGCTCCGTCGAGTAGCATTCGATCACCAGCGCACCGGGGCCAAGTTTGCTTCCCGGCGCCAGGATGCTGTCCACCACTCCTCCCTTGAACAGTCGGCGGAAATGGGAAGTCGTGCCGACGTGCGTGAACGTGCCTTCCACGAGCGAGCAGTGGAACGGCACGCCGTGCAGCAGGGCGGCCAGCTCGGGTAACGCGCACGGCGCTTCCCCCGTGAGCGAGAGCGTGAACTGGCGATACAGGTCCAGGAACGGAATCTCGGGGAGGGTGGAAGCCAGACGAGACAGTCCGGCGGATAGCCCTGCGTCGAAGTGAAGGAGCCCCGTATCGAGCGCCACTTTGTCGCCGGGTAAGATCCCGCCGGCGGCGCGCACCTGGGCAGGAGTGGGCTTTTGCAGGAAGGCATACACCCTCGTCGAGGACATAGATGCCATGGCGCGTGCCTACTTCAATTGGCTGCCGGATGACGGCGCCGGCGACTCCGGGACGGTCCCAGTCAAGATCCGCCGCATCGAACGTCAGGACGACATCGCCGGAAGACACCGCGAGACCGGAAGAGAAGCGTTCCACCCAGAGCGTCGAGAGAGCCAGGGTTTCATCGAAGACGGTGCTGTTCTCGCCCCAAGGAGTGCGCGCGGGCAAGATGCCGAAGAGCTTGCCGGTGAGACTATACTCAGGCAGACGGCGGGACTCGCCGCCCGCGTGGATGACCAGGACCCGGTTGCGGCTCCACCACGCCGGATCGCTCCTGCCCAGGGCCTGGAGGGCGCGGAGCGTAGCTCCGCCGCTGCCAATGTGGCGGCCTTCCGGATCGGGGACAACCTGCCAGGAGACGTTGCGCGGCAAGTAACCGCGGTCGGCGCGGCGGCGGATCTGCTGGCGATAGAGCTCAGCCTGGGCCTTCGACCCCGCCGTGATGATGACAGCGGACCACCAACGAGACGCGGCCGCCGGTTCCGCGAGACCCTGTAGGAAAGCGGAATAGGAGCGTTGGCGGATGTCGCCCCATCCGGTGGCGTCGGAAATCCCGGGGGCGGTATTCGCGACAGCAGTCATGGCTGAAGCGCCCTGGCTGCCGCTAACCGGCGACACTGATACCACGCCACGAGGATTTCCATTTTGGCTTCCTAGCCACTGTCGATGGCAGGTCCTATTGCCCCCGTTTGGAGCGATTTTCGATTGTACCACGGCACCAACGTGTTATTGCCATTGACCGGCCTCGATTCGACCGGCGGACTACCGTATCATGGGCCAATGCGACGCCTTGGATTACATGTTACAGCGGTCTGCACACCTCGGAGATCACCAACAATGACCCCGTGCAACTCATCGATATCGGAATCAAGAGGCCGGGGAATCCTGCCAAGGTGGTGAGTGCCGCTCTCGACCCGTTGCGCGTCGATCCCAACCACTACAAGTTGGAATTCGAGAACAGCCAGGTTCGGGTTCTCCGCGTCGGCATCGGTCCGCGGCAGAGCGTGCCGATGCACGAGTACGTCCTCAACCACGTGGTGGTTTACTTCACGGAGCAGAACATAAGATAGAAAACCTGAATGACAAGCCGTTCGAAGCGGCGGTGGTGGAATTGAAGAACTGAATTCCGCACCGCGCTGAGTCCTCCCACTACGCCGTAGGAGCGCTGGGGCCCGGCGGCGTCCTCAAGGCCGCGAGGGCCCTCGAGCGTGGATCTTCACCAGGCTAGGGTCCAGCGACTTCAGGTTCGGCTTACCGCACATGGCCATGTCGCGGGCCAGTTCGGTCTGGAGCATTTCGAGCATGGTCTGGACACCGGCGGAGCCGTAGGCCGCCAGCGCCCAAAGCGGCGGCCGGCCGAGCATGACCGCGCGCGCGCCCAGCACCAGCGCCTTCAGGATGTCCGCGCCGCGGCGGAAGCTGCCGTCGATGAGGATGGGCGCTTTGCCGGCAACCGCCTCGGCGATGGCGGGCAGCACCTCGATGGGCGCCGCCATTCCGCTGGCAGGCTGACCGCCGCAGTTGGAAACCACGATGCCGTCGATGCCCTTGCCGATGGCGGCGCGAGCCTCTTCCGGGCTCATGATGCCCTTGAGCACGACCGGGATGCGGAGACCCTGCCGCAAACGGTCGATGGCGCTCCAGTCCGCGCCGCCGATGGTGATGCATAGCGCCTTGCAGCCGAGATCGACGGCCTGATCGATACGGCGCCGCTGCGCATCCGTATCCGCCTCGGGGTAAACCTGATACCAGAGCGTGGCCGCCGGCTGAGCGGCGATCTCCTTGATTGGATAGCTGGCGCGGCCAGAAACCACCATCGCGGTTTTCGCGGCGGAAGCGCCGCGCACGCTGGCCAGCTCGCCCTCCGGGTGAAACCGCTTCTGCTCGGAAGCGGGACCCACCAGGATGGGCGCGAACAGCCGCTGGCCGAAAAGCTCGGTGGTCAGGTCCAACTGCGTGGTGTTGACCATCATGCGCGGCCGCAATGTGATGCGGTCGAAGGCGCTCCGATCGCTGCCGGCGATCGCGGCGAAGGCGGCGGCGCTCAGGCAGCGCTGCGCCATCGCCTCGAACTCGAACGTGTTGACCAGCTCGCGGACGGGAGCGATGCGGCCCGGCGGCTCTCCAATGGATGACTGCGCCGTGCTCATAGGAACTCCGTTCTGACCAAGGTTCTGTCGATGGAAGCCAGCGTGGGCCGGCCGGCCGCCGCCATGGCTTGAACCAGTTCGGCTTGCAGGATTTCGAGAACCTTCTGGACGCCCTGCGGGCCGTAGGCGGCCAGACCCCAAAGCGGCACGCGGCCCAGGCCGACGGCGCTGGCGCCCAGCGCCAGAGCTTTCAGAATGTCGCTGCCGCGGCGTATCCCGCTGTCGAAGAGAATCGGGACGCGGCCTTGGACGGCATCGGCGATTTCCGGCAACACTTCGAGCGTGGAAGGCTCGTAGTCCAGCGACCGCCCGCCATGGTTCGACAAGTAGATGGCATCGACCCCGTGTTCCAGGCACAGGCGCGCATCCTCCGCCGTGACGATGCCTTTGACGAGCAGCGGCACCTTGACTATGCGGCGGAGTTCGTCGAGCAGCGTCCATTCGTACCACAGCCTGCCGTCCGGGACGCGATACGGGTTGGTGGGGGGATGCGGCGGCGCAACAGAAGCCGGCGACGGCCTGGGGGACGCGGCGGTGGCGAGGTTCTGGTCATGCGTCGAGCGCTCGTAGACGGAAGCCTGCTGGTCCACCGTGACCACAATCGCCCGGCAGCCGGCCGCTTGAGCCTTCTCGAGCGTTTGGCGGTTGTAATCGGGTCCGGGCTGCGGGTAGAGCTGGAACCACAAGGGGCCGGTGGCCGCAGCCGCGATCTTTTCCACGGGCAAGGTGGCGGCATTGCTCACGATCAGCGGGGTGTTGGAGGCGGCCGTGGCTCCCGCGTATGTGGCCGCCTCGGCGTCGGGATGGTACATCACGTGGCGGGACGTGGGCGCGATGAGCATCGGAAACGGCAGCTTCATGCCGAGAAAGTTCGACGCGGGCTGGACCGGGCCCACGCCGGCGATCCTGCGCGGGACCAGTCCGACCCAGTCGAAGGCCTCCCGGTTCCGGCGCAGCGTGAACTCCCCGTCAACGCCCCAGGACATGAAGTCGTAAGCCTGCCGCGTGATCTTCGCGTGTGCCACGGGCTCGAAGTCGAAGGCGTCGAGCATCTCACCAAGCGCCGGAACGCGGCTGTGATCGCGGAACGGATCTTGCTGGCTGGCGAGCAGAGGCGAACCGGCGAGAAACCCGGCCAGCCCGCGGAATACCGTGCGGCGGCTCACGGCGGGATGGAGTGTTCTTCCCGAATCTACCAAGAGTCCCTCCAATCGGAGACAAACCATCAGATCTACAATACTTCGCGACTCTATCGCAAGCTGGTGGCAGCCTTTCGCGTAGTCCGCCGGGGCCGGCAGGGGATGGCGGCTGCGTGTATACTGAACAGGAGCCGAAGAGATTCGCGCCGATAACCATCGGTGCTGGCGCAAGCGAGGATGCCCGATTGGAAACAGTGCGAAGGTGAGCTTGCCGGCGGGGAGTTCCCGCTGGAGCGGTATCTCGGCGGTAGTGAAGGGAGCGCGGTCTTCCTCACCCGGTTCGCCTCGGGCAGGGCCGTCATCAAGCTCGTGCTCGCCGGCCAGGCGCAAGCCGCGGAGCTTGTGGAGCGCTGGAATCGCGCCGCTGCCGTCTGCCATCCTCACCTGGTCCGCATCTTTGCCGCCGGAACTGGGGAGCTGGCAGGCATGCCGCTGGCTTATTTCGTCATGGAGTACGCCGAGGAAAATCTCGCCGAAGTTCTCAGCGAACGCCCGCTCACCACGGACGAAACCCGCGACATGCTTCGATCGGTCGCGGATGCACTGGCGTACCTGCACGGCCAGGGCCTGGTGCATGGCAATCTGAAGCCGTCGAATATCCTGGCGGTCGAAGATACGGTGAAGATCTCCAGCGAAACGGTGTCGGCGGGCGATCCGGCCGCGGACATCCGGGCACTGGGAGTAGCGTTGGCACAGGCTTTGACGCCACCAGCGGCAACCGTCACCGAAGGCGGCCCGGATCCCGCGGTTGACGCGTTGCCCTTTCCCTTCCGGGACGTGGCGCAAAACTGCCTGCACCACGACCCTCGGCTTCGATGGTCCGCTGGCAAGATCGGGGCTTGGCTGGGTTCGGCCGAGCGGCCTGCCTCGACCCTTCCGGCGCCCACGACGCCGGTGGCGAAACCCGCGGCGGGGAGACCGGGACTCCGGTATTACGTTGCCGCCGCCGTGCTCGTCGTGGGGGCGGCGATTGCCGGGGGCGTGGCGATGCATCGGACGGCTGCGCCGAAGGCCGCACCGCCCGTCGCGCCGGATCGCCGAGCCGAGCCACCGCATAACATGCCCGCTGCGCCAGGCACAATTACGCGCCGCGTGCTCCCCGACGTTCCCGCCCAAGCCCGGAATACGGTTCACGGCAAAGCGACGGTGGCCGTCAGGATTGCGGTGGATCCATCGGGACATGTAACGGAGGCCACGCTGGAGCGCGGTGGCTCGCCTTATTTTGGCAAGCTGGCGCTGGAAGCGGCCCGGCATTGGCAATTCGCCCCGGTGGAGGGTGCGGGCCCGCGGAACTGGATCCTGCGTTTTGAGATCATGCGAACCGAGACGCAGGTCATCCCTGTCAGGGAAGGTCGGGAATAGATCGCACACTATGCGTAGCGCCGGCGATCTTGCCGCGCTGCTGTCCGAGTTACCGAGTCACATGCCCACTGCAATCAATGTCGCTTCCTTTGACCGGTTTTTCTGCTGTCCAACTGCCACCTGCCACGTGATTTCAAGCTGTTGCGCATCGTCGTGCACCCCGGCCAGAGCCGGCCGGGCCTGAAATGGATCGTCCAGCCACACCCACAGATCGCGATAGAAAAACAGTTGCTGCCGCAGCAAAGCGGCCAGCGTCGATAACGACCAGGCGAACTTCGATTTCAACTGCAGGTACTTCAGCACCAGCATCGCGATCAAAGCGGTCCACACCTGGGTTCGGACCGCATGGGCGCTGGTCCCCACAAACGATAGCCGATAATGCTCCGCTTTCCCCTAGCTGGCGCTCCAACTCACTGTCGGTAGTGGCGGAGCGCTGTGTGGGCCGCCAAACGCTCAATTCAGATCGAAATTCCCGGTAACCATGGCCGCCCGCAACGTGTCAACGTATGCGGCGGCTTCCTCCGCTCGTTCAACGCACCTGGGACAGCCCAGCAGGTCTTGCCGCCAGTTGGGGGTTCTCCAAGGGTATAATTCGCGTCATGGACCTGTTCGAGGTGATCAGGAGGCGCCGATCGGTCCGGGCGTTCGCACCCGAGGCAGTGGAAGCGGAGAAGGTGGCGCAGGTGCTCGCGGCGGCGAATGCGGCACCGTCGGCGGGAAACCTGCAAGGGTACGAGATCTTCCGGGTCACGCAAGAGAAGGAACGCGCGGCGCTGGCGCGCGCGGCGCTGGACCAGTTCTTCGTGGCTCAGGCACCCGTGGTGTTGGTTTTCTGTGCCAACCAGGCGCGGTCGGCGGCGAAGTACCGGGAGCGGGGCGCGAGGCTGTACGCGATCCAGGACGCCACGATCGCGTGCGCGTTCGCCATGCTGGCGGCCACGGCTCTGGGCCTCAGCACGGTTTGGGTGGGAGCCTTCGACGACGCCGCGGTCGAGCGCGTGTTGGGCCGTCACGATTGGTTGCCAGTGGCCATCCTGCCGATCGGGTATCCGGCCGAAGAACCGGAACCGACGCCGCGGCGTTCGCTCACCGATCTGGTGCACGACTAGCGCGTCCGGAGGCGCCGGCGCCGCCCGCTGCATGCTACAGTGGTCCGCCATGAGGCGCTGGCTGTTCTTGCTGGCAGTGTTGCCGCTTCCCGTCTCCGGCCAGTACACCCTCTACACCTGCGGGGCGAGTTCCAAAGACTACGTCGTAGGCGCCAGGCTCCCGGCCAGCGGCATCTTCCTCAAGCCCGCGGGCGGCGAGTGGCGGCACGCCGGTTTCAATCATCCCTTTATCACCGCGTTCGATTTCGATCCGCGCGACCCCTCCGTCGTCTACGCCGCCGCCGGCAATGGCCTGCTGCGCATTTCCGCCAGCGGCGAGCGCTGGAAGATCCTCACCGGTAGCGACGTCACCGAGTTGCTCGACGTCGCCCTCGACCGCAACGATCCCGGCGCCATCTATTTCAGCCACACCGCCGGCATTCAGGTGAGTCATGATAGCGGCGCCACCTGGCGTGACGCCGCTTCCGGCCTGCACCGGAAATACACCGCGGCTCTCCGCGTCGATTCGCGCCGAGCCGGCTTTCTGCTCGCTGGCACCGAGCAAGGCATCTTCCACAGCGAAGACGGCGGAAAATCCTGGCGGCTCGCTGGCGCCGCCGGCATCCAGGTTCTGCACATCGAACAATCGCCCCACGATTCGTGCTACTGGCTCGCCGCCACCGAAGGCGGCGGCCTGTTTGATTCCACCGATTGCGGCGTCGCTTTCGAGAGCAACGGCAACCTGGGTGTGGGCCGCAACCTCTACGACATCGCCTTCGATCCGGCCTCCACGAATCGCATTGCCGTGGCGGGCTGGGGAGTCGGCGTGGCGATCACCGAGGATCGCGGCAAGACCTGGCAGCCCCGCAACTCCGGGCTTCCCGCAACCACCGTCTGGAGTGTGGCCTTCGACCCCGCCCAGCCCGGCCGCATTTACACCAGCGTGCACGAAGACGCCATCTATGTTTCCCCGGACAACGGCCGAACCTGGTCGAAAGACGGGCTCTCGGGCAGCTCCATCTTCCGCATGAAATTCGTCCCGGAGGCGCCACGCAAATGACCCGTCTCCCCTGGTTGTGCCTGCTGCTGCCGCTCTCCCTCGACGCGCAGACTCCGCCCTTCGAGCAACGCGTCCGGTCTCTGGTCGAGGCCTACGCCCACCCCGTGAGTTCGAGGCCCCTCGGCTACGCCAACATCGCCGCCAGGCTGTGGCTGCGCGAGGACCCGGCCTCGTGCTCGCGCCGCCTGGAGGAACTGCTCGCCGCCGGCCCCAGCGGCGACATGTTTTGGATGTACCCCGTCGCCGCCATCGCCTATCTGGACCGCGGCCAACTCACCGCTTCCGCCCGCCGCGCGCTCCGTGACTCGTCCCGCACGTACATGCCCTACCGCGGCGACACTGAGAATCACTGGGTCATGTACTACACCTCACTCTACCTGATGGCGCAGCTCTGGCCCGATCTGGATGGCGCCCAATGGTACACCGGTAAATCCTCCGCCGAGAACCTGCGCGAAGCCGCCGGCTGGCTCGAATCATGGGTGCGTCTCACCACCACCCGCGGGCAGGGCGAGTACGACAGCCCCAACTACATGGGCCTGTATTTCCTCTCGATGTCTTATCTGGCCGCCTGGGCCCGCGATCCCGCCATCGAGAAGCGCGCCGCCATGATGCTGGACTACCTCATCGCCGATTACGCCGCCGAAAACCTGGACGGCATTTACGTCGGCGCGCATTCCCGCGTTTACGACCGCGAAGTCCTCGAGAAGTGGAATGTCGCCTCGAGCGATTTCGGATGGGTGCTATTCGGCCTCGGTCATCCGCTCGACCCACCCGCCAACCCTATCCTCTTTTATGTGCTCGCAAGCGCCTACCAGCCACCGGAGATCCTCCAGCGCATTGCCACCGACCGTGCGCAGCCTTACACCCACTACGAACGCAAGCGCACCCGCAACCGCTGGCGGTTCTTCGACGAGCCGCACGGCCCGGTATACAAGACCACCTACGTGCGCCGCGAATACGCCGTCGGTTCCGACCAGGGCGGCACCCTGCAGCCCATCCAGGAACACTCCTGGGACGTCACTTGGTCGGTTCCCGATCCGCGTGGCGTCGACAACACGCTGTTCACCCTGAACCCGCATTCGTCCTTGCGCGAGTTGGAAACATACTTCACCTCCCCCCCCGATATCGGCATCTCCGGCGTAGTCAGTTCTAAGAAAAGCTACGATTCGCCCGACAAGTTCGTTGGCGGATCTCCCTACGAAAAGATTTTCCAGGACCAGGATACTATCGTCGCGTTGTACGATATCCCGCCCGATACCCGTTTCCCGCACATCAACGGCTTCTTCTCCAAGGACCTCGCCGAAGTGCGCGAAGATCCCTCCGGCTGGATCTTCGCCCGCGGCGGCGATGCCCTCATCGCCTGCCGCCCTCTGCAGCCATACACCTGGAAACCCATCGAGGGCGGCGGCCGGCGCCTTTTCAGCCCCTATCTGAAGAACGGCATCGTCGTGCAGGTAGCCGCTCGCAACGAGTTCGCCGGCATGCCGGAGTTCATCCGCGCGATCCTCGCGCTGCCGCTCAAATTCTCGCTCGACCCTGCCCCCTCTGTCCGCTTTCACTCCTTGCGCGGCCGAACCCTCGATTTCACCTACGGCCAGGCTCCACTTCTGAACGGCACTCCCCTCGACTACGCTCACTGGCCGCTATTCGGCGGACCATTCCTGGAAGCCCCCGTGGACTCCGAGATCCTCATCCTGAAGTACCGCCAAATGCGCCGCACCCTGGACTTCCGCCGCCTCACCGTCACCGACACGCGCTCTACACCCGCGCATAATCAGCGGAACATGTCGGGGGATCCGTAGAGTGTCGATTTCTTGGAGGGGGAGATGGGATTCGAAGCGGCGAAGTCCGGGTTGGGAAAACGCTCCTACATCGTGTACTGAACATCACCGCGTTTCCTGAGCATCACTGAAGTGCACGCCGTTCACCCAGTTTTCGCACAACGCCCTCGAAACGCCGTTCAAAAACATCCTTACGCGTCAACCTCCAAGAGTAGCGCCCATCAAGAAGTGCTGGGCAGGCTTCACGAAGGACGTATCGCTCCTGCGGTCATCGGCCATCCCTAATACGTTGTGCGGACGTATACGCCGGTCCGTTCGGGGCATGGGTAGCCCCGAGGATGTTTGTGTGGATTTAACGAACCGTCCATCGTCGTCCTGTTGAAGGTCTTCTGACAGTACGGACACCGATAGATGTAGGTCGGCCCTAGCTTCCGGTTCGTCCCCGAAGGCCGTGTGCTCGCGATCCGGGGGCTCGCCGTCGACGGCGCCACGGTCAGTGGACCGGTCGAGGTGAGTTCTATGACGTAACGCGGCGAGAAGACTTGCGAGGTGACTGCCGCAGCTTGCATCCGGTCGACGCGGTATGATCGATGCTCGCCTGAATCGCTGCGGATAGCGTGTAGCACGAAGTTCCCCTCGGCTGTCTGCCGCAGTGAGTATGGCTCGATGCGGCGCACGCTGCCGTCATACGTTAGATCGACGCACAAATGGTTCGCTGCAGCGAATCGTATGATTTCGAGGGTTCCGCGAGCACGGACGGGCACACCCATCGGCAGCACGCGGGTACGAACGGCGACCTCGCCAACGCCATATTGAATCTGCGTCCGTTGCGGAATCTCCGCTCCACCCATGAGCCACGTAAATATTTCAGGCAGCGCGTTCCAGAAATCGCTCATCGGCGGAAGGATCGGGAGCTGATGCCCGAGCATGTCCTCCCACATGCCGGCGAGGGCTTCGCGATGCGGTGCGAGTGTCTCAACGGTTGGCACTGGAATCGCCTTGTGGGCGCATTTTTGTTGGAGCACGTCGCGAAGCACGGATGCCGACGGTCGGCTGTCCGCGTTCCGGAAGAGGTTCACTACGTCGTACAGATCGCGGGGCCGCGTCCGTTCCCCCAGTGCCCGCAGTTTCTCCCCGAAGGCTTCCTCATACGCGTAGCAATTCACCCAGAGGCCCTGCGCGGGGCGGTCTGTATAAGGATGGAATATCTCGCGCCGCACGGCCGGCATCACGAGCCGTTCATCGGCTGTCAGGTCAAGCTTGATCTTCGGCCAACCGCCCGAGGTTGGAGAAACCGGGCCGCGATAGGCGATCTTTCCCTGACACGAGATATGTCCACGCGGGTTCTGGTAGATATCGAACCCGAGCTGGTCGACAGGGATGGTCAAACCCGACTGCTCCGCCACCCAGGCAACGACGTCAGCGAGGACTGGCCTCAGAAATCCCTCGTCAATATGCCCTTCGTCGCGCAGCGTGAAGTCCAAATCTTCGGAAAACCGATACGTTTCGAAGTAGCACTTCTTCAGACAGGTGCCACCCTTGAACACCCAGCTCTCCGATGTTTCTTGATGGGCGTTGATGCCAGCAAGAACCCAGCCGAGGACATAGTCTTTCTCGACAACGCTCGGCAAGAGCTTTAGCGCTGATGCCGCTTCAAGGATTTCACGCTTGTCGATCATGCAGCGTTGTCTTTCCAGCGGGCGGGTACCCAAAGGCGCCAGGCGGTAACGAGTCTCGGAGAAGAAAGCGCGGGATCAAGGCGAGCGTAGCCCTGGGTCAGCCGGGTGCGGCAGGCATCGGCCAGCTTCCGATCACCAAGCCGGGTCTCGGCCAGAAACCCCAGGCGTTTGAAGAGAGCGCCATTGTCGAACTGCTCAGCATAGCGGATCAATAGATCGCGGTCACCTGTCTTCTCTGTCAGATACGTTTCCAAGCAATCGGCGACATGATCGATGCCGCCGCCGACTTCAGGAGCGACGATCATATCGACCAGCGTGCGCGCAGCATCCGAAATGGCGACCTTCGCCGATCCGCGCCACAGCGTCTTCAATCCAAATAGGCGCTTGGCGGGAACACTGTGTAGCGCGAAGACCGCGCCCTGAGCGGTCGCACGCTTCTCGACGATTCGGCGAGTTGTAAACACGACTGTTTCATTAAAGAGCTGTTCGGTGAGCTCCCAATGGTGCGCGGCTGTCCACCCCCCGATGTAGCAGTTTCCGAACAGTGTCGGGACGAGAACCCAGGGATCGGCAAGTACTTGCTCGCTGCCAGCCAGGTCGAGAGGTACGGGAACATACAGCCCGCTACCGACCCTCCGGAGCCATCCCTGCATGCGCCAGCGTGACAACAATTGAGCGGCGCGACGTCGATCAATCCCAAGGGTTTGCGAGACGATGCCAACCGACACTACTTCTCTGGCGGCGCGCAGGACGGCAGCGAGCCGCGCACGCGAGGCCGGCAAGAAATCTTTCTCCTGGGCCATAACTATAAGCTATAGCATAAAGTTCTCGCTTATCGCAAATTGTATGCCGGAGAGTATAGCCGTCATCATGCCAACTTTGAGATTCAGCGACTGCCAGCGTGCCTGGCCGAACGTCGCTCTTTGGGTGTTGTGGTTGCTTGTCGCTCGCGCTGCCCCTTTGGTAGTCGCCGCCTCGGTGAGCGCCATCTGATTTCGTTTAACATCGCTTTCGCCCCGTGTTTTCGGGGCTGTCAGGTGCTGGACGTCGCATGCACTGACGGTGGCGCGAGCGGCCTTCCTAGGTGCCGAGACCATCCTCGCCTGCGTTGGTGAGCCCCACTATCGGGTAGGGATGCTTGGACTGCCAGCTCGGCTGGCCGGCATTCACCTCGCATCGAATATCAAGAAAAACAAGAACATCGTTTGTTGTCTGTTGGGCCCGAATGGAGTCTCAATGGAGTCACGGATTCTTCAAGTCGTTTAGTTTATTTATGTTACGGTTGCGAATGTCTGCTTGGGAAGCTGGCATTCGACCACTGAATTACTCCCGCCCATCGGTGCTTGGCGGCGCCTTCAAACATCACATAACCCAAGACCGCCTGGAAGCCGCTCCGCTGCCGTTCACGTGGTTTTTCGTTTGAACCCACCACGCCCCGGCCAATAGCCCCGCACAGGCCAGGTACACCGCCGACGTAGCGCTCAGACAGGCGCTCATCCCGTAACGTCCGGAAGCGGCCGCCACCAGCACCGGAGCAAACCCGCCGCCCAACCACCCCAGCGAATTCATCAGTCCCGCGGCTCCGGCACGCACCTCCACCCGCACCACATCGTAGAGCGCGGCAAAAATGTTGGCATCGTAGATCCCTTTGAAATAGCCGAAGCACGCCATCGCCGTCACCAGCACGGGCACGGACAGCGTTCTACCCGTGAGGAACAAAAAGGGCACTCCGCAAAAAAGCCCGATCGACTGCGTCAGCGCTCGCGCGCCACGTCGCCGCCGGCCAAGCCAATCGGCCGCCACCCCGCCCGTCAGCACTCCCAGCACCGAGGCGATCTGCAAATAAGCCGTGGCATTCCAGCCCGCCATCGACAGATTCATGTGGAACGTCCGATACAGGTAGGAAGGCATCCACGTGAGGAACACCATGGCCACAAAATTGGCGCCCATAAAGGCCAGAATCAGGAGCACCACGGGCGAGATCGCACTACGCCGCCTCTCTGGCTCCGAAGAGGCGGCTTTCTTGTCGGCCAGGCCGCGGGCCGGCTCGTGCAACAAGCCCCACACCAGAAAGCCGAGGGCAATGCCGGCCGCGCCAAACCAGACGAACATCGGCCGCCAGCCGTAATTCTGCGCGATCCACCCGGAACACACGCCGCCCGCGATGGTGCCGGCGTAAACGCTGGACTGATGCAGCGCCATGGCACGCGAGCGCGTCGCCCGCGCGTGATAGTCGCTGATCAACGACATCGCCGCCGGAAAATAGAACGCCTCCCCCAGTCCGCCCAACGCCCGGCACAAGGTGAGTTGCCAGAAGCCGTGGCAGCCAGCCGTGGCCGCTGTCACCAGCGACCAGAACACCAGCGCGCCCAAGATCAGCCCCTTGCGCGAAAACCGGTCGCCCAGCCATCCCGCAACCGGGCCGATGAATGCGTATACCCACATGAAGGAAGCGCCCACCATGCCCAATTGCGCATCGCTCAGGCCCAATTCCGACTTTAGAAGCGGAAAGACCGAGAAGATGGACTGCCGGTCGGCATAGTTGAAAAAGCAGACCAGCCACAGCAGGCCCACCACGAACCATTTGTATTTGCCGGCCATGAACGCCAGTTCACTGCGTCTCGGCGATCATGGACAAGTCGAAGAACTCCGCCATGGTCTCCCGCAGCGAGTTCTCCCGTTCCCAATGATCGAACGCATCGAGCCTTTCCCGGAGGCTGGTCTGGATGTGGTCGGCCAGCAATTGCATGGCGCGCTCCGGCTGGCAATCGGCCACGGCCTCGAGAATCGCGCGGTGCTGGTGATGGATCTTCTCCAGTTCCGCAGCCCGGTGCCCCGTGCGGCGGATCGCAAAAATGCGAATCAACAGCCGCGTTTCGTTCACCACTTTTAGAATTCGGGCATTCCCCGCCATGCGCATCAGCAGGGCGTGAAAGCCCAGGTCGCCGGTCACAAACCGATGCATCTGCCTGACATTCAGCGCGTCGCCTCCGGCACTCTCCAGCTCGGCTTTCAGCGTCAGAATCTCATCCGCCAGCCCCCGCAGCCGTTCCAACTCGGAAGCCCGCAACCGTTCCCGGGCGGCCTTGCCGACGGCATATACTTCCAGGGCTTCGCGTAATTCGTAAAGTTCGACGATGTCCTGCCGGGTCAACTGTACGACCATCGCCCCGCGGTTCGGAGTCTGCTCCAAAAAGCCCTCCGCCACCAATTGACCGATCGCTTCGCGCACGGGCGTCCGGCTGCTCCCCATTTCCTTGGCCAGCGCCAGTTCTGAAAGGGCGCTGCCCGCGGGCAACTCGCCGGCGGCGATCTTTCGCTGGATGTAAAAGTAGGCCTTGGTCCGCATGGAGTCGGACGCTGAACGGCGCCCGCGCTCCACGGATTTTTTCATAGCCGCAGTATACCTCCTACGCCGCTCCTTGCGCCTGCACGCTCCGAAACCATTCCCGGAGCTGATTCCCCTGGCTGACCCGCAATTCCGAAAGCGGCAGACTGAACCGCGCCGTAGCCAGTCCCCGGCTCTCCGCAATCCATTTCAAGCCCCACGGTACCGGCACCGTGTCCAGCTTCTCGATGAAGGCTCGCAGCGTGCGAATCGCCTCCGCATTCCGGGCTCCGCCTTCCGCAAACAACGGCAGAATCAGCTCTGGCCAAACCCCTGCCACCCCGGAAACCACGCCATCGCACACTCCTTCCTGCAACGCCTCCGGCAGCGCACCGTCATTCCCCACCAGCCGCACCGCGTCCGGCAGGTCCCGAGTCAGCGTCCGCAGCACATCCAGGGAGCCGCTGCTGTCTTTGATGCCCTTGATCCGCGGGCACTCCCGAACCAAGTCGCACACCGTGGCCACGGTAAGGCCGCTGGTGAACTGCGGTAGATTGTAGAGCAGAATATCGATGGGAAGATGTTCGGCAACCTCCAGGCAGAACGCCCGTAGATCGTGTTGCTCATAAGGAAAAAAGTGCGGCATGGGCAGCAGCACCGCTCGCGCCCCTCCGGCCACCGCCACCCGGCCATTCTCCAACGCTCCGCGCAGGTCGGCCGCGCCAATCCCGCACAGGATCCTCGAATCCGCGGGGAGCCACTTCCCAGCCGTTTCCAACATGTATGCCAAGTCCGCTACGCTGTTCAAGCAGTACTCGCCGGTAGCGCCATTGCACGCAAACCCGCGAATTCCCGAATCGGTCAGGAATCTCAGAATCCGTCCCAGCGCACAGCCATCCAAGTGGTCTTCTTCATCTCTGGGGTTGGTGACGGCGGCATAGACGCCGCCCAGACTCTTGCTCCGTGTCTCCATGGGCCTCCACACTGATCGTACACTTATGTAGTCACCCTGTCGACAACGCCGCTTGGACCCTGTCCGCCACTGCCCGCGCGAGTGCCATCGGATGGGGAAGGATCGCTCCGGTCCGGAATCGCGCGTGCTGCCATCGTTACTCCGATGAGGAAGGAAATGACGGAGTCGGCTGCGCCGGCGCCGGGCGCCACGGCTTCACCTAAGATTAACCAGATTAACCGCCTGGCGGCGCCCGCGGTGACCGCCGCGCGCGTACTTTCCGAGAGCCGTGGTCGACGTGAAGAGCAAGGACGGCGCCAGCGCCAGCCTCTCCACCCTGGTCACGCCCGTCTGCTTCCGCACCGCCGACGGCGAATTCCACGGCTTCGAAGGCGCCAACGACCACGCCGGCTGCTGCCACGGAAGCTGCGCACACGTCTGGAACTACGA
>Ga0187865_1001697_pt1 | contig 23883 bp, 25 predicted proteins | sample June2016WEW_11_1_2_FD_132989 | JGI IMG/M metagenome (GOLD analysis project Ga0187865, IMG submission 132989) | Peatland microbial communities from SPRUCE experiment site at the Marcell Experimental Forest, Minnesota, USA - June2016WEW_11_100 | ecosystem: Environmental > Terrestrial > Soil >...
GTACGCGTCGCTGCAGGAGCTGGTCCAGCAGATCATGCCGGAAGGGTACGCCGACTACGGCACGCAGCTGCTGGCGTATGACGTGGCGCAGCAGCCCGACAGCTCTGCCATCGCGCTCGCAGCACCCCCGGCGGGGCGGCCCGCTCGCGCCGCTTCCGGGGCGCGCCAGCTGCCGTACGCCATTGAGCAGCGGGACGACAGCTCTTCCCTCACGCCCGAAACGCCCCTGGCGGCAGAGCAGCCCGAGCCCGCCGCTTCCGGGGCGTACCCATTGCCGACCGACGTCGGGCAGGGGCACCCCTACCCACGGTTCCTGTGCTACGATTGCCATGCGTACACTCCGTACGCGTACTGGAACCCGTACTCGGCGTGGTGCCCGCAGTTCTCGCTGGCCGTGTACTACAACCCGTTCTACTCCCCGGGCTACGGGTATCCGGCGCGCTACTACGGCGGAAACAACGTCGTGTATGCGCGGCCGGGACTGAGTGGCCGGCAGTATCTCTTCCGGACGCATGCGGAGCAGGCCGCGCCGTACGCCGTCTATCGCAACAGGGCCGGCGGCGGGATGCAGCAACCGGCGGGGCGCGGCGTGCGCGGCGCGGATGTCGGCGGCGTGGGGAGCGTCCCCGCGCCGGGCGGCCGCAGGATCGTGGGCGGGGGCATCCAGTATGCGCGGGGCGGAGCTGCTGCCCAACGGTCGCGGGATTACATCCCCCAAGCGCAGACGCGCCAGGGCGGCGTGTACATGGATGCCGGCAGGAGACAGACGAACACCGCGCCGCGGACCGCGATCGGCCGCTCGGGCCAGCGCGAGAACCAGCGGTACATCCCGCAGGCGGCGCCCCGGCAGGGCTCGCGCGGCGCACCGGGTTACGGAGCGAGCCAGGCGTCGCGCGGCATGCGCAGCTATGCCCTGGCGCAGCCGCGCCAACGCGGCGCGTACATGGATCCTGGCGCGCGGCAGAGGAACACTCAGTCACCGGGCGCGAACGACCGGTCGTACCAGCGTGAAAGCCAGCGCTATGGCCCACAGGCGATGCTTCGTCAGGCTTCGCGCGGCGCGCCGGACCACGGAACGTCCCAGGGATCGCGCTCCATGCGTGGCTACGCAGCGTCCCGGGCGCCGCGATCCGGATACGCGCCTGGAGGCGGCGGCCGCGGCTCGTCATCGCGCGCCGCGCGGGGAGCGTCAGGCGGCCACGGTCACGCTCGAAGGTGAGCGCCCAGCACCCACACGCGACTCGGCCCCGGCGATTCCGCCGGGGCCGAGTCGATTTCGGGGAAGCAGACAAGAACCCCGCTCACGGCCGCAGCCGCAAGCGAGGCATCGCGTCGGTACCCAGTGCACGACGACCCGTGAGACCATCGGTTGACACAAAACATCCAACGGTATTGATTACCAGCGATGCTTCTGGACTGAGCTCCTGGGCGAAGCAGGGGCGTCCGAGGAGAGCCATGGCCCCGCCCACTCGCACGCAGCAGCTGGAAACCGCCTGCCGGGCCCACGGCCTGGCGGTCACGGTCCAGCGTCGCCGCATCTTCGAGGCCCTCTCCGGCCGCACCGACCACCCCACGCCCGATCAGGTGTACGCGGCGGTCAAGGACACTCTGCCCGGCGTTTCCCGCACCACCGTGTACCGGGTGCTCGACACCCTGGTGCGGGTGGGCGTGCTGGCCAAGGCGTGCAGCCCGAGCGCCGCGAGCCGAGTGGACCCTCGGACGTCCCCGCACCACCACCTCGTGTGTCGGCGCTGCGACCGCCTGTTCGATGTGGACGAAGAAGCCGTCGAGCACCGGATTCGGCCGCCGGACGTGCGCCGCCGGGGGTTCACCATCCAGGGATACTCGATCTATTTCACCGGCCTGTGTGCCGCGTGCCGGGAGAAAGCCGCAGCCCTTCGGCCCTCAAAGCGGGCCGCGGTGCCACGCGCGCGCGCGGGCCCGCGCCCGAGGCGCAGAGGCAAGCGGACCGGGTAACTGAGCACCAACGACGAAACGAGAGAGAGCCCATGTCAACCGAAACCAAGTGCCCGATCGATCACACCGCCGGCGGTGGCACGACGAACCGAGACTGGTGGCCGCACCAGCTGAACCTGAGGATCCTCCACCAGCACTCGTCCAAGTCCGACCCGATGGGCAAGGGCTTCAACTACCGCAAGGAGTTCAAGAAGCTCGACTTCGCGGCCCTGAAGAAGGACCTCCGCGCGCTGATGACCCGCTCGCAGGACTGGTGGCCGGCCGATTTCGGCCACTACGGGCCCTTGTTCGTCCGCATGGCCTGGCACGGCGCCGGCACGTACCGCATCGGCGACGGCCGCGGCGGCGCCGGCAGGGGCCAGCAGCGCTTCGCGCCGGTCAACAGCTGGCCGGACAACGTCAGCCTCGACAAGGCGCGCCGGCTGCTCTGGCCGATCAAGCAGAAGTACGGCGAGAAGATCTCCTGGGCCGACCTGATGATCCTCACGGGCAACGTCGCCCTGGAATCGATGGGGTTCAAGACCTTCGGCTTCGGCGGCGGGCGCGAGGACGTCTGGGAGCCGGACGAGGACGTCTATTGGGGCGCCGAGGACAAGTGGCTGGCTGACAAGCGCTATTCCGGCGACCGCGACCTCGAGAATCCGCTGGCTGCGGTGCAGATGGGCCTGATCTACGTCAACCCGGAGGGCCCGAACGGCAACCCCGATCCGATCGCCGCGGCCAGGGACATCCGCGAGACCTTCGCGCGCATGGCGATGAACGACGAGGAGACGGTGGCGCTCATCGCGGGCGGCCACGCCTTCGGCAAGACCCACGGCGCCGGCCCAGTGTCCAACGTGGGGCCCGAGCCGGAAGCGGCCCCCATCGAGGAGCAGGGCCTGGGCTGGAAGAGCAGCTTCGGCACCGGCAAAGGCGCCGACACGATCACCAGCGGCCTGGAGGTCACCTGGACCACCACGCCGACGAGCTGGAGCAGCAACTTCTTCTGGAACCTGTTCAGCTACGAGTGGGAGCTGACGAAGAGCCCGGCCGGCGCGCATCAGTGGACGCCGAAGGGCGGCGCGGGCGCCGGGACCGTGCCGCATGCCCACGACGCGTCGAAGCGCATCGCGCCATCCATGCTGACCACGGACCTGTCCCTGCGGTTCGACCCTGTCTACGAGAAGATCTCGCGGCGCTTCATGGAGCACCCGGATCAGTTCGCGGACGCGTTCGCCCGGGCCTGGTTCAAGCTGACGCACCGCGACATGGGCCCCCGCGCCCGCTATCTCGGCCCGGAGGTTCCGGCCGAGGCGCTCATCTGGCAGGATCCCATCCCCGCGGTGAATCACCCGCTGGTCAATGCGCGGGACATCGCCGCACTCAAGGCCAAGATCCTGGCGTCCGGTCTGTCGGTTTCGGAGCTGGTGTCCACCGCCTGGGCGTCGGCGTCCACCTTCCGCGGCTCCGACAAGCGCGGCGGCGCGAACGGCGCCCGCATCCGGCTGGCGCCGCAGAAGGACTGGGAGGTCAACCAGCCGCTACAGCTGGCCAGGGTGCTCAAGAAGCTGGAAGGCGTCCAGAGGGCGTTCAACGGTGCGCAGAAGGGGCGCAAGAAGGTCTCGCTGGCCGACCTGATCGTGCTCGGCGGGTGCGCCGCCGTCGAGCAGGCCGCGAAGAAGGCCGGTCACAAGGTGACGGTTCCCTTCACGCCGGGACGCATGGACGCCTCGGCCGAGCAGACCGACGCGGCCTCCTTCGCCGTGCTCGAGCCGAAGGCAGACGGCTTCCGCAACTACCAGAAGGCCCGGTATGCCGTATCGGCCGAGGAGTTGCTGGTTGACAAGGCGCAGCTGCTGAAGCTGACCGCGCCCGAGATGGCGGCGCTCGTGGGCGGCATGCGCGTCCTGAAGACGAACGTCGGAGGGGCCAAACACGGCGTGTTCACCAAGCGGCCGGAGGCGCTGACCAACGACTTCTTCGTGAACCTGCTCGACATGGGCACGGAGTGGAAGGCGGTCTCCAAAGACGCGGAGGTGTTCGAAGGGCGCGATCGCAAGACGGGCGCGCTCAAGTGGACCGGCACGCGTGCCGATCTGATCTTCGGCTCGAACTCCCAGCTCCGCGCCCTGGCGGAAGTTTACGGGTGCGCGGACGCGCAGCAGAAGTTCGTGCACGACTTCGTGGCGGCCTGGAACAAGGTGATGAACCTGGATCGCTTCGACCGCGGGTGACGCCAGAGGGCGCGAACCAAACGCCTTTGTCGGAAAGTCAGTAGGGGCGCCCAGATCTCTCTGGGCGCCCCTCGATGTTGTCGCACTGCCGTGTCTTCTGTCGTGCGCCGCCGGTAAACCGTCCGTCTATATCACCATCAATCCTAGGGCAATTCCCGAGACGGCATGAGTGGCCATCGCCGTCCCCAATCCACGTTTCCAATACAGATAGCCAAAGGCGATGGACGGAATGATGATGTGAACCGCGACATAGGATGCGAGCATCCAGATGCCGGGTAAGCCGTAGTTGAGATACTCGTTCGAATGGAATAGTCCATCGGCCAACGCCGCCACTCCGATAGCGATCCACATCGGGCCAACGGGACCGTTGAAGTACTTCTTCGCTATCCAGAATACCACCGTGAACAGGAATAGTCTCAAGAACAACTCGGTGGAAAACGCTTCGGTCAATGAGAGAACCATTCCCGCACCAACTCCATAGGTCTGAGTCACCGCCGGGAGATTGGCTGTCCCTTTGTGGAACGGCAGCATCAACAGTGCCAATGCCACACCAATCATGAGAGCGTACGCGGCGTCCATGACCAGCCTGTTCCACACCACGCGATGTGTAGTGGCAATCGGAGAATGCAGATCATGATGGAGGAGATACATCCCGATCGTCACCAGAGGACCATAGATCCAAAACGTGATGACGAACGACAGAATCAGCTTCCCCGTACCCGTGAGATGGAAACTCGCAAACCACGTCGTGTGGTTGCTGATGTAGAACGTTGCCAGGAGAGAGCCGAGAACACCGAGGACGAGCACGGTTCCCAGAGCTCGATCGGGCCATCGTCCGTACGCGACAACAAGGGTCTTCCATCCAGTGGAGGCACCAACATACAGAACGACAGCCATGCCGACCCACGCCGCAACGGAGATGAGAGAGCCAACGACACCGCGCTGCAGGGCGAGTGGCAATGCCGCCACCCAACCAGCGACGACCCACCCGATGAGTATGGCGGGGACGGTGTAGCACAATCCAAGCAGAAGGCCACGGATGACCTGCCTGGTGTCTGTGCCGGCTTCCCGTCCGAAATATCCGAGAACGGCTCCGTGAACGTATCCGAGTGCTGTTCCGATCGAGAACATCACGGTGGAAGCGACCAACATCGCAAAGCCGGGGAGCTTCTCGAAGAACATCATCAGCGCAACGGACACCCCCCCAAGAAGCAGTCCGGCCGCAAGCGCCCACGACAGCGCAATGGACGCCGGACGAGTCAACGTTCTTGGAACGGTCATGGTTGCCTTCCTCGTTTCAGAGACCCCGGGATCGGCCGATGCGTCGCGGCGCCGCCGCCCAGCACCAAGTGCGTCGCACCTTCAGGATGGCTCGCGCAGCAGTTTCTTCAAATCGAGCCCGGAATGAGGCGGGGCGCCTGATGGCAGAACCGCGCCGGCCGACACGACGAACTTGAATGCGTCGTCAACGCTGATCCCGAGGGGCCGGACACGAGCGCCCGGAACGATGAGCAGGTAGCCGGACGGCGGTACGGAGAAGGTCGTGGGCACGAACACCGTGAGACACGCCTCGCCCACGACCTCGGAGTAGAGCGGCGTCTGCTCGTTCGTGACGAACCCGATGGCCCAGGAGCCTTCGCTCGGGTAGGGGACGAGCACCGCCCGCGAGAACATGCGCCGGTCACCGGCGAGCATCGCCTGTACGATCTGGCTGCCAGCGTTGTACACGCGCCGCGTGAGCGGAAACCGGGACAGCGCCCTATTCCAGGCCTCCACGAGGCGCCGCCCCACGGCGTGGTGCACTGCCCACCCGACGGCCAGCACCAGGACCGCGAGGATCGCGATCCCGAGGCCGGGCACCCGGAGCCCGATGAACTCCTGGAGCGGCCGGCCGAAAATCGCGTCGACGGTGCGGAGTGCCCAGGACAGCACGAAGATGGTGACGCCGACGGGCGTCAGCACGACGAGGCCGACCACGATGTACCGCCGGAACCGGCGCACGGTCTGGCTCACGACTGTGAAGCTAACCGCCGGGGCGTGGGCCAGCCACGGCTTCGGATCCGCGTTTCGAGATTGCGCCCTTTGCTTCGCGATTGATAAGCCGCGCTATCGGGACTACCTGGCAACGAAGAGACGTCAATAGCCGCGACGATCCAGCAGCCCACGTTACGTCGTGCGCCTTCCGTGAACAGACCCACTGCCGTCCTGTTGACCACTCAAGCGGAACCCCCCAAAGTGAGCTACCTTACATCGTCCCATCAGGCCGGGCACGTACTACTCCTTCCTCTCTAGCCCGGCCTACTAAGGCACGATGAACACCTACAAGACGCAGCAGCACCACCTCGTCCATCGAGGACACTCCTTTCATTTTGTCTCGTATGAGGGGCAACCCGCCGACGAGAAGCGCCACCAGCCGGAGATGCTGCCCAGCTGGTATCTGATGCTCGCTGGCAAACGATGGATGGTGAGCCCGCAAGTCGGCGAGACCGCGCAGGTGGAGCTGGATCGCCAGTTCGGGGAGTGGCTCGATGGGCACGTGCTCAGCAGCGCACCGGCGGTGCAGAGCCAGCAGCCACCCTCGGCCGGCGCAGCAACGCTTACCGGCCCGGCGGAAGCCCTGCTGGCGGCTATTCCCTCGGCGGGCGCGCGCGGTACTGGAGGCATAATGTGACTGGCAGCCGGGGGCCGCTGGAGGTGTACGCGGCCTTTGCGAGCAACATTGATACCCCAGCCGTCGGTCGCATTATCCAAGCGGTCGCCACCGGCATGACTCAGGGGGCGACGCGACTCCATCTCCTATTCCAGTCGGAAGGTGGGTCTGTCGGCGATGGCGTATGTCTCTACAACTTCTTCAAGTCCTTACCAGTTCCTCTCACGATTTACAACGTCGGGTCGGTAGCGTCGGCAGCCACAGTAGCCTATCTCGGCGCGAAAACACGCAAGGCGTCCGCACAGGCAACCTTCATGGTGCACCGTACCGTCCTCACCAGCAGCCAGTCGCCCACAGCCGGACAAGTTCATGCCATCGCCGAGAGTATGGCGATTGACGACCGGCGCACCGAGGCCATTCTCCGCGCGCATCTAAGGCTCACCGATGCGCAATGGACTCAACTCGACGGCCGGGATCTTGTGTTCGCTGCGCAGGAAGCCGTGGAATGTGGCTTCGCGGACGAGATCGGCGAGTTCTCGCCGCCCGCCGGAACAAGGGTGTTCAGTATTTAGGAATGGGCTGGCATGAACGCACGAAGGAGAAAGATCTGGCGGCCTCGACCCGTACCACGGCCCATGTTCCCGGTTTGAGGTGTTACCACGTACCCGGTCTGTACCTTTCGGGAGGAACTCGCCATGCCGACGTACGACTACAAGTGCAAGAAGTGCGGGAAGCGGTTCTCGGTGGTGCAGCGGATCAGCGAGCACACCAGCCGGGCGCCGGCCTGCCCGAAGTGCAAGTCCCGCAGCACGTGGCAGCTGCCTTCCGTCTTCTACGCCCAGACGGCACAGAAGAGCTGACGACGCGGCGCCGGCTCGGTGTTTAGGCCTTGCTGTGTACCCCATCTCCTGAGGCGGTTTGGGCTAGCACGTGAGCCCTGCAACACCCGGTAAAGCTGGCAAGCACCGGCACTTAGCTCGCCAGTCTGGCGACGGGTACAGCGACGCGTCGCCGACTGACCCGTACTCAATCGTGCCTACCCGCTCGCCGGTGGCCTAGGCAGACAAAGAGCGGCTCCGCTCATCACGAAGCCGCCCAAGAAGTTCCCGCAGTGCGCCGCCCGTGAATCGAACACGGAACCTACTGATTAAGAGCCGGTCCAAGGGCGGCATCGTTTCCCGGCAAAATGTTGTCCAACCGCGAGTTCGTGTCGTCCGCTGCCGGACTTGCAGCCACGAAATGTCGTTCTTTGACACCCGAAACTAGCTCAGAAACTGACTCATAGGCGGGTGAAGCACCGCGCCATTCAGACTTGCCACGGCCGTCGGCGTCAGGTGCTAACTCCTCAAGCCATCGCCCATCTGGCCAGAGCTATTGGCGCCCCGGCAGTACGCAGCCCAGGCGCGGATGCGTCCTGCGTTATGCCGGTAGTTTCGTCTGGAAGCGCGGGGTGAGCGGCGCCCCACAATCCCATCCCCCCTGCGACCTTGATACGCTCGCAGTCCTCCCAGGCCTAGTGGAGCCTCACGGCGAGCACCGCGCGGCCCTGGCCGGGGCGACCCCACTACCGGGCAACGTGATGGTCCACCCGACCGAGTTCGATGGTGTAAACGGGAGCGTGTAGCCGCGCTGAGAACTCAGCGTCAGATCCTGGGCGGATGTCCAAACGAGCGTCGATGTCTGGCCGCTAGTGACATCCGTACCGGTCATGAAGACGGAATCGGGGATCTGAAGACATGCGGACGACCCCGCTGCCACAGACCCAAGGTGAAGCTGGCCCCCTAGAAGCTGCGGTATGGATGGCTGAAAGTCGGGATACGCCCCGACCTCCAACGACACGTTCGCGGAGTCCGTCACGAGCACCGTGGCCGAGGCAGCGGTGAATCGCTCGGTCATTGCGTTGCTCTCTGGGTCAGCCGCGGAAGAACAGGCCGCCGCCGCGAGCGCCAGGACTGCGATTGCGGTTCTCATTGCTGGGCCCTCCTACAATGTGTCCCATCCCCCCCAACAATCACGCGCTTTCCATAGCGCCCCTAGCAGAGCGCCCCGGCGCCCAGTTCGGGAGCCTACGACTTTGCCCGCTGAGCCTATTGCTGGATGCATATAGGTGCCGACGGCGATACCGTTATGCTCATCTGCGCTCCGCTCCCATGGTTCAGAGAATCAGTTACCCACACACTGAGCGTGCCTGATGACGACCAAGACATGGTGACATCGGACGTCTGCGCACCCCCTGGGGTCCAGCTGTAGGCGTAAGGTGGCACTCCTCCGGTGACCCCCGCTGACCATGTGCAGGTGGCGTTGCGCCGTACTGTGCTCGGCCCCGAGATTGTTACGGTTGGGGGACCTGGTGGAGGTGGCGGCGGAGGGGGGGGGGTGAGGTAGAACACATCCACCTCGCCGCCAGGATTCTGAGTAAAGACTGGGTTCACATGCTGCCCGCAATCAGTCACAGCGTTGTAAGGCGACCAGCTCAGCCAGTTCAGCACGAGGCCGTGTGCGTGTATCCCAATCGACCAGAATGCCGTCGAATCTGTGGGCGGATAGTCAGAACAACTGGTCATGGTGCCCTCGGCTTCCAGCACTTCAACGGCCTGCCAGTACTCCGGCCACGGCTGATAGTTCCCATTGAAGAGCCACAGCTCGCTGGGACCATATTGCCAACTGCTGGAGTTCACTGAACAGAAGTAGGCGTATCCGCCGCCATAACGGCCGTCAGAGCTGTCAGTGATGCCGATCACGGTGTCGCCAGGGATTACTGTGACGGCCCCTGTGGTGGCGTACGTGTGTAGGCTGACATTCCAGCAGGCTGCCGACCAAGTGGAGTCTGTGCCACCGGCACGTGATCTCCCGAACTGGAGCACGGGCTGCAAGAGCCACGATGCTGAATCCTGAATTCCGTTGAAGAGATAGATCTGCTGGCCATTGATGGAGGTCGGCTTTGGGGGCACCACCCAGCGTGCAGTGTCCGCGGTGATCGCGTGTCCTGCGGGTCTATCCCACAACGTGTACGCAATCCAGCCTGTTCCAAGAAGCTGAGGTATCCCACTCCCGCCGAGCAACGGATTCGCGGGAATGAACGGCCCGTCGCCCGGCATCTGCGAATACGGGCCGAGATCCTGAACCAGATTACCTGCCGCGTCGCGCTCCTGCATGTGGCCCGCCCAAAGGCTGAGGATGTGGCCTTTAGGAATCACGTGGCCCTCCGACGCCAGTCGCCACCCCATCGGCGTACTCACGTATGTCCCCTGAGAATCTGCGCTCGCGGTGGCCGCAAATTGAGCGAGTGCCGAGTGTGAGGTCGGTGGGGGTGAAGAGATGTCGCTGCACCCGGCCGCGGCCAGGGCGATGAAGAGCGCCTGTTGGATAAGCACGCGCTTGTGCAACACAGGAATACCCTTCTCTCTCGGAGCACCACGTGGGCCGACACGTGCGATCGACAAAACGGTGTGGAGGGGTCTGTCCAGAGAGAGGCTGCGGCAGGCCAATCCGCGATAAGCGAACTGTAGGGCCTGGCGTAAGCGACGGTCAATATCTATGACATCCCCTAATTGCGACACGAACGCACCAATTTGGCGTCGCAGGCACCCGCCGGAGCAACTGCCTTGAGGGTGCCCGGGTCCAACCAAACACGGTCGCTCGACAGCGCCGAAGGCGGGGGGAACCGAGCGGTCGTCACCGGGCCGGAACGCTTGCCGACGGCCCCCTGATCAGTGCAGGCGACCGCTCGGCGACTCATACCCCTACTGATCTTGAAGCTCCCGCGGCGACCGCCACAGTAGCTCAGATCCGGAATGTTGGCCCAACGCCCGAAACCAGCGATAGCTTAACGGCTTCGGTCTAGGTTTCTTGCAGCGCATGGAGGCGCTTCAGATCTCCAGTGCCAAGGGGGCTCCAATGGCTCGCCAGACCGGGAGCAGTGATGGCCAGAGCCAAATGGGATGGCATGGTGTGCCGGTGGTCAGCTGGTTGCTGTGTGCCGGCCTTGTCGCGGCGTGTGGCGAGGGGACCAGCCCAAAGGCGGCGACGTGGACCACCCTGGCCGCGGGCAACGCAGTCACCTGCGGCTTGGCTGTCAATGGTGTTGGGTATTGCTGGGGCGAGAATGCCGCCGGCCAGCTGGGCGACAGCTCGACCACACAGCGCACCGTCCCAGTGGCCGTGGCGGGCGGGTTGACGTTCGGCACGTTGATAGTGGGCGGCGGTAACACCTGCGGCCTGACGGGAGGCGGGGCGGCGTACTGTTGGGGCGCGGGCGGCTACAGCGGCCTGGGCGTCGCCGATACCGCCAATGGACACCCCAATCGCTCCACGCCAGGAGCTGTCTCGGGCGGGCTCACGTTCGCCAGCTTGACCGTAGGCGGTGCCCATACGTGCGGCGTCACGAGCGCCGGAGCTGCGTACTGTTGGGGCTATGATGACTACGGCCAGCTTGGCGACAGCTCGCTCTACGCAGTGCGTTACACGCCAGTGCCGGTGACGGGAGGGCTGACGTTCGCCAGCCTGACCGCGGGCTTCATGCACACGTGCGGCGTGACGAGCAGCGGGGCCGCGTACTGTTGGGGCCTTGCCGAGGTTGGCGCCTTGGGCGACGGCCAGAGCAACCCGACCTGTTACGGCTTCATGGCCTTCCCGGACGAACCGTGCAGTAAGTCGCCAGTGACTGTGGCAGGCGGGTTGACATTCACGAGCCTCACGGCGGGTTTTGGCCATACCTGCGGTCTGACGCCCGGCGGAGCCGCATACTGCTGGGGCGACAACACCAGCGGCCAGCTCGGCGACGGTTCGATGACGCGGCGCTTCACCCCGGTGGCCGTGGCGGGCGGGCTGACGTTCGCGAGCCTCACGGCGGGTCAGCTGCACACCTGCGGCCTGACGAGCGGAGGCGCCGCGTACTGCTGGGGCGACAACATTCACGGTGAGCTCGGCGACGGCTCGACCACCCAGTGCCTCACGCCAGTCGCCGTTACGGGCGGGTTGACGTTCGCGAGCCTCATGGCGGGCTGGACGCACACCTGCGGCCTGACGAGCGGGGGCGTGGCGTACTGCTGGGGCGACAACACCTACGGTGAGCTGGGCGACGGCTCGACCACCCAGCGCCTTGTACCTGTGGCGGTAGGAAAGCTCTGAAATGGGCCCTGCGCGACAAACGACGAGCTCGGTGCGCCCGGCACAGCGAGGGGTTGCCGACTGACCCCGAATCAGTGGCCCCGATCCTCCGAGGCCGAATGGGCTTAAGTCGGGGGTAACGTCACCCCCATTCGTGGTGCTAGAGTGATACTATGACCTTAATCACCTCCACCGAGCGCCGGACTGCAGTCAGTCGCGGTCGGTGGTTGACGTGGGCCACGCTGATGTACAACAGCCTCGAAGCTGTGCTCTCGATTGGCGCCGGCGTCGCGGCCGGGAGCGTGGCCCTTGTCGGTTTTGGCGTCGACAGCGTCATCGAGCTTGCCGCCAGCAGCGCTGGGCTCTGGCGCCTTCATGCTGATATCGACCCACTTCCCCGGGCCCAGACCGAGCGGCAGACCGTTCGATTCATCGGCCTCTCCTTCCTCGCGCTTGCGGTGTATGTGACCTACTATGCTGGTCGCACCTTGCTTTCTCGCCGCGCGCCGGAAGAGAGCGTGCTCGGCATGGTTATCGCGATTGCCTCCCTGATCGTCATGCCGGTGCTCGCCCGCGCCAAGCGGCGTGTCGCGTTTAGGCTGGCAAGCGGGGCGCTCGCGGCGGAGGCCAAGCAGACACAGATCTGCGCCTATCTCTCTGCGATTCTCTTAGCGGGGCTCGCGTTCAACGCAGCGGTAGGCTGGTGGTGGGCCGACCCTGTGGCGGCGCTTGCGATGGCACCGCTCGTTGCCTGGGAAGGCATTCAAGCTCTCCGTGGCCGCACCGTCTGCTGCGACGACACGGTTTGAGGGAGCTCGGAACACCAGGTAAAGCTGGCAAGGCACCGGCACTTAGTTCGCCAGTCAGGCGACGGAGACAGCGGCAGGTTGCCAGTTGACCCGTAGTCAATCGCGCCCGATAGTTAGAGCTGGTACGTCACCAGCACTTAGCAGATACGCACCGTGAGCCCCGGCGTCGAAGGGGCGCAGAGGGCTCCCATGAGCCAGTATCAGTGGGAGCATCAGAAGGGGGCTCACCTCACCGGATACCCTGAGAAGCCCTGATACTGCTCCTGTATTACGAGCGGCCGGCGCGGGCTCATTTCCACCAGGAGCGGGAGTCCCTTGAGCGGGCTGCGCTCCAGGAGCACTATACCGCGCTCCCGCGCGACCGTGGCTGAATTCTGCACCGCGAGAAGGAACCTAAGATTATACGCGATTATACGGTTACGGACTGCGCCGCCGTGCACACGACCCGTCCTCCGGTCGCCTCCGCGGTGCCTCGACGTTATGAAGCTGTCCCAGTCGCGGCGGTTCAGGGTTGAAGCCCGCCGGGTGAACCCCAAGCACTCAGGGACTACGCCGCCGTAGCAACGCCTTGCCGACTGACCGAATCGGTGAGCACGGGCAAACCCGATCCTCCGAAGCTGACACTGCTACGACGAGGCTGGCAAGTTGAGGCGCGCTTGCTTCAGGATCGTCAACATAGCGTCCATGAATCCGCAGAAGCGCAGCGCGTCCTCGCGCGTCAGCTTATCGTTCAGGGCGTGATGGGCGGGATTGCGGAAGGCTGCAAAGAGTCCCTTGCAGATGCTATAGAAGCCCTCCTGCTCGTCAGCATGTTCGCTCACGATGAGAATCGCTTTGCTGGGATGTAGCACTCTCGCAACAAGGTCGGCTGGATTCACCTTGCTCTTGATGCCAGCCAGCTTCTTGAGTCGATCATCCAGCACAGTCGTGGCCTCGCGAAAGACACGGTCGAAGCTGCCGCGCGCGGTCAGCAGGTCCGCGCAGCGGCGCTTGAGTTCCTCGTCGCTCAGGAGGTAGTCGATCGCTGCCCGTAGCGGGGAGACGGGTCGGGACACCCTTGCTTCTTTCCGCTTGGCGTCACGGCTCGGCGGGGTCGTCGGGGACGCAAAGAGGCTCGGCAGACCGGCCCTGACTTGTTCCTGAACGTGGGCATCCAAGCGTCGTTGAAACACTCCCGTGCCGATCCCGTATTCCTTGGCCCACAGTATCTGCGCGGCCTCGGAGGCGATACCCTGTCTTGCTGCGCGTTTGCTGATCTGCTCGCGTACATACTTGAGGGGCTTGCCGGTCTTCTCGACCAGCTTCCTCAGCAGCGAGGCGTCAAGTTGCGTCTTGCTCACGATGCACCTGCCCCTTCGTCGTCCGCCGCACGTGCTTCATGATCCTACTGATTCGCGTCGTGTCCACGGCGACAACTCGACGCAGGTCATCTCTCTTCATGCCGGCGCGAGCACATTCAAGAATCAACAGGTCTTGGAGTACGCCGAGAATTGCGTGCAGCTCCTGCTGGACCGGCTCACCTGCAGACGTATTTCGAGGCATCGCTAGACCTCTCCTTTCGTTCTGCTTCGCTTCAACTGCTTGACGATTCTAGAAACGCGGTTCAAGTCACACTGAACAATCTCACGAATGTTGCGCTGTGGAACGCCCGCCAGCCCGAGCTCGACTATGATCTGCCTCTCCAAGAGCTCTACAATGTCGTCGTTTGTTGTCTTCCTGGCGGCCACGTTTCTCACTCCTTGGGTGCGCAGAACGTGATTTGCTTGACCTTGCGGCTGGGAACGAGTTGACGCACTCGGCTATGATGTACACCCAGCGCGTTGCCGACCTCATCTGAAGTCGAGCCCAGTTTCAGCAGCAAGAGAATCAGAAGCCGCTTCACAGCGTCTAGCTCCTGCAGTGCCCGGTCAGTCATTGCCCTACCTCCTCTGATTGCCTTGTCCGTACTGGACCTCTCTTCCCCTTCGCCCGCTTTCTTGCGCGGACGAATACGTTGGAAACGGTGGCCGCAGTGGTGCCTAAGACCTGAGCGATTTCCCCAAGTGTGGCCCCCGTCGACTCAAGAAGCAGAATCAGCTCTGCTTGTGTCAGCTCCAACCTAAGCTGAGCGGCCAGGAGTCGATTCGTGACTACCTGCTGCGTCAGCAGACGCGAAAGCACAGCATCCTTCTCGTCGTCCGTCATCCTGTACCCCCCTGGTTACGTCGCCGATGGGTCGCCGCTGCCATCCGCCTTTTCACGAAGTCCGCTCACGGCTGATCGTCTTCGCGGTTGCCGCGTAGCTCTTGCCCAGCATCCCCGCAATTTCCTTGATGCCGAGACCTGCCCTTTGAAGCAGAACCTCGGCCTTCTTGCCGCCTTCTTTGTCCCGCAGATCTTCGAGGAGCAACAGAACGATCGCCTTCATGTACGGAAGCGTCTCATCTCGCCCGGACTCCATCTCGCCTCCTGAATGGAAGTGCCAGGCTGGGAAGATCGCCGGCGTGCGCGATAATGTCAAGTAGCACCGAATGAGACCCGAAAATATGTCATCTACTAACGCGTTTAGCATAAATGAGTTGAACAGACAGAATCAAAAGCGCACGTCATTATATGCTCGTCGATGGACCTGTGTAACGATCCTCCTCGTTCCCAGCCCAGCACTTCCATTCGGGAGGCGAGATGGAGTGCGGGCACGATGAAGCGCGCCGGTTTCCCGGCGTTGCCTCAGCTGTAGAGGGCGCCGAGAGATTACGGGATGATGAAGGAGTGTCGGTTCAGGGGGCACAGGGTCGTCTGCACGAAGACAGCTTCATCTTCTCCAACATGCTCAAAGCAGAACTGAAGATGCGACCGGGGGGCTACGGTGTGTTCCTAGAGGCTGGGCTGCTCGACCGCACAGCTTGAGGGAGCTGGGACCACCAGCTAAGTGCTGGGCAAGACACCGGCGCTTGTGTCAGTTTGGAGACGGGAACAGCTCACCGGACCGCAACGACCTGTCAGCTAACGCTCCCGAGCGGCGGAAACAGTGCCTGAGCGCTGTGGAGCGCTGAGCACAGGCTGGGGGGTCTTCTGAGCTGTCGCCAGCAGAGCCGGCATAGCGACCTGCCACATGCGGCCCAGTGCTCGGAGCTTCCTAACCCAGATTTCTCCCTCCTCACGCTTGGCCCACTCCCGCACGATGGCATCCGGCTCCCCCAAGGCTTCAGCTCCCAGCAACGGCTGTAGCAGGAACGTCGTCAAACGTCTGGTCGCCTCGTCGTCCGTCGCCGCTCCGATAATCGGCCGGTCATCGGACGGCGGAGTCGCGTCCAGGTAGGCATCCAGTGCCAGCGCCACCTTCATGAACTCCCAGGCCGCGAACGGAATGACCACCTCGCGGTCCTCGTGCATACCTGGCAGAGGATCGAGGCGACCCACAAAGCCACCGACCGGCACCGTGTCCGGTTGCCGCTCGTCCGTGAACCACTGGATGTTGATCAGGTAGTGATCCGCTAGCGTCTTGATCGTCCGAAGCCGGGGGCTCGACCGCCGACCGGAGTAGAGGTCGCGCAGAGTCGCGTACGCGATCCCGGTCTCCTCGCTCGCCTGCCGGATATTGCCGTCGTGAGCCAAGTCGATGAGTCGGCGGACGCGCCGCGTCACCAGCGCCAGTGCTCTGTGTGACTTCTTCGGTCTACCTGGACCGCGCTGAGCCATGGACTTGACTCCCCCGGTTATACAAGCCAACTTGACCATGTGATGCACTTTATATTTAGTGCATTAGCGTCTGACGTATGTATAGCTGCTCCAAGCCTGGTCGGGCAAGAGCGAAGTCGATCTTCTTCTGATGTTGACAAGGGTGTGGATTGGGAGTGGACGCCGTTCGGCAGGCCGTCGCAGTCATCCGAGCCGAGGCCAGCGAGCTACGGCAAGGCTTTGGCGATGAGTCGCGCGCCCGCGCTCTAGAGTGGGCCGCTGAGCATGTTGAGCGCGCGCTCACTCAGGCAGAGGGTGAGGTGCTGAGCCTCGCTGAGGCGGCCAGGCGCTCAGGCTACAGTGAGGAACACCTGGCCCGACTCATACGCATGGGGCGCATTCCTGATCGGCGCCCGCCGGGCTCCAGGGGGCGCCTGTACATCCGAGCATCCGACCTTCCCCGCCGACCCCCGAAGGCTCATACTGAGGGCGCGGACGTACACGAACTCGCCAGCCGCCTCCTTGGAGGCAGGGAGGGCCCTTGTGGCCACCCGTAAACGCTGGTCGAGTTCAGTGGGCGCCCCACATGGCACCCGCGTTCGTGTGTATGAGCGTAAACCCGGCGGCACTTTATACTGCGCCGTCTGGCTTCCCGGCCGCGGAGTATCCCGCCGGTCGCTCGGTCATACGGACCGGAAGCGCGCCCTGCAGCAGGCCGGTGAGCTGGCCCTGCTCAGGGCGACGGGCGAAACGGATGAGCGGAAGCCCGTCACGTTGGGAGCGCTGTGCGAGCGGTACCTAGCTGAGGTGAGTTACGCTCGCGACGGCTCTTTGAAAACCGAGCGGTACCGGAGGGACTGCGCCCGGCGAGGTAAGTATCTGCTCAGCTTCTTCGGGGCGGATACTGAGGTGCGATTGCTCACACCGGACCGAATGCAGGGATACGTGCAAGCACGACGAGGTGGTGAGGTGAGCGGACGGCCCGTGCGTACCCGGAGCGTCCAATGCGATCTCGTGTTCCTCAAGACCTTGCTCAAGTGGGCGAGTGGCATCTTTGAGAACGGTGAGCCGCTCCTAGATCGCAATCCGCTCACTACCTACTCACCCCCACGTGAGCGGGACCCGAAACGGCCGATGATTGACACGACGACCGTTGCGAAGCTCGTGACCGTAGCTGACAAGGTCCATCCCCAGCTCAAGCTGCTCATCGTGCTCATGGAGACCACAGGGCGGCGGCTAAGCAGTGTGCTGGGCCTGCGATGGGACGACTTCGATTTCGAGGGTCAGACCATCCATTGGCGCCCGGAGCTGGACAAGCGGCGCCGGTCATGGTTGGTCCCTATGCCAAGCCGCGCAGCGGAAGCGTTGCTCAGGTTTCGGGCGGCGAGTCCGCAGATCGGTTCAGCCCTAGTCTTCCCCGCCCCGCGCCGAATCGGTGAGCCGGTTTCCGTTTCGGTCGCCGAGCACTGGCTGCGGCGTGCTTACGTTCTAGCGGGCCTTACGAAGCTAAGAGGGGGGCTATGGCACCCGTTCCGCCGCAAGTGGGCCACGGAGCGCAAGCCGTACCCGTTGCGCGATGTGGCGGCGGCTGGAGGCTGGAGCGACGTGCAGACGCTGCTCATCTGCTACCAGCAGCCTGACGCCGAGACGTTGAAGGCCGTGATCGAGGGCCCGAAACTGGCTCACCAACTGACACAGGTCATTTAGGCAGACAAAGAGCGACCTCGCGTAACGCGAAGTCGCTCTCGAAGTTCCCGCAGTGCGCCGCCCGTGAATCGAACACGGAACCTACTGATTAAGAGTCAGTTGCTCTGCCAGTTGAGCTAGCGGCGCGTGGCGCGAAAAGTCGCCACCTCCTCCCGATTGCGCAACGGGCGCGCCCCGCACACCCCGACCGTCCCCGACGCCCACGCACCGCCCCTTGCGACATCGGGTCTGCATGTAGATAATACATTCAATGACTGTGGAGTGTACATGACAGCTCGGCACCCGTCCCGCGTCCGGGAACCCGTGCAGGTGTACCTCGACGCACCCGACCGGGAGTTGCTTGAGAACCTGGCGCGGCGCACCGGACTGCCCCGCACGGAAGTGTTGCGGCGCGGCCTGCGGCGCCTCGCGCAGGCCGAGCTGGCCGACCGGAAACCGGGCTGGTCGCTCGACGTGCTCATCGGCGCCCTGGGAGACGACCCTCGGCTGCCCGCGGATCTGTCGTTGCGACACGACGAATACCTGTATGGCGGCGGCTATGAGCGCCTCGCGCGCACTCGCGGACACCGGCGCCCTCCTCGCGCTCGCTAGCCGGCGCGACCAGTACCACGCGCGCGCCGCCGCCATCGCCCGCCGGTTCCTCGCGGGCGGCGGGCGCCTCGTCGGAACCGCGCTCATCCTCAGCGAGCTGCACAGCCATCTCTTGTACCTGCGCGGGCCAGCCGCCGCACGCCGGACCCTCACGGCGCTGCTCGATGATCCGGCCTACGAGTGGCAGGACGCGTCCCTGCCCGTGATTCGGGCAGCGGCCGCGAACTGGCTCGAACGCTTCGCCGACCAGCGCTTCTCGCTCACCGACGCGGTGAGCTTCGAGGTCATGCGCCGCCAGCACCTCACCACGGCCTTCGCATTCGACGAGGATTTCGAGGTCGCCGGGTTCGACCTGCTGCGATAGCCGCTGCCGCGGGTGGCCGCCTTCTGCAACCTTTCCGGCGCCGTTAGCGTCTATCCCGAAGACGCCCCGTACCGCTCCACCGCCGAGTCGCCGATGCGCAACGTGAGGCTCGCCTTCCGCACGCTCTTCCGGACGCCGTTCGTCACGGCGGTCGCGGTGCTCTCCCTCGCGCTCGGCATCGGCGCCAACGCGGCGATCTTCTCGCTCACCGACCAGGTGCTGCTCCGGTCGCTGAGCGTCCCCGAGCCCGAGCGGCTCGTCAACCTCACCGCGCCCGGCCCGAACCCCGGCTCCCAGTCCTGCAACGACTCCGGCGGCTGCGACGAGATCTTCAGCTACCGGATGTTCCGGGACCTCGAGCGCAGCCAGAACGTGCTCTCGGGCCTGGCCGCCTACCGCATCGTGGGGGCCAATCTCGCCGTGCGCGACGAGCCCTTCACCGGCGATGCGGTGCTGGTCTCGGGCTCGTACTTCAGGACCCTGGAGCTGTCGCCAGCGCTGGGCCGCCTGCTCGGGCCGGACGACGATGCGACCCTCGGGGCGGCTTTCAGCGTCGTGCTCACCTACGCCTTCTGGCACGCCCGCTTCGGCGCCAGCCCATCCGTCATCGGCCAGACGATCACGGTGAACGGGCAGCTCATGTCCATCGTCGGCGTGGCGCCGCGCGGCTTCGAAGGCACCACGTTCGGCACGCACCCGCTGCTGTTCGTCCCCCTGTCCATGAGCGGCAAGCTCTCCGGCTACGGCCGGTACGACGACCGCCGCGTCTACTGGCTCTACCTCTTCGGGCGGCTCAAGCCGGGCGTCACGCTGGCCCAGGCGAAGAGCGCCCTGAACGGGATCTACCGCCCGATCCTCAACGACGTCGAGGCGCCGCTCCAGAAGGCGATGAGCGCGCCGACGATGGCGAAGTTCCGGTCGAAGGAGATCGGCGTGAACTCCGGCTACCGGGGCCAGAGCCAGATGCACCGCGAAGCCAGAACGCCGCTCGCGATGCTGTTCGGCGTCACCGCCGTCGTGCTCCTCATCGCCTGCGCCAACATCGCCAACCTGCTGCTCGCCCGCGCCGCGGGCCGCGCCAAGGAGATGGGCGTGCGCCTCGCCCTCGGCGCCGGCCGGCGGCACCTGGTCGCGCAGCTGCTCACCGAGTCGGTGCTCCTCGCGCTGATGGGCGGCGTCGCCAGCCTCGCGGTCGCCGAGGTCACGCTCCGGCTGCTCGCCACCCTGCTGCCGGCGGACACCTCCACCATCATGCAGTTCAGCATCCAGCCGCCGGTGATCGCCTTCGCCGCCCTGCTCGCCGTCGGGACGGGGCTCGCCTTCGGCCTCTTTCCGGCGCTGCACAGCACGCGCTCCGGCCTCATCGACTCGATCCGCTCGAACGCCGGCCAGATCACGGGACACCGGGGCGCCGCGCGCTTCCGCTCCGCGCTCGTGACCGCCCAGATCGCGCTCGCCACCGGCCTGCTGATCTGTTCCGGCCTCTTCCTCAAGAGCCTGGTCAACGTGACGCACGTGGACCTCGGCCTGCACGTGGACGACGTCGTGACGTTCACGATGTCACCGCGGCGCAGCGGCTTCGACAGCACGCACACGATGCTGCTGTTCCAGCAGGTGGAGGAGGAGCTGGCGCGGCTGCCCGGCGTCACCGGCGTCACCTCGTCCCAGGTGCCCCTCCTGGCCGGCAGCAACTGGGGCACCGACGTGTACGTCGAGGGGTTCAAGACGGGCCCGGACATCGACAACAACAGCCGCTACAACGAGGTCGGCCCGGGCTACTTCAGCACGCTTGGCATCCCGGTGCTCCAGGGTCGCGAGTTCACCGCGTCGGACTTCAAAGGCGCGCCCCGGGTCGCCGTCGTCAACCAGACGTTCGCCAAGAAGTTCCACATCGAGCGGAATCCGGTCCACACCTTCATGTCGTTCCAGAGCGCGGACTCCCTGAACATCGAGATCGTGGGCCTCGTGCAGGACGCGAAATACAGCGAGGTGAAGCAACCCGTCCCACCCCTGTTCTTCTCGCCGTGGCGCCAGGAAGGCGCCAACATGCTGAGCTTCTACGTGCGCACCGCGGTCCCGCCGGAGCAGCAGCTCCGCGCGATCCCCGCCTTGCTCAAGCGGATCGCCCCCACCGTTCCGATCGAGGAGCTCAAGACGATGCCGCAGCAGATCCGCGACAACGTGTTCCTCGACCGGCTCATCAGCATCCTGTCGGCGGTGTTCGCCGCGCTGGCGACGCTGCTGGCCGCGGTGGGGCTCTACGGCGTGCTGGCCTACACCGTCCAGCAGCGCACCCGCGAGATCGGCATGCGCATGGCGCTCGGCGCGGACGCCGGGAAGGTGCGCGCGCTGGTCGTGCGGCAGGTGGGAGCGATGGCGGTGCTGGGCGGCGTGGCCGGGATCGGCCTGGCACTGGCCCTCGGCAAGCTGCTGCAGTCCCTGCTGTACGGCCTTGAGGCGCAGGATCCGGCGGTCTTCGTGATGGCGCTGGCGGCGCTGGGCGCCGTCGCCTTCGGTGCGAGTTACGTCCCCGTGCTGCGCGCGAGCCGGGTGGATCCGGTGGAAGCGCTGCGGTACGAGTAGCACGCGCGTGGCGCGCCCCCACCCGTTCCTGCACGTCGCAGTCGCCTCCGGCCTGGCGCTCGGCATCTCCGTCTCCACGGCCTCGGCGCAACTGCCCCCCGTCGTCTTCATGGAAGCCGTTCCAGGAGCCGGCACCGACTCGGTCTACCGTGAAGTCACCGACTCGGCGAAGCTAGCTCAATACCGCCGCTGGCTGGACAACGAATCGGCCCGTTTCGCCCTCACCCTCTATGGTGAAGCGAGGAGCGTCGCCCGCGACGAGCGACACCTGACCGTCCAGCCGGCAGCCTACTACGTGGCGCTGGTTCCCGGCGGCAACCACGCCGCGGTGGGCTTCCGCCTTCAGACCGATTCCGGCACGCGCGACTACCCCGACGCGGCGTACATCCTTCTTGACGCGCAGGACTGGCGCTTTTCCACTACCCTGCTCCACGAGACCGGCCATATCGCGCTGTACATCCTGGCCGGAGGTCGAGTCATCCCCCGCCGGTCTCTCATTCCCATCTCGCACTCCACCGCCGCTCTCACGGACCGCGCGACCGCGTTCGATGAGGGATTCGCGATCCATCTCGAGACGGTCATGGCTCAGACCGCGACGGAGCCCTGGCTCGTGAATCGGTACCGGCACGGCCAGATGCTGTTCGGAGACCAGCCGGGCCTGTTGAGCGAGTATTACCGGCAGACGGCGGACCTGCTGACCTTCTCGCAGACCGTGGGCCGCTATGCGCTGGTGCGCGACAACAACTTCGCCTTCGAGCCGGCATACACGGGGCCCGACTACTTTCGCGTCCAGCTCGAGCCATCCCGCGACTTCGCGACGCTGCGATCCGCCGACGCGCTGCTGCAGTCCGAAGGCTTCTATGCATCCTTCTTCTTCAGTCTGCTGATGAGAGGAACGAGGATCCCCGATTCCACCGCGCTCGCGCTCCGGGAACGTCAGGCCCTGACGGTGCTCGCGGACGTCTTCGAGCACGTGCCCCTGACGCCCGACACTCCGTATCTGCTGCAGTTCCTCGCCGCCTTCGTGCGGCGGTTTCCGGCGAGCGCGGCGGAGGCGGACGACGTCTTCCTCGACCTGTCGCACGGCGTCTTCGTGGATGCGGACGCCGAGGCGGTCTGGCACCAGCACTACCTCGCCGCCATCCGCGTGGACCTCGCGGGCCTCGGCCGTGATTCGCTGAACGCCCGCCGGGCCCGGTGGCGGAAACAGCTCCGCGACGATATGGACGTCGTCTTTTCGCGCCTCGGCCCCCAGCTGCGGTGCGAGGTGGCCAGCGTGCCGGTGCGGATGCTCGATGAGGTGGCGCCGCTCAGTTTCGACGCGAACACGGCGCCGGAAGGCGTGCTCCGACTCGTGCCCGGGCTGAGCGCGTCGGGGATCGCGGCGTGGCTCCGCGAGCGGTCGCAGCGTCCGTTCACGGGCTGGCGCGACCTCGCGAACCGTGTGCCGTCCGTCCGGAGCGTCGCGGCCCGCCTGCGGTGCGATTCCTGATTGTCGAGGGGAGAGTACCAGGCCGCCCCGGCTACAGCGTTACGAAGGCAGCCTCCCACTGCGGACCGTCCTCGTCCTGCCTGTAGAACTTCGAGACGTCCACCACGAGGTTCCCGCCGTCCTTGCGCACGGCGAAGCGATCCATGCCCCGCGTCGCCCGGCCGGAGATGAACACGCCGTCGGGGCGGTAGCGGGAATGGTGCTTCGGGCACTGGAACTGATTGTCCTCGCTCTGCCAGCGCAGCGCCGTGTTCTGGTGCGGGCAGGCCAGGTTGAACGCGTACGCCTTCCCCTGATAGCGCACCACGATCACCTGGTTGTCCTTGTCGATCTGGGCACCGTCCGCCGCCGGGATCGGATAGGTCAGCACGTCGCCCGCCCTGCCGAGCGCGCGCACGAAACTCACCGTCAGCGCCGCGGCGCGGGCCGGGCTCCCGCCCAGGGCCGCCACGACGCCGGCGAGCGCCAGCGCGGCCTCGCGCAGAAACTCCCGCCGCTCCTCGAGCCCGCAGCCTGCGCACGCGCGCGGCGCATCCGAGCGAGACTGGTCGCCCGTCATGTCAGGACACCGTGGTGAGGAAGGCGCCGGCCAGCAGGACGGCGAACCAGAGCACCAGGCTCACCACCGACGTCCGCCGGAACCGCGCCAGGTGCGGCACGACGGTACCGGCCTCGATGGCCTGCTCCGCCTTGAGCCGCACCCACCCGTTCAGGAGCAGCAGCGCGATCAA
>Ga0187865_1001701_pt1 | contig 23839 bp, 25 predicted proteins | sample June2016WEW_11_1_2_FD_132989 | JGI IMG/M metagenome (GOLD analysis project Ga0187865, IMG submission 132989) | Peatland microbial communities from SPRUCE experiment site at the Marcell Experimental Forest, Minnesota, USA - June2016WEW_11_100 | ecosystem: Environmental > Terrestrial > Soil >...
AGGCACGGTAATAAAATTGGGGAAACCTTTTCAGGTCTATGCCAGCGAGCATTATTGCATCAACTCGCATAAGTGGACCTGTTCGGGGGCTCCGGTTCATGATTTAAACGGCAAATTGATCGGCGTCATTGATATGACGGGGCCATATCAAAAAGCCAATCCGCATACGCTTGGGATGGTTGCAGCTGCCGCACACGCGATAGAGAACGAAATACGCCTCAGAAAGGCATTAACAGAATACAGGATTGCGCACAGCTTTCAAAAGACGGTTATATCCTCTATTCCCGAAATTATAATGACTGTGGATAATGACGGATGTATTTCGATGATGAATAAGAACGCAAGAAAGGCCTTTGGAGAGGATGCAGACAGATTTCTCGGGAAAAATACGGCCGAAGTCTGGAGCAATTATAATAAGAACCTGCTCAATCTGATAAACAATAACAACTCTCTCACGGATATAGAGGTGAGGATCGCCTGTAAGAGCGTCCAGGGTGATTATACTTTGTCCTGTTACCCTATAATGTCCATGGACGATATCATCGGCAAGGTTATCATACTTGATGAGATTAAAAGGGCCCGGACGCTGGCAACGAAGATGATGGGAGCAAAGGCGAAATATCGCTTTGAGGATATCATCGGTCAGAATGCGAACTTTCTGGAAACAGTCAGGCAGGCCAAAATTGCATCCCAGATCAAGTCGAATGTGCTGCTTCTGGGGGAAAGCGGTACGGGGAAAGATGTTTTCGCTCAGGCCATTCACAACGGCAGCGGTCGCAGCGACGATCCATACGTCGCCATTAACTGCACGACGATTCCCCGAGACCTGATAACTAGCGAGCTTTTCGGCTATTCCGAAGGGGCATTTACAGGATCAAGAAAAGGAGGAAGTCCGGGTAAGTTTGAGCTCGCGGACGGCGGAACGATCTTTTTGGACGAGGTCGGGGAAACGCCCTTGGAGCTGCAGACAGCCCTCCTGCGAGTCATTGAAGACAAATCTATAATCAGGATCGGCGGAACCAGAGTAACAACGATAGACGTCAGGATCATAGCGGCAACCAATAAGAACCTGAAAGAAGAAGTTCGAAAAGGCAAATTCCGCGAGGACCTGTATTATCGGTCAAATGTATTCACGATTCGTCTCATACCGCTGAGGGAAAGAAAGGACGATATTCCCCACTTGGTCCAGTGTTTTGCCAGTAATATCAGCAAAACGATGGGGAAGAAGATAGAGAAAATCGAAGATGATGTCTTCGAGAGATTTATGAATTATAACTGGCCGGGAAATGTGAGAGAACTGCAGAACGTCCTCGAGAGAATGATTAATATTGCGCATACGAACATACTTACGGCTGACCTCTTGCCGTCAGAAATTACGGATCCAAAGTCAAGTGACGATATTTACAAAATTGAGCCTGTAAACAAAATAGAGCGTGAATTAATTGTAAAGATGATAAAATCGAATATCCCTAAGAGAGAGATTGCAAAGAGATTGGGGATAGCGAGAAGTACACTATATCGGAAATTGAATGACATCCAGAATAATGCGGCAGAGTAAATAATCCTGCGCACTAAGGGGATCTGTGGAAGAAACCATCACAAAATACGCTTTGCAGTTATTGATGCTTCTTGCGTCATCCTGCATTTCATCAGCATGAAAATGGAAAAGACAAGGTTCGGCAATTTAGTTTTTATTCCAGGGATGGGAGGCGGCAGGTACCCCTTTTGCAATTCTTTGTATATCGATGATAAGAAAAAGGCAATCATCGATCCAGCTTCGGACGAATTATTTCTAAGGAAGCTTGCCGGAGGGAAAAAGGTCGATATAGTAATTAATTCCCATTACCACGAGGATCATATTGCTTTTAATTACCTCTTTCCTGAAGCTGAACTTTATGTACACGAGGCTATAGGCACCTGCTTCAGATCCTACAGCTCATTTCTTGACTACTGTGGGTTACTCGATTCCAAATACAGAAAGGAATGGGATGATCTTTTTCTTAATAAATTTCATTTCGAGGAGCGCACACCCGCTGTCGAGTTTGGGGATGGGGATCTCTTAATCTTTGGCAATACGAAATTGCGGGTTATCCATACCCCCGGGCACACCGCCGGACATTGCAGTTTTCATTTCCCCGATCAGGGAATATTATTCATGGGGGATCTCGACCTCTCCCGATTCGGTCCCTGGTACGGCGACAAGGTTTCAGACATTGATCAGACCATACAATCCATGCGCAGATTATTGGAAATCCCTGCAGACATTTATATCACCTCGCATGAAACTGGTATAATTCAGGGCGATATTATTGAGCTGGTCGAAACGTATCTTAATGTTATCACGCAAAGGGAAAAGAAGATTTTAGAATTCTTGGAAAGGCCGAGAACTTTACTTGAGATTGTCGAGCGCTGGATCATCTTCAAGAGAGAGCTTCAGCCGCGGTATTTTTTCGAATTCGCCGAACGAGGAATGATAATAAAGCACCTCGAGCGATTAATCAGAAATGGCAGCGTAAGAACCGAAGATGGTAAATTTTATCTTATCTCATCTGTCGACAAAACATAATTGCATCTTCCGGACTGGTTGATTGCGGCCTTCGGCTCTCTTCTTCCAATTTGTCGATTGCCCATTTGTCATTTTTCGCGAGAATTACGGTTTTGATTACTTACATAGACGAATGCCTTTCAAAGAGAACAAACATCTGCCGGAATCTTACATAAGGGAAGTACCCATGCTAAGAGAATCCATTGTCAGGGTAACCATTATATCAATCCTTTTCATGCTGATCGCAGGTGCCTGGGGATGTGCGGGCGTGCTCGTACCGAAGGAGGATCAGTTGATGCCTGCCGCGCGTTTCGCTGAACTGGAGACTTACATGGAAAGTCAGGTTAAAGACCTCCATAGCGCCCCGACGCGACAGCTGTGGTATCTCTGTTATTCTTATTCACGCCTCAAGAAATACAACAAGCTCTTCCCCTGTGTAGAACAGTTCGATGCCAATATTAAAAAGGGCGATTTTATCGTGAACATGTTCGATGTGTCTATCACGCCTGCGCTGCTTCGGGCAGAGGCCTATATAGAATTCGGAGACTATGGAAAGGCCGTTGTTGAGGCCCAAAAGGCTTACGACATTGTAATAAGGAAAGACCTCCACCGATACATGAGGATTCAGGCTTTAAGCATTCTCGGCCTCGCGCAGGCCCTCTCGGGCAACAGTGAGAAGGCGATGGAATGCGCAATACTTCTCGAAGACATCGGCACCCATTATCCCTTTACTTTCCTCAAGACGGATAAGATCAACGGCCTTTCACGCATATACATGGCTCTGGGAGATTTTAAGAAGAGTCTGTCTTACATCAGGGAAGACGAAAGCATTTCTTGGTCGCGCTCCCTGGCATCTGCCGCCGTCATACTGACTGGTGCGATGCCCGTAGGCGACGATATCTTTGCCTACAGTCAATTACCCAAGGCATTCATCCTGAACAAGATCCTGTATGAGACAGGAAACATCCACAAGGCGAAAGCCGGATACGATGCCCTCCTGAAAGAGCCGCGGACACGGGACAATACGGACATATACTGGATGATACTCTTTGACCGCGGGAAGATTTGCGATGCCGAAGGGAATCGCAAAGAGGCAATAGATTTTTACAGACGTGCGGTTGACCTTATTGAGCAGCAGCGCTCGACTATCAACACGGAGGCAAGCAAGATCGGTTTTGTTGGCGATAAGCAGAATGTTTACAGCCGTCTCATTGCCTCGCTTTATGCGGACGGCCAGTACGGCGCCGCTTTTGATTACGTGGAGCGGTCGAAGTCGCGGGCCCTCGTCGATCTGTTGGCATCGAAGCAGGACTTTGCCGTGAAGGCTGGCGACGAACGGGACGTGCGTAATCTGTTGGCCACAGACAGAAAGGCCGAGGCGGAGGTGATAGCACAAGATCTGTCCCCTGAGCGGTTCAAGACACGCAGTGTCATTGTAACGGTGAAGCAGGAACTGCGGGATAAATCCCCGGAACTCGCCTCACTCGTGAGCGTCACGTCACTTTCCGCCTCTGAAATACGCGTCCTTATGCCTCCTGACGAAGCGCTTATTGAGTATTATTACAGCGAGGGTGAAATGTTCGCCTTTGTCCTGACGAGAGACGCCTTAAAATCCGTACGTCTCAACGGCGTTAAGCTCGTAGAGGATATCCGGCAATTCCGGAGTCTTCTTGAGAAACCCGGTTCCTCCGATTACCTGACCTTCTCCCGAAGTCTTTACAAACGCCTTTTTGAGCCTTTCGAAAAGATGCTGGACAAGCACAACATCGCGATCGTCCCGCACGGCGCCTTACACTACCTTCCGTTCAATGCTCTGCAGAATGACAGAGGCTATCTGATTGAGCAGTACGGCATCCGTATCCTCCCCAGCGCCAGCGTTATCAAATACCTCCATGCCAGAAAATCATCCAAACCGGCGGACATCCTTGCCTTCGGCAATCCCGACCTCGGCAACTCACGTTATGACCTCGCCTATGCCCAGGAAGAAGCACAGGCTGTTGCACGCACGCGCCCTCAGTCTCGGGTGCTGCTGCGCAAGGAGGCAACGGAGTCGGCATTCAGGAAATATGGCCGGAGCTTCAGTTATATCCACTTTGCCACGCACGGGCAGTTTGACTCCGATATGCCCCTCAAGTCAGCATTACTCCTTGCCGGAGATGATTGGAGCGACGGCAGGCTTACGGTGGACAAGCTTTATTCCATGAACATCGATGCGGACCTGGTGACATTGAGCGCCTGCGAAACGGGGCTGGGAAAGGTGGCAAACGGTGACGATGTGGTGGGCTTGACGCGCGGCTTCCTCTATGCGGGAAGCAATTCTATTGTGTCGAGCCTCTGGAAGGTTGACGATCAGGCCACGGGAGACCTCATGGCTGGCTTTTATAACGCGCTTAAGAAAACCGGTAAACGGGAGGCGTTGCGGCAAGCGCAGTTGATTGCCCAGAAGAAATATCCCCATCCCTATTATTGGGCTTCCTTTCAACTAACAGGAAATGCAGATTAGGCTTGTGGCGAGGAAGCGAGGCTGAGAGATTTGCTCGATCACTCAAAGTCCCCCTGTATCCCGACTTGAGAAAGGAGGACGGGGATTTGTTAGACACAAATCCCTACATCCTCCGATAGAATTGTTCGTAGACGGAAAGTTACTTTCGCACGAATGTGCCTTCTCTGGTCCCATTTTCCGGAGTCCAGCTCATACGTTTATAAAGATTCGGGCCGATCTGTTCCATCCAGATAATTTTATTTACGCAAGGCGTTAGTGTTAGCTGAGAAAAGCTTGAGAAAAGCTCATCGGGATTGCACCGCGTTGAATAGTAATAAACATTATAGATACCTATTATCTTCGTATCTTCCTTGAAATAATACGAGACCGCTGCAAACAATAGCAATCCGATTATGGCCATTACCAGTGCTCTCATATTTGTATCTCTTGCCTAGTCTGCATTTTCGTATTTATGCGGATTTGCTCTTATGCCTGCAATCTTGCACATTACTCGAGATTCGTCAATTATAGACTTAAGAAAGACGCGTTTGTAATCGAAGTTCTTACTCGTAGTTGATTTGATAAATATTTTTAGGTATTGTATTGGATAATTAGATTCAGCGCAAAGACGGAAGTTGTTTCCGTTCACGCCTGGTGTCATCTCAAGCCACGGATAATAAAAAGGAGGTCTTATGAATCCGTCAGAAATGGAAGAAAAGGCAGGGGCGTTGTTTGATAGGCTTTTCCACTGAAGCCAGGCCGTTCTTGCGGTCGGGCAGGAGAAGCTCGGTAAAGATGTAAGCGAGGAAATGCTGAAGGCAATGGATGCCTTCGGTGGAGGACTGGGGGCGCACGGTGAAACTTGCGGCGCCCTTATCGGAGGCCTCGCAGTGATAGGCTTAATATTCGGAAGAAGCGCAGGTGACAAACATGCCGATTTTCGGATGTGGAAATATGCGCATGAATTTATGAAACGGTTCAGAGGAGAAATCGCAAACGGCAATATCCTTTGCAGGGATATTGTCGGCGTGAACTGGATGGATCAAAACCAGGTAAAAGAATATCGAGAAGGCCAAAAGCATGCGCACTGCAGGAAATTGACGGGTGGAACCGCGAAGCTCGTAGGGGAAATCATCGAGCGGGCGACGGCTGTGTAAGAATCCATATCCATGCACACTCTGTCATTTCGACAAAAATGAGAATTCTTGCCCCTTTTCATAAAGGGTCATCTCCCGTGCACATCGAGGAGGAAAAATGTTAACAACTAAAGAAGCTATAGAGAAAAGGCAGAGTATAAGGAAGTTTAAACCGGACCCTATTCGTGAAGAGCACATATTGGCGCTTCTCGATTCCGCAAGGCTCGCGCCGTCCGGTTCGAATTCACAGCCCTGGCGCTTTAAAGTCGTTCGCGACAGAGAAACAAAACTGCAACTCGCTCAGGCATCTTACAAACAAACATTCATCGCCGAAGCATCCGTAGTCTTTGTCTGCTGTATCGATTTAAAGCGTTTCGTAGACGGCACGGTTTCAGGCTTACAGGACCTGAGGAGGATTGGGGCCGTAGAAGGCAGGATAGTGAAGATCATAGCCGATAGGACGGAGCGATATACACCCGCTGACATAGAAGAACTCACCCCCAGAATAGCTCTTAACTTGGCCATTGCTGTAGAGCATATGGTATTACGTGCGTTGGATTTCGGTCTGGGAAGTTGCTGGATAAGGCTGTTTGATGAAGAAGCGATCAAGACAATCTTCGGATGGGGCCGGAATATTCATGTAGTCGCACTGCTGCCCGTGGGATATCCGGCCGAAACTCCCGCGCCGAGAAGAAGATTGAAGATCGAGGAAATACTTATCGACTGAATATGAAGGGAGGATCCAATGGTTATCATCATAGGCAAATATACGAGGACTCTGGAAGTGATCGATACCCTGATCGTGGACCATCGAAAATTTCTGGATGAGTTCTACAAAAAGTCGAAGTTTATCTGTTCCGGCCCGCAAGACCCGAGAGTTGGCGGTGTAATACTGGCAAACGTAGAGAGCGTCGAGGAAGCCCGGCAGATCATGAAAAACGACCCTTTTTATATCAACGACACTGTGGAAAATCAGTTTGTCAAATTTCTGCCGCTTAAATGTGACGAGCGTTTCTCATGCTTCGTCAAATGATAATCATAGCCCAAGCAGCATAAACAATTTATCTTGATATTCAAGTGATTATGTTTCATCTTTAAAGTAGAATATTATTTGGTAATGCTCGCTAGTTCCACCGTTTCAATCTTGCTTATTGGCCCGCGTGTTTCTCATGTTCCCTGTCTGGAGAGGACATGCCGGAGGTAGATCAAATTGTCCACCACTAGAGACAAGTTTGACATATATGCTGCGAAACGCCGCCTTTCTGCCGAATATATCATGCCACAGGCCAAAACAGACAATCGGCCTGTGCTTGTATTTCTCCACGAAGGACTGGGCAGCATCGGTCAGTGGCGCGACTTTCCTGAAAGAATATGCATCGCAACCGACTGCCCGGCTCTGGTATACGACCGCTGGGGTTATGGTGGTTCCAATCCTCTGACGGAACCCAGAAGACCCGACTATCTCCATGATGAGGCCCTGCTCAGCCTGCCCGAAGTCCTAAAACAATGCGCCATCGACAAACCTATATTCATAGGCCATAGCGACGGCGGTTCCATTGCCATCATATATGGGGGAACATATCCGCAAAAGGTCGCCGGTATAATAACAGAGGCGGCGCATGTCTTTGTAGAGGATGTCACCGTGGAGGGCATCAAGCGCGCTGTGAAAGTCTATGAGAGCACAGATTTAAAATCGCGCTTGGCGAAATTTCATGGCAGTAACACCGAGCTGATGTTCCGAGGCTGGGCGGACATCTGGCTTTCGCCGGAGTTCCGGGATTGGAACATAGAGAATTACCTCCCGAATATCATCTGCCCTCTTATTGCCATTCAGGGCAAGGATGACGAGTACGGCACTCCTGCCCAGGTTGAAGCCATTGTCGGCAAGGTTGCTGGGCATGTGAGAAGACTGATGATCGACAATTGCGGTCACATCCCCCACGTGCAGGCGATGGAACAGGTATTTGCGAAGATGGTAAATTTCATCTCCGCAATAATCAAAAAGAGAGCCGATGCATCATAGCTTCCGCTTCGGCCGGTGTGCCATTCGTACCTGAGTGAGCATAACCAACAAGTCCGAGCAAAAAAATACCAACAACACTGTCACCGATATCCGCTTCATTTGTTAACCTCCCCAATATTTCTTCCTCTTTCTAAGTTTATCTAATCACGCTATTTTCTCAATGAATCTGCATTGATATATAATGTTTAATCTACTTGACACATGAGTATCCTTTATGCAAAAATTTCAAAGATGTTCTTTTTGTATCAGAATTATCGATCAAGAAGTTTACATAGTCCAGTTAGTATGCCGCGGACCGTTGCATACAGTCAGGATTCAATCTTGATAGAGTATGTAGCCGTGGCTAAATTTTTATATTAACGTAATTAGTAAAGGAGAATTTAGAAAAATGATACGTTTCTAAGAATGAGTTACCGGAGGGCGCTCTTTTGAAGCGGGCTCTCTCGGCCAATACTTAGACCGGATTCAGATAGACCATGAAAAGGAACTTAAAGGATTATAAAAAAGAGATGCGAGAACTTGAGACGCGCTTTCACAGAATACATGAGAACGCGTCTTCTGAAGTCAATCACACACACATCCTAAAAAAAGAGCCGCGTCTCAGGCCGCCGCTATCCACAAAATGGGCCAGATTAATGCCGGGGTTGATGGCTATCCTCATGGCTATTCTCACACTTATCTTTCTCATTATCTCTGAAGTACTAAAGAATCACTGAACATATCTACCCAAAATCTTTACCGGCACAAAGCGGCGATGGATGAAGAATGAATCGCCGCAATCAGCACGCGCAGAACTCACCCACACATTTACGTGAAACCGATTCCAGCCAAGCGCTTCGCCTATTCTGTCATTATCATTTCGAGAATACCTTCAGGGGCGCGGGCTTGCCATCAGGCACTGCCGTGCGTGTGCCGTTCATAATCATGGCGAGAAAAGTGTAATAGCCGTTAATGCCGAGCATATCGATGACACCCTGCTCGCCGAAGCGCTTCAGCGCGCGCTCATAAGTCATATCGGCAACACTCTTATTGACATGGAGTTCCGAACAGAAGTCATAGACGATTTGCTCATCCTCGCTCATACCTGTAGGATAGCGGCCGTCAGCAATCGCTCTCACAACCCCTGCCTTTATGCCTGACTTGATCGCTATGGACTCATGGATCGCCCATTCCACCTGCTGGGTCCATTGACGCGCCGTAATCAGGATAACGAGTTCGCTCAATTTGGTCCCGATTGCGCTCTCGTAGCGCAGGTACTCCCCCACACGCTGCGCCCTATCCATGAGCTCCGGGCTGCGGATCAGCGGAACGAAGGGTCCATAAAGAGCGCCGCGGGGACCTTTGATAATCTCCTCCGCATATTTCTTCTGGAGATCAGTCATTTTTTCAAATGGTATGGCGGGCATTCTGTCCTGTGTAAAAACACTGTTCGATTGCATATCGATAGCAACTACAAAAATGAAAACACAAAGCCACTTCATAAAACCCCCCCTCTTATTTAGACTAAATGTATGTGGGTCACATAATTCAAGGGAGTACGATACCGGATTACGTAGAGATTAATAATATCACAGAAACAGTAAATTTTAGAGACGACGGGCACCATTAATAAATCTATTTCTCGAACATCAATTCGTCCTCCAGTTTGATGCAGCCGATGACGCTCTGTGCTGCCGGACAACGTGTGATATAGTTTGCGAAGCTCTCCTTCGCATCTGCCACCTTATCTTCGGTAACCTTAAGGTGGTATTTGACCCGGATGGTGGTAATCTTAAGAACGCCGTTTACATTCTCTATGTCCCCTTCCACATCGGCCCAGTAAAGACTTTCCGGGGTCGGAATCTTTTTTCCGGCCATCAGCGTGGCCAGTGTTCCCATCATTCAACCCGCTGTAGCGGCAACAATATGGTCGAGAGTCGCCGCATGCTCTTTTTCCGGCTCCACTTTGTAAAACTTCATGATACCGCCATGGACCCCGTAATAGACCGGCTCTGAAAACCCCTCTATCATTGCCCTCCGTGTGGGACCTTTTTCCCTTACGATTTTTATTTTAGACGTATGAACGACTTCTCCCATCTGAACCCTCCTTGACCTTTTTCTTATTAATACCTTAAGGATGGAGCAATTACAACAAAATCCCGCAAGAAAGTATTTATGTTTGCCGCGGCGTTGTAAAGGACGTAGTGATTTACATATTGTAGTGGTGATTTTCCAATACATCCTGACCGTGAAACATTTGCCTGAACAGCAGATAACATCTCTTGTGATTTGATCACGGTTGATGTATAAAACGACACACATTCTTTATTCTTTAAAGGAGGGCCTTTCATCAATATGAGAGGCAAGGTAATTGGCATAAACACCTCAATCGAATCACAGTTTCAAGGAATTGGTTTTGCCATCCCCACAAATACGGCGAAAACCGATCTTATGGGATCTTAAGACGAAAATAAAGGTCACAAGGGGCTTCCTTGGTATTCGTATTCAAGACATACCGGACGAGATGGCACAAAATCTGAAACTCCAAGATAAAAGCGGCGCGCTAATTGCTCAAGTGGAAAAAGAAAGTCCGGGAGATAAAGCAGGTCTTCTCGCAAGTGATTTGGTTGTTGAGGTCAACGGAAACAAGATTAAGGATACGTTTCATATCGTACAACCGATATCATCCCTTGCTGTCCGCGAAAAGGCAATTGTTAAGGTTCTGCGTGACAGCCAGCCAATGACATTTCGCGCCATCATTACTGAAAAAAGAGATTAATCGCGCGCCGTGGAACAGACGGTGAAACCCGTGATAGACGGTACGGACAAATAAATGGGCTTACTCAAACTTCTCATAAATGATCCTCTTACATTCATTCTTCTTGCCATACCGCTCTTGTATTCGATTATCCTTCACGAGCTGGCTCATGGCTGGGTTGCTTACCGGATGGGTGATTCGACGGCTAAATGGCAGGGAAGACTGAGCTTCAATCCGCTAAGGCATCTCGATCCTATCGGCACCCTCATGCTTTTTCTTTTCGGCTTCGGCTGGGCGAAGCCCGTACCTGTAAATTTCAGCAATTTGCACAATGCACGCAAAGGGCTGATACTCGTCTCCTCGGCGGGGATCATCACCAATATGTTTCTCGCCTTCTTGGCGTTCTTTCTATATCGCTTCTTATCGCCGGAGCCCTCAGGGGTCTTGTCTACTCTCCTTTATTATCTGGCACAGATTAATATCATATTGGCCTCGTTTAACATGATTCCCATTCCACCTCTCGACGGTTCAAAAATCCTCATGGGATTTGCGCCGGCAAGGCTGCAACATACCATTTCCCGCCTCGAACCTTACGGATTCTTTATAATCATCGGACTCCTGTATTTCGGAGCATTAGATCCCCTAATCGACCTTTTCCGCTGGGTGATCTTAGCCCTCATAAGCGTCTTACTGCCGTAACGCAGACAATTATCATGCCTTGTCAATGATAAGAATCCGCTCCCAGTCATCGGCCGAGAGACTGAGCAACCCTCTTGTCTGATGCTACATCCCGAAGTCATTATGCAAAAGAATGATCCGCTGACTTTTTTACCTTGACGCCATTTTCTTTTTATGTAAGAGGGAAAAATTCTAAATCGTGATGCTGAATTTGAATTCTTGTGTTGGAGTAAACCAAATTATATGGAGCCTCCTGGTTGTAGAGGGATTGACGATTGCCCGACCGTGGTTCCCGGTAAAATAAAATAGAAGTCTTATCCCGGAAGTATTTACATCGCCCATCTGTTAGCCTGTCCTCCGCAGATTTCCGGGGTATATGTTTGCACCGGAAATCACTGCCGCTCCTCATGCCTCTATCTCCTATATTGATTAACCTGACTTTCTAAATCTTTTGGTTTATTTAGTCCTATCAGGGTTAGTTCCTTTCCCTTTCGATGGCGCGCGTCTTATGTTCTGGGTAAGCAAGAGTATCCACATCCTGAATCGCTTTCGTAGGCAGTTCATCATATTTCTGTCAGTTCTCGGCCCGGGCATTATAGTAATGGTTGCTGATAACGATGCAGGAGGGATTTCGACCTATGCCGTTACAGGCTCCAAATATGGCTTTTCCCTGCTTTGGATGTTCATAATTCTTCTTCCCATGGCCTATTACGTTCAGGAGATGACAGTCCGCCTGGGAGCTGTCACCAAGCGCGGCCACGCAGAGGCTATTTTTGACGGATTCGGCCCTTTCTGGGGGTGGTTTTCTCTAATAGATCTGACTATAGTGAACTGGCTCACACTCATAACTGAGTATATCGGGATGACGGCAGCTATGAGTCTTTTCGGAGTGCCACCCTGGCTGACCGTTATTGTGGTCACAGCAATTCTCTTTACTGTAATCGTATCAGGTCAATACTGGACCTTTGAAAAAATAACGCTTTTCTTCTGCTGCTTTAATCTCGTTTATATCCCTGCCGCCTTGTGGGCCATGGAAACGCCCAACGCTCCCACATGGAACGCTGTATTCAAAGGATTCTATAATCCTGATTTGGGCGGCTTCAACGCAGATCTGATCTTTATCATTCTGGCCAACATCGGGACAACTATTGCCCCCTGGATGCTTTTTTTCCAGCAGAGCGCCGTCGTCGATAAGGGTCTCGACATCCATGACATCAAGTATGGCAAACTCGAGACTTTCTTGGGTTCAACGTCAACATGCATTGTTGCCGTTTTCATCATCATTGCTACAGCAGCAGTTTTTTATTTCCACAAACCTCCAATTGCGATTGAGGATGCCGCCCAGACCGCTGAAGCCATTGTCCCTTTTTTGCCAGCAGGACAGGGTGATTGGGCCCGGAGACTCTTCGCTATCGGCCTTTTTGATGCCGGTTTCCTGGGCGCCCTCTGCATTTCCCTATCCACCTCTTGGGCTGTGGGAGAAGTCTTCGGCTGGGCACACTCATTGAACAAGAAGGTCAAGGAGGCACCCTGGTTTTATTCGATTTACCTTGTTATGCTGATCACTTCGGGAGCCGTTGTTCTGATCCCCGGTGCTCCTTTAATCACGATTACGATGTTTGTGCAGGTTGTCGCGGTAACCTTGCTTCCGGCAGCGCTTGTTTTCCTGCTCTTGCTGCTTAATGATAAACCCCTCATGGGTGCGCATGTCAACACTCTCTGGGAAAACATCATGAACTGGTCGATTGTCTTCCTCGTCGTGGTCATGTCCTCTTTGTTGGGCATCAGCACGATATTTCCGGACTTTTTCAAATAACCATAGAGGAGTAAGGATATGACAGAGATAAATCAGAAATTAAAAATCCCGGATCTTCCCCATGGAATAGTCAGTTATCGGTTCATCTATTTCTCAGAGCTCTTGAAGAAACCCGTCTGCATCGGAAAGATCGGGAACCGAATCGGCAGACTTACTGATCTTGTTTTTGCTGTTGCCGAGCCTTACCCTGAAGCTGTCGGCATTTACATGGAGCACGGATGGGGCAAACCCACCACATTCATCCCGTGGAACAGAGTCCTCCGGATAGAAGATGATGCATTTTTTGTTCAACCTGCTGAAGAAGGAAACGAATACCCTCCTTTCGTCGACCAACCAGGCTGGATACTTATGGATAAGCATCTGATGGGTCGCACAATTGTCGACATGGATGACCGGCGCGTCGAGGTGGTCAATGATGTTCATCTCCTCGAAGCAAAGGGGCGGTTTCTCCTCATTCATGTGGATATCTCCTTCAATGGTTTCCTGCGCCGCTGGGGGTTGGGGAAACTAAACTGGATGAAGGATGACCTTATTTCCTGGAAGTACGTGCAACCTCTCTCGGTTGAAGATGCCGTCTCTACCGACAAGGTATCTCTGTCAGTTACCCGCAGACAGATTCATGAACTCCCCAGCGAGGATCTGGCCGATATGCTCGAAGAACTGGGCAAAGAAGAAAAGGATGCCCTTTTTTCAGCCCTCGATTCTGAGAAGGCCGCAGAAACCCTCGCGGAAGCCGAGCCACGGACACAACGTCAGATCATCGCCGCTCTCCGCAAGGAACGTGCCCGCAACATCTTTACGGAAATGACGATCCCGCAATTGGCCGGGCTGTTTTCCATCCTTCCCCATGACCATGTTTCCGAATTGATGGCATTGCTTAGTAAGGATCAGGGGGATCGCGTCCGGGCGATTCTCTCCGAACGGGAAGCGACGGCTAAAGGCATGATGTCCTCCGACTTCCTTACTATGGCAATGGAGACGACTGTCAGCGAGGCATTGGCGAAGATCAGGCAATCCTCCATGGAGCCGGAAAGTATTTCTTATATCTATGTTGTCGGCGAGAATCGTCAGGCCCTGCTGGGTGTCATCGATTTACGTGAACTGATTCTTGCTTCAGACGACGTAAAGCTTGGCGATATCATGCTAGAGCCCGTGGTAACCGCAGAGGAAGATGATGTTCAGGACGACCTGTCTGAATTGTTCGCCAAGTATCATTACAGGATGATACCCGTTGTAGACAGCCAGGACAATATTTTGGGTGTCATTCGTTATAATGATATTATGAAAGGTGTTGAAACCCGGATCAAGATTTAAGGAGGATGGAATGCCCCGCGTACAAATGACCAAAACGACCAAGGTTGCTCTATACTTTTTGAGATTTTATTTAGTATTCCTTCTGATCTTGATCTTTGTGAAATTTATAAAGAGTTTTTGATAACATTAGATCACTTCATTTAAAAGCATGATTGATTATCATTTTTTGTTTACGAGCCACCTCAATAGTTGAAATAAGCCGATAGAAAAAATGTTAGCCGTAAATATGTATATCGCCTGCGGCGATCATTCTGCTGCCTTTTCGTCTTCCGGTTCATATTTGGTAGAATACCAAGAGCTAATCCTCGCCAACTGAAGATGATAATTGACTGTTTGGGAGAAATGTTATAAGAAATAACCAATGATACATTTTAGGAGGTAAAAACAATGAGAGGTCTTCTTCAACCAATGCACATACTGGTAATATTGGTGATTGTCCTCATTATCTTTGGTCCCGGCAAGCTTCCGGAACTGGGTAGCGCTATAGGTAAAGCCATAAGGGGCTTCAAACGTTCTATGGAAGACACAAAAGAGAAAATAGAGGGTGCCGTAAACGCCGATAAACCAGAAAATAAGAAAGATTGATTTTCACCATAACTGGTTACGAAAAGAATAGAGATGTAAATCCACTTCATAGACAGGATGAAACTCGCCAAGAACCAATCATTCGAACACCTGACGTTGAGTGATCCAATTAAGAAAACGACAGTTAACAAATATCCGGTTAACCCATAATTATTTATTCAGATCCTTTCCACATTAACGACGTAATATATCAAATTCTATTTCTTTCTGCAAAGGACGCAGGCAGAAGCTGAATATGGTGCAGACAGAAAAGAGAAAGCTTGACAACAGCGATTTGTTTCCACGAATGGAAATTCGATTTACGGACGGCAACTCCATTAGTATTCCCGATACGCTGAAAGGCTCATGAATGGTGACCGTTCTATCGTCAGCAGTTGGCTGATTTTCAGTCACGCATCTCTGATTACGATAATAGGAACATTAAAGTAATTGCTGCTTCAGCAGACAACCTTGAGGATCCCCGGAAATACGTGGAAAAGAAACACATGACCTTTCCCATTGCTTTTGGGCTAGATGCCAGGGATTTTACCGCGCCATGACAGGGGCTTTTTTTGATGATGTGAGGATCTTCGTACATGCGACAGGCTTTATTCTCAGACCGGACGGCAAAGTGGATGAAGCCGTTTACAGCACCGGCCCTATTGGGCGCTTTGCGTCGGTAGACGCTCCTTTTATAATCGAATATCGCATCAAAAAGTCTTTTTAATCGGCAAATGACAGCGGATAAAATAAAAGCGCGCATTCTCGTCATTGTACAATTGGGCTGTATTATTTTTATCTTCGTATCGGGCAGCCCCGTTGCATACCGACCACTGCTCTTTCTTCTCCAGATTGCCGGATTGGCAATAGGGATCTGGGCCGTCGCCGCCATGGGTATCGGCAATACTAATATTTCGCCTTTAGTGAAACAAGGGGCAATGCTGGTAACAAGAGGGCCATACAGACTCATCAGACACTCCATGTATCTGGCTGTATTGCTGGTCATCTTGCCACTCGTCATTGACTATTTTTCCCTGTCGCGCGTCGCCACGGGGTTTCTTCTCATCACCGACTTAATAATAAAGATGCGATTTGAAGAGTGCCTCCTGAAAAAACAGTTTGCGGAATACGAGGCCTACATGAGTACCACAAAAAGGCTCATCCCTCTAATTTTTTAAATTTGCTCCACGCACGAAACTAAATGGAATTCTGATCATCCTAAATTACATTGCTCTTTGTTCGCAGTCGCAGTGCAATAGATATCACCGCTGAAAGCAGTTCCCCATAATTCCTTAAGGATTTGCCGTATGGACATGAAAAAGTTTGAAGTTCCTGTGGAAAAGTTGCGCTGGCAGTGTGACCCTGCAATTTCTATGATATCTTAAGGGTGGTTGTATCGGAGACATTATATGCAAAAACCTTATCTCATAATAGCAGTATTTGTTTTGATTTTGCTCACTGCGTGCGTTGCCCCAGAATCAATCTCTTCAGCGATGCAGGAGAACCCCTGAAAGAATTCACTCTTGAAGGCAGAGGTTCGGATAAGATCCTGCTGATTCCCATGCATGGAATAATTACAGACACGCCGAAAGAAAGATTTCTCGCCCGATCGCAGAATATTGTTGAGAACGTTGTATCGCAGTTGAAGAAGGCTGAAAAGGACGACCGTATTAAGGCTGTTTTGTTCGAAATTAATTCGCCCGGCGGCACGATCACCGCGAGTGATCTTCTTTACTATGAAATCTCCTCTTTCAAAGAGCGGACGAGCAAGAAAATTGCTGTTTCTATGGTGGATATCGCGACTTCCGGCGCCTATTACGTGTCTCTTCGCTCCCGACAATGGTGACGGGCTCTGTAGGCGTTATCTTCGTCAAGCTCAAGATCATCGGTCTGATGGAGAAAATCGGCGTTAGCGTGAACATAAAAAATTTGGAAATGACAAAGATATGGGTACTCCTTTCAGAGAGAACAGCGAAGAAGAGCAACAATTTATGCAAAAATTGGTAGATGATATGGGAGAACGATTTATTCGCCTCGCACAAAAACATCGCAAACCTAACCAGTACGCACTGGCTGAAATTTAGACCGCCAGCGTTTTTTTGCCGACGAGCCCCTGAAACTGGGACTGGTGGATAAGGTTTGCTATTTGAGCGATGCTATCAGAGATTCAAAACAATTGGCATGTGTCCCCGCTGACGCCAGAGTTGTTGTATATCGACGCACGGAGTTCCCCGATGATAACTACTATAATACGTCGAGTGCCGCATCTGAAGGTTCGAACATAACTGTTGTCAACGCTGAACTGCCAGAAATCTTCGTCCTGAAGACCGGTTTTTACTATCTTTGGCCCGGGGCAATTTCCGTCGAGAGATAAGAATCATGTGACTGTCCCGCCCGCTGTACAGAGGATATGTATCCAGAACTCTTTCAGAAAATAACTCTCTTCATACTTTTCTTTCTGGCAAAGGGGATTGTTCGTAATTAAAAATTGCGATTCCGTATGTGAAAAAAAACGAATATGTGATAATTAATAACAAATGCTTTAGGATTTCTCTCCGCGCAGATAGCACTATACCATCACTGCGGGAAGAGGTTATGTTCATGGGAGGTATCGCAATTGAGAAAATTTATCCTTCTTCTTATGATAGCTTGTTCTTCGAATTACGTGGGTTGCGCGACAACTATTGACCTGCAAGAGACTCAGGGAAAGTTTAACAACGAAATTCGCGTCCTCAAGGAGGAAAACACTGGCATTCGAAATGATACGGTAAAGAACGATCAGGCAATAGCTGATTTACGTAAGAGGATCGCCGATATTGCCGCCGATATGACCGAGATCAAAGAAGACATGGAGAGCTTCGAGGGAGATCGTGAAGTACTGGGAAAAGGTGAATCTGATATAAGAGCGGAGTTTCTTCGTAAGGAAAAGGAATTCGGCGATATAAAGAACCTGCTTGATCAACTTTCATCCCGCATGAATGTCATAGAGAAGCTTCTTGAGGTTGGGAGAAGCTACAATCAAGCGCCGAAGGGAGAAAAGGCCGTCAGCGACGATTTGAAAAAGGCCATAACCGGTATGACGATGGAAGAATCAGCTTATAACTCAGCGTATGAAGCATTCAAGGAAGAAAAGTATGAGAAGGCCCGAGAAGGATTCCAAGACTTTCTGAAGCAATATCCGAGCACGGAGTATTCTGACAGCGCCCAATTCTGGATTGGAGAGTCTTACTATTTCGAACGGAAATATGAACAGGCGATCCTGGAATACGAAAAAGTTATAAAAGATTATCCCCAGGGTAACAAGATGCCTAATGCCTTGCTCAAACAGGGGTTTGCTTTTCTGAATATCGGCGATAAGTCAAGTGCTAAACTCCTTCTCGAGCAGGTGGCAAAAAACTATCCCGGCAGCAATCAGGCGCGATTGGCAAGAGCGAAGCTTGCGGAAATAAAGTAGCTGCCGAAGTCCGGAACAGTTACAGCAGAAATTGTGAAATTCGCCGCCGGTTGCGATAGCTTCCCCATAAAAAAAGCATCATCAGTATTGCCTCTCAGCCCGACCCCAAGGCAGGCTTCTAGGTCATGATTCCCGCCTGCCGTCCTGCATTCTATGATGTCCCGCTATCCTCAATTCGTCAATTTCTTCTTCCTCTGCAGCTAGTTTTCTACCGACGAATAAAAATGGCAGAAGTCTGAATCAAAATGTGCTAGAGTCGGTAACAATGACAACGCCACAAATGGATTAAAAGCTGGAGAAAGGAAATACACAATATGGTCCAACCCAAGTCATCGCTTCCCTCCGATTTTATTAGGGACATCATCGATATCGACTTGAAAACCAACAAATATCAGGGACGTGTGGCCACCCGATTCCCGCCGGAGCCTAACGGATACCCCCATATCGGGCATGCCAAGTCCATCTGTCTTAATTTTGGCATCGCTGCCCAATATAGAGCTACATGTAATTTGCGAATGGATGACACAGACCCAAGCGGCGAGAGCATGGAATATGTGAATGCCATCATTCGGGATGTCAAGTGGCTGGGCTTTGACTGGGAAGACCGTTTATACTATGCGTCCGATTATTATGAAAAACTTTACCAATACGCCCTGCAGCTTATAAAGATGAGCAAGGCCTATGTTTGCAGTCTGAGTGCTGATGAGATTCGCCAGTATCGCGGCACCTTCACAGAGCCGGGTAAAGAAAGCCCTTATCGCAATAGAACTATAGAGGAGAACATGGATCTGTTCGAGCGCATGCGGGCCGGAGAGTTTCCCGATGGAGCCCATGTCCTTCGTGCAAAAATTGATATGGCATCGCCTAATATTACTATGCGTGACCCAGTCATGTACCGCATTAAGAAGGAGACTCATTATAGAACCGGTGATACATGGTGCATTTATCCCATGTACGACTTCGCACATTGTCTCTCGGACTCCATCGAGGGAATTACCCATTCTATTTGCACTCTCGAGTTTGAAAACAATCGTCCTCTCTATGATTGGTTTCTTGACGCATTGAAAGTGAAACATCAACCACAGCAGATCGAATTTGCCCGTCTCAACCTTAGTTATACAATAATGAGTAAACGCAAGCTTCTCGAATTAGTGGAAAGAAAGCTTGTCACCGGCTGGGATGACCCCCGGATGCCCACCATATCGGGCATGCGCAGACGTGGTTACACACCAGAAGCCATACGAAGTTTCTGTGAGCGCATAGGTGTAGCCAAGAACGACAGCATCGTTGATATGGCCCTCCTTGAGCACTGTGTGAGAGAGGATTTGAATGAAAGGGCTGCGCGCGTAATGGCTGTTCTCAGACCATTGCGCGTTGTAATTGACAATTATCCGGAAGGACAAGTTGAGGAATTAGATTGTCCCTATCATCCCAAGAATGTCGCCATGGGCTCCCGGAAAGTTCCCTTCTCACGCATGCTCTATATTGAAGCTGAAGACTTTTTGGAAAATCCGCCCAAGAAGTTTTACCGGCTTGCCCCCGGCAGGGAGGTTCGTTTGCGCTACGGTTACTTTATAAAGTGTGTGAGTGTTACTAAAGATGAACGCACGGGAGAAGTAATTGAAGTGCACTGTACCTACGACCCGGAGACGCGAAGCGGATTTGCCCCCGATGGACGCAAGGTCGACGCAACCATCCACTGGGTGTCAGCGGCGCATGCCCTTCCAGCCGAAATCCGCCTCTATGACCGTCTTTTCCGCGTCGCCGATCCTCTCACAGCGGGATCCGACATGACTGCGTGCCTGGATCCGAAATCGCTGAAGGTTCTCCGAGAATGCCAAGTGGAGCCAATCCTGGCAGATGCCGTCCCCGGTAATCCTTTCCAGTTTGAAAGGGTCGGCTATTTCTGTGTGGATCCAGTTCACCTGTCCGTCGACAAGGCCCTGGTATTCAACCGGACGGTAACATTGCGCGATTCCTGGGCAAAAATTACCGAGAAGGGGAAATAATTAAATTGAGATATTATCCTGCACCGGCTCAAGGCTTTGATTGACGCCTTATAGGCCGTGCCCATTGATATCTAACTTCGTGTAATATCGCCTTTATAATCAATGCTGAAGGTCGAGCTGCCGCCGCTATGAATTGCCTGCAATGTAAAGTTAGTTATTTGCCCGGTACCACCTAATGATAATATTATGTTGACGTTGGCATTATAGCCACAGCTCGATAGAAGACTTACCGAAAGCGTTCCCCCCGGTGACGCACTGAAGAAAGACTGTGTCGCCGTGTACGCGTTCTTCACGGCCAAGTTAGCTGACGCGTTGTAAGCTCTTGATCTGTACGCCACGAACTGCGGGATGGCAATTGCAAGCAAGAGTGAGAGGATAAGAACGACGAATAGCAACTCTATGATCGTTAATCCTCTTTGGCTTGTTTTTTTGCTATATCCACGGATCATTTTGTTTTGTCCTGCTCTCAGAACTGCTCATCTAGACTTTCCAATCATCTTTCTTACTAAGATGGGGAATCCACTGCCAGTCTTTGAAATCGAAATAGTTACGGCGCAGGGGCAACCTTCTGCGGATGTCCAATTCATTTCTGAATTCTATCTTAAGATCCATAGTTAGTTGTTCGCCATAATCTGCATCTGTCATCTGATCGATCATCGCCTCTATCGTTTTGCCTTTCTTCGCAAGGATGTCGGCTATCTCGAAGCAGCCTTGACTGACTTGCTGGGGGAATATGTACCAGGTATTCTGACCATTGTAATCATCGCTTATTTCAACTGACTGGCCATAGAGTTGAAGACTGCACCAGACTTTTGCGCGAAGCATCAGGGTGGATGGATTACCCAGAAGAAACAGGGTGCGACCTCTATCATTATCTTTCCGAGGGACAATTGTCATTGAATAGTAAGATTCTAAAATATGTTCCCGCTCCCATCTTGCACGAGCCATCGACGCAATCCAATTCGTATCATATGCATAAATGATCAATGCAATGAGAGTAAGCGTGAGAACTACGAACGTGGCAATATTCAAAATACTCTCATCAAAAACATATGCCGAACAATATGAGACATATGCGGCAACTAGTAACATCGCAACAATGATTAAACGAAGAGTGTATCTCTGCATCGATAATTACGCCCCCTGTCTCTTTTCTTTGTCGTAAACGGAGCCGTGATAACGTACCATGGAAACCCTCATTTAATGGCTATCTCTAGGAGGGTATCTTCTTTTCGGTTATCAATTTCGTCCGTGTACTCTTCCTTTGGCTATTCGGTCAAATAATCTATAGTTTCAGAATCGGCCTCAATGTGGTTATGGCTATGAAATTCGTCATATCGCCTAAAGACCCTTCTCCTTTCCGGCGATAAGTATGTCTATCTGCACTTTCCCACAAACGCTATATATCCGATTTGAAAGTTCTCATCAATATAATAATCCTAATTATAACTGAGAGATATAACCTCCAATCTGGCAGGGCATATCCATGTCAACCAGTGTATTGACGACAGAGACATTTCATTAGTCATGCAATATGGCACGTGACACCCGCTTGATAATTGCAAGGAAATGCAGGAAACCCGTCAAAAAGCTCTGTTAGTAAGCGAATTGGTTGAATTGAATTTATCTAGGATATTCGGAACAAGGTGCGGCAGCTAATTATTGAAATTATTTGGCTGGGAGACCAGGATTCGAACCTGGATATACGGAGTCAGAGTTCGTTTAAGCCTTATAACACTAGTAATAGCAAGTAACAATAGTTAAGTAAAAATGTTAATATTTCAAACAATTAAACATTATCCCTTCCACCGATATTTCACTATAGTTATTCTTGTTTACCTAGATTTTGAGGCATTTATGGCAAAATTATGGCAAAAAAAATGGGGGCTAACCGCGGACTTCTAATTCATTGGTCGGGAGTTCGATTCTCATAAAGCCCAGCAGATCAACATTAGCGTATAGCGAAAAAGTCGCCTGTCGTTTTGACGGAGTAGTTCGTTGAATTCGAGATGAAACATTCTACTCCGTTACAGCTTATTCCCCGCGCATGCAGCCTACGGCTAACTTCCTCTGTTGATTTTCTGATTCAGACAACCTGTACTACGCTTCACTCGGTAATCGCCCAAAAAATCGCAGAACTCTAGCTTGAGATGTGGTATGAATTATGAACTTGATTCAATAACCTCGCACCTTGTGGTGCGCTTCTCTCTATCATAGTCTGAAAAGCGGTTCAGGCGTGCGATATTCAAAAGGGCAAATAGATCGAGGAACAAGATGAGAAACAAAGATAAAACCAAACAACAACTCCTGGATGAGCTTGCCTTATTGCATCAAAGAATAACACAATTAGAAAGATCAGAGGTGGCACGAAGCAAAACGGAGGATGCACTTCGGGAAAGCGAAGAGAAATATCGGAATCTCGTTGAATCTACATTGGACCTTATTTTTATGGTCAATAAGGAAGGGATGTACACATACGTCAACCCCAGATTCGAAAAAGTCACGGGTTATTCAGTTTCTGATCTGATCGGTCAACCGTTCACATCCCTTGTCGCGCCGGAGTTTATAAAATCGACTGTTCAGCGGTTTAAAAAGGGTATCCGGGGTGAGGATACACCCCCGTATGAGGCAGAACTGGTTCATAAAAACGGGGATAGAATCCCGGTAGAATTTCTGGTAACAACCCAATATGATTCGGCGGGTTGCCCCGCAGGCCGGTTTGGTATCGGCCGCGATATTACAGAGCGCAGAAAAACGGATGATGCATTGAGACAAATTGCCGCTGATCTGGCCAGGGCTCAGGATCTTGCTCATATAGGCAACTGGCGCTATAATCTGGATACGAAATTGTCTGTATGGTCTGAAGAAATGTTTAGAATCTTTGGACTTGAGTTGAAACACAGTAAACCGTTTCACTTTCACCCCAAAAAACACCTCCATCCTGATGATTGGCAAAAGCTTGAAACGTGTGTACAGGCGGCACTTGAGGGAAAACCCTATGGATTGGAATTGACGATTCTTCGTCCTGACGGAACTGTACGTTATATTTTTACAACGGGCGAAGCGGAATTCGGGCAGAAC
>Ga0187865_1001703_pt1 | contig 23832 bp, 26 predicted proteins | sample June2016WEW_11_1_2_FD_132989 | JGI IMG/M metagenome (GOLD analysis project Ga0187865, IMG submission 132989) | Peatland microbial communities from SPRUCE experiment site at the Marcell Experimental Forest, Minnesota, USA - June2016WEW_11_100 | ecosystem: Environmental > Terrestrial > Soil >...
CCAAGACATTTGCACAGCGGCCATGCCCCAAGCCTGACCGACCTCGCCGCGCTGCTCTTCCTTCGTGGCGCCCTGTGATGTCAAACAAACTTTATGCCATGAGTGGGGCCAACGTCCGGGCACACTCGTTTCGGATATGTTCATACTTGTCACCTCTTGAGTGCCTCGCGGACCTTGCGACGAAACTCCCCGCCGGGCGGACACCAATGATAAGTTTCGCTTAGGCCCATGCCAGCTGGGGGCCAAACGGCCGGAAAGCTCCAGTCGAAATCGCGCCCGGTGATTCTCGCCCCTGGATGCATTGCAGCAGCCCGAGCTTGAGCGTCGAGGGTCGCTGAAATCGCCGCAAGGCGCAAGAGCGCATCTCCGGCACGGGCTATGGCCGTGTCGTACTCGGCTTTCGTGGAATCAAACTCGGCCAACGTGGACAGGTTTTCCTGCGACGCTTGCGCATCGGAGTCGACCCGTTGCTCGGCCAGCCATGCCTCATGGGCGTGCTCCGCCAAGTCCTCGGCAGCCTTGACCTCGGCCTTTTTCACCTTGACGACCCGTTCTGCTCTTGCGAGTTGTTCCACCCTCTCGCCCACCTGGCCGGGCAAGGCATTTTCTCTCGCAGCCTGAGCTAGTCCAAGTTGCAGCTCCACGGCCTCCAGATCCGCCCGATATTCTTCCAGGAGCGCTTGGGCACTGTCAAACGCGGCTTGCTTGCTGATTGGTGTAGCAACTTTGTCATTCACCTTGTTACCTCCATTTTTTGCGAATAGTCGTAACGGTAGGTCACTAGACTTTTTCATTCTTAGCATTGTCCTTGGCCTGCTGGGCGGACGCGGGCAACATCACTTCATTCTAGAACAAGATTGCAGGCAAGGCGGAATCAGACTGAAGGCAGCCCGCCGAGTCGGCTCGAATGAGGTGCCGGGGGTCCCGCCCGGCCGCCTACATCTCTTCGAGGGCACTAACGGCGGCGGACGAAGCCGTGTTCGTGGCGTGCTTTATGCCGCGCGCGAGGCGTGCCAGCTCGGGAAGGCGCCACGGCTTGCTCATAACGAAGCGCGCGAGGGCAGGGAAATTGGGGCTGCCGTCGGGTCCAGCCAAGGCGAATACAGCCGGGTCGGTCGAGCCATCGTCGGCGCGGTCGCTAATCGCCCGGAACACCGACCACGGGCAGTGCCGATCTTCACAGACCGCGGCGATCGCGGCGGTCTCCATGTCGATCGCAATGACGCCCTGCCGTTCGAGGCGGACCACCTTGTCCAGGTTAACCAGCAACTCGTCCGATGTGACCAGCGTTCCTCGGGGGGCGGTGAAGTCAAGAAGGGTGGGCCGATGCTCAGTGCCGGTCGATAGGTCAATGACGAGATCCGGTACGACGAGGTCCCCGATGTCGACGCTCGGTCCGATGGCCTCCGCAATCCCGACCACAATGAGATGATCGATAGAGGTGGAGTCGAGGACACGTTCCGCCGTGCGCGCGGCGGCGCGGGTTCTAATCCCCGTCGTCGTGGCGATGACTTCTACCCGGCCGACCGCGCCCGAGAGGACGGCGCCATCGCCGGATCGCTGCCGGCTGAGGGAGAGGGGGCGCACGAGGGGACGCAGTTCGAGTCGCATCGGTGTGAGGATCGCAACTCGACGAGCAGGTGTGGGGGTGGTCACGGCTTCATTCTACGCGGTGGCGGTGCTCCACGCCGGTGACCGCGTAAGCAGATGGACCTGAGCCGCAGGAGCGCCAAGTGCTGCCCCCTGGTTCCCCACCTCCGGGGCGCTCCCCTCGGACAAGCCGACTAGGCACTTGTACTCATTCCCCTTCCGCAAGGCATTCGCAACGCTCCAGTGCGAGCCAGGGGGATGCCTACTGACTAAAAATCGAGATGTTGGATGGTTTGAAATGAGGGACTCAGTTGAGAATTGTAGTGTGAGTAGGGGTGTTGAGCTGATGCTGCTTGCATTGCAGGCGGATGGGGTGAAGCCTGAAACGGTCAGATGGTATCGGCACCGGCTGGCACGGTTGATACGGATTATTGGGGATCACGATGTGCGGGCGGTCGGTATTGACGATGTCAGATCACATATCGTGTCCCTTCAGGGATTGGACTACGCTCTATATACCGTTTTCTCTTTGGTCCGGGTGGCTCGGCGTCTGTTCAAATGGCTTTATGAGGAGAGAAGAATCGACGATGCCCTCTACAAGCGGATCAAGCCACCAAGGCTTCCCCAATTGCCTCCAAAGGCAGTTGAGTTGGCTGACGTGAGGGCGATGCTGAAAGCGTGTGATAGGTCGCCGATTGGGAAGAGGGACAAGGCTGTGATTCTCTTCCTGCTCGACACGGGTTGTAGGGTGGGGGGCTTGTGTGGTTTGAAGGTTCGGGACCTAGACCTCAGAGGAGGGAAGGCTCAGGTTGTTGAGAAGGGTGCCAAGGTTCGCACCGTGCTTTTCGCGGAAGAGACGTCAGATGCGATGCGTGCCTGGTTGAGAGTGAGACCGTTCCCTGAATCGGAATTCGTGTTCACGTCTATCAGAGACGGTCGGGGGATGACGGGGTCCACTGTGATTCAAATGCTGAGGCGTGTGGGCAAGAGAGCGGGCGTTGGCTGGAGAGTGAACCCTCATGCGTTCCGTCATGCGTTTGCCCGGGAGTTCATTTTGAACGGCGGGGACATTGGGACGGTGTCGCAGATCCTCGGGCATACACAGATAACGGTGACAAAGCAATTCTATGCGGTCTGGAGCACGGAGGAGCTGAAGGGGGAGCATGACAGGTTCAGCCCGGTGTCGCGTCTGAACGGGGGGGCCGCAGCGAAGAGACGTGGATGAGCAGGTTACCATTTGATACCTGCTCACGCCTTGGGAACAAAAAAGCCCGCTGAGAGGCGGGCTTTTGGCTGTTTTCTGAGGTGGGCCGTGTGGGGCTCGAACCCACAACCTTGTGCTTAAAAGCCACCTGAGCGCATTCGTCCTGCCGCTTGCGGGCATGTTCGCCGTGCTAGAGAGTCCCTGGGTATCGGTGGGCCTTCACATTGGCTTTGCAGCAAGCGAGTGCGCCTTCTCCAGGCGGTGGAAGCTGCGCCGGCACAAGTGAGTTGTTGGGCGCCAGCTATTGATGGTCCGGCGAATACAGACGGTACACCTGACGGACAACGCCATCCGGCCGGAGGACTTCCTGCTCCAGGTGCATCCCTAGCCGCTTGGCCACCGCTCTCGACGCCTTGTTGTCTGGGTGGATGATGGCGACCAGGCTCGGGAGACCGAGCCCGCCGAAAGCATACGAGATCACGGCGCGGACCGCCTCACCAGCATAGCCACGACCCCAGAACTGCCGAAACAGGAAGTAGCCTAGTTCAGTCTCGGTGCGACCTTCAACGTCCTTCCAGATGAGCGCACAAAGCCCTGCGAACGCCCGCGAAGACAAGTCAATGACGGACCACCAGCATTCGTGCTCTTGCGCGAAGAACCGCTCAGGATCTGCCGCGTACTGCTCAAAGTGATCGCAGAGGGCAGACACCTCTCGCGGGCCACCAACGTACTTCGTGACCTCGGGGTCGGTCCAAAGCGCGGCGATGCCCTGGAAGTCGCCCACCTGGGGAGCGCGGATGATGAGCCGCTTCGTTTGAGCTAGGTTTGTTAGCGAGCCAAGCACCGATCGACCCTTGCCGGCGCCCAACGGATGGGCTCAGCGGCAGCGTCGGACTGGCAAGACTCTTCGTTGAATCTTACGCCACTTCTAGAAAAGCGCTGCTGGCCGAGGAGCGGACCCCCTGTTCGCTGGAGCCGGTGTTGGACCGCTTTTTTGAACAGAGTTTTTCAATATAGGACCACCGTCAAGAATGCAATTGAGCATACAGGCGCAAGAGGGCGGCGTGGGTGACTCGAACACACACCCAAGTGCTTAGAAGGCACTGCTCATCCGACCTGGACAGGCAACTCAGTCCCCGCCTGCGGGTCGACCTGCACAGTGATATCGAGGACCAATTGATTGCAGGTGTAACTCCAATTGTGCGATCCAGAAGGATTGTGGGTGTGTTTCGGCCCGTTTTCCGATTGGTCAGGATTGAGTGCCAGATTCCGCAAGCGAGGGTGTATGATTATACAAAGAGAACCTTCTATACATGCACAACTGCTACGGAGCCAAGGAGGTCACTCTTTCTTCTCCGAGGAGGGGAATATGAAACTCAGTGCACCGAAGCAAATCACATTCTGGATTGCCGTAGTCGTGGCGGTCATTGGCATCCTCGCCAGCCTTGTGACAATTCCTGTGCTTTCCGGATTTGCATTTTGGCTGGTCGTGATCGCCTTTGTAATCTTGCTGTTGGGCAACGTGATTGACGGCTTGTAGGTCATTGGGGGGTACAAGCTGGCAGTTGGTTGGCTCCGCAATGATGCTGGCTTGTAGTCCCGAACTTGTGCTCTTAGAATCCGCTTCTTACTCAAAAAAGGAGATCACATGAACGAACTAGTAAACCTCATCGTCCAAAAGACCGGGATCCCGGCCGCGACGGCAACGACCATTGTCAATATGGTTGTTGATTTCCTCAAGAAGAAGCTGCCCGCCCCCATCGGTGCACAAATCGACGGCTTGCTGAGCAATGAAGCCGCTATCAAAACGGGTGAAAGCGTTGTAAGCAACCTGGCATCCAAGTTCGGGAAGAAGAAATAGGCACTAGGCTAGGGAAAGTACCTCCATGTTGATCTTTGGGGAGGTTCACTTTCCCAATGTAGAAATGATCTGCCTTCTAAGTCCGGTCTGACCGGCCTAGAAGGCAGATCAGCATCTTGTTGAAGTTTTCAGGGGGATTAGAGGGATTTTCTTCAGCCCCAAGAAACCTCTCACCTATTAGATAGGGAGAAGAACATGAAGATAATCGATGTTGAAGGAATAGGACCGGCATATGCTGCCAAGTTGTCCAAGGCTGGCATTCGGTCCGTGGAAGCGCTCCTAAAAAAGGGCGCTTCTGACAGAAGCCGCAAGGAAATTGCGGCCACAACGGGGATCAGTCATGTCTTGATCTTGGAATGGGTGAACCGGGCCGACCTATACCGGATCAAAGGGGTCGGCAGCCAGTATTCTGACCTGCTCGAAAACGCCGGAGTGGACACCGTGGTAGAGCTGTCCAAGCGGGTGGCCGACAACCTGTATGGCAAGATGGTTGAAGTCAACACGGCCAAGAACCTGGTTAATGGCATGCCGGGCATCAAGCAGGTCGAGGGTTGGATCAAGCAGGCGAAAAAACTGCCCAGAGTTGTTACATACTAGAACTTGACTGATCGTGAAGGTGATGGTTTATACCTTGATAGAAATGATCAAGCAAAATGATTCCAAAGATTGACAAGCGCCCCTCCACCGGGGCGTTTGCTTCCTCTATACCTCAATTCTATGTTTGCCCCCGTGGGGGTACACGGCAAGGGGGTGAATCCGTTACAAAGACTTGAACCTCAACCTTGTGATAGTCAGTCCCGCCCCTTTCAATTCAGACACATACTTTGCCAGAGTCGCTTCGGGCCATTGGGGTTTGGCGTTAAACATCGCTAATAACTCATACGCCCGCGACCCACGAATCTGCTGGAAGGGACAGGTTCGGGTGGATGATCAGGTGACCATTTGGCACAAGGTCACGGGGGGGGAAAAGAAAGCCCGCTCAGAGGCGGGTTTTCGCCTGTTTCCTGAGATGGGCCGTGTGGGGCTCGAACCCACAACCTTGTGCTCAAAAGCCAGCGTACCATTGTTGTTACAGCCGGGGGAAGACGCAATTGAGGGGCATCGGGGATATTGGAGTCGAAGGGAAACCCAGCGGAGGCGACCGCGTGTTCAGGGTAGACAGAAATCAAGCTGAGCAAGACTTGCACAATGGTTTGACGCGTCGCCAAGTCAGCCCGGGCCATGGGGCGCTTGAGGCGCGACGGAGTGGCTTTCGATGTTTGGCCACGTGGTACGCGGTGACCAACATTAGGCCATGGACAGGCGGGTCTCGCGGTTGAGCGTACGAAATGGCAAAGCATGTGCCCCAACACTTGTTGTTTATTTCGAGCCTGAACACGACCTTCGAGACGCTTTCCGCGGCTCTTTCCAGCGGCCCCACATGCTCTGCAGGATAGCTGGACATGCGCCTCCGATCAGCCACCTTGGCCGCCCGAACCGCCTCGTGTGGCAACGACCCTCTCCGTTCTAGACCCGGACCGGCTGAAGAACTGCACCGCACCGGTCATGCAACGTCGCCGCGCCAAATGGTCTAGAGCAGATTTGCCTACCCTCAGGGCAGTCAAGACGGATGCTCTCATGGCCCCGCACCGTCGGAGGCCGTGGGGTCGAAAGCAAACCGCCCCAACTGGGGCGGCACAGTTTTGCGCAAGACCAATAACTGACCCGGCTACTTCTCGCGCATGCCCTTGACAAACTCCCACTCGTGCAGCACACCCATCCGGCGCAGGAACTGCTCCAAAGTGTACCTGGGTGTTGTCTCTTTCACCTTGCCCCCATCAATGGGCAAGACATAGCTCGTCGACTGCACACGGTCCGCCGATCGCATCTCCTTCTTGACCGCCCCCAGCTCCTCCTGCAGGAACTTGATCCGCTTCAACACTGTCGCCTTGGGCACTGCGACCCGGTCGTGCTCCGTCCACTTGGTTGGTATCATCTCAGCCTCCATCTTCATGTGCGATGATGATACAGCCAAAACCTCCAGAGCACACGCCAGGTAATGTGAACCTGCATTTGGCGGATGAGCAAAAGTACTGGAGGACCCGCTGACGGGGGGGCTGAACGACGAGGGCCGCCTCGTGCTGCGTCGGCCTGCTCATCTAATGAAGCGAGTCGATGTGACTACAGCTGGTCGGCAGGACTGCATGCGTTGTGCGCTGCCTTCAAGTCTTCGGTGGTCCGGGTTGCATACTTGAGGATGAGATGCAGCGACGAGTGGCCCAGCAATCATTGGAGGTCCACCACGTTGCCGCCGGATCGTAGGAACTGGGTCGCGAAGCCACGGCGGAAACTGTGAGGCGACGGAGTCTTCACGTCCGCTCGTTCGGCCAGCCGCTGGAGCACGCGGCGCAGTCCCGAGTAGGTCAGGCGCTGGCCTGCGACATCGCAGAACAATGCGGCTGCGTGCTGCAGGTGAACTCGCAGCCACGACCGCATGGCCCGCCCGGCGGTCAGGCCGAGGAACACGCTGCGAACCTTTCCGGTCTTGCTGTTCCGGATGACGAGGGATCGGCTCGCCTCGTCGAGGTCGTCAGTGTTCCAGGCCAGCAGCTCGCCCACTCGGCAACCCGTGTCGTACGGGCTCAAAACCAGGGCTTTGTCGCGCGCCCCCAGCATCGGGCTCGGCCCGTGGTTCACGGCCCGCACAAGAGCGTTGACGTCTTCCATCGAGACGGGCGGCAGATACTTCTCGTGCAGCGGCGGCGGCTTCACCTTGCTGATGGGATTGATCGTGGTCAGATCGTTCTCGCCCCACACCCAGCGCATCCACGACTTGATGGATCGGTACGCCTGGTGCCGGCCACCCGGATCGTGTCCGGCCTGCCGCAGCGCCAGCAGATGGGCGCGGATCACGTCGGCGGTGATCCCGTTGACCGTGCGCATTCCCACTGATTGGGCGAAGCGCACAAAGGGCGTCAGGTGCTTCGCGTAAATCCTGGCCGTGTTGGGGGCCAGCCCCTCGTTCGTCTTCGCGATGACATACATCGCAACCGAGTGGGCTATGGTCTCGCCGCGTCTGGCCGCAGCCAATCCCACGCCTTCCGCCTGCGCATCGCTGCGCTGTGCCCCCAACTCGTCGGCTCCCGACGAAAAAGGCACGTGTCCATTTTCCATCGCTCCTCCTTGTGTGGGGGAGCGCGAGGCACCGGATTCGTCTTGATTCGTGGGCTTTTGTGGGCCGTGTGGGGCTCGAACCCACAACCTTGTGCTTAAAGGGCAACTGCCCTGCCGTTGAGCCAACGGCCCATACCGGGGGTGGGCTTGCGAGTGAGCCCAAGAACCATCGGGGGCTGGCAACCGGCCCGAAAGAACCATGGTTGCCGCAAAGCCAACGCCGCTGGTCGATTGACCTGCGGCGTCTTGCATCATCACCTGGCAATCTGGGACCAGAGCTCCTCGGCGTATGAGTTAATCTCGAGGATCTGGCGCCTTACAGCGAACCGGTTGCCACAACAACCCTAAATAGACGTCGCCAGGTCCCAGAATTCCGAAACCCCTTTTGATCCGTTGATCGGCTTGCCCTCGTCGGTTAGATGGATGGTCCGATTGTTTGACGCCATCCGGGCGAACAAACCGGAATTCAACATCCACCAAATGAAATCCGCGGAGCGTTTGGAACCGCCCGGGAGTCGGACGCCGCGCCAGGCGCGGGATTCCTCAAAGAGGCGTTTACCAAGCGGGGTCTTCAGGCCGGCGCTGCTTCCGGCGGTGTCCCAGAGGCTTGCATTATCCTCTTTGGTCGGGATGAGCTTGTGCCGCTCGAGAAAATCCAGGTTATCGGATTCCTGGCTGCCCACCGGCTCGGCGAACAGCAGAATGAGGCCGCCGCGGGTTTGCGTTCCGGTTAGCGCTTTGAAGGCCTGTTCGCTCGGCTTGGTTACTTCCAGCGAGATCACCTCGCGGTTCAACAGATCGTCGTAGAGGTCGACCACCTCCCGATCCCGCTTGCCGACAGACAGGCTGACATAGGGTTTTCCCTCCAGGTCGGAAAGGAAGCTGTGGGTGAAGGGAGCGTCCTTGGAAACGATGTGGAAATGGAACCGGTTGGATTTCTCCCGCAGCGAGGCGATTAGATGCGAGACGTACAGCGTGCCCACCGCCGCACCAGAAATCGGGATGGAAACCCGGATCGGAGTCTTGTGTTTCGCATCCAGCTGGTTCCTGCGGTCCGTGTTCTGCCGCGCGCTCAGCGGAACTCCGAGTTGAGGATTCAGCGGATAGGAGACGACTTCGATTCGCACGTCCTGGCCGAGGCTCTGGCCGTAGGCGGCGTACTTGCGTTTGATAAAGTTGCTCGTCACGGCCACCAGGTCCGCGCTGTCAACGAACCAAATGTGCTGGAAGGTGTCGTCGGAGACGAACACCACGAGTACAATCCGCACTCCTTTCTCCTTCTGCAGGCGCTTCTTGATCACCGCCAGTTTGTGCGCCAGCCCGAAATGGGTGGAGACGACCAGGATTTTCTTCGGGGGGTCAAGCCGCTCCTCGATGAGCTGAACCATCTCGTTGTAGACTACGCCGGTGTTCATCCGCAGGATGTACCGGTAAAGCCGGTTGGCCTGGAGCGCCAGCGGTCCGGTCTGCAGCCAGTCGAATATCGCGCGGCCGAGCGGATGGATGCTCGTGATCCGGTGGAGGGTCTGGATGGATCTATCCTGGCTGCCCAGGACGACCGGGTTGATCGGCTTGGGCAATCCGTCGTAGAGAGCGTCGGTGATCCGCAGATGCCCTAGCCCGGCCGGGGCGTAGGTAAGGATCAGCAAATTACGGCGATCGGTGAGCTGCGCGAGGGTCGATGCTTTCATTCCCTGTGATCCGGATCGGTCGTTTGACGCCCCAAGTTACGAAATGGATGTCGCTGTCCAGCTATTATTCGTCATTTCAATGGAAATGACTAATGGGAATCGGAAAGGCCTGGATTTCACCTAGGATTCTTGTGCATCGCGTTTGGACACTAGGAACTCCGATCCACCCCTTCATCTTAGAGGGGCAGTGAAATCCTTTCTATGGTCGACATCTGTTCGCCCGCGGTGACAGTGGTGCCACCTGTGCCTCCATGCCATGCGAAAAACCGGCAAGTGCGACCTTATTGCTTGGGATGCAAGACTTGTGCACTTATGGGGTGCACGTTCACAGCCATCTTACGCTGGCCTCAAGACACGTGGTGCGGGCAGATTGCGGGAGGGGGCTAAGAGTTGGTCAATTCTTGAGGCTGAGGGCCTCTGGGGCCGCAATCCAATTCCCGTGCTTAAAACAACCCTCCTCATCGCACCTTGTTTCTTCTATCCGGATCTACTTTGGCATGTCCAACCAACACTCCTCATCAAGGAAGAGCACGCCGGACCGATAATTCGAGCCTGGCTCACTGAAATAGACCAGGAACTTGGAGGGATATTCTTTCCCCTGATAGAGCATGGTGATCGTATAGAGAGCTATCGACTTGTAGCCGAAGACCCACTCATAACTACTGCCGCTTGGTGCCCCGTGGCTTATCTCCGGCATAAATGTTACTAGCGCCTGCTCCATGCCTGCGGGCGAGCTGTAATCGGGAAAGAAAGTGCCCTCACCAAAGTGGCAGGTCATGCTGTTCAGAGCAAGTTGCGCGTCGTCCAATTGCTTGTTGAGCGAGGTGTTGTCGGCTCTAACCGAATTGAACTGTGCCTGCAGGGCAGAGAGAGCTGCGTCTTTCTCGGCGTTCGCTTGGCGCTCGCTGGTCACCTGCGAGCCAAGGCCCTCGCCCTGGGTCATCAGCTCCTTCGTGACCTGCTGCAAGGCTGCGATGTCGTTATCTTTCTGCACGATTATCAAAGCTTGACGTCCGTTGACCCCCAGGCTTATCCCGAGCAGGATGGCCAGGCCAATCGGAAGAGCCTTCTCTCTCATGGCATCCTCCCTCTGTTGGGACACAATTGATTGTAGGACCAACCTGGCTGGAGGGTGAAGCCACTGAGGCTCCTTGTGCTGGCCGGTGGAAGTTCAGAATCTAGGATGTGTCCTGATGTCGGGCGTAACGGCTGGCACCTATAGTTTCAGGGCGAGAGGCCATTGGATCAAGTCTGAAAAACAAAAAAGCCCCTGAGATGCGGGTTTTCGGCTGTTTCCCAAGGTGGGCGGTGTGGGGCTCGAACCCACAACCTTGTCCTTAAAAGGCAGTCGAAGACAACTTTGCTTCCCCCTGCGCCATGGACAAGGGCGGCCATTAGTGGGACTTTGAAACAGTAGCGAGCTCAAGGGAACGGATCACAGATTGATCTCGAGAGGTGGCAATGGTTCGCTGTCGGCAAGGCTCAGGGCAAGCCCGGCGTCAGTGATCCGCCTGAGTGTCCTGTCCAGGGTCCGAGCGTGGAGGTTGGTCTTGGAGCGCAGCTGGCAACGGCGGGTGTCGTGCTTGGATTTGAGTAGGCCCCAGTAATACAGACCAGCCCGAGGACCATGCTCGGTGCCCAGGCAAGCCAGAGCAGTATCCCGGTCGGCGATGATGGCTACATCAAGCTTGAGGTTGGCCAGGTCAGTTACACGCGCGTGTTGGGCGCATCTGCTTTTCACTAATGAAGAATGCCATCTACAGATTCAAGCAGGGATTACACAATCACCATTATGGAACACTGTATAGACCGATGAGGTCTTCACCAGGCCCAGGTTTATAACAGAACGTTTTGGGAAGGAGAATTCCACCACACGCATTCGTGTCAAAACGGGAAGCGAAACTATCAACTATTGATTGGTCGAATATATTGGGGCAATGGAAACTGCCGGTTCTTTCGTTTTGGATATCAAAGTGAATATGAGCTCCATCAGAAGGTAGCGCCGTCTTCAGCATTTGTCCAAGTACTTGTCCTTTCCTTACTTGTTCTCCTTCTCTCACATAGATGTATGGCTTGTAGATATTGGGGTTTGTGGCGCAAGGGGTCCCATCTTGAGGTTCAATGCTGAAATCGAATACGAGTGGATCGTTTCCAACACGAGCAAATTCAAGTGAAAACCCATACCGATCGGTGGCACCGATATTCAAGCAAGAGATCACTAAACGGATGATACCGTCGGCCGGGGCGTAGACATTGACCGTATATTGAGAACCCGTTCCTCGAAAATGTAAATGGGCGCCTCTGTGGGCGCATGTCGTTCCACTTCCGAAGAATGGATAGGTGCGAGAGACCATCGCAAGCCCATCGGAATCCAATATGAACTGGCGACTGGGATTTGTTGCAAATGATGATATCTCGGGAAGTTGAGTCTCTTTGGATGTCAGCCGAGGTAGTGTTAGGGTTGAAGGAGGTGTTGTCGATGAAGTCTGAAACTTGGTAGCCACAGGACTCTTAGCCGACAACCTACATCCAAATAGCAGCAATATCAAACATAGTCGGATCAGTTCATTTAGGGGGCGCGAAGTTCTACCAGCCCTATCCTGACTGGTTGACATACTATTCCACTCCTCGAATTGACGAGTGAATTGTCTGTTTTCGAGCACCGAACTCGTGATTCTACGTGACCTCCAAAGGGGGCGATTCGCGGATGGGAATAGCCGTCTTGGTGTCCCTCGGCGGGCGATTCGACGGCAGGGGGGACGCGTTCGTCGGAGGATTGTCCTGCCGACCGAAGTCTATTCCAGGATCAATTCAAGGGCAAACTCGACTTGCTGCATTCCGTACGCGGCTGCCGGACAGCGCGTCCAGGATTGTGCGGGAGACCAGCGGCTCTTGAGCGTGGATCGGGGGGGTGGGCAGGGCAGGGGTCAAACCCGCAACCTTGTGCCCAAAAGCCACCTGATTCGAGGGAGATGTAATCAGGCTTTGAGGGCAGATAGTCCGACCTCTTCTTTCAGCCGAAGAATATCACGGATCTTGCGCAAGGTTAATCGCTCCTGGGTCATCCTCTCCGTCTCCAAAATCAGAAATTCTCGCGGCCCCAGGCGCTGGCGGGAATCCCGATGCAATGGACCGGCGCTCATTAGAATCCAGTGGTACCTACGAAAATACCACTCATCTTCTGATAAGACACTGTTAGATGGAGCGTATTTGGAAACAGGTACTACTTAATTCGGGATGTTATGTGTTTTAGATTGCGCGAGGGCTTTCCAAAAACCATCCTTTTAGACTTGCAAGTCTTTGCCTGCCTGGATGCCTTTCAATGCGCCAATCTCACCCGAATGTACTAAAGCGTGATTGACCAAGTGTATAAACATGGTTGCTACGCTACGATCCCCGCGCGCTGATTTCACCACACGATCGAGCCCATCCGGAGTCAGTTCATCCAAGTAGGAATCCGTGGCAGCGCGCACTACCTGCTGGTAAGCCAACATGGGTTCCAGGGCCAGAGTCATATTCTTGACCTCCTCCCAGCCGCCACCATAACCAGGCGGGACCTTCACGGCCGTTTTTTCAGCCCAGCCACCTTGGTCCCAAAGCTTTGGCTTCCCCTGCATAAAAGTTTGGACGAAGGCATCTTCTGAGTTCAGAAAGTGGACAAAAATAGCACTGATAGGGTTGGCGGTTCCGGGCGGCGTCCAGTTGAACTGTTCAACAGTCATATCTTTCATGGATTCGTCAGTCTGGCGGCGCGCAGCCGCGACCAATTGCCGGATAAATTCAATGGTGTCCATAAATTGGTCCTCGGGATTTGTTGGATTGATTCATTTTACACTTATTTCAATAGGAAAACTGATACCTAGAATAGAGTTCATGCCTATCTGGTTCCCAATTTTCAAGTCAAGTTTATGGAATTGTTTTTCAAGTAACGTCAGACGCGATACGTGCCTGGTTGAGGGCGAGGCCACTGCCCGAGTCGGAATTCGTTTTCACGTCTATCAGAGACGGCCGGAGGATGACAGGGTCCACCGTGATTCAAATGCTGAGGCGGATGGGCAAGAGAGCTGGTGTGAGCGGGAGGGTAGATCCTCATGCGTTCCGACATGCGTTTGCAAGGGAGTTCATTCTGAACGGCGGGGATATTGGAACGGTGTCACAGATCCTTGGACACACTCAGATTGGTGTGACCAAGCAGTTTTGTGCCATGTTCACGACCGACGAACTGAAGGGGGAGCATGACAGGTTCAGTCCGGTTTCCCGGCTGAACGGTCAAGCGCGCGGCGTCAATCGAAGATGAGCTGGGGACAGCTTGGCACGTGATTATGTTGTGAGAACAAGAAAGCCCGCTGAGATGCGGGTTTTCGGCTGTCTTCTGAGGTGGGCCGTGTGGGGCTCGAACCCACAACCTTGTGCTCAAAAGGGTCGTTGATCACGGACGAGACTCTGCTACTTGCAGAGTCGTGATGTTGGACTGGACTTGTCGTGTTGGAAGGCCAGTTCTTCGATGGTGAAAACATGCAAATACCCTTTGTCAGAAAGACCGAGCTTTCCTCCATCATCTGAGATACGATGAGAAGGTCGCCCAGCCATGAGGCCCCTCGCAGGGGAAGTCACGGCGGCGCTTAGGACATCCCTCGGCAGATTGCAGAAGGGGGTGTATTCAACCCCACCGAGGACGCGGATCTGGCGGCTCATGAGGCGCCATATGAGAATAACCAATGACACCTACCGCATCGTGTTTCAAGGCAAGGGGACAAGTGAATCCTACTATCGCGACCAGAGCGGGTGGGTGAAGGTCAGCACGCGAGGACGCATATTCCGAGCGACTGCTGAACAGGTGCTGAACCACTTGCTGCCAGCTTTGGCTTTCGGCGATCGATTGGCTCTGAAGGTCAGGGTGGAGCACTACGAGGGCGCGTATTGGGAAAAGGCGAAGGACCGAGATCCACGTGGGCCGTGACGGGCTCGAACCGTCTATCTTGGTCTTTATCGCACCTGCGTTTAGATCAGGTGCCAAAACTCATGGCAATCAATTACGGGGTTATGAAGTGCTAGCGGCACAAAAGCAAGATCCCCCGGAATGTGCTTGTTCTCCGTGGGATTCTTGATGGGCCGTGTGGGGCTCGAACCCACAACCTTGTGCTTAAAAGCCACTTGATGGCCATAGGCCTACCGCTTGCGGGCAAATTCGCCGCGCCAGAGAGTCCCTGGGTATCGGTGGGCCTTCACATTGACTTGCCAGCAGGTGAGCGCGCGTTCTCCGACCGGCAGGGAAGTGCTCAAAGAGTGGGTTGCGCCTTGATTTCTCCTGGCCCCAACGGCTGTTCCTGGCCCGGCTGGTAGCCAAGCCGGCCGCGTGTCAGGAGGAGGATCAGGAGGGCAGGTACCCCAAAGGCGATGAGGGAGGCCAAGTTCAGCCGGGTCTCGTCCACGGCGAGAAAGAGGGGTATCCAAACAAGTTGCGGGGTGTCGATGGCGGCATGCAGCAAGTTGGCGATGAAAACGCTTCCGTGGGTATGGTTAAAGACCCAAGTAAAGAGAATGGCGAAGGCCATTACCATCAGGAAGAAATAGGAGAAGCTTGTAAGGAAAGTGGCGACGCTGGTGCCCGGCCCACCCCCATGACCCGGCGTCAGGAAAAATAACAAATGCCAGAAGGCCCACAAGACGCCAAGGAGCAGGGTGCCCCACAGAGGCCCATAGCGCGGTTGCATGCGCGGCAGCGCGAAGCCGCGCCAGCCGATTTCCTCGGGCAGCGCAACGCCAAAGAAGACGACGAAAAAGTACAGCGGATAAGTCACCAGTAAGCGGGGTGTAAGACCTTGAAAGCTGGCAAGCGTTCCGGGCTGGATAACGATCCCAAGCAAAATCAGCGCTGGAATGCCCAGCAGGATGAGCAGATACCACTGCCAGCCGGCCCGCCTTTGTCCAAGGCGTTGCCGCAACCGAAGCAAGCCTTCTTTCCCTTCGGTGACGCCGGTCATGATGATGGCGGCCAAGGTCGGTCCCGCGAACGGCTTTAGGATGTACAAGAAGCTGAAATTCCCTTTCAAGATGCCCCAGACCGAGAGCAGGTAGGGAATCAAAATGATCCAGGAGAAGGCATACGACATGAGAAAGAAGAAGAACAAGGGATGCCGCCGCATCCATTGCTGCGGACCTCTGGAAGCAGGTGTTGATTGACCGGATGCCTTTGAAGCCTCCATGGCGACGCTCCTTTCTGTGCTTGAGGTTCAGCTTTGGTTTGCTATGTTTCCTGTAAGCACGTAGAGCAAAGCGAGCCAAGACGCCCAACGGATGGGCTCAGCGCCAGCGGTGGGACCGGCGAGACTCCTTCTCATCTTTGCGCCGTTTCCGGAAAGGCGCTGCTGGTCGAGCGGCGGAGCTGCTGTCCGCTCGAGCCGGTGTTGGGCCCCTTTTCTAAATAGTCTATTTCCACATACGACCGCCGTCAAGAATGCAATTGGGCGTACAGCCGCAAGAATGCGGCGTGGGCGACTCGAACGCCGAACGAGGTGCTTAAAAGCCACTGGATCGCGGTTCGTATTGTTGGAGCTGCTTGTTTTACCCGAGGACATTTCCCCCAGCGAAACTGGGCTGACGAGAGGATTGCATGAGGATCATGGTGTGCAGCGGGCCGGGAGGCTTTCTTCAGGGCGTCACCAGGGGCTCAAGAGGAATCTCGAGGGGACTGTAGAGCTCGTAGACAAGGGTGCCGTTAGGAATGGGAATGGATTCCGTGATCACACCTTTTGAGATGACCTTGAAGTCAAGATCGTTGTCCATGGGGGTTGCTGGAGCCGGAAGGGTAAGGTCTTGCTGAGTCACAGTGTTGCTCATTGTGTATGTCATGTGCTCGAACTGCAGCCCCCAGACCTCATGTATCTTCAGGTGCAGATAGTCCCCTTTGTTGTGGTCGGGATTGGCAATGCACTTGCCAGTGACCTGGGGTCGATCGGTGACGTAGCCCTTCATGTCAACCGTCCCCACTGGGTCAGCCCCGTGACCTACAACGGTGTAGCGGAGGTCCTGGGGGTCATAATCGACGCCGCCTTCCGTACTGATATGAAGAACGATGCAGTAGGGTGTGCTGAATCTAACGTCAGACCTCCCCCCGACCCATGGGTACCACCAGTCGTGCTTAAAGCAGAGGAAGGTGTCTATTGTCTCGCCGGACGGGCATTTCGACCAGACCATGTCTTTACTTTCCTGCGTGGCCGCAGGCCCCAAGGGCGTGATAGCGGACGAGCCGCTCGGACTTTCGTTGGACAGAGATTGTTGCTGGGTGGCATACGTTGGGCCGGTCGTTGGCTGTGCACCACCAACAAGCTGATTTATCGGGAAATTGCATCCGAGAAGAAGCGGCACAAGCAGGACTGAGGCGATTGTGATCCGCAGCGTCGCGGCCGGGGCGAAGGAATGCCAGGAACACATAATACGCCTCCTTCCGTAGGGCGGACCATGCCCAAGTACGAACGAGCTGCCACAATATTGTACAGCGGGATCGCCTCTTCAAAAGGAGTCACTTCGGAGGATGTACAGAATCGCAAGTTCAAGGGAGATCTGAGCCACCAACAAAGGCCGAGCCGATGTCGGATTGAGGGCCTCCCTAGGATTTCAAGCGATTGGCGGCAGCCGTTCCGATCAGGGTTCGATCTGCGAGATCGCCGCAACGGACCTCTTCGAGGTACGGCTCGTCCGAGTGTCTGATTTCGCAACGCTCAGGTGGCACCGGGGGCGCCCAACCTCTTCTGAGGTGGGACCGATCCTGGAAACCGGGATGAAAAAGCCGGCCAGGATGCGGGTTTTCGGCTGTTTCTTGAGGTGGGCCGTGTGGGGCTCGAACCAATCACTTGTGCTCAAAAGCCACACTGGAACAGTTTCTCAGATCCTTGGGCATACTCAAATCTCCGTGACGAAGCAATTCTGTGCGATGTTTAGCACTGGAGAGTTGAAAGGGGAGCATGATCGCTTTAGTCCGGTTTTTCGTCTGAACGGAGGAGGAGCGGGGCGCAAGTGAAGATGACCAAGTGCTCGTTTGGCACCTGATCACGTTTTGGGAACAAGAAAGCCCGCTGAGATGCGGGTTTTCGGCTGTTTCCTTAGGTGGGCCGTGTGGGGCTCGAACCCACAACCTTGTGCTTAAAAGGCACCTGCTCTGCCATTGAGCTAACGGCCCGCAGCAAGCCATTCTAGCATGCCCAGAAAACCACCGTCAACGCGCAGGATGCATCCTGCAGGTTGGCGTCTGGCGGGATTCATGTGCCCCCTGAGTGTGGTCCGGGGCTGTCGACCCGTTCCCCTGATGCAGTCTCCGGGCCTTTGAGCACACCATGAGGAAGAGAGGGATAGCCCTAACTCTTCTCCTCGTCAATCCTGCGAGGCTCGCGGCTGGTATGAGCCAGACCGGCAAATCAAATACCCCCGGATTGGGGCAAGGCTACCCTCGGGCGGGGCCAGGCCGCGCGCTTCTCCCACAAACTCCTCGGCCCGCTCCACATTGATTTCGGCGTCCACCTTCGGAAGGCGTTTCGGGGCGGACCGTTCAAATCGTTCCTTCCGTTGGAGGTTTGTCCTCGCCGTGCGTTCCCGGGCGAGGGGGATTGACGATCGGGTCCGGGCGCCTAGAATGTAACACTCGTTTCGGTTTGTGTCCGTGGTCCAGCCCAAGGAGGGAAGATGCCAGGTCACCCTGTGGTTCACATAGAGTTTGCAGCGAAGGACCCAAAGAAGTTGTCTCAATTCTATGCGGGAGCTTTCGGCTGGAAGATGGAAGAGATGCCCCAATTCGACTATGTAAGCTTTGAGGCCAAGCCGGGGCCGGGCGGGGGGTTTCCCCGAATTGACGGCAACTTGTATAGGAGTGGCGACGTCGTGGTTTATGTCGAAACAGACGATATCGACGCGTCCTTGAAACAGATCGAGAAGTTGGGCGGAAAAATGGTGCACGCTAAGAGGGAGATCCCCGGACAGGGATGGTTCGCCTTTTTCCAGGATCCGAGCGGGAATCGTGTGGCCTTGTTCACCGGACTCCATCCGTCAGAGTAGGCAGGACGGACCGCCACCCCTGGCGCCTTTGAGAGGGCGCGATCAGCCCTCCCCGTGAATCGGGAGCCGGGTCTTGCCCGGGTCGCACCAAGATTGGGCAGGTTCAGCGTGGAAGAGACCAATCCGCCCTTCTGCACCCGCTCAACCCGCCAAGCTGGCCCAACGATGAGGTCGCCGTAGCTCATCGATAAGCTGCCCCGGCCAAATCCTCCTCGCCCAAATCGATCCGTCCCCGGCAATGGTTTGGGCCCGCCGACTGGTTGAGGCGAGGCTTGAGCATCACTCGGGGCCCCAAGCGGTTCTCACATGTAATCAGCTGGAGGAAATCGGCCTCCGAGGGGTTCGGATACCATCCATGGTTGGGCGTCAAGGGCTCGCACCGGATCCCCTCGTGCTGGTTGTCCCCGGCTGGCATCAGGAAGTCGCTCGAATCCACTTCACTTCCATGGGCCGAATGAGTTATAAGAGGGTCTCAGCCGCACCCTGGCGGGAGTGCCTGCCCCGGTACCAAAAGGTGAAGGCGTCACCCGTGTGAAGGGGATCCATTGGGCTGCTTGACCGGGAAGCAGAGCGGCTGGTTGAGGTCGTTGCCGCTAACCGCCCCACGGCAATGGGGGGTCGGCCTGAGCGCGCCACGGCATGCCCCTACAATCAAAGAACTCGCGGCGGCGCCGCCGTCCACCGGATTCTGCGCGCGGTCCGATGGTATCCGAGCTCCCGCCCAGATTCAATCTTGGCTTCCTTTCTCTGCGTCTCCTTGCATTCCGCCTTCTGCCTGGCTCTCGGGCCAGGACCCAGGGGGCGTCTTGTTGGCCCTTAGATGATCGCGTATACTTGAAATCCGCCTGGGCCATTCTCTTATGGAGGCCTGCAAGGATGCCCTCCCTTCGATACTCCATTGTCGTTCCCGTGTTCAACGAGTCCGAGAGTCTCAGGGAGCTTCACCGCCGCGTTTCCCAGGTGATGGATGGGATGGGTCAACCCTGGGAACTCGTATTCGTGGATGACGGCAGCACGGATGGGTCGAACGCCATCCTGCAGGAATTGCGCAAGCAGGACCCTCGAGTCGTGGTCTTGACCTTTACGCGCAATTTCGGGCATCAGATCGCTGTGACGGCGGGACTTGATCACATTCGGGGCGAGGCCGCAATCATCATGGATGCGGACCTGCAAGACCCCCCGGAGGTCATTCCGGAGCTCGCGGCGCGCTGGCAGGAAGGTTATGAGGTTGTCTATGCCGTGCGTTCCGAGCGAGAGGGCGAGACTTGGTTCAAGCGGGTGACGGCCAAGCTCTTCTACCGGTTGGTCTATCGCATCACGGACGTGAGGATTCCGCAAGACGCTGGAGATTTTCGCCTCCTGGACCACCGGGTGGTGGTCGCGATAAGCCGGATGCGGGAGCACCACCGCTTCCTGCGCGGCATGGCCTCCTGGGTCGGCTTCCGGCAGGTCGGGGTTCCCTATCAACGCCAGGCCCGCTACGCCGGCGTGACCAAGTACCCCTTGCGGAAGATGCTCCGGTTTGGGCTCACGGCCGTGACGGGCTTCTCTTACTTCCCGTTGCAGCTAGCCACCTACTTTGGATTCGCCTCGGCCGGGCTGAGCCTGCTGGCCATCCCCCTGGTCGTGGTTCTGCGCCTCACCGGTCTGCGCGCTCTGGTTGGGCAAGCCTCCACCCTGGCGGTCGTCCTTTTCCTCGGAGGGGTCCAACTGATCAGCCTCGGAATCCTTGGAGAATACTTGGGCCGCATCTATGACGAAGTCCGGGGTCGCCCGCTTTATCTCCTGCGCGAGGACCTGGACCAGGACCGGGAGAATTCCGCCAGTTTCTTTGAGTAGTGGAGGAGAATTGTGAGCCAGCTCGTCATTGGACCGACTTTCGAGGAAATGCTCCACCCGGACCGAATTGAGCCTGCCCGCAGGCAGCGCGCCCTGGGCCTGCTCAAGAAAGACCCGCTGGATCCGATCAATCTGTACAACATCACTTGGCGCGACGGCCGCAACCGCATCATGTATGAGGTCATTCCGCCCGAGCTGACCGGGGTCGAGACGCCGATCGTGGTTCTTTACGGCCGGGATTTTCCGACTGGCTCGCACAAGGTCGGCGCAGCCTACAGCTGCCTGGTTGAAAAGGAAATCTTCGCCGAGGTCGATCCGGCCGTGAACACCTTGGTCTGGCCTTCGACGGGGAATTATGGGATCGGCGGGGCCTGGGTCGGGTGCCGGATGAAGTTCGACAGCGTGGTGGTCCTGCCGGAGATGATGAGCAAGGAGCGATTCGACCAGATCGCCTCTTACGGCGCGCGAGTCATCAAGACGCCGGGCTCTGAGTCGAACGTCAAGGAGATTTACGACAAGACCTGGGAGCTGCGCAAGGACCCCAAGGTGCGGGTGTTGAACCAGTTTGAGGAGATGGGGAACTACCGTTTCCACTACCACGTGACCGGGAACACCATCGTCGAACTTGCCGAAGAACTGCACAAGCAAGGAATCGGAAAAGGCAAGATCGCCGCTTTCGTCTCGGCCATGGGCTCCGCAGGAACGATCGCGGCCGGGGACCGCCTCAAGCAGGTCTGGCCGGACCACAAGATCGTGGGCCTGGAGCCGGTGCAGTGCTCGACGCTCTATAACAACGGGTATGGCAGCCACGACATCCAGGGAATCGGCGACAAGCACGTGACCTGGATCCATCACGTGGGCAACCTGGATGCCATCATGTGCATCGACGATATCGAGTGCAAGAAGGGGCTTCAACTCCTCACGGAAGAGGCGGGCTGGAAGATCCTGGCCGACCGGCTTTCGGTCCCCGCGGTGAAAATCAAGAAGCTCTCGACCATTTTCGGGATTTCGGGGGTGTGCAACCTGCTGGGGTCGATCAAGACCGCCAAACACTTCGGGTTGGGGTCCTCCGACGTCATCGTCACCATCTGCACGGACACCATTGAGCGCTACCGTTCGGTTATGGCCGACATGACCCGGACCCACGGCCGGATGAATGGGGCGGAAGCTCAGGCTCGGGCGGAATCCATTTTCCTCGGGCAAAAGACCGACTGGATCAAAGACGGCACTCCCGGCATGCGTCGGCAATGGCACAATCTGAAGTACTACACCTGGGTGGAGCAGCAGGGCAAGACCGTCGAGGAACTGAATGCGCAGTGGAGCGAAGAGTGGTGGGCCCGTCATCAGCAAAGGGTGGGGGAGATTGACAAACGCATTCGAGAGCTCCGCACCGGGTAGTGCCGCCTCTCCCGAGCAGGCGCGGGCAGCCAAGCGCCGGTTGCGCTCCCTCTGCCAGCAGATGCGGGACGAGCTGGGGGCTGCCTACCAACGGCAGGCAAGCGACTTGATTTGTGCCCAGATTGAGGCCTGGGAACCTTTTCGATACGCGGGCGTGGTGCTCTCCTTTCTTCCGATGCGTGGGGAGGTTGACCTGCGCCCGCTTCTCTTGAAGTTCCCGCATAAGCGCTGGGCCATCCCTCGCGTTGTGGAGGGCCCTTCGCAGCACCTGGAATTCCACTCCTATCGGGACGACCGCCTCGTTCGGCATCGCTACGGCATGCTTGAGCCCGATCCAACGCTGCCGGAAATCCCTTCCGCTGCGGCCGATCTGATCATTGTTCCTGGAATGGCCTTTACTCGACACGGATACCGGCTGGGATACGGAGGGGGCTACTACGACCGCCTGCTCTCCGGAGGCACCCACGCAGTAACCTTGGGAGTCTGCTACCAGGCATTGTTACTGGATGACTTTCCTCACGGGGATCGGGACGTGCCCGTGGAACATGTCGTAGCAGAGAGGCTGGGTGTCGTTGACTGCGGGCAACCCTAGCCGATCTGAGAAGGGCCCAGCCTTTTCCGGGAAGGGAAGGGTCTTGCGAGCCGGGAAGACGGCGGGGAAAGAAAGCGTGCTCCTGACCTCGACAAACGGGCCGGATCCGGGCACCCAAGACCGGGAACGGAAGCCGGAGGGGGCTCGCCAGTGCTCACCGGCCAAGACCAGCCAAGGGCTGAGGATCCCATTCTTTGGGAAGACACGCCTCGCGGCCGGGGAGGTCAGCCCCAGGAATCTGGATCGCGCTTTCTGACCTCGGCCAGGGCCTGGGAGGTGATCGGTGTCTTGGAGGGGCTCCAGCCAATCGAAGAGAAGCTCGAGGCCCTGGGGCATTTTGCCCAAGACACAAGTTCTTGGATGAGAGCGGAGGAGTGGAGGGGAGAGGGGAGGTGAGGATTACCAGATGGCACAGACCCAGTTGCTCATCCGCAATGGTAGGCTGATCACGGCGGCTGAGAACATCCAGGCGGACATTCTGGTGGAGGGGGAGAAGATCAAGGCGATCGGGTCCAGCCTCGATCCGCGGGGGGCAGAGGTCATCGATGCCTTCGACCGCCTGGTCATGCCCGGTGGGGTGGACCCTCACACCCATTTCGATCTGCCGATGTTTGGAACCGTTTCCTCGGATGATCACTACACCGGCCCCAAGGCCGCGGCCTTCGGGGGCACCACGACGGTGATCGACTTCGTCCCGCAGGAAACGGGACATTCGCTTCTCTCCGGGTTGCGGTCCTGGCAGGAGAAGGCCTCCCGGTCTCCGATCGACTACAGCTTCCACATGAATGTGACCTGGCTGGGGGAGGGGATTCTCGAAGAGTTGCCCAGGTTGCGCGACGAGGGAGTGCCAAGCTTGAAGGTGTTCACGGCCTACAACGGCCGGATGCGCCTCCAGGACGGCGAGATTTTCCAGGTGTTCCAGGTTGCGGCCAAAGCCGGCTTGATGCCCATGCTCCATGCCGAGAACGGGGATGTCATCGACATCCTCGTCGCGCAGGCCCTGGCCGAAGGACGAACCTCACCCGAGTGGCACTCCCTGACTCGTCCAGCGTGGGGCGAGGAGGAGGCCACAACCCGCGCGATCGCTCTGGCCGCCATGGCGGGGTCGCCTCTCTATGTCGTCCACGTCACCTGTGCGGGGGCCATGCGGGCGATCCGCGAGGCGCGTCAGAGGGGGCTGCCCGTGATGGGGGAAACGTGTCCGCAGTATCTCTTCTTTTCGATCAACGAGCTGCGCCGCCCGGACGGAGCCAAGTGGGTGTGCTCTCCGCCGTTGCGGACTCCGGAGGACAACCAGGCGCTGTGGCAAGGCTTGAAACAAGAGTGGTTGCAGTCGGTGGGAACGGATCACTGTCCTTTCTTCTACGATGGCACCACGCCGATCGTCTATGAGGGGAAGCCGGTAGCCATCCCAGGGAAGGAATTGGGGCAGGGGGACTTCACGAAGATCCCCAAC
>Ga0187865_1001708_pt1 | contig 23778 bp, 16 predicted proteins | sample June2016WEW_11_1_2_FD_132989 | JGI IMG/M metagenome (GOLD analysis project Ga0187865, IMG submission 132989) | Peatland microbial communities from SPRUCE experiment site at the Marcell Experimental Forest, Minnesota, USA - June2016WEW_11_100 | ecosystem: Environmental > Terrestrial > Soil >...
CTCAAGTACCAGGGTCTGCACCACAGCCCAAATCGATCCCAAACACGAGGTTTCTCGATAGTCTTTTGTTGAATGTGCCCAAATTGGTTAGTTTGTCGCGCGAATGGCGAAAGTCGGGCTAGGCATCCGTCGGCATGCTCCAGTTGTGCCGAACTCTGGAAACCTGGGCGGTGGATAGGCGGTGGGATTCGCGAAGACACGTTCTTGGTTCCACACAAGGCCTGGAGGGACCCTCGCCTTGATGGTCTGGCGAAGGCCGCGAAACCAATTGCTCGGCGCAGCCGGCCGAGCAGGCCCCTTGCGGTTTCGGCTGTTTCTGGCCGGAGGCGGATCCTACAACGATTGTTCATCCTGGAAGCCGATCTGATACAGCTGGTAGTACATCCCCCTCATCGACAGGAGATCCGCGTGGCTGCCCTGTTCGATGATCCGGCCGTCGTGGATGACCACGATGCGGTCGGCACTGGTGATGGTCGAAAGCCGGTGGGCAATGACCAGGGAAGTCCGCCCTTTCAGGAGTCGGGCCAGGGCTTTCTGGATGAGCTGTTCCGTTTGTGTGTCCACGGAGGAGGTGGCTTCGTCCAGGATCAGGATGCGCGGGTCCGCCAGAAGGGCGCGCGCGAACGATAACAGCTGGCGCTGCCCGGCGGAGAGCAGGACGCCTCCCTCCTCGACGGACGTCTCGTACCCTTTGGGCAGGCGGACGATAAAGTTATGCGCTCCGACCGCCCTCGCCGCCGCTTGGATTTCCGCCTGGCTAGCCTCCAGCCGGCCAAAGCGGATATTCTCCGCGACCGTCCCGTTGAACAGGAACGGGTCTTGGAGGACCACTCCCATTTGGGAGCGCAGAGAGGCCTGGGTCACGCGGCGCAAGTCGTATCCGTCCACGCGGATCGTCCCTTCCGTCGGGTCGTAGAAACGGGATAGGAGCTTGACCAGGGTAGTCTTGCCCGCCCCCGTTTCGCCGACCAGGGCGACCGTCTCACCGGGGCCGATGTGCAGGTCGATGTGTTCCAGGACGGGCGCCGGATCGTCGGAATAGTGAAAAGAAACGTGGTCGAAATCCACTTCGCCGCTGAGGACCGGCAGTGCCACGGCCTCCGGCGCATCCTGGATGTCGACCGGAGTGTCGAGCAGCCCCATGAGGCGCTCCCAGCCGACTAGGGTGGACTGCATGGCGTCGTAGCGGCGGCTGAGATCCCGGATGGGATCGAAGAAGTTGTTGATGTAGAGGATGAAGGCCACCAGCACGCCAGCGGTGATCTTGTTGCCCAGCACGGCCGTGCCGCCCAGCCAGACCACCAGGCCGGTGGCAATCGCGCCCAGGAGGTCCACGCTGGGGCTGAAAAGCGAGGCGATTCGAGCGGTCGTGAGGGCCAGCTCGAGGTAGTATCGGTTGACGTAGTCCCGGAAGTGATCGTAGTTTTGCTGGTGCCTTGAAAAGGCGTGCACCACGCGGACGCCGTTGACATTCTCGGCCAGGACGGAATTCACCCACGAAATGGCCGCCCTCACCTTGCGGTAGGCGGTCCGCGAGGCCCGCTGCAGGAGGACGGTGATGAGCACCATGACCGGCAGGACGCTGAAGGTGAGCAAGGCTAGGCGCACGTCCATCTCCAGCATGATGAAGATGATGAGGGCGACAGTGAAAATATCCCGGGTAATGGCCAGCGCGGCCCAGGTGAGAAAATCGCGCAGGGTCTCGACGTCGTTGATGACCCGGGTAATGACCCGCCCGACCGAATAGCGGCTGTAGAACCCGAGCGAAAGCTTCTGCAGGTGGTCGAACAAGCTCTTGCGCAGGTCGTAGACGATTCCCACCGCCACCGAAGTCATTGTGTTCACCCGGTAATAGGTGCATGCCCAGGTGATGACAGCCATCCCCAGGTAGGCCAGGATCGTGTCGCGCAGGACCAGGGGGTTCCTGGCGCTTAAGCCGTTGTCAATGGCGTAGCCGATCAGGTACGGCCCGGCCACCGAAGCTGCGGAGGCGCAGAGCATCAGGAAGGCGGCCAGGATCAACCGGGCGGTGTAGGGGCGAACAAAGGCTCCCAGCCGGCGGGCGTTCTTTGGGTTGACGCCCTGGCTGTACTGCTCTTCATATTCGGTGACATAGGCCGGGGGAATGATCGTTGTAGCCATAACTCTCGTTTCGATATCAGAACGCCCGGCGTTTCAGGAAAGGGAACGGTCGGAAGGCCGTTCCTCAAGGATTTCCTTTGGCACTGGGAACTCCTCCAGCTCTGGCTCCAAGGAACTGCCCCGCTGGGAAAGCTGCAGGTCGTAGATCTCGCGGTACAACCCGCCCTGAGCCAGGAGCTCCGCGTGCCGGCCGCGCTGGACAATGCGTCCGTCTTCCATCACCAGGATCAGATCGGCCCTGCGGACGGTCGCCAAACGGTGGGCGATCACGAACGTCGTGCGTCCTTCCATCAGACGGTCCAGAGCTTCTTGGATGAGCTTTTCGGTCTGCGTGTCCACGGAGGAGGTCGAATCGTCCAGGATCAGGATGCGTGGATCCATGAGCAGCGCTCGTGCGATTGCAATGCGCTGGCGCTGGCCGCCGGAAAGCGTCACCCCGCGTTCCCCGACCAGGGTCCCGTACCCCTCGGCAAATCGAGCAATGAAGTCATGGGCCCGCGCAGCCTTGGCCGCGGCGTAGATTTCCTCGTCCGAGGCGTCCGAGCGCCCGTAGGCGATGTTTTCCCGGATCGTGGCGGAGAAGAGCAGCGAGGTCTGCAGGACAATGCCGATCTGCCGCCGGAGGGAAACCAGGTCGGCCAGCCGAACGTCGACGCCGTCCACCAGAACCGCTCCTTCGGTCACGTCATAAAAACGGGGGATCAGGTTGACCAGTGAGGTCTTGCCGGATCCGGTCTGTCCGATCAGAGCCACCAGCTGATTCGGTTCAACGGTCAAGTCGATGCCCGAGAGGGCATCGATCTTTTGATCCTGGTAGCGCAGCGAGACCGACCGGAATTCGACCCGGCCCCTCAGGAGTCCCATTTTCGTTGCCTGGGCAGGAGATCGGATCTCCGGTTCGTGATCCAGGATTTCCAGGATCCGCTCGGCCCCGGCCTCGGCTTCGCCCGTCGTATTGACCAGCCAAGAAAGTTGCTGGACGGGCGAGGAGAGCATCACCAGATAGGCATTGAACGCGACCAGTTCGCCCACCGTCATGCGGCCCTCAAGGACCAGCGGACCCCCGACCAGGAGGATCAGGATGGTACCCAGGGTGATCAAGAAGGTCGTCGTGGGCATCACCTTGGCCCACTCCTTGTTGACATCGATGCGGGACTGGTAGTAGGAACGGTTGATCTCATCGAATTGAGAAACCTCGTGCGGCTCGCGGGCAAAAGCCCGCACCACTTGGGCCCCGGTGACATTCTCCTGCAAGCGGGCGGACAGGTCACCCAGCGTGTTGTCCACATGGTAGAAGAGGCGGGTGATGCGCCTGCCGAAATCCGTAGTCATCATCACCATCGGGATAAGCGGCAGGAGGCTGACGAGGGCCAGACCCAGATTGCGCGTGACCAGAATCGTCACCACGCCAAGCGAGACGATCCCCAGCTGGACAATGTCGACGATATTCTCTCCGGCAAAGTACTGGACGGAACGCACGTCCTCGATGCAGCGGTTGATAAGCTGCCCGGTCGTAGTGTGGTCGTGATAGGCAAAGGGCAGGTACTGAATGCGGTCGTACATGCTGTTGCGCAGGTCATAGCCCACATGGGCCGAAATCCACTCGGTGAGATAGCGCTGTCCAAGGTCGGAGAAGGCCGTCAGCATGCCGATCCCGAGCAGGATCAAGGCCGAGCGGATCAGGAAGGGGGTCGCCCCGGGCTTCAGACCCTCGTCAATAACCTGCTCGAGAATCAGCGGCACGACCAGGGACAGGGCGGTCGCGGACAACAGGAAAAGCAGGTTGAGGATGAGCCGGCCGCGGTACGGTTGGAGAAAAGAACGCAGGCGGATAAGGGATTTCATGGAATGCGTAGCAGGAAATCGGATTCAAGAAAGGGGGGTCGCCCACTGGGCCCCCCAGTCGCTCAAGCTCCTTGCCCGTCATTATTAAGACGAGCGCATACTTCACCGTCGCGGACAGGAAGTTCCCCTGTCAAGCGGTCCGTGCCCCATTTGCGAATGAAACAGAGAACCGAGGCTCGCAAGGCCTTGGTTCGGCCTTGAGGTAACGAATCCTGGACCCGCACTGGGCTGGTCCAGGAGCCGGGGGCAACCAGCGTCCTTAGGGTTCTGACTGCCGGTCCGCAGATTTCGGACTCAGCTTCCCTTCGTGACGCCCTCGAGACAGATTAATGACCTCTGATTGAAACGTTCCGGGTCCATCACGATTGCGACCTGACCGAGAGGGTATCGCTTTGATGCGCCCGCGTCAAGGCCCAATGGCAGGGTTGACGGCGGCACTTGAGGATCTCGTTCTTCTGCCCCGGCGCTTTCGACCTTCCACCACCAGGCAGCCCGTGGTTGCAAGGTTGTGTCTCCTGGAAGAGAACTTCAGGGGGCGCGAGTGACGCCGATCATTGCCTCGAGCGAATGAAGGAGGGGTGCCAGTCTTGTTTCCCCGCCCCATCGGGTTTCTGGGAAAGACGGTGGTTGGGATCCTCAACGGGTATTGGCCAGGGTATTTCGCCATCCACAGTGACGGGCCAGGAGGTCGACATCTTGCCCAGGTGACACCGTGTCTCTGCAATAGATATCCGATCGGGCCGCCAACGTCGCGACCCTCCGGCGAGCGGCTGCAAGGTCTGCCGGAAGCGGACGGGATCTTCACGACGCGCGAAGACAGGTAGACTGGGATGGTGTGGCCACCGACTGGCCGGGCGTGGGCGGTCTGGATTTCATCGGAAGCTCCAAACAAGCGAAAGGCACATCGCCGCACAGGAAGCGAGCTCCTGAAACCGAGCCGCTATTTCCTCTGGAAAGGGAGTATGCCCTTGCGTTAGCGCCTTGAGCCGCACTGCCCTTCTCACCCTTCTTCCGAAATCCGAAAGCACGGGGGTAATTGGCCTCGATGGAAACGAGTGTCCCCTGCCGACCCAGGAACAGGTTGCAGAACTCTTTTCTCATCCAGGAGAGCTTGTAGGCGCAAAAGTTGCGCAAGGGTTCGATGGTTTGGAATTGACACCCCTGGCGACGCCCATCTCCCTCCTGATGGAGCAACTGAAAGCGGCCATCTTCAAGGAGGCAACAGAAGGAAGAATGTATCAAACCAGGCGTTCCCCTTCCGATCCCGGGATACCCGTGCGTATCAGCTCCGAAAAACAGGTCTGGATATGGGAGTCCCTAAAGCGGGCGCTGGATACGGACGAGCCTGTGCATTTCCCTCATGAGGATTCGAGCCATCATCGGGGACAGACCAAATTGGAAGCACGGAATAAACCACATATTTGTGCGGTTCCAGGCGGGTCTATGGGATGGGTTGAAAGTCTGCCTAATCTTCCTCAACCAGGCCGAGGAAAGACGTTGGGAGGCGGAAGACAATTGGAAATAGGCTCCTCACCTCGTGAGTTCCTGCAAACCCTGGAGACCCAACCGTACGAAGGTGAAACGGGAAAGACCCTTGAAAATATCATTGCGAGTTTTCTGACCCGCCTCGAAACAACCAATGAGAGAAGCCATGACCGGCATGATGACAGTGCCCTGTGGCTTCTTGGCCACTATGTGCCCTAGGGCAGGCGTCTGCGAAGTGATCTTGCACCAACGGGGTGGCGGCATCGAGACTTTGGGCGGGCTCGCTTGGATGCGCGCCGTCCAGCAAACAGGCTTTGCACTCGGAGGTGGGGCGGGACCTCGACGGCGAGACTCGTGAAGGTTTCGCCTTCCTCTTTCTTGTCCTCTTTTCTCCTTCCTGAAGCGGTTCGAGGGGGGACAGGAATGTCTCCGGGTTCCTCCATCATCCGGATCGTGCGTTCTGAGGAGGTACCTCGAGGATGGATCTCAGGGCACCTTATGTGAGCTGCCTTTGTCAACCGGCTCAATCTAGTGCGGCCGCCTTGGGGCAAGGGTCGGAGCAGAAGGGACAGGGGAGTCAGCCCTGGACCTTCTCCCCCGCCGGCGCATCGCGCCCGAGCCGGGTATCGCCGGTCCGGCACTGCCTTCTGGGACTGTCTTTATCGGAGGAATGCTCAAGCCGACGGAATTCTGGCGAACTCAGAAGATTCGGTCTTCTCCGATTTCCTTGAGCACTCTGAGAAAGGTCTCGACGACGCGAGGATCGAAGTGTTTTCCGGATTGTTCTGCAACGTACTGGAGCACTCTCTCTGCCGGCCATGCGGAGCGGTAGGGCCGGTCGGAGCGCAGTGCGTCCCAGACATCCACGATGGCGAAGGCTCGAGCGGGCAGCGGGATTTCCTCGCCTTTCATCCCCCGTGGGTATCCCGTGCCGTCCCACTTCTCATGGTGACAATAGGGAATGTCGAGCGCGGGTCGGAGATAGGTAATCGGCGAAAGCATTTCCAAAGCGTAGGTCGGGTGCTTTCGCATGATGTCCCACTCTTCATCGGTGAGGGGACCAGGCTTAAGAAGGATGGCATCCGGGATACCCATCTTGCCAATGTCATGGAGAAGTGCGCCCCGCCGCATGTGCAGAAGGATGTCTCCACCCATCCCCAGGGCCAAGGCGACCCTTTCGGTTATTCCGGTGACGCGCTGGGTGTGCCCTTCGGTTTCCTTGTCCCGCAGGTCCATCGCGCGGGACCAGCCCTCGATGGTTGCGTCGTACGCCAAGCTCAGGTCCAGGTTCGACCGTTGCAGATCCGAGAAGAGTCCCGCGTTGTCGATGGCCAGGGCGGCTTCAGCGGCCAGGGTCTGCAGGAACTCCTCCCACTCGCGGTCCGGATCCAGCGGAGAGCGATGGAAGATCTCCAGGACTCCCAGGACTCTCCCTTTGGCGATAAGGGGGATGCTGAAGTAGGCGGCAAAGTCTTCCGCTCGCAGGAGAGGGGATCTCTTCAGGCCGTCTGGCATTTGGTTGAGGACGGGGATTCGGATCGGAAGCCGCTTCAGCGCCGCCTGGCCGGCATAACCCTCCCCCAGACGAAGATGGGTGTGTTTCAGGGCTTCGGTCCGGAACCCGCGGGCTCCGGCGTGCTCCAACATCTGCGAGCGGGGGTTGAGCAGGAGCACATCGGCCGCATCCACCTTGAGCTGGGTGGTGACCTGATCCAGGAGAACCTTGAGAGTGATACCCAGGTCGAAGCTGGAGGCGATCGCCTCGTCAATGGTGCGGAGGGATTCGAGACGTACGAGCTGCCTCTCAAGCTGCACCGAGGCTTGGCGGTGCGCTTCTCGGTTCCGCAGCGCCTCGATCCCGAACCCGAGATCGTTGGCAAGCTCGACGAGCAACTTGACCTCTTCGGCATTGAAGGCATTCGGCTCGGCCGCATAGATATTGAGAGTGCCCAAGGGCTGGGCTTTCCCGGCCAGAAGAGGCAACGAGATCACGGAGGCATAGCCGCGCTTTGAGGCCTCCTCGCGCCACAGGGTGAAGTTCGGATCGGTGTGAATATCCTGAACGATCACGGGCTTTCCGGTGCGGACCGCAGTTCCCGCTGGGCCTCGTCCTCGCTCGGTGTCCGCCCAGGTAAGGTGCAGCGTATTCAGGTACCCTTCTTCGTATCCCGCCTGGGCGACCGCCCGGATCGTTCGCTGCTCGTCTTGTTCGGCCAGCCCCACCCAGGCCAGGCGGTATCCACCTTGCTCCACCATGTTGCGGCAAATTTCATCCAACAAGGCCTGCTCGTTGCCCGTCCGCACGAGGGCCTTGTCGCTCTCGGTGAGCGTACGCAAAGCGCGATTCACCTTGCTCAGCTCTTTCTCAGCCTCGATCCGTTCGGTCACATCGATCAAGGTGCCCAGGCTGGCGGGGCGTTCCCCCAAGGTCCAGCGGCGGGCCAAGGTCTCGAGAGAGAGCCGGGTGCCATTCTTGGCAATCCCTCGCCAGGTGTAGCGATCGGATTCAAGCTCTCCTGCGAGACGCCTTCGGATGCTTTCGGCCACATGCACGCGATCCTCAGGGTCGACCAAGTCCATGGGGCCCAGGCGGTCGACCATCTCGTCGATCGAATAGCCGAACATCTGAGCCATGGCCGGGTTGACGTAGCGATACTTCTCGTCCTGGATGATGTAGACCCCGGCCAAAGAGCCCTCGGTGACGGATCGGAAGCGCCCTTCTTGCCTCTCCAGTTCGGCCTCCGCTTGCTTGCGGGTGATCGCAATGGCGACCTGGGTGGAGACGAATTCCAGCATGTGCTGCTCGCGTTCTCCATAGGCCTTTGGGTCGGAGTAATGCTGAACGACCATGGCACCAACCGTCTTGCCTTCGACGATCAGCGGCACGCCCAGCCAGATGGCGGAGGGCAATCCCAGCAGCCTGACGGCGCCCTGGCGCTCCAGTTCGTCAAAGTCCGCCTGCGTACAGAGCAAGGACTTGCCGGTTTTCAGGACATAGGCCGTCAATCCTTCACCCGGATCCGTATCGCCCAAGTGCGGCTCATCCAGCGCGTCCTTGAAATAGGGAAAATTCAGGACCTTTCGTACCTCATCGTAGAGCGTGATATAGAAATTCTCCGCCGGCATCACCGAGGAGATAATCTGATGAATCTGCGAGAACAGGTCATCCAAGGATTTGGTTGCCTCGGTTGCCATGGCAATCCGGTACACGGCTTCCTGAAGGGCCTGGGCCTGCTTGCGCTCCCGGCGCAATTGCCTATCCTCCATGGTCCGATGGACGGCCAGGCCCAACCGCGCCAGGCGGTCCTTGCTGACGTAGTCGGCCCCGCCATATTTCAGTGCCTCCACGGCGGTGTCCTCGCCGATTGTGCCGGAGACGATGATGAGAGGGGCATCCAGGCCGCGCTCATTCACAAGGTCCAGGGCGCGCAAGGCGCTGAACTGCGACAGGGTCCAGTCGGCCAGAATGAGATCCGGTTGGGATTCGAGCGCGGCAAGGAAATCCTGCTCCGTCTGGACGCGTCGCCATTGCGGCTCAAACCCGGACTTGCGCAGTTCGGCGAGCATCAACTCGGCGTCGTCCTCCCGGTCTTCGAGGATCAGGAGGCGCAGCGCGATGGCTGCAGAAGCCTCGGGGATCGTTGCTACTCGGGATTGCTCATCGATCTGCATAGGGCATGGCCTTTGAATGGTGCGGCTCGTTCAAAGGACCGGCGGCCAATGGAAGTCCGCCAGCCAAGTCCAAGTGTTCGCACCGCTGGGGCGGACGGCTCGAAACCCATCGGCTTGATCCTGGAACAGGTGATCCACAGCACACCTTCCGATTAAACCCGCCAAGCTCTCGACACGCGAAAGGAGGGAATCGACCCGCCCCCCCGCCATGCCACAGATCTTGGGAGAGTTCAATGGAAGAGACTCGGCCAGCCGGCCCAAGGCCATGATCCCAAAGGGCGGCGGTTCGCGTGCAAGGTCAAGGGACACGGCACTTTCCATGGGACGGGCCTTCCACGATGCGCGCCGATGGCAATCAATAGAGTGGCAAGTTCGGCCAGGGCCGTCCACCGTGACCCCGGAATGTGCGCTCTCGTGCCCGGCTGAGGCTAGCCCTGCCAGGTGGGAAACCCCGGTGAAGAGCCCGAACGAGCCATTCTGATGCAAGCATGGTACAACAGGGCCTACTCGCACCCAAGGGAACAATCAAAACGCCACACGAATGCAAGAGAATGCATGGGTCGCGTTCTGCACCGGCCGCGACAGTGCCCCCAGGCGGCGAGCTTTGGCAACACTGCCCTCTCCCTGGTGGCATTGGCCTCAAAGGCGCGACCCGTGGGGGCTGCAGGTTAAGGCGGTCTTGGCTCGCGACCTTCTGAGGTCGCGGGAGTTCTGACCCGGTGATCAATGGTTGCGCCGGGATCGAGCCATGGTAAGCGAACTGGGCTCTTCAGGCCGTGGTCAGCTCATGCTCGCTGCTCTCCGTGGCCGGATCGGTTGGCTTGTTCGGAAGCGTGCCTGCCGGGATGTCGAGTGGGTCCCCGGTGCAGAATAGGGTTCTCGGCTGCCCTGGGCCTCTCGGGAAAATGTCTGAGCGGAAACAGACTCGCCGTTCAGCGTATGCTTGGCAGTCTCACCCTCCTCGGGTTGAGCGGAACGATCCGGCTGGTTTGGCGGGTCTGACGCGGACTGCGGGATTGGGCATCGCTGATCTTCTCGCCGTCTTGCGGCGCGTCCATCGCTGCAGCGTCTCGTGTCTCGCCAACGCCAGCTCGGGTTCCAATTGGGTCTCGGCCATGAGAATCACAGGTCCCGATGAAACGGAAAGGAGTGCTTGAGATGATCGACATTGGCAGGATTCTGAGGCGGGCATGGCAAATCCTGTGGAGGTACAAGGTCCTCTGGATCTTTGGGCTCTTGCTGGTTATTGCCGGTGGCGCAGGGGGTGCAAGCGGGAGCCGGGTCACCCCAAGCAACGGTTTCCCCGGCAGTAACCTGAACAACTCGCCTTTCTTCCAGAACCTCGGTCAATGGTTTCAGCAGAACCTTGAACCCGTCTTTCTTCACCTGGAGCGCTACCTCGTCACCATCATCGCGGTCGGCCTCGGCCTGCTGCTTTTCGGCCTGGTAGTGGGAACCTGCTTTGCCATCCTTCGCTATGTCAGCGAGACCGCAGTCATCCGCATGGTGAACGAGTACGAGGAGACCGGCAGGAAAGTGGGCTTCAAGCAGGGCTGGAGGATGGGTTGGTCACGGGCTGCCTTCCGGATGTGGCTGATCGATCTGATCCTTGCCCTGCCGGCCCTGGCCTGCGCATTGGTCCTGCTCGGGCTGGGGTCGGCAGTCTTTTTGAGCGTGAGAGGCGGAATAGGCGCTTTGGCGGTGGGAAGCCTCGTCGCTTCGCTCGGATTCGTTTTCGTGTACATCCTTGCCTTCATCCTCCTGATGATCCTGCTGGGGTTGCTGAGCCAATTCTTCAAGAGGATCGTTGCCCTGGAGAATGTCGGCGTCGTTGAGTCTATCCGCCGCGGCTGGAAGATGGTCCAACGGAATTGGAAGAGCGCAGCCCTGATGTGGCTGGTCATGGTCGCCGTGGGGATCGCTTGGGCTATCACGGGCGCTGTGGTGACGGTCTTGCTGATCCCGGTGTTTGTTCTTCTGGCTCTGCCCGGTCTCATCGTGGCCTTTTTTCCGGCACTGCTGGCTTTCGGGATTGCGAACCTGTTCACCGGCAGCCCTTGGACTTGGATCATCGCCGCTCTGGCAGGAGTGCCGTTCTTCCTGCTGGTTGTAGGATCCCCACTGCTACTCATTAGCGGCTGGGTTCAGATCTTCAGTTCCTCGGTTTGGACCCTGACCTATCGGGAGATGAGAGCGCTGGAGGTACCCGCAGGTTCTGAGCCGGGCAGCCAGCTCCCTGACGTTTCGCACGCCGGGTAGGATATTCGCAAGAGCTGAGAGCTGGCGCGCCTGGGCCAATCTCGCGGCCAATTCGGATGCCGCGATCCCAAATGCAGTCAGGATTTATGTATAACCTTTGGAAATGCTCAGTACGTCAGGCCAAGCCGATGCCAATGCCGGCGGATTCCGGCTTCGGGCCTTGTGCCGGCTGCGGAAAGGGGGATGGCAAGATCTCCCCTTGGCGACCCTTGGATGATCATTTTCCTTCCTTATAGTTTTTCGGAGGCGTAGCATATTGAATCGGATAAACCTATCTCTTTCGTGTTCCTTCCTCAAACTCAAACCGTGGCTATAGGCAGAACAAGGAGATCCCTATGGCCAAGAAAAAGCAACTGACCACCGCTGGCGGCAACCCGATCGGCGATAACCAGAATTTGCTGACCGCCGACCCGCACGGCCTCCTGCTGATTCAGGATTTCCAGCTGCTCGAAAAGATGGCGACGTTCAACCGCGAGCGCGTGCCCGAACGCATCGTGCATGCCAAGGGCTCAGGAGGGCATGGCACTCTCACGGTCACGAATGACATCACCAAGTACACCAAGGCCGCCATTTTCTCCAAAGTCGGCAAGCAGACCCACTGTCTGGCGCGCTTTTCCACCGTGGCTGGGGAGCGCGGCGCGGCCGACGCCGAGCGCGATGTCCGCGGATTCGCGGTCAAGTTCTACACCGAGGAAGGTAACTGGGATATGGTGGGCAACAACACCCCGGTTTCCTTCGTCCGCGACCCCCACAAATTCAGCGACTTCATTCACACGCAGAAGCGCGATCCCAAGAGCAACCTGCGCTCTCCCACCGCCATGTGGGACTTCTGGTCGCTCTCGCCCGAAAGCTTGCGCCAGGTCACCATCCTGTTCAGCGACCGCGGCCTGCCGACCAACTACCGCCATATCAACGGATACGGCAGCCATACGTATAGTCTCATCAATGCCAAGAATGAGCGCTACTGGGTCAAGTTCCACTTCAAGGTGATGCAGAGCATTGAAACCTGGACCAATGCCCAGGCGGCGGAAGTGGCCGCCAAGGACCGCGAAAGCTCGCAGCGCGACCTGTTCGAGGCCATCGAACGCGGCGACTTCCCCAATTGGAGATTCCAGGTTCAGATCATGCCGGAGAAAGCGGCCGAGACCTATTACCTGAACCCGTTCGATCTGACTAAGGTCTGGCCGCACAAGGAATATCCCCTGATCGATGTCGGCATTCTGGAATTGAACCGCAACCCGGAAAATTGCCTTGCCGAGAACGAACAGGCGGCCTTCGAGCCGTCCAACATCGTTCCGGGAATCGGATTCTCGCCCGACAAGATGCTCCTGGCGCGTACCTTCTCCTATGCGGATGCCCATCGCTACCGCATTGGTGTGAATTACGCCTCCCTGCCGGTCAACAGGCCGCTCAGCGAGGTCAACACCTACCATCGCGACGGCAACATGCGCTTGGACGGCAATAATGGCGGGGCCGTCAACCACGAACCGAACAGCTTCGGTGGTCCGGTGGAAGACCCCAAATTCCTTGAACCTCCGCTCAAAATCTCTGGCGATGCCGACCACTACGAACCCCGCGGGGCGCTGACGACTACGAACAGCCCCGGGCTCTCTTCCGGCCGGTGAATGCTAGCCAGAAGGAGCAGCTCTTTGGCCACATTGCCGAGGCGATGGAGGGCGTGCCCGAAAGAATCATGGCTCGCCAGCTGGTCCACTTCTACAAGGCCGACCCGGAGTATGGGCGCGGGGTCGCGAAGAAACTTGGCCTGAACATGGAAAAGTATGCCGCCTGGGCAAAGCTCTCCTTGCCGGACTGGATCAAGAAGACCGCGGAATAGGGACGGAAAAGGGGAAAAGTTCTTCAAGATCAAAGGCAGGAACATCACTCACAATATCTCCTGCAGCAAGCAGGAGATATTGTTATTTCAGGGGTTTGCGATCGTGAGGTTCTATCCGGCCGGCCCGAGTCCGAGGGGTAGGAACACCAGCACCAGGAGGCCCAAGCGAGTCCGGTCCAACGGAAGCATCGTGCAACGCTATTGAATGAGGACTGCGAAAAAGCGAACAACGAGGAGGCACCTTTGTGGGCAGGATCATCCGTCCGACCCTAACAACGCGGGCAAACTTCTCGGCGAGGTCTCCAGGGAGATCGCCACCCAGCGACCCGCTGCATGAGAGCGCAAATAAGCACTGCTCCGCGAACCGTTGGTCGGTTTGATTCGGATTATTCTGCCGCCTGTTCGCCTCAGTCCCCTTGCACGAATCGGCCTTTTACTCGGCGACCGTTTCATCGTGAGCGGGCGTGAGCGGGTCGGGTCTCAACCGCCTGGCCACTGTTTGTTTCCTTGCCCTGAGGGTGTTCATCTGAGCACCGGGCGATCAGGATGGATTTGGCAGCTTATCCGGGAATGGCTGAGGGAGGCTCTTGCGGTTCGGCCTTAATATCCTTATGGGTGAGTGTCAAGTAGATGACGAAGCCGACGATCAGGACCCCCAGGCCCAAGCTGACTTGCCCAAGGCCGAGCCCGATGCCGCCCAGACTCTTTGATCTGCCCATCCAATCGGCAAACGAAGCGCCGATAGGCCGAGTCACGATGTATGCGAACCAGAAGGCAAGAATCTCATTCATACCAAGAAGCCAGTAGGCCAGAGCAGGTACAGCGATCAACACGGTGAACAGGAGGCCCGAAAGGAAGTACCCCAAGCGCAAGGTTGTCGCGGTCATGTCCCCTGTGGCCGTGCCGAGTGCGAACGTGGCCAGCACGGTTGTCCAGTAGAACAACTCGCGGCGATGGGTGTTGATGCTGTGGATGGACAGGGTTTTCTCGCTTGCATACCAGACCATGAAGATGAGAGCAAGTGCGACTGCGAAGAACGCGGTCGACACAAAATACGGGATACCCAACCCAATATGCAAAACATCGGCGGCCATGGTGCCGAAGATGGCGACCATGACAACAGCCAGCCAATAAATCCATGCCACGTATCGACGGACGGAGAGCTGTAGCAGCAGCGCGGCCGCCAAGCCAATGGTGCCGAGAGCGACCGCAATTACCGGATTGATCTGGCGAACCAGGTAGTCCGAGGTCGACTCTCCCATCACAGTGGACAACAACTTGATGATCCAGAAGTAGGCTGTAATTTCCGGAACCTTTCGAATGGCTCGCATCAGGAAATCCTCATTTGCATACGCAACAGCGCGTGACCTGGGAACATGAATAGTCGCCTGGCCAGCAGGGTGGGAATCGTAACCCATAAGAGCTTGGCCGAGAAGCCGATGTTCGTCAGGAGACAGCCTCGAGGAGGAATCGTCGTCATGTTGGAGATTTGATCCTTGGCCATCTGTTCCATCTTGGCTTGGTCTCCCTGAGGTAGATGGACCTGAGGGCCTGCGACCAAGGCCGGCAGGGGGATGCAAGAATTGGATGCCCATTTGGGGAACGAGAAGCGCAACCGACACATATCAGAAAGGAGTCTTTTGCGGCAACGAAATCAGGGAGGTTGTCAAGGTTCGGGCTTGGGGCCTTCTTCGTTGGCTCGGGTCTTGGATTAATGAGCCCTCCTGCCTTCGATCTGGACGGCAATAGCCAACATATCGATCAGTTCGTGACGGCTCGAAGCGGTAGAGGATGTGCGTGCTCCGCGGGGCGATTGCGCCGGTTCGCCACGGAGCGGCCAACCCCTGATGTGCCAGTGGGCCTGGAACCTACGGGCCTGCTTGGCGCCCGACAGCCTCCCCTGGAGGTTCACGCAACATCGGCCTTTCCGACCGCTCAGCGGGCGACAGGTTCAGCGGCTTTGCGAATCCGGTCATACCGTGTTGACAGGACCTTCATCCCTTGCTAGACTCTTAGCCGCTAAGGAAGACCTTAACGGCCATGCCTCCGATTGAACAACTTCATGCTTTTGAACAGATTAAATTGCTGGCGGACAAGCGCCGGCTCACTATCCTGCGACATTTGATGGCAGCCCCGGCTTCACTCACCCAGCTGGGACAGGCGCTCGGAGAGCACCCCGCTTGGATTCGACATCATCTCAAGCAGTTGGAGAGAGCCGGACTGGTCGAAATGGTCGAAACCCGCGTCACTTCCGGGGTGGTGGAGAAATTCTATCGCGCCAGGGCTGATGGCTTTCTGCTGCAGGAGCTGGTCCTGCCTGAGAATTCCGCCCATCCAACCGTGGTTTTTTCTGGCAGCCATGACCTCGCCGTGGAGCTGCTCGTCCAGCAAGTGTCCGCCCACCTCAACGTCCTGACCCTGCCGATCGGCAGCCTGGACGGGCTGGCCACCCTGCGTCAGGGCTTGTGCAGCTTTTCCGGGGCGCATTTGTTGGACTCTTCCGGAGAATACAATGTCCCCTTCGTCCGGTATTTCTTTCCCGACCGGACCATGCTCATGATCACGCTCGCCCACCGAGAACAGGGGCTGATAGTTTCTCCCGGGAACCCGATACAGGTTCGGGGCCTTTGCGACCTGGCCCGTCCGGGGGTCGTTTTTGTCAATCGCCAGAAGGGATCCGGGACGCGGCTGTGGCTGGACCGCGAACTGGGCCGGCTCGGCATCCCCACGGATCGGATCCGGGGATACGAGCGCGAAGTCAGGTTGCACACGGAGTGCGCCAGGCTCGTTCAGAGCGGTGAAGCGGACGTGGCGGTCGGTCTTCGCGCTGCGGCCTACCAGGCGGGGCTTGATTTCATCCCTCTCTTCCGGGAGCGCTATGACCTGATCATTCCGCAGGAACAGGAGCCCTTGCTGATGCCGGTGCTGGAGAGGCTGCAAACAAGCGCGTTCCGGCAAAGCGCGGAGAACCTCCAAGGCTACGAGACCGCGCACACGGGCGAACAAATCCTCCTCTGAGGAGACCAGAATGAAACCTAAGCGCTTATCGATCTTTGGTCTGTCATTGCTTGTTGTGATTTCCCTGTCGATCTGTAGCTGTGCGCCAAAAGTGCTTCCGGCGCCCGCGAGCAGCGGGTCGGCGGGCACCGTCCTTAAGGTGGTGAGCCCGAACGGGACGCACGATCTGACCCTGGCTGACCTCAAGGCCCTGCCGCTTACCCAGGGCATGGCCGGAATCAAGGACAGCGCCGGGGTGATCACCCTGCCGGCGAACTATGGGGGCGTATCCCTCAAGGATCTGCTGGCTCAATACAAGATCCCGTTTGACGGGACGATGGGGATCACGCTGTCGGCCAAAGACGGCTACAGCATGACCTACTCCTACGACCAGGTGACAAACGCCGATTTCACGGCCTATGATCCGGCGACCGGGAACGAACTGAGCACCCACGAGCCGCTGACCGCCATTCTGGCGTACGAGAAGGATGGGAAGCCGTTGGATCCCACCGACGAAGGCCCGCTACGCCTGATGGTTGTCAGCGCCAAGAACGACCAGGTTGTGGATGGGCATTGGACGGTCAAGTGGATAAATGAGTTGGAGGTCAAACCGGTCGGTGCGGCCTGGATCCTGCACCTGCACGGCGCCATCAGTGAGCCGGTTGATCGGAGCACGTTCCAGTCCTGCGCCGCGCCAGGCTGTCACGGGGCCTCATGGAAAGACGAGTACGGCCAGACCTGGACGGGCGTCCCTCTGTGGCTTCTGGTCGGCCAGGTGGATGACAGCAACAGCCATGGGGCGATGGCCTTCAACGATGCCTTGGCTGACGCCGGCTACACCGTGCAAGTCGTGAGCAGCGAGGGGACCACGGTGGACCTCAACAGCAAAGTCATCAAGCGGAACAACAACATTCTGGTGGCGTACACGGTGAACGGGGCCGACTTGCCCCAGCAATACTACCCGCTGCGCCTGGTGGGCAGCGGGCTGCAGGACAGTCAGATGATAGGGAAAGTGCAGATGATCCAGCTCCAGTTGCCTAGTGCCACGGCGACCCCGACGGCGGGGCCCTCGCCATCCTCGGGGCCGGTGGCGCTCGCCATCACGGGGGCGGTCAACCAGAACCTGAACCTGACCGATGCCGACCTGCATGCGATGCCGGTGGTTACCGTTTCCACGACAGCGCCCAAGCAATCGGCCGCGCAGAATTTCAGTGGGGTTCTTCTGAGCGACTTGTTCAATAAAGCCGGGGTCAAGGCGGGGGCAACCACCGCTGTCTTCACGGCCTCGGACGGGTACAGCACGGAGGTGAGCCTCTCCGACATTGATGCCTGCTCGGACTGCATGTTGGCCTTCAATGCTACCCCCGGCAGCTACTCAGCGGTCATGCCCGGTATGGAAGGACCCAACTGGACGAAGGACGTGATCAAGATCCAAATCAAGTGAATGGAGCGATCGGCAGATCGAACCCGGAAGCACCGGCCCACGAAGTTGGGCCGAGAACCTCACCCTTCTTCGACAAGGAGACCAATTTCATGAAGCATACCCGCCTCTCTCTCGCTGCTGTATCGATGGCCGTCGTCCTGTCTCTGGTTCTGGCAGCCTGCGGACCGAAGGCCACTCCCGGCCCAGTCGTCTTGACCGTGAGCGGATCGGTCGGCTCTCAGCTTTCGCTGACCGACGCCGACCTCCATGGCATGGCGACCGCCACCATTTCCGCCACCCCTCCCAAGCAGACCGCAGCTCAGAGTTACACTGGTGTCCGCTTCAGCGACCTGATGGACAAGGCACAGGTCAGCGCACAGGCCGCGTCCATGGTCATGACCGGTAGCGACGGCTACAGCGCCACCATTGACCTCCCGACCCTCAAGGGCTGCAGCGACTGCATGGTTGCTTTCACCAGCACTCCCGGCACTCTCTACGCCGTGATGCCAGGTCAGCCCGGAAAGGTGTGGGTGCAAAACCTGATCAAGATCGAGTTCAAGTAACAGTCGATAGGGCCGGGGGTAGCTGAGTAAAGAGCCACCCCCGGCAACGTTCCTGCTTTGACCCCGGGTTCGGTCCTTCCCGGAACTCGAGAGTGAAAGCCGGCGGATCCGCATCCTGGGCTGTTTGGAGGTTGACTGGGGTAAGGATTCTGTCCTGTGGGCCTCGGAATCGCGGTTGAGCGCTTTTGCTTTTCTCGATGAACCTCTCTAACCCTGATCTAGAGGGTCACTTTCCTTGAGCCTTGCGCGGAACGCTCTTCGCCGGACCAGGTTGTTTGTTGTTCTCTTCCTCCTCAGCTCCGTGGCCGGAGGCTGCATGGGCAAGCCGTCGACAACCGCTGCCTTCCCATCTGGGAAGACCCCGCTTGTGGTCATCGCTGCCGACAGCCTGATCATCCCCTTCGGGGATCTGGTGAGGGCCTTCGAAAGCAAGTACCCGGGCATTGATGTGCAGGCGGAGTATCACGGCAGTATCCAGGTCATCCGGCAGGTGACCGACCTGCACCGATCGGCCGACGTGATCGCCACGGCCGACGCTTCTCTGGTTCCCATGCTGATGTACGTCGCTAAGGATCCGGCGACCGGGCGTCCTGACGCCACCTGGTATATTCGATTTGCCAGCAACCATCTGGCCCTCGCCTACCGCCCAAGCAGCAAGTATGCCCGCGAGATCAACTCCGGAAACTGGTATGGCATCCTGGATCGCCCGGATGTCAGGGTCGGTATGGCGGACCCGCGGTTCGACGCGACCGGATACCGCACCTTGATGGCTCTGGTGCTGGCCCAGGACTACTACGGCAAGCCGACCATCTTTAACGATCTTCTCGGCGGCCAATTCACTTACCCGCTCGGGGTTTTCCAGGAAGGTGGGCTGACGACCGTTACGGTCCCAGAAATTGTTGAGACCAAGGCCGATTCGCACGTTGTCATCCGGGGGACCAGCCTTGAGGTGATGGAGCTACTCGAAGCGGGTGATCTGGACTACGGTTTTGACTACGAAAGCGTGATCCTGCAACACGGTCTGAAGATGGTCCAATTGCCGGATGCCGTCAATCTCGGTGAGGCTGCCTACAGTCAGACCTACAGCACGGTCCAGGTAGACCTGGACTATCAGCGGTTTGCCTCGGTCAATCCGCAGTTCCGGGGCGAACGGATAGGGTACGGGATCACGATTCCCAGCACGGCACCTCACCCGAATCAAGCGCAGCTTTTCATCGCCTTCCTGCTTGGGCCGGAGGGACGCGGGATTTTGGAGGCGGATCATCATCCGATCTTTGATCCATCCATCGGAGATCAGTACGAGAATATCCCCAAGGCCCTCCAGACGCTGTGTGTCCCTGGCGAGGCTCCTTGAGACGCAAAGACTTTGTTTTCAATCTCCTGTTTTCCATCGCCGGCGGGCTGCTGATCCTGTTTGTCATTCTGCCGCTGGTTAGCACGCTGCTCTCCACGACGCCCTCCGCCTTCCTGAAGACATTAACCGACCCCGAGGTCTTGAACTCCATCCGTCTCACATTCGGCGCCGCCGCGATCGCCACCGTCGTGGCCATGGCCACTGGCGTGCCGCTGGCCTACTTGCTGGCCCGCCGCAAATTCAGGGGAAAAAGGCTGCTGGAAGGTTTGATCAATCTACCCGTGGTCATCCCGCATACCGCAGCAGGGATCGCTCTCCTGCTGGTTTTCGGACGGGGCGGGCTGCTCGGCCAGTGGCTTGCGGGGGTGGGGATCACTTTCACGGACGACGTGGGCGGCATCGTCGTTGCCATGCTGTTCGTCAGCCTGCCGTTCCTGGTGAACCTGAGCCGGGAGGCGTTTGCCCTGGTCGATGAGGAACTGGAGCGTGTGGCGCTGACTGACGGGGCAACCCAATGGCAGGCCTTTTGGCACGTGACTCTTCCGCAGGCGTGGCGTGGCGTGCTGGGCGGGGCGGTCATGATGTGGGCGCGAGGGATCAGCGAGTTTGGGGCCGTGGTCATCCTGGCCTATAACCCCAAGATCGTCTCGGTGCTCGTTTACGAACGCTTTGAAGGATATGGGCTGAGCGCCGCCCAGCCTGTGGCATTGCTGCTGATCTTGGTGGCTCTGGTCGTCTTCATCATGCTCAGATTGGTGCTGCTCCCGGAAAGGTAGGGACGATTCTCTTTCCGCCGCGCAGGAGAAAAGAAGGGCAAGGAGGCTTGCGAATTTCTGTCTTCGAGGGGCAGATCTTCGAGCAACTTCCAGGAATTGGACGACCGCCGCCCTTGCCGTGGTGGGGTCAGACTTGGACCGAGACCGAAGAGACAGCATCCGCAGAGCTCTGCCGCCAGGCGACCTCGGCGTCCTTCGGTAGGAGTCGGCTGAGAATCGTAAGGCGCAGCCGATCGGTGCAGGGACTTGCCTCGAAGTGGCCAGCGCGGCAACGGTGCGCATCGGACAAGAGGACCCGTCGATCAACAAGGCAATCACGGCCTCTGGAAACTTGCTCGGAATGCCGCAAAAGGACAGACGCAGGTCATGCTCGGGGCGGGAGGCGGGATGAGTTTGGGCAGGCCAATCCGAGCGCTCGTTGCAAGAGCCCAAAGGAGAGCCGTGGATAAGAGGAAGCCCAGATGGGGCCTCATAAGCATTTATGCCAATATTGCGGTAGCGGTAATCGCCTTACTATATGGCACGGGTTCTTACATCGAGCATCTTTCCGATACGGACCCCCAGTTCTGTGCCAGCTGCCACATCATGCAGCCCTACGTGAATTCCTATCTGACCGGCTCCAACCTGGATCACGTGCACGAGGAGGCCGGAGTGACGTGCAAGGAATGCCATGACTATGGCCTGTCGGCCGAGGTCAGGAGTGCCTTCGACTATTTCACGGGCAACTACGAGGTGACCTCCAGCGGCAGCCTGCCTCCGATGAAGTTTGGCGACAGCCTGTGCACCAAGTGCCATGTTTCAGAACAGCACGTTGCTCAACTGACGGACTTCCTTGCCGAAAACCCGCATGACAGCCACATGGGGTATTTGGCCTGCAGCACCTGCCACGTTTCGCACGGCCCCCAGATCGACTACTGCGGTCAGTGCCACAGCGACGGCGGGCAGCGAATGATCGGGGGGCCGATTACACCTCGCGGCACCATTGGCGGCTCCCCCACCGGCACGCCATAGAGGAAGAGAGTCCAGAGCGGGTACGGGCGCCGGAATAGGGCAACAGGAGAAGTGGCACGGGCTGGCGTGTTCCGGCGCTTCGGAGAGCAGATGCTGGTGAAAGGCCCACGAACGAGGCAATTAGGTATCAGTAGACCCCCAAGCAGAGGCAATTCCGGCCGCCGCTTGGCTGCCGGATTGGTTGTCCAGTGGCCGGTCTTGGCTCATGGAGGATGCCTTGGGCAGGCTGAGGTTCCCATGATCCTCTGTTCCCGAGACTCAGATCGTAAGAGTGGGCAGAACAGGTTGCGGCGGGCCTGCGCGAGCCGCGAGCGGGAGTCTCTGGACTTCGCGGCGGACAGTTCTGGCGCAATGCGGGGGCGAAGATCGACTCGATCCAGTACGATGTCGGGAATCGAGGGGACCTGATGGCGGACGAGGCGGCGAGCGAAGGGCAAGATGTTCCGTTGCCTGATTCAATCTCTTGCCTCAAGATCATCCGGAAGGTGCGAACCGCAACGGGCACGCTTGCACCGGGAATGAGCGTCTTGCTTTCGGCGATCTCAAGGATCCAGGACGAACATGCCGCCGTTGACGCTATCGGACAGGACGCGACCGTCGATCTTGCTGTTCGGAAGCCGATGAACTGATCGGGGGATTGGAACCTTTGAATCCCCGGTGACCTGGCTCCGGACCTGTGTGCTGACAACCTGGCTGCGGAAGACTATGCCGAGGCTCATGAGGCCTCGGTTTTGCTTTGAGGAGGCAGTCTGGACTTGCCCATCCCCTCCACCTGGGCACCGGGCGGCGGACGGACCAACCCGTCCCAGCCCCAGGCTGAGGGGAACCAGCGTCTCTCTGGATTCGGGGCCTTCGTATTCAGAGGCCAGGCTCAAATGCGGTTCTGCGCCGTCGGTGCTGTGCGCTCGCCGGCAATTGTGTCATGCCTGGTGAATGACGGCTGGGGCGTGATTGCACACGTCCCGGTGATTCGCTGACGGGGAAATCAGTTTGCAGGGTTGGATGCGCCCTCAAGGATCTCGCTCTTCCTTTGCAGCGGTTCCAGTCTGGGGCCGTATGGCAGCAAGCAGGGAGAAAAAGGCGCAACAGGAGATTACAGGCTCATGAGTCTTGGGTTAGTGCTTTTGACCACAGCACCGGTCGATTCCCATCGATGCGCATTGTGATTCGATCCGTTTGTGCCTCAGATGTCAGCGGAAGGGGAAGTAGAGCGGCTGGTCCAATTCAGATGACAAAAGAAGAATTAGAAGTCACATACAAGGGGCGACATCTTTCCATTGAACATCTGCGATCCTGAGGTAAAGTGTGGGGTTCGCTGAGGCTCCAGCTCCAGCATGGAGCCTCGCGATTTATGTCACAGCGGGTCAAGGAGAGATGATCAAGGCGAAGGGTCTGCGCAAGGAATACAGCCCTGGCAAGAATCTCGATGGGCTCACATCCCGAGTTCCAATAGGGAGATCGTCCTCTTTGGGGGCAGGCTGATGGCCTTCGGGATTGGCCGGTGATGCAGGCGCTCACTGCGGCGGGCCGTACGGCCGACTTGCCGGCAGCTATGCGGATGCGTGGGCAAGAACAGGATCGGTCGGGCCGCTTCCCCGCGCCGGGGGCAAGGGTCACAGTTTGAAGCAACCTTCATGTCCGCATGGTGTTTCTTGCCCCTGAGGGTTGTGAATGCCAAAACATGACTTCTTTGTCGACCCTGCCGTCTTTGCGTGCCCGGGAGGTGGTGTACTTGGGAAAGGGCCCCGACCGTGCGGGTGATCGGGGGGCAGATTGTCCGTTTTTAGGGAGAGGATGTGCAACCGTTGTGATGTTCGCAACAGCGGGACCGGCCTTGGGGGGCGCAGTGTGGCGGGCAGAGGGTCGGAGTCTTCCCCCTCTGACCAGCCTCATGGTCGCGGGTATTCCCAGGGGCTGGACCTACTCATACTGTTAGAGGAGTTGCTTTCGCTATGATGTATGGCCTTACTGCTTTTGAACAGATCGCGATCCTAGCCGTATTGTGCATTGCGGTCCTGGGGCTGTTGTATGCTCTGTTCCTGCGTTCCCAGGTGCTGCGCCAGCCCAAGGGCGACCCCGAGATGGTGGCGGTTTGGGATGCCGTGCGCGAGGGGGCTGACGCCTACTTGCGACGTCAGCTGGTCACGATTCTTCCCCTGATCGGGGTCCTGACCGTCGCGCTTTTCTTCTCCGTGTATCTGGTTCCTCCCTCCAGCGAGGCGGTACAGCGATTCTCAGGGCAGTCCGCGGAGGCGATCCGGCTGATAGTCGGACTGAGCCGGGCGCTGGCTTTCGTGATGGGGGCGGGGTTCTGCCTGCTGGTGGGGCAGCTGGGGATGCGGATGGCGGTGCAGGGGAACGTGCGGGTTGCCAATGCGGCCCGCAAGTCGTTTGGCGACTCGCTGCGGATTGCC